>Ga0065711_1049376_pt1 | contig 11337 bp, 7 predicted proteins | sample Hoacrofraction12_FD_59098 | JGI IMG/M metagenome (GOLD analysis project Ga0065711, IMG submission 59098) | Hoatzin crop microbial communities from Cojedes, Venezuela - Epithelial fraction 12 v2 (version 2) | ecosystem: Host-associated > Birds > Digestive system > Esophagus > Crop | place... | reverse complement strand
CCTCCGGGGCCTGGGATTCCTGAGGGCCAGTCTTAGCACTGAAGACTGAAGCAAAGAAGGCATTCAGTAGCTCTGCCTTCTCCGCATCCTCCGTCACCAGGACACCCGTCTCATTCAGCAGCGCCCCCACATTGTCCCTAGCCTTTCTTTTGCTCCTGTTGGCATAGCTCCACATGCCTCAGTGGCTGAAACCGATGATGCAGACAGGGCTAAGGGAATGGTACGAGCTGACTGCTTGTAGCTCTCCAGACCCTCTATTCCCTACTCTTCATTAGTGCTGTATCACCATAATGAGCTCACAATCTTTGTTATAAACTAAGCTTGTTTTTAATGACTATTTTTACTAAGTAGCACCTTGCAAGGCTCTTGGAAGTGGTAGCAGTAACATGTTGCGTTTTTACTTTGTACTGCTAGCTTTTAGTGACATGCCAACACTTATCTACAGCTGTGAAGTTATAGGATTACATGCGTCCCTCTCATCCCCAAACGCCTCATTTAAAAACACATTGCTAAATACACAAATCCTCTCAGAAGTTAGCAATTCCATCATTTAGGTCTGCTTGTGCAAACAGGTATCATCTTCCTTGAGCACATGCATTACTTTGGTTATCTGATCAGATAGTATTCCTCATCTGAGACCTCTACCTCTGTGAAACACAGAGGAGACAATGCTGACTTAGAGAGCCAGTTACAAGCCTCATTTAACTCACCTTTTCTGAGCTTTGCTTTCATGACAGAAGCATGCATGTTTTCATGGGCTTTTCAATTTTCATTACTATAGTATCTCAGAGATCTCAGAGATTTTCAAAGCAAATCTGAGGTATTGTTATTAATCCCATCTTGTAAATGGGAAACTACATCCCAGAAAGATTAATTAAAAAAAAAAAAAATTGGAAACCCAATATCTAATAGCCCGGGTCTACCTCCAGTTTAATTTCATTTATTCAAAGGGCAGCCCACATTTGTGTGTGTAGCACTGGGAAGAAATCAGCATTTCTTCCTGTCACGTCCCAGTAGCTTACAGAGAAAATGTGGAACTAGTAAATTGAGCAACACTGTACAGGAACTCAACAGCAGAAGTAGGGAAAGAATCTAGTTCTCCAGACCTGCATTCACCTGCCTTAAACAAAAGAATATCCTTTATCTCCTGTACTTTCTTATCCTCTTCAACTGTTGCAGCATACAAGGCAGGATTAGAACAGAGAACAGCCTCCATCACTTCATGACTTTATAGAACTTTCCCAAGCACCTACTTTCCAGAGTCAGTTTCTCTTCTGAGACCTACCTGGAAATGTAAAGGCTAAACAGCAGCCCTCCAGAGAGACTAAAGACAAGAGGCAGGAGTCAGAGCACATAGAAAATGTCTCCTCATCCCACCACTCTGCAAATGTGATGCACTCAGCACAAAACCAACAGAGGGACCCTGGAAGACAGGAAGCCTGCAGCGTGTTTTCAACTTCAGAACAAAGGAATGACCAATTACTTCTGCCACTGCCATGCTTATACCACTATCAGGCATTCCTGGTAATTAGCATCAAAATGACTAGTAATGACAACAACAAATCCCAGTGGCAGCCCCATGGTGGAATCCCTAAAAAGCTAGCAAGGTCCTTCTGCGCTATGGTTGAGAACTACTAGAGCAAGCTAAAGCTCACAATCCTTTCTGCAGGTTCCAGGGTCCCATAGACTTCACAAGGGCCACAGATCTTTGACATTCCCGAGGGCTGAGAATGCCTCACTTCAGATTTATTTCCCTCTCTGTCTGCCTGATGATGTGGTGATTGATCGTATCACTGTAAGTATTTCTTCCTCACGGCAATGGGATTCTGCCAGCTTGTTAAAACATTTCCAGTGGTCACCCAGCATGCACTGTAGGCTGTATTAATTATCAATCACAAAGGCAGAATCATTCTTCTCCTGCTCAGCGGTGTCTCCACACAAGTACCCCACCAGTGTTCCACTTACTTTAATCCTGTGGACAAGGGGAGCAAAAAGGAATACAAAGAGCTCCACTGTAGCCATGGAGTTCTGGAATAACTTCCTTCTGTTATTCTCCTCCTCATCATTCGTGGTACTGGGCCGGTGATGTCCTGGTGATCCCTGGTTTTCAGCCTGGTGGATAAAGGCGCTACTGCTCCCTCCCCAGCTAGAGCCTCTGTCTCCTCCAAATCGGTCATTACTGCAGTCCTGAGGGGCCTCCAGCAGCATCCAGTGAAGAGTGTGAAGAAGCTTTGTTTCAGCAACTCCAAGCTTATCCTGATGTCCTGTTTTGAAAAACGCATCACAGTATCTCACAGGGTTTCCATTAAAGGTACTGTTGAGATTTTTACAGCCACACAGGAAACTGGGCATCCAACCTCCTGATAATCATTTGAAAATTAAAATTCTTCCATTAAAAGTATCAGCATTCTGTTTCATTATGTTTGAAACCTCCTAATTCACAAGTCTCCATTTACTTCACAGCATTTGTAGTTCAGTCCCTGAAATGTCAATTGCAGGGCAACTGAATGCATGGACACAGAACGCTCCTAAAAGGTGCCAGCTTGAATGTCTTCTCTGTTTGACTAATGAAGGCATGTCTCATGAAGCAAATTCCTGCTGAAATCACAGCTGAAATCAGTAAAAGACTAGTAAATTAAAGTAGATTTGGACCCGGTCCCATCCTTATTATCCAATTGACTTATCTGCTGAGAAGCAAATGCATTAGTCTGAATAAAAAGAAAAAGAAGAAAAAAAAAGGAACTGAAGATATTAAAAGTACCTGCTGAAATTGGGCATTGCACCATGCCTTGAAAGAAACCTTGTATTCCTTCAAGAAACCTATGCCTGCTAGGTGGTAAGGCTTTGGCTAAAGCTAGTTCTACTATCTTTAGAAAATAACTATCAAAATATTATTGAACTACTTTGACTGTTTAGCTTATCAGACCATTAACTTCACTGGGTTAGCTCTCATAGGTTACCCTGCAATAAATTAAAACAGATCAAGAAAGGTAATCCATGGAATGAACTAAACTGGGATTCTAGGATTTAGAATAAGTTGGCACCCAGAACATCAATCTGTCATATTTTGACTGATAACTTCAGTAATGGAAAAACAAACTCACATGTGCACTAACCTAGCTTGTTTCGGTTGGAGAGCAATGTTGCAGTGCAGTGCAGCACATGCGGGAGCGCAGCTTGGACAAGTTCCCAGCGAGAAATGCTCTGGATGGCTTCAGAGAGAGCTGGAGAAAGGCCATGCAGCTTGTTCTCTACTAAAACTCTTTCAAAAGACTAAAAGTAAGAACAAAGAAAAAAAAGACCTTGTTTATCTATTTCTGCACTAACCTTCTAATACATACAACATTATCTTTTAAACACCTGTAATCTGTAAGTTTTCGTTATACAACTAAAGTGCACCTTAGAAGAACAATTTGCCTGAAAAACACAGACTGTAGCTAAAGCTCACCAGACATATCGACATACTTGGCTAAGAAATGAATGGGCCACTAAGTATATTTTATGTAATAAAAGAACTAAAGCAAGTATGATATGTTTATTACTAAGTGCTAACAACAAGCCAGATTTACAGTTGTGCTGGGTATTAATCTGGCATGCCAGTAATCCTTCTGGAGCTAATGAAGCCTGTATTTGTGAAGCTGAGAGCTGGATATTATTCTCATACACACGCACTCTTTCAGTTTAATATAACATAAACGGCAACCCATTAAAGGTATTTGGGCCTTAGGAAATGTTTTCACACCCTGTCACAAAAAGTAATCCGTGTACAACATTTTTTGTCGAGTCACGATATAATGGTTTCGTGAATACTTAAAAAGAGCTGATGGCTACGGCAAGTTCATTATTTCCACCTCAAGTAACACAAAATATGACTATCTGCCTTTGAAATCCCCGAGGAAGTTCCTTATTGCTAGTTGCTCCAACCATTTCAATAATTTCTTCCTCTGACCAGATACAAAGATCTCATTATAGGTCAGAAAAGCAGTTCTGTTCCTTCACTGAAGTTCCTTGACACCTGTGAATGTAACAAATGTAACATGTAGGGGATGTTATCACTTCAGGTGGTCAGAATCATTGCACAACCAAAACAAGTCTTGGTTCTTTGTGAATAATTGGGACGATTGTAAGATAAGAGACTCCTGAATAATGCCTTTAGGCCTTGGGAGAACAGATATGCAAACTACAGAGATAAGGAGGCTGCAAGATGATCTCAAGTCCCCCAAGGATGGCAGGACATTAACACCTACTAATGAGTTCTCATCGAAGGACATTAGCACCTACCATTACTATGATAAGCATTTATTGGAAATGTAATTAATATGAATGTTAAAATAGCATAAATACCTAGTAACTATGTCTCTTCGGTGCACACGTTTGGAGGAGAGATCCCCCGTGTGCCTGGTGCTGTAATAAAGAATACCTACTTAATAGTCTTCTGACTATTGAGTCTTCAGTTCCTGCTTTTCACAGCATCACCCTAAAGCAAAGAAATATTTACCAATAAGGCATGCCCTTGCCATATACCAGCTTAGCCTCCTGGCTACCTATTTCTTCACAAGCCATTTCACCAATTTTCTTGGGCTCTGGGCAAACAAGTAACTGTTGGCATTTATGACCCAACAGATACTTCAAATGCCCTCACTCCAGATTCATAAAGCCTATCCTTCAACACTAAGTCATAATGATTTTTCCTGTAAAATTGAGGGGGTAATAAGAATAGACTTAATTACAAAGAAGAAAAGCAAAAAGGGCAGCAGTCATAACCTAGCTCTCCTAAATGACCAGCCACTCTTAGACGTAGCATGCTAACTAGTCATAACATCCACTCTTCTGCATACTCCAGCAGCTGTGCACATTTGTTCTCTCACGTTGTGGCCACATCTATTGGTGTGGGCAAACATGAGCTCCTCTCTTGAGAGGCAGCATGCCCTAGTGCAAGGATTGTGCCTCACCATTGTGGTTCTACAGCAGCCCCATAACAGCTCCACTCTGGCCAGCATGGAGGCAGAGAAACACACATCTATTTATACTTACAACCTAAGACAGAAATACCACAATAGCACCAGGCATAGACAGACTAAGAGAAGGGCAGATGGACTGTATGATTCACACAGATGTATTTGAGAGCTGAGTGTGCTTATAGAGGACGAAGCCTCTACAACAACACAAATTGAACCGAAGGAAAGAGCTGCCAACAAATCCAAGTCCATAGAACGTCACACTGCTCACCTAACTAGAAACCCCAGGGTCTAGTCAGAAAAGTCAATAGCTTTCCTTTATAGACCAGTGGCTGAAATTGGAGGGCATTAGTTGTAATATGTGGACAAAAATGCTGGCTTCCTGAGGATTAGTCACAAATAATGCGCCATGGATTACGTGGTCAGCAATGTGTATGTTTTAGCACCAGGATTAGATAGTAAGTCTGCCATGGAAAGGATGCCCCAAATCACTCTTACAGAGATCTGCTGGGGGCCACATTGCCCACACAGGGGAACAGTCTCCTGCCATTCATTCCTATCAGTTCATAAACAGAGGGAAGAAAACAACCAGAAACACCAGCTACTTTGGGCAGTTTGGCAGGGCACCCAAGAGCAAAATGCAAAGTCCATTGAGATTAAGGGATGGCCAGTGCTTGGAAAGCCTTGGCAGGTGGGGGAGCCGGGGTACCCATTGCAAGGTCTGAGTATTCTGTTCAGTTCAGGAACTAGAAGTCATTGAACCACAGCAGCAGTTGAGAGCACATTAGAATAAAGATAACAGAGGTCTAGAACAACTATCCCAGACAAGGTTACCTAACAAAAGGGGAGAACACAGCAGCAAGGTATCCCAGAAGGAAGACAAGAGGTGCAGCGTTAATGCATGGTTACAAACAACACAAAGTCTGAGCCAGTGAAAAACGTAAGATTTCATTTATTTTTATTAAAAGGGGACAAGGTACAACTCCTCATTCTCTGCTCTAACAACACACTCCCACCTCTACTCATGCCCCAGCTCTGTGGCTCACTGAAGCCTTCATTCAGCCAAGTCAAGCCTCTACACAAGCCAAAACGGAAGCTCAGCATAGAGGCAAGTAGTTTCTACCAGGCTAGAGAGCTGAATTAGCTCACTGAAAGGCCTGCCAAGCACCAGAACCAGTGCTGAACTAGGTTTATCAGAAGAAATTATTTTCTCACCTCCAGTAGAAAAGCCAAACCATAAACTCTTACTGTTGTACTCAGTACAGTGACAAAGCTATTCAGTTTACAGAGCAATCGGCAGGGCGGGACAGGGGAGGAAAGGAAAAATCACTGTGAGAAGCAACACTATTCTGAAGCATGACGGAAGACACATTGTTGCTCTCGGGCTTTCCTTTCAAGGTCTTATTTGCAGGTACTTCAATGGCATCAGGGAGATATTGCCCCAACAACTGCCTTCTGGAACCTCTGGCCCACATTCTGCATACTTCAGAAATTCAAGAGAAAGCCAAGGAGTCTGCAATTACCCTTTTACACTAGGCTTGCTCAACATTTTTGGCGTCTGAGCCACATGAAGCTTTTCCTACACAGTTGGGCACCAGATTCCTCTGTATTTTGCTGGCCTGAGCAGAAAGCTAAATATATTTCTGTACCACAATGAAAGATTAGCTTCCGGAACAGCATATGCGATCACAAGCATCTGAGACAGAAGTACTGCATGTTGCCAGAAAAATGCTAACACAAAGGCTAGTATAATGAAACCACTGAGTGTCCCTGTGTGCTACAAACACTGTTCAATACACAATTGCCCCGTGCATGCGCTGACAGCACAGGACTTAGTTGGCATAAATCGCCGCACTGATAACTGCCAGAAGCAGCCCAACAAGAACATGCAGTTCTTGGGACAAGTGTTCCTATGGGATTTGCCTGGAGTAGTCCATAAAGGTCCAGCTCACAGCAACTTCTGCCCACACCAGACATTCAAGATGCAAGGCCCTGTGTTAGCATTTGCTCCTGTAGAACCTCCCTTTTGGTCTGCTATGGCTCTATTCCAACTTTCAGGATCTGCTATAGAGAATATGCAGACATTAAGATGAAAGACCTAATATTCATCCCCCATGAACTAAGCAACCACTGCTACAGCTGAGAGGAGTTACGTGCTTCAACAAGAAGGCTGAATGAGAACATCTGAAGTAAGCTCCCTGTAAGTCAGTCAGAAAAGAGATATTGTCATGCTATGGATATGTCTGGAGCTGCAGTCTTAGGGTCGTTGCTTGGCTAAGAAAACAGTTGCCTACTTATAGCAGGCTATCTGTGCCTGTAACACCCCACGTGCCAAAGGACAATAAAGAACATCTGCCAAGGTGGTAATGAGGAAAGTCAGTGTTCTGCCTTGGCTTGAGAAAGGGCATCCTTTCAGCGGTGCTCTGTGTGTGTGTGTGTTCAGCTCCCTCAGGGCCACTTACACAAGCATTTTTCCTTTTAGCTTGGTGATACCTTCTGTTTTCAACAGGGAGTGGCAGTCAGTCTTGTCTGGCTGCCTTTGCATTGCTGCTGTTCTCCTTTTACCTTCTGCTCCACCAAGAACCAAAAGGGGCTGCCAAATACCTGTGACCAGAGTCAGCCTGTGTGTTACTTTGCTGCTGGAACAAGAACAGGTAGCTGCCTGAAGAAGCCTAGACAAGCAGTAAAAGACAGGATAGATTCTGCCTGGGCTTTGCCATGATTTCCTATACAGCTTTGCTAGAGTCACATGAACTTTCCCTGCTCTAAGCCCAAGGGATCTGTACCTGCAGCAAGCTGCATAAGGCATCAAGGGGTCAGCCAGGCCCCCATCCCCAGTAGACAGCCAGGACCTCGGGAAGTTCAGCACCTGCCTGTTCCATCCTCTCAGGAGTGCCAGACGAGCTGCAGGTCTCCTCCAGGGAAGTAGCCCTAGAGGATCTCACTTGGGGAAAAAAAAACACCAAACCAAAAAAAACCAAACCAACCCACAAAAACCCCCACCCAGTAAGCTAGGAGAGCAGGGCTCAGTGCTTAGCCTAGTATGTACAGAATGACCCTGGCAGTGGCACAGAAAAACTATTAATGCTTCTTGAGCTGGACTTCTGTCCTTGGAGGGAACCTTACTGCCCTGTTCTTCCAAAGCTCAGGCTCCATGGTGGTGGAAAGAAGAGACCATTGCTGAAGTCACTTCAGACTGGCTGGAAAGAACTTGAAATGCAGACAGACAGTATTGTCAGTCTGGGGAAGGTCCTCTGAGTAGAGAAGAGTTCCTAGAAAGACCTAAAAACATTAATCTAGGAGTTCATAGCACAAGTGATGGTAAGGCTCAATTGTTCACTAAAAATAGTAATAGCACAAACATTGCCAAGCAATGAAACACAGATGCCAAGTACTTCATTTACAGAAAATTCCCATGTCCAAAACCTCAGTTTTCTGCAACCATGTCTATGGGTCAGATAAAATAAAGGTGGTGTCCTTTTAAACTTCGTTCTATAACTATCCTTTAATCATTCATAACAACAACACTTGTTACTGCATTTGCAAAAACAAGTAAAATACTAGAAAAGAGGTAAACTTTGAATTTGCAGGAGCCCCCCCAGAAAAGCGTAGGTACTTCCACGCCCAACGCAATCCCATGTAAAACAATTTAAAACTTATTATTGAGATCCTTACCCTCACCCAAAAAAATGCATTAGCTTTGTACAGCACTCACATACATTCCTGCGAGGCCATTTACAGCTTTGATTCCTGCACATTAGGAATGACAATTTGTCACTGCAGAAGAACTTCAGAATGGGGAGGCAGAAGAACATTAAATCCATACTGAGGCACAAGAGCATTTGGACAGTGTAAGACAATGGTGGTGGTGGGAGAAGTATTTATCTTCAGTTAAAGGCATAAACCAATTGAAATCAGTGTGATTGTTCAGGTAAGGCAAGCAAAGCTACAAAAGGGCAAGGTTTTTGGTCAAGTATTATAGTATAAAGCAAAGCGCAAAGAAGCAATGGCAATCTGCTCTTGCAGGCCAGATGCTGTACTCATTGAATCTACGCCTCCAGCATCTGTTTCCTCAATGCACGGTATGCAGCAAATTCTACTGCAGCAAGTTTCAAGCTCAAAATAATAATAGAATGCTGCACAATGCTGTGTCATATGCATTTCCAGACAGTTGACAGCCTATAGACATGCCTAGAACAACTATGGCTAGAGAATTTAAAGAGAACAGATTATATAGTAGGTGCACAGTATTTTTAGTTACACTAGTCAATACCGTGGTGTCAATACCATAATCAGCTTTATGTTTCAGAAGACAAGCCAACCACCTGTCAAGTTCCAGAAACCCTGTCTCACGTATGCAGGCAGCACTCTGCTATCCCATTGTATAATACAGGTGGTGTTGGTGTGGGCAGATATTTCTGTGCGCTGGCAAGGATAGGAAACTGATGAGCAAAAGAAGGTGGCTAATGAAGCAGCTCAGGCTGTATCCCATCAATGGCTCAAAAGTCTGTCCCACCTTTGAAAGCTTTCTACCATAATTTAATTATAATGTTAAGAACTGGAGAAGAATCAAGTTCTCCTTCATCCAAGGGGCGGATGTGGATTGGATCTTCATGAAAACTAGTTAAAAGTTGCATCAAAATTCCATGTTTCCATATCTGCAAGAGCTAAACATAATTTTAAGAGGTGTTTGGTAATCTTGGATCCCTTTCCAGGTATCAATACAGTCTCTGCATTCACTGTACACACATTTCTTCATTCTCCCCATCTCCTGAAACATTAAGCTCCTCTCTCCCTTTTGGGTGTTGGGGTTTCTATAAAAGCCTGGCACCATAACCTTCAGGTCACAAAGATGCAGTTGGTTTGAAATAAAAATACTCATCTTATCTGTGCCCAAGCTGTGACTCAGATTGTTGTAGCTCAGTCTGCCCATACCATTAGTTACTTTATTTACTTACTAATTAGTCCAATTACTAATATCCAAATCAATATATTTTTGTTGTGTCTAGAGATACACATGATATCCAAAGTCTCTAGATGGGACAAGGTTTCAAATCCTTCATGTGATACAAGTACAAAATTAAGCTGAATGGACTAAATCCACTTCTGGCGTAAGCTGAGAAGCTTGCTGATCAGCCACCATGGTCAGATCAAGTTGCATGAAAAGTTAGTTACTAATAAGAGTTGAAAAAGAGAAACATGTACATACCACACAGGAAGCTTCATATTGTTTCCCCAGTTTAGGTCTTAAAAATGCACTGAAGGAAGGGAGAAAAAGCATTAGAGCCCCAGTACTTCAGGTATGGATTTTGCTTAGTTATTTTTAGGATTTTTCTCATGTTGGTTGGTGAAAAGGCTAAGAAACTTAATGTTAAGGAAGACATAAGGCCAAAACAATGTTCAGATACCTGTTGATGACATCTGACAAAACGCTGTTACCTTTTCTAGAAGACAAAAGACCCGTATCAGTATACGTCAAGAGGTACTTAATCCACCCTCAAGGAAAGTCCTGTTCCTCATGGATAAAATCTTCCATCAGACAGTTTTCGGCCATTTTACCTTAGTGAAAGATTTTCAGTATACTGTTTGAAATATGTTAACTATTTCTGAACATTGCCTTTCCAGTATTTTAAACCAGGAATCCATTTGTCTGTTTTGTATTAATTATTTCCCTCCACAGCTGCTGATGTGGAAGGCTTATGATGAAATGCAGGCCTGTATCCTGTAGCTAGAGAACACCCACCCTCTGCTGTCATTCCCCTCCAGAATGGGATCAGAGCTCCCTATTAAAAAAATTAATCAGGTCACCTTATTACAGCATTATAATTTTTTTTGGAGGACAGTAAAACTGTGGAATAAAGCGATTTTATGACTGAGGCCTTAAATCACAGCCACAGCCTTCCTACCTTCCAATCTCCCTGAAGACCCTGCAATGTTTTCAGCTTAGAATCCTGTTGAGACGGGAGACAGACAGGATTCATAAGGAACATAAAGCCCCAGACATGCATTCAGCCTGCCCCTCACATATCATTACTCTCCAATCCAATGAAATAAGGTGAGACTTTGACGTATCTGTTTGCATGCTGGCCTCTCAAAGCATAGATTACACTTCCAGAAAGGCTGCAAATACAGATACAAGCAAAGCTGCAAGTCCAGTGCAACACCGAGGGATTCTGCTTCTGGTACCAGAGCTCCAGTAGTCCTCTTAAAAGTGGGGATGGGGGAGGGGGAAACGGGACAGGGAGAAGTGGAAAGGTACATGGACACACATACACATGGATGTTCTAAAGACAAATCCAGAAGCTGCTTGGAACTGCCTCATGTGGCAGCTGCAATAACAGCTTCCTCCCCGCCACTGGGCAGCAGCTGGCCTCCTCCC
>Ga0065711_1010086_pt1 | contig 11337 bp, 9 predicted proteins | sample Hoacrofraction12_FD_59098 | JGI IMG/M metagenome (GOLD analysis project Ga0065711, IMG submission 59098) | Hoatzin crop microbial communities from Cojedes, Venezuela - Epithelial fraction 12 v2 (version 2) | ecosystem: Host-associated > Birds > Digestive system > Esophagus > Crop | place... | reverse complement strand
CTGGCAGCGTGATGCTTCTGCATCACGAAGATTAAAAGCAAGGAAAGCCTGTTAAGAGCTGGTGGGTCGCATTTAGCCGTAACGCTGCGCTTCAGGCACCCTGCCTTCCTGCAAGAAGATCCTGAGTTTGGGTTTTTACTTTGTTGGCAGTGAACTGCTAGTTTATTGCCATCACTCTGTAATTAACTAGTGATAATGAAGTAAAGGAAAAAGTAAAATGGGAAACAAGCAAACACTTGTTAATTTTAACCCTTTTCTACTACTAATGTTTCAAGGGTAAAAATAGTTTATTAATTCCCCTTGCATGAGCTTTTACAGAACTTCTCCAGGATCTCTTAGTGTTGTGCCTTCACTTAATTTTAAAACACTTACTATTAGTTTTCTGAGAAATTGTCTCAGGAGTCTATAAATTTCTGTTAAAACTGTGGACCTGTTTCATTTCAGTATTAGAGTTCATATATCTGCCTGTACAGCACGAGGATTTCTGTTTACAGAGAACATTAGTTATCAGATAGCTGAGGTGTAATGGGATAAAAGATAAGCCTCTGCAAAAGCTGAAGTGTCTGAGAAGAACATACTTAGGCTGTTTCAAGAAATGAAAAGTAACAGCTGATGAAGAATAAGAGTCAGTGGCAGGGAATGGATATCAGTGATTGAAAGTACAGGAGAGTAAAATGATCATTCAGACATACAGTAATTACTAGGAAATCGTGGAAAGCTAATTTGCAGAAATCAACAAAGTAGTTTATGCTAGAACTTACAGAATATATAGTTATATGGCAGCCAATTTCAATCCCCTGATAGCATCAGTCATTTGCATTTTTATGCCCTAGAGTTAGTTGCCTTGAGATTTATAAGCACAAATTACTTCCCTATTTTGCTATGAGTGTTACAAGAAAAAAAAAAGAAAAAAGAGGACTCCTGGAGTTTTGTTGTATTAGAAAGGGCAAGATGGAAAAGGTAGATTAAGCAGATGAAGGAATGGGGGGGAGGGGAGGAGAAGGGAAGGGTTTTCAGGTGTGGGTCTGCGTTTTGAGGCACAAATTCAATAAAAAGCTTTGTAAGAAGAGCAAACACTCATGTGAGAGTTCTTTATGGTATGGTTCCTATTTAAATGAAAACTATGATAAAAGTAGTGTGTATGTTTAGATGCGGAAAGCTGTTCTTTACAGAACAGAAATCTGCACTGTCTTATAATGATTTCTAGCAAGCGTCATTATTTTTAGGGCTGCTTGCCAACGCCAACTACTGCTGCCATCGAGGCAAACTGCAAGGCGTCGGGACTCGACTGCTGCTTTCACAGGAGCAAAGTTAAAAAGAAGCTCTCAAGAGATGTCCTGTGCTTTCAACAAGAAACTGTGACATCCCTGGAAGTTTAAAAGGTATTTCCTTCTCTGATACTTTCTTTCCCTTGCCTGTGTTCTTTGGCTGCTTAAGGCTGGGTTGCTCTGGACTTGTCTTGGGAAATCTGACCAGTTTTATGTTAATACAGATCCTACTCTGGATCATACTTAGGCTTAGTAAAGCAACTATGTGACTAAATGTTAATCTTTGCACCTAAATCATTTATCAGAGGCTTTCAAGTTAACTTAAGATGATACTCTTTGTTTCACAGGTGTTTTGCAACTTTGGCACAAGCAGAGTAAGTTATGTTTCTTACAGTGGTTATGTCTTTAATCTGTTCAGTACCAAATCCTACATGGCTGAAACAGAAGTGTTTAAGGTGTGATAAAATAAATACAGAAGTAGTATTCTTGTTGCATAAGGAAACAAGTGATTTAGCGACTAACCCAAGGTTCTGTAATAAATGAATATTAGATATAGGAATGAAACATAAATTTCATGATTTTTAGTAGTCTGTTTAACTACTATGTTGTGCTTATGTGGAGGATCTACAGGTCCTGTGTTCTGGTCTCCTACTGTGTGAAAATATTGAGTATGTAAAGTACCTTTTTCTTGATAGATCTGTTCTTTCCCTGGAAGTAATTGTTATAGAGTTAGAGCTGACATGAACATCAGGTGAAGTGATAGTGTCTTTAAAGAGCTGATTCACTGCCTGTCAAACCACAAGTTTTTCCAGCTTCTGTTAGGCTTAACAGCATGAAGAACTGCTGAAGTAATTACTGCAGGGAGACTAGTTCTGGGGAATGGTGTTTTCTGTCATTGTTTTTTAACATTGCTCCTTGGATAGCAAACTAAAGCTAGGGAGAAATCTAGTGCCAAGTTTTCTTCAAATTATACAAAGATTGTTATTCTGCAAGGAGAAACCTCTGTGTGCAGGTTTCAACTGGATTCTCTTTTTTCCCCTGTAACTTCTGAGGTAGGATTTTTTATGAGTCTGTCATGCTCTGAAGCCACCAATTCTACAACTATTATTTTGAAATTACAGTTGTAGTTGATCATCAAAAATTCCTTTTCCAAACTCATCCTTTGCAGCCTTTCCATTCCTCCATAGACTGCTTCTTCACTCCTCCAAGCTGGTTGGTAATGGTCCCCACTGTGCTTTTCTGCCAGCAGGGACAGCCGGCACAGAGGCTGACCTGCATTTTCCCAACACAAACGTACCAAGTAATAAATGCACACGAGGGATAGCGCTGGCTGTTTAGTGCAGTCGATTTTCTGTTTGCTTTGTGTCATCCTCAAAGCACGTACATAACTGTGCAACAAGTGTATCCACAAAGAGTATAATTTAAAGAATATTATATGATGGCATAAAAAAAGTTTCTTTTGTTAATCACTCTTAAATGACAAGAGTAGTCCAGCTTTAACAGTACTGGGCTCCCCTGCTCATTTTTGGGGTGCACTTTGTGATACCAGCTCCCTATTCTAAGCAATTGGCTGCGCTCAGTGTGGTATGTGCTCAGTTACTGGGCTGTGCATACTGCCCTGACTGCCCTTCCCGATGCCTCGTGTCCCACGGACATGGGGCAGCTGCCAAGTGTCAGGCTGTCCACTCCATACTTTGCTTCCTAGGTTTGCTTGCTGTCTGGTCCTTACCTCCTTCAGTTCTTTTTATGCTTTTCCACTGGTTTGTGCAGTACAGACTCTGAAGTGTGTGGCCATGTCTGTGCCAGCAGAAAGCTTTTTGCTAGGAGATATATACTATTTAAGTAATGAAATTCAGAAATTAAAACATCAAAGCATCAACAGGTGAACTTAAGATAATCTGCCGTGAAGTGATCTCTGTTGAGCGGACCTTACATGGCACATTGAGTTTCTATCTTTGACACTGTTTCTAATGAAAAAATAGGCAAACAATTTTGTTTCTGAAACAACATGAAATTATATGCATTTATGCAACTCTTGTTATTATGGAGATTCTAAAAAATGTATTCTCAGTGGGCTTATAATAGCATAGCTCTCAAATGTCATGGTATCTGTGACCATCCGCAAATATTTTAATCTGAAAATTGTTTATGGTAATTCTGCATGAATGCAGAATCTGCAAACAGCTTTCACCTTGATTTCTCATGGAAAGTTTACAAGGCTTCATCTTTATACTGATTTGCATAGTTTAAATAAGGATCTTCCAGTGATTTACAAAAGTGCATAATGTTGCTGCAATCTATGGGAAAGGAGTTCTTTTGTCCTGTTATGTAACACAGTAAAGATCTAGCTGGTTAACTGATAAAAATGTAAAGGCCTCCCTGTTGCGGTGGCACAGGATTTCAGATAACGCATTTCAGAACTGCAGTGCCAAATACATTTTCATATGGCTCATGAATTCTAAAAAGAGTAACAAGTCTGCTGCATTTGCTCATCTCGATTATAGCGTGAATTAAATGCAGCAGCTGTAAGCCTGACATGTTTGTTGCTTCCATAATGCAGTAATGAGTCAGAGTTAATCCAGGCTTCTGTTTTTCCTCAAAGAGCAGCAGAAAAAAACCCTGTGCACATTGTTGCTGAGCAGAAATAAAATGTTTTACTGCTGTAATTTTTGTTTCTTTACTTATCTGCTGTATGTGCTCTACTTCATGCACGGGGAATGGGCTGTGAAGTACTTCTCTTTGAATTCTTGCTGTGAATTTTGGTGTACTTCTGATTTGTTTATTCACCAGTTTGTGTTCGTAGGTCACTCTGTCATCTCAGTGAAAGCATTATTTTGTTTAGGAGAAAATTCACCTTGGGTTAAAAAACCCCAAAGCCTCCCTCTGTTTCAATTGCAAAGAAAGCTTGAGAATGTTAGCTGAACAGCAAGGGTGCGTAGGGAAGACCGCAGCATGTGTGGCACACAGGAGATGCTGCCAGTGTCTACTCCCTTTACTCACAGGGAAATCAAGTCCAAGGAGGTGAAGAGATACGGAATAGTCAAGCCAAGGACAAACTGTGCTGGGGAGAAGTAGAAAGGCTGACTGAGTATTTAGTATCTGTACACTCTGAACAGCGCTTGAGTTGGCCAGTTTGGATGAGAGCAGGTAGAAATGCTGCCGTGTCTTTTTGTTTGCTTGTTTGTGGGGTGGGTTTTTTGGTCCGGTTGACCTTGTGCGATGTTTGGTTGAAGGTGGGCAAATCGGCTTTGTATACATTGGTAGTAGATGTGAGGAAGAACTGTTACGCCCAGGAGTTTTCTTAGGTCAGAAAAGCCACACTGCTTGTTTCGTGAGCTTTGTTGCTTATCTTTTTCACTTAGGTCTGTATACCAGCTCACAGACCCCTCCTCCTCTTCCTCAGCCTTTACAGAAGGCTTATGCAGCTGAACTGACTGCAGCCGAGAAAATGAAGCTTTTTGGGGAAGCTGAGATCTCTTGCTCAAGAGAGGACACTTTCCATCTCTGATAGCTCTTCTCTTTGCTTCCTCTCCCACACTCTCCTGCAGTACCTAAACCCAAAAGGTGTAATGTTCGTTTGCCCTTATGACTAGCCACGAGAAATCCTCAGGGCTACCCTTTAACTGGGCAGCAGAGGTGTTTGGAGCTGGGCAGCAAGGACTCTGTGGTGTGACTTTAGGGGCAGCCTCTGCTTCTGCTGGAGGATGGTGTGCTTCTTTAGCCGCTGTGGCATCGAGCGTGCACGGCAGGCTGGGGCTATTTCAGCACAGAACGAGAAAGCTTGGGCTTTCACAGGCTGAGATCATTGACCCAAAGCTCTCGGGAAGATGAAGGACCCAAAAGAAGGGTTTGTGAGCTTGAAAGCTTGACATGTGTTTTGAGTTCTGTAATTGGTCTAATACAGTAACTAACTCGCCTTACAAATTTGCTTACTTCAGTGTTCCTGTCTTTCAGACAAACGTGTTTCGCACCAGGTACTTCAAACTGTCTGTCTTTTTACAGTGTGAGCTTTGGAGTCAGCTCTGGAGAACTGTGGTAGGGTTACAACTGAAGTGTTACTAGGAGGGAGGTTTGTTGCCTGCTCAGAAGTGGGAAAAAGAAAGCCAGTGTGTGATCCATCCTAGGATAAAGGAAGGGTTGTACTAGACAATTAAAGCAGTGTTTCAAATGTTTAATTGTGTGGGGCCTTAAGATGGCAAGGAGACCAGGAAATTGTGCAGACGTTCTCATCTCCTTTCAGTGGACCCTCTACAGCATTTGTGGGATTTTTTCTTTGTTCAAACAGTTTGTCTAACACTCCTCACACTGTTTCAGTAATTCCTCAAACTTTTCAATACCTTCACCTTGCATTTTTTATCTAGTTAGCGAAAACTTTTTCATATTTGATGCCCATCCAAGTATAGCTGATACATTCATCAGATGCCTTTACAATTTTGTACATATCAGCAAGACGCTTTCTACAGCTGCATTATCTCAAAAATGCAGACAAAGCTTAGAATTCCTATATCTGTGAAATCCTTAAATACCTCCAGCATTTCATTCTCTCTGAATACCAACCGTCTTCATCGTGCCTTTAAATCCAAAAATGCTGAATGCTTTTCCTAATGTAACTTTACTCACTCATTCTACAGTTCAAGAACAATTTTCTTCATATCCAGTAAAAGCACTAATATGTTTTAGAATATTTTTTTTGTTTAGTAAAATACTTTACAAGTTTGAGTGGAAGCCAACTGTACTCCATAATCACTTTCCATGAAGGTTTTCTAGATTCAACACAGGAGGTGACACTCACAAGGCCAAAATACTCTGATTCTCATCAGTCTTGAATTAGTTACCACTCAGACTGGCAAAGTTTTTTCACATTTCTTTTAAGCACATTCCTGCTAAACAGCCAGACAAAGGAAAAGTAGAATAAATTCTACTTAAAAATTCCACTTACAATCTATTACAACATACAAGAGTGGGAATTAAACTCTTTATTACTCATTAATTATCATGCACAACACATAGAAGACAAGTGATTGTTCGAATTTTGTGTCTGTGCATGAGGAAAGGGAGGATAATATAAGAATTCTTCCTGTTTGCACTGGATGAAGCTAGAAATAGGTCATATGATGCCGAAACCAGTGAAATCAATGCTATTTCCCTCACTTTAACTGGCTTCAAATCAACGGCAGAATTTGCAGTGGTACTTGGGTTTTGTGGTAGGTCAGAACAGAGGAGAATATCCTTCTATAAAAAAGCCCTAAAATATGAAGTCAGAAAAACAAACAAACAAAAAAACAACCACTTTGTTCACATTCTTATCTCAAAATTCAGAGTGTTCCCTGTCTCATATTGAAAGTTTATGTGGGTTTATTTTGTAAGTAATCTTGTCCTTAAGTAATAGCTTGTTGTAAAATTGAGGTGGGAGATGCTGGAGGATAAGAGGAAAGCTGGTTTCCTCCAAGTACAGCTCCTAGGTAACAATAGTAGTTTATTTGGGTTATAAACTTTTGATTAAAGGAATATATTTTGCTAGATATCTGTACAAGGCCTTGTACAATGGGACACATTTTATTTGCAAGTTCGAGGAAAATTATATGAAACCTAGATGAGAAGATACTTGCAATATTGATTTTTGAATTTTTTTTTTCATTCCAATTCCATTCAGATCCTTTATGACCTTTATGTCTTTTTCAGTGCAAACAGTTCATATACTGCTTTCCTAAGTGCAACTGTTGCACTGTGAACTGTTCTAGCAGGCAAGCAGTAAAAGCAGTGGCAATATTGTCACAAATACTTCAATAAAAAAGCCAGTACTGTGAATAACAGGGCAAAATCAATCTTTAAAGAACTGCAAAAATAGTAATAAAAATATGGAAAATTGCTGCATTGTCATTACCTGGTCTGGTTATGAAGTCACAGTGACCTAAGCCTGCTATATCCATCCTCTTCAGGAAGAGAACCATGCTGGTTAGGTTTGATTCCTCTATTTTGGCTGGTAGATGTGGTTTCATTTCATTGTATGTAAATTCTTCAGGATACAAGCAGAAGAGTTTTCCTGGAAGAGATTTCGGGAAAATTACCTTTTTTTTTTTCTTTTTCATTGCCACATTGATTCTATTACTATTTTGAGCTAATGGATTTTAATTTTGAGCTAATAATTCTACCTGAGGAAGACATGCCCAGAATTTGCTTATGCATCTCTGCTTGACTTGTGCTGATAGGCTGCGTTATAACAGAGTCTGCTCTGATTCTAGGATTGTACACCTTTAAATGAAAGAGATATTAAGCATCAGATAAGTAAGTGAAGACTACAAAAATATTAACGGTCTGCACTGAATTTTTGTCCAGGTCATTTTACAGAAAGTGTAGTAACAGTTGCATTTCTTCTTACACTATGTATGTCACCAGCTTGGAAACGAGAGCAGTCAGCACTTTGATAAATTGACAGACATGTTTGGCAATAACTCTGTGAGTATACTTCAAGATAAATATCTCTTTCTGAAGAAATGTACTGTACTAAAGCACAAAATGTGTATCTATGATATCGTGAAGAAAAGCATCAAGAAGGATTATTTATTTCTTCCAGTGACAGAATCCCAGCATTGTCTGATAACATTTTGTTCCATAACTCCAGATTTTTGTCTTAATACTGAAACCTGTCAGTTCGTTACAGGAGGCAAGGACTGTAACAAAGGTGCACAATGCCCCATTTTATTTTTTTCTTAATTGTATTTTATTTTGATTAAACTGAGGAGCCGATTCACTGACTCTTCTGACCACCAGATGATGTCCGTAAGCTTCTGTAGTATATGGCAAGACATAGAACGTCTGGATAAAACAACTTTCTAGTCATGCCATCTGAATCAACTTTGGCTGTTCTAAGCAGGGTTTTAATAAAAAACATAAAATGTGCTTCAGTGCAGGGGACAAATTTCTTTTCCTCCAGGTAAATGTATTATGTATCCCAACTGCAAGACGTACATGGGATTTTTTTCTGCACAAAACTTTGCCTGTTCCCTCTATGTTCAACTGACTTTCAGCCGTGTGGATTGAATGGGAATTTGAACTGCTGAGGAATGACAGTTACAGGACTGAACTTTAGCTGTTAGGACACAATAGTTGAATTAAAGGTTAAAAATTGTGTAACCAATAGAGGTGACTTGATGGCCATCAGGACTGTGTCGAAACTGATTTGTTCCCACTGCTTCATATTTGTGAATATTTTCCATTGCAAACTGGAAACACTCAATTTTACTTTGGGCTTCAGATCATCATCAAAGTGAGATTCATTTCTGTCATCTGGGACAACTAGTCTCAGAAATAAGTTGACTTATGTGTGGCCTAATTGAAAACTGCTTTTAGGCTTTAGTTCGTTTCACACAAAAGTATGACAATTTTTTTTCAGCTTGACTTTAGGCTGAGTTAGTTTAGAACTCCCAGATGAGAACCTTTAAAAATGAGAGTGTTAGACACAGATTTTTGCGGTGAAAATGAAAGGTAGTGCTGGTTCCCAAGCTTTTGCCTGAACAACTTTCAAGGCTGATCAGGATTAATGAACCCCCATCCAAAATTTTAGGAACACTTAACTTCAATTTTGGTGATTCCATTCTGGATTATGTAAAGAAACTGTACTGTATTGTTGCTTTTGCCTGTTACTGGAATGTTTCTTCTGACTAGCAAGACACATAGGACAGTTACAAAGCCTGTAGTAGTGCAGCTTTCCAATTCATGTAATGACTTGTTCCTACCATAGTCACTCGTGCTTTAGGACATTTGGTTTTGTATAAATGAAAGAAACAAGAGATGTGTTTGCAGCTGCACCCGTCCTTCCCAGGACGGGGTGTAAAACAAGAACTTGGGACATACTTAGAATGAACTATAGAAGGTCAAAGATTAAGTTGATAAATTGCAGCATTTTGAGGTACTTGGATGGAAGCACATATCCAGAAGCAGCACAAGCAGCTTTAGAAAGGAGTGGTTCCCTGTGTGAGCGTCCCTTGGCATTCTGTGACCTCTGGCACTACACTGATCACGGAGTTGTTAAACAGGGGATGAAGTTAGTCTACTAAACCAGGTAATCTGCCGACAGGTAGCCAAGAATTGACTGTGTTTTGCTCTGTCTGTAAGATACTGAAGAGATAATTATGAGTGATAGGCTAAAACAAAGGTGAGATATAGCTTGCGAATGAAATGTCATTGATTTGGTGCCCAGATGGGTGGCAGTTTCATCTGGGAGTGTTAAACCTGACTTTTTTTTTTTTTTCTCCTGACTGAATTTAGGAAGTAAATGTGTTTTCTTGCTTGGTTTTCACATAAGATGTCTATGAACGTTATTTCAATTTTGGTAATTTGAATGTTAAAGATGTTACAGAATCTGATTTATGAAAGAATAGAAAAATATTTAATCCTTTAGAAACCATTTACACCTATCTATTAGCTGTGCATTTCCCTTTCCCCCACCCTGAAAAAACCCATGATGCATAGTTAATTTTTGGAATACTGATTTCAGTTAACTTTACTAACCTTTCTTCTTTCAACACCGACATCAATGACAAAGGTTACATTTTTAATCCAAATCAAAGATTCTCCAAAGCTTGTGGTGAGTAGCACTGTTCTTCTGTACTTTTTGCAGCATTTCTGTTTGTCCTGATTTGATTTGGGCATTAGGTCTTGTTTTGTGGGGTATAAAGGAACTGGGATGAGTTCTCCAAGGTCAGGATTTAAATGAGACTGTTCCTGTCTGATCATTTGGTAAGCTTTTTCAATTTCCTGTATCAAGAGAAAGACGGATTTATTTATTTTTTTTCACATGAGTATGAAAAATAAATATCAATATTAAAGCAATTTTTTATTGTAAAATGGATTTTAACTATGTATCAAATTATAAAAACATTTAAATCTTGCATGATTAATAATTAAAGGGAACAGAACTTTGTAGGAGAATTTACCGCCTGTATCCGCTAACTGTAGAGCAGGGAAAAGCTGGGCTGTTTTTTGAAATGCCATTTTCTCTGTGGCAATTTTCAGTATGGTCTTCTTTGGCTTTAACCAGATCCAAACCAGCCTCCAGGGGAAGACAGGTGGGCAAAATGTAGTGTAGGAATAGCAGGGCTGAGAAATTGTGAAACAATCACTAAACTTTATGTGTGTAGGATGTGTAGGATGCATCCACAGCACTGATTTAGTGCCAAAGAGTTTGGTGCGAATTTGTCGTGCACGTAGGGCTGGTAATGCTGTGGCAGATACTCAGGTGCCCCACTGCTGTGCCCCAAATGTCATCTCTTGTGCTGGAACCAAAGTTAATGTGTGTGGGGTGCCCTGAGTGGCAGCGTCCCTGGGGAAGCAGCTCTCTGTGTGTGCATGGTGCACCCTGGGGCTGGTGATGGGGTGACCTGCACTGCTGGCCAAGGTGCCGCACGCACGGTGCTCCTGGAGTCAGAACAGGTCACAGCAAACCACTGCTGCCACCCTCTCCAACCCCTCCTGTCCCTTCACTGGAAGGGCTGAGATGGCAGAGCCCGGGTCTGAGTTGCTTTGGAAACTGCTGTTATGTTCTTACTCCAATTGCAAGACATAAAAAGATCAAAGTATGCAGAAACCTCCCTACTTTACCTTGATTATTGTATTTAAGAAGATATAAGTATTGAAAATGTTTTAATTTGTGTTCCCCCCCTCCCCAATGATTAGTAAACTCTATGAAGACTTAATAAAGTGAATAAAATGTCCCTAAGCTGTGTTAATGGAACATCGCTTTTAAAACAGCCCACAAATTCAGAGGTCGAATATGAATCGTAGAAGGGGTTTTTGTGGTTGTTGCAGTCTTTTTTTAAAATATAAAATCATTTGTGTTGTGAACCTTTTTTTTGAAGGTATACAAAAATCATTCATAGACTTGTTCAGTTTGAAAAGGATTTTTTTTTTCAAAAGCATTTTTATAAGCAAACATTTTTCAAAATCGAAAAACCAGATGATTGAGTTTTTATTTGGGAGTGAAACTACATTTACAGTAGTTATAGGTTGAAAGTATTCTATAAAAATTCTTATAAAGATATGACAGTGGCATCTAACAGCAAGTCTGGCG
>Ga0065711_1049375_pt1 | contig 11338 bp, 8 predicted proteins | sample Hoacrofraction12_FD_59098 | JGI IMG/M metagenome (GOLD analysis project Ga0065711, IMG submission 59098) | Hoatzin crop microbial communities from Cojedes, Venezuela - Epithelial fraction 12 v2 (version 2) | ecosystem: Host-associated > Birds > Digestive system > Esophagus > Crop | place... | reverse complement strand
TCGGCTGCGGTGGTGTTGAGGCAGCCCCTCGCTTCCCGCCTCTGGCGGCCGGCGCAGCCTCTGCTCCGCGCGGGGCGAGAGCACGAGCGTGCGTGCGTGCGTGTGTGTGGATCCCTCGCCATGGAGCTTTGCTGCTGCGGTTCACATTTCTGGTTCCTCGATCCAGGTCCCCGCTGGCCTGTGCTTGTGAGTGTCCCTTTTCTGATCAGCCTTGTTAACCCACTCTGCGTGGTCTTGTTCATTTATTCATTTTGCAGATGAGGCCTCCTGCCGTCTGTCCTTCTGTGTGTCCTTCAGCCTCGCTGCAAACTGCCTCCCACACGTGGGATCCCAAGAAGAACCATGGCTCTGCAACATACCACTTCTCCTTAATCCTCCAGAGGTGTTCCCTTGTCCCGCTCTCTCCTTGTGCCTGGGGTTCCCCTCCCTCCTGACCCCAGCCAGCTCAGTCTTTGCGGGGTGAGTCTGGCTGGGTGCTGGTGAGCGTGCACAGAGGCCCTTGGAGGTGGCCCTGGACGTGGCTGCACTGGGTTACCGACTCGGGTCTCGCACTTCCCAGAGGCACCAGTCACCCAGCGAAGGCGTGAGCCGTGAGCCCGGGGCTTACAAGAGGTGTTAGCTTTACTGGCAAGCGGTCTGGCTTTGTGGTTAGCTAGTGCTGGAGTGATGGCTAAGTCTTTGGCTTTTTTTAGTATTATTTAATCCAGAAGGTGTGTCCAGATGACACACAACTCAGTGAAGACATTCTCTGTGCTCGTACATAAGGACTTCCCCATCCTGGAAATCTAAGTATTTGGAGTAAAAATAAAGGGCAAGTCAGCATTTTCTAAGCTCAGCTGAATATTACTGGCAGTTGTAGACTGTAGCCTCTCATTTCTCGTCTCGGTGCCACGTACATCTTTGCGTGGCAGTGCTGGCTTTTAAGCAGCTGCCTCCACCTGTGCTTCATCCCTGGCTCTCCATTTCTTCCTCCCCTTACCTCCCGTTCTGTTGGCGTGCCGTTTGTGGGCTCCGCAAGGAGGTTTTGGGCTGCTGTTTGTGGGCTCAAAGTGTTGACCTAGGTTCAGGAAAACCTCGGTGGGAATGGAGTTCAGTTGGCACTTCCACTGAAAAAAATGTATCTATAAACATGTCCTTAATCTCAACAGGCAGAAGTGCTGCTGAACTAAAGGTTGGCTCGGGCTCAGAGGTGCGAAGGGGTCACTGTATTTGAGGTTTGGATCCTGGGTCTTCTCACTCGAGATTTTTCCACACTTAGTGATCTTGTCTTGGCTACCCTCTGTCACTGAGCCCTGGGTTTACAAGAAAACCAAAACCAAATCCCAGTTTTCTTTTCAGAGAAGGGTGGGTGGAAACTTGTGTCAGGTAATTGGTGCTCAGTGTTTCAAGTCTCTCACTGTGCCTAGCCAAGCAATCCTTTATCTGATTTTTCTGGTGGATAAGGAGGTGAGATTACCTCTCTATTGCTGTGAAAATTTAACTCCTTTCTTTACGTAGGCACAGCATACTTAGAGATAAATGAAGAAACTGGGACACAAGGAGCAGGCATAAGAATATGAAAACTTTTTTTTTTTCTTCTCCCCCCCTGCCCTTCAGTCTTGCTGTTGCCCAGCAGCGTTCCCAGCTGAGGCAGAGGGGGGGATCCCTACGGATGGGAGCTGTCAGCCCGTGCGCAGCCTGGGAAGCTGCGAGCTGCCGCTGGCTCCTGCTGCTGCCCGTGGTGATGCCTGGCAAGCTGAATGTGGGAACCCTCCATCTGTGTCGCTGGAGGCTGTGTGTATCAGAATATTCTCGTGTTAAGCTTTGTATGCGTGTGTGTGCGCAGGAATGCACCCATGGTGTGATGCTGCTTCTGGGAGTGCTTTTAGACAAAACGATACAGAAAGGAGTTCAGTGCATTACAAGAGAGTTATTTTACAGATGAGCTGTCTGCACAGCTGCTTGTATGGTTCAGAATACTGACATTGTCATGTTCTGCAGAAGGATGTTCCATCATCCAAAATTCACCTTACTCCTTGTATACAGTAGGTGTTATCAAAATCAGTATCTTACTGACTGAAGGAAAAAATTTGAGGGTGTATAGGTGAGGCCTTGTTACTAATTGATGCCTTTTAATTCTTTTTTTAAGCCATTCCATACATTTTATGAATATGAAAATTTGAACAAACATTTGCAAAAGCATTGTTTATGCTTGGCAAGATGAAATATTTAGCGGAGGCTGAGGGCCTGAATGTGCGGAGGGAACAGGGTCTTCTGGTGTACTTAAAGTCTGAAGTGAAACTTCAGGTATAGTTTTTGAGAATCTCTCAGTTTAGATGGTCTGGAGCATCGTCTTTTGTATCCTGCAGAACCTGAATTGGGGAGCCTCGCACAGCTGGACTTCCTCCTGCTCTGTGGTGTTTTTGTTTTGGTTTTTTTTTGTTTTTTGTTTTTTGGTTTTTTTAAATATGGGGGGGTTTTGATTCAGTTAATATGCAGAGGAAATTTTAGTACAGAAATAAGATGCCACTCTGGCAAAGCTGGTGTTGGACTTTGTGGGAGGAAGTCTGAGTAGCATTAATAATACAGTAACTGTCAGAAATCCCTCTTTCTGTCCCTCTCTACTTAGTATTACAACCTCTTTTCCTCCAGTTCTCCTTCGGTAAGGTCAGAGTAGTCTACGTGTCTTTTTTCTGTGCTGCCTTCTCTTAATGAAGGAATTTTCTTGATCGCAGTTTGCAATTTCGTTGCCTTTTGTCTATTAGAAGCACTCTACCAAGCATGTTGCAGCAACGTTAGCAGATTGAAAAGAGTTAACATATGGAAAAAAAATTTCAGTGTGCATGAACATAACATGATTGACTTGTTCTTCTTCACATACTGTTTTGTTCGTCTATCTGGTAAGCGTTAGGCTCTTCTGGGAAGGCGTCCTGTCTTCCTAATTGGAAACTACTTTGGACAGGGTGAAGTGCTGCTGGGAAGGATACCAACAAACAGATTTTCAGCAAGGGTTGAAATCCTCAAGCTTTTGTTTTAATGCAGCACAATTACTACGGTAGGATGTGTGTCAGGATGAAACTTGCCCTGCAGACAGGTTCAGTGAGACCTTTGCTTTTTGTTCTCTGAAGTAATCTGTGTCTGACTCCTTCCAGAGGAATGGCATTAGCCTGGACAGGTAGGGCTTTGCTGCTGTGGTGGTTCTGACCTTCCTAATGATCTCAAAAATCTCGGATTCAGCTCACAAATCTGTGTCTCGCCTTGAGCTCTAAAGCAAATAGAGTAGGTGTAGTATCGTCATGCCAGAATAAACCTGTGGGAAAATGTTATTGTTTTCTGAGCAAGCTTCAGGGAACGGAGTCTCAAATTACTGTAATTGAATCTTGTGTCTTGCAGTTCTGGAAGGCTTATCAGAGGAGAAGGCAGAACTGATACGGGTGACTGCGGAACCTGTTTCTGTAGGATCCTTTCCAGATTTAATTTTGGTGGCCTCTTTCTGTAGCAAAAATAAACTGGTCAAACAGCATGGAAAAAAAAAGTAAAACTACCCTTTATACCAATGTTCCTCAGGAGCTGAATGCAGTGAAGCGATAAACTGAGCATTAGGTTGATCTCTTAGTAATACGCGTCTGCAGAAATTACCGTGTGTCATTGAGAGCTGGTTTTGAGCTCTGTATATACCAAGTGATGAGACAGGTTTAAATGATGTCATTTTAAGGTTGTATTTTTAATCTTGCATCCTTTTTTTTAAACCGTGGGCATCTCTCTCACCAAGAGGTATTAGCATTATTGGACAAAAACGTTATGAATATTTTCCCTTGTGTTTGAAGAGACAGCTTTAGAGTCTAAGTAGAATGAATTTCTGTGGAGTATGGATCATTAAGGATTTGAAGTGGCCCTGCTTAGCAAATTGTCTAATACTTTTATTACTATTATTGTTACATTATTATTACTATGATGTTATTACTGTTAATCTACTCTTATTCGGCTTTTATTTAACTCTTGACAGGTCTGACCAGAGTTGGATGCTCTTCACGTTTGGATTCGGGCTATTCCTTAGCACGTAAAGTGTATGCCTCCTTCCAAGAGGCTTTTCTTTTCCAAGTCCTACCTGGGAGAGACTCCTGCTAGCTGAAGGCTGAGAGTTTATTCACAGCTTAACCTCTTGCCATCTTCACAATGAGTTAGAGAATAAACATTAAACCTATTTTCTTTTTTGTTAACAGGAGGAGTCTCGTATCCTAAGGGTGAAGGTGGTTTCTGGCATTGACCTAGCGAAAAAAGACATCTTTGGAGCCAGGTAGGTGTTCTGCATTGACAGATTTACGCATTTAAACAGAATAAACTTAGAGCAAGGACGCTTTGTAATTGATTGTTCATAAAAGTGATGAGAGATCCTATTACTTGATTACAAGCAGTGCAAATTACGGGCTGTGTGTTGGCAAGAAAGCCATTAATCACAGCAGTGCCTGTTCGTGCCCTCTCCCACCGTACGGAGCCGTTCAGAGTTCACCGTCTGCCTCCGCTCTGTGAGCGTGTGAGGAGCACCTCAAACTTTGGCAGTGTTTGGCAATACTTAAAATGAATCCCAGCTGTCTCCCCGTGTGCCCTACATGATGCAAGAAAGACCAAAAGCCAGCTGTTCCCTCTGTCTTATTTGGGGGAAGTTCCGCTTTCCCTGCTGGCTTTCGGTGCCAGGCATCGCGAAGTCTGACTAGGTAGCCAGACGGTGAGTTGTCTTGGTCTTGGACGTATCCAGCTGCCACTGCTGCAGTTCCTAAGGGCGGTACCTTGGAAGCGTAGAACATCTCAAGCTGGAAGGGACCTGTAAGGAGCATTGAGTCCACCTTTTGGAGAGAAAGGCGATCAAAGCATTTTCTCCTGTTCTGCCTGTGCCACGAGAAGGCTAGCAGTAAGTACTAGTGCAGAATGGAGTTCAGAGTGAACTGTGCTGACAGAGTGCTTTTCTGTTAGGCTGTGGCAAGTCCAGGTTTTAGTTCCAGCTGAGCCTTGAACCACCTTGAGTTTTAAACCGGGGACTTAAGAGGGAAAAGAGAAGTTTCTGGAGTGCCTAAGGCAGTCTTCATATGACTGCTTCCCTGTTCATCTGCTTATCAACAGATAGGGCGAACAGACCATAGTTTGCACGGGTCTTTGGCCGAAATGACAATTGTCAAACAAGAAAACTGGTTCTAAATGGTCAAATGGCAAGATAAGGTAAGTTACGTTCTCAAGTATGTGTGTTCTTAAGTCCTTTGTTTTGAAAGAATTAGTCACAGATGTAGGAATAGCTGTTCTCCAAGTCTAGGCTTGCTGTGCAATGACCTAAAGCATCAGATCAGGTCATACTTGAGGGAGAAGCTGGTTCTGAAGCCAAAATGGACCAGAAAGCATTGATTCCACACCCTTCCCCCGTCCCCCTCCCGAAGGTTAATTCAGGTTTGATGTTCTTGCTATCTCAAGCCTACGCATGAGGAAATTCTTTACTGCAAATGCTCTAATCAGAAGTTTTTTATCGGATTGAGATTAGTGGTATCCAATTTAGCTGTTATCAAAATGGCTGATTTCTTAATGTATAAATGAGTCTCCCTGTGGATTTTCCTGTATTGGTTTAATGATGCTTACAAATTGTTCATTAGCTTGCATATCTGGCTTGAAACTACATGAAAGCAGCAATTAAAAGTTTAATCAACTTTGATTTTTTTTTTTTTTGTGAAATTTGCAACAAACGTTCCTTTGGTAGCTGTGTGCAGAATATGGTAAGACAAAGCTTTCATATTTTCTTTCCCCAAATTTGCTATTGTGAGGACCAGCTTTTGATGCTGACCATAAGCAACAACAGCAGCAGCTGATGTGTAGATGTAGTTGGGCACGTAGTGCTCGCTGAGGAGATCCGGGGTGGTGCTGTTAACAGTGCTGCTGGGCCGCACCGTAGGAGCCCCGCTGCTCGCTCGCACCAGCAGCACCTGCCCCGAGTCCTGCAGCTGGCGCTGAGCTGCTGCCGTACCACAGCGAGAGGGAGGAGCGGCTCAGGCCCCGAGAAGGCAAGGCTGCTGGTGCAGATGCTGACCCTGGAGTTGCCACAGTTGTGTGCTAACTGTGCTTTCTCTAGACCTCCTTTAATTTGGCCTTTTCCTACAATTACAGATTTTTGGTTTCCTTGATACATTTCATTGGCTGGATTTTGTTTCTGAATTATTTCCAGAGTCTTAAATTTTAGCACTTCTTTGGAAAAAAGCAAAGCTAGTGGTTGAAATACTGAATCTGCTCATTAAGAGGAACTGTGTAGAAATATTGAAGTGCTGTGGCAAATTCACAGGAGTAATCTGAGAGGAGTGGGAATCTTTTTAGTGTTTGTTTGATTCGTTAAAGGATACATTGGAAACTTTACAGCTGAATCCCCGGCATTGTAGTATCTCCTCTGGCCGTACTTCTCGTAGAACTTTTGTAAATATTTAAGGCGGTGTGTTCAAAAGAACTACTGAAATTTGCTTAGGAGTTGATAAATTGTGAAAATATCTTTTGTCTTTCAAAATGCACAAAGTTAAAACTGAGTGAAATTTGAACTGAGTTCTGCTGATGTGGCCCTTAAATATTTAAATTGGTCTCAAGTCAGCAAGATCTCCATAAAAACAGAGAGTTAAAAACATATTCCCAACTGATGTTTTTAACTTTCTTTTAAACAGTCCTTTAGGAAAAGTTGAGACTAGCAGCATCGTGTACTGTGAACTTAGTGAACTGCTTGTATCGCTGTGTTGGCAGGCTTTCAGAAAGCTTTCTTTTTTTGGCTAAAGTTCCAGTTTAATTTTTCTGTTTGTTTTAGGGGCCTTACATACCTTGGTGAGATACTGACATTTCATGCTGCTTGATGCTTAACTGTGATTTCGGTTGCTACGGATGGTGTTGTTCAGACATAGCTGCTGAGAGTGTGTTGTGTAGTAGCTGCCCCATTAGCAGCTCTGTGGAGGCCCGGTGCGGTGTACGTGATGAAATTCTCATTTGGGGCGGTAGAGGAGAAACGTGTAATGTTTGAGCTACGCAAGAGGAAAAGAAGGGAAATTTGTGGGTGTGAGAGCTGTACGCGTAGTATTTTACTATGCAGTGTATGTTCAGGATCCCTTAAAAAAATAGCAGTAACTAATGCTGTCTGTGTGTTTTCTTCTCTTGGTGCAGACATAGACCCTGACATTCCGTTGTTTCCCTCTCCCATAAATAGTTTCTGTGAGGCCACAAGTCTCTTCCAAGTTCATTTCTGCGGTGGCGTAAGTTGTAGCGCGCAGCCACAGGCTGGCATCTGGTGTGAAAGTCAGTCGTGAATCTGTGGGCGCTGGCTGCTAGGCAGTGCGTGGCACCTCAGACCGCGCTCAGCAGATGTGTCCAAGGCGAGATAACGGTGTGGGCCGTGCTGAGGGCCTTCTTGGTAGGTGCAGACACCGCTTGGTGCGCCCACGAGTGCGGCGGGCTGAAGGAGGAGCGGCCGAGTTCGCGCTTCTGCTCCCAGGAGCCCTCTCCGTGCTTGTGCCGAAGGCGTCTTGCAGCAGCTGGTCTCCCCGTGGCTCCGCTTGCCGCCCTCGTGCCTGTTCCTACCGCCGTGGCTGGAGACTGGCGGCCCCAGAGCTGGCTCTGCTGCCCCGGGAGGCTGCGGCTGTGTCGGCAGCGGGCTCGGCACCGGCTTTGCCGGGGCAGCAGCCCAGCGCTGTGGCGTCGGGCCGGGCGGCCGTCCCTGCACGGAGGTGCGGGGATGGCAGGGAGCTGCCGCGGTGGCCGAGGGCGTGCATCAGCGAGGAGGGCATGGGGGATGCGCCGGAGCGAAGCTCTGAGGCTGCTCCGCACCGTCAGTGGGCTCTGCCCCGGGAGCGTGCGGGGCGACGGGCCTCGCTTTGGAAAATACACGCGGAGAGCAGAGGCAAACGCCTGGTGACTGGTCCCTGCGTAGGCTCGGACAGGGCTGGCTGCTGGCGTTGCGCTGTGTGCTTGCCGCGGTCACAGCAGGGAGGAGAGCGGTCGTCGGCACCCGAAGGCGCAGCAGCACGGTCTGGGGACTTGGACACGCTCGTGGTATCCCACATGCTGGGGAGCATCGGGATTTCTGCTTGACGTTCCTAAGCGGCGCTTCTGGGTTGTGGACAGATACGTTTGGGTTTGGTTTTTTTGTCTGTTTTCAGAAACTAAATCAAGTGTTGAGGACAAATTCCTGATCTTTGTAATGTTCTTTCTGGGAGCACGACGGTGAAGTGACTGCCAAACGTTTTCGAAGGAGTTAGTCTGCAGTCGTTTGAGAGGTGCTGGCATGGCAGAGCTACGGCCCCGCAGCTGGCGTGCCCGCTGCGTGGCAGGGTCCCGCAGGGCGTAATGCTGGGGCAGGGCGGTGAGTTACCGGGTAACTGTGAACGATTCACTACAAGGCATACACTGTGGCTGGCATCTCAGGGGGTTTTCCTTACCGTTTTTAATCAACGTTACCATTACAAAACATTGCCTGGAGGCTTGCGGAGTCTGAAAGGCGTTTCGTGCCTCATTAGATCCAAGGAAAGTCTCCTGCCAGTGTCGAGCGCTACAGAAACCAGTATTTTTCTTCTGAAGACTGTAACAATAAAACGAGCTCAGTGCTTTTCATTTTGCTTTTTTGGAGTTCTTTTAGGCTTATGAAATCATTTCGATAGTAGATACTGATATAGAAGAGTTGAGAAGTGTATGGAATTATGATTACGATGACATGAAATGTACTAGTGTGTAGAATGAAGTGGAGGCCATGAGCCGAGGCGGTGGTTACACGTGTTGGGTTTTGTCTACGTAGTTTTAGCGGAGGTGGCTCTAAGTGGCCAGTCAGTGTAGACAGAGGTGGCTTTTATATCCTGTTTTATGTTGAGTTCTGCAAAATTACAAGTCTGATATATACTGATGGCCAATAGATACTGCAGACTGGAGTTTTGTGAGTCTAGTATTAGCTTTGCATGCTTAGCTCTGAAAGGCACATACAAGCTTGCTGCTCTCTAGTGCATAGGTACATATATTTACCACCTGACGTATACTGTATTTTAATATATACATTATTATTTTACATTTCTTTCAATTCCCTCTCAACTTTGTAAATGTAATGTCTCAATGAATTCAGCTAGTATTTGTATTCTTGTATGTAATTAAGTGTAATGCAGATTATAATATAATTAATCTTAGTTATGCAACATACTGAACAATTATTACTTATTACTATTTTGTTTTTACTCGCACATTAGGAATGATGCTATGAGTATCATCATGGCTGACGCTGCACTGTGTGAGTGACTGGACGCAAATGCAGTCACTGCCTAGAGAACCTTGGCACATAAAATGAAATTTCCTCTCCTGGATGCGTTTATCACATTACTGAAATCTAAGAATTACTTCTCTGGTGACTCGGTCTGTTTGCTGAGCACCATCTGCTTCAGTGGACAAGTTTATGTCTTTCCCTGAAGGTATGTCCAGTGTAGACTTGGGTTTTTGATTAGGTCTTTTCTTCCACTTTTAAAAAATATAGCTAGGTAAAATACAGCACTTGGAAGGTGGCCCTGGGATGGCTGCTGGGTCACTGGGCACAGCGGTGACACGCTGCTTATAAAGGCAGTTTCCGCACGTACACACAAATGCACTCACGAGTGATGAAGGGGAATGCGTACGCGTAAATGAGAAGAAAATGTCCTCTGGTTATTACTGGTTGTGTGAGATAAGATACTATGGTGTGGGTGTTCTTATTGAACAGTTTGGGAAAGAAATACAGACTTGTGTACACTGTAATTGGGTAGATCTGGTGGAGTTTCTTAGCTGCTGCTTTTGCCTTCTACATCACGAAGTAAGTGGAAATTGTGGCTGGCTGGAAGCTGAAAAAGGTAAAGTGCTTTTCAGTTAAATTACGGATGTTTTTTCATTAAGAAGAAGCTACACTTCTAATGACATGGGAGCTTATTATGGGTTGCCTCTGGGTTTATTGCTTTTGCCTGCTCTACCCTGAAAATCCAGCAGCCTGCAGGGCGCTGCCGGGATGCAAGGCTCTGCCCTGCTCTGGTTGCCCGTGTCTGCGGTCGGTGATTGAGCAGTGGTGGTGTTAGTGCTAGGGTATGCGGGCTCCAGGCTTCTGGTGGTATTTTGAGTCATACCGTGTACTCCTGTTGAGAGCAAGGCTGCTTGAAACGTGGCCGAATTCCTGAATTCGTCGGTATGCTGTTACTGTGGACTGGCAATGGAAGGCGAGCACGGGTGGCTGTGAATATGCCTTGCAGATGACAAAGGCAGCAGATGTTTACCTTTCAGCTGTTCCTTGAAGTCCACTGTCACTGCTTCTAGTCCAGTTCGAGTTATGGTAGATCCTGTTTTAACTAACAGCAAAATTCTGCTGACAGCTACACCCCTGGCACCGTCCCCCCTAGCGAGTTGCTACCTTGGAGCTGGGTTTTAAAATCAGCCCGTTCCCCTCCTCGTACTGATATCTCCTGTGTCAAGCACACACAGATGACCTGAAGTGAATATTTTAAAAAGGCATTCGGTTAATTTGTGAGAAACAATCTGGCTCAGAATGAGCTGCCTCTTCACAGTGCTGTCCGAGAGAGCGGGGACGCTTGCTCTGCTGCCTCTTCGGTACGCGGCTCAGCGCGGAAGGGTTTTACCCGTAACTTCTGTTTCCTTTAAAATTATTTACTGTGTGTAAAAATAGACAGAACTCAAGCTCTGAAGTTACTTTCTGTGGTGGGCCTAACAAAATGGATTTTGACATCAGCCATTAGTCAAAAATCTTACCCAGTAAAACATTACATTAGCTAGATGCATAGAAGTAATTTTTGGAGAAAGGTTTCAGTAGTGCAAAATGGCACCTGTGCCAGAGTGCGACTGCTGCCGATACCCTGTCGGGGGGAGTTCCGGAGGTGCAAACCTCTCAAATGAACGAGCCAGGAGTTCTGGGCACGTAGTCTCAGGCTGCAGTCACAGAAAATGTTTCGGGCTCTGCTTCAAGAAAGCGTTTGATGGGGCAGCGAAACAAAGGACTTGTCCAAAATGTGTGACTAGCGGTAGAAGAGGGTGATGTCAGAAGAGATCAAGGCCTGCTTAGAAGAAAGATGGTGGATAATAGGTATTTTTCTTTGGGAAGCAGTAGTGTTGATTTTGCCTGGCGCTGGTGAGTGGAGTGCAGGCGCCCTGGGCTGCGGCGTGGGCGCAGCGGTGTGTCGGGCTGCGGCGTGGGCGCAGCAGTGTGTCGGGGTGCGGGTTGGGTGGGCGCAGCGGTGTGTCGGGGTGTGGGTTGAGTGGGCGCAGCGGTGTGTCGGGCTGCGGCGTGGGCGCAGCGGTGTGTCGGGGTGTGGGTTGGGTGGGCGCAGCGGTGTGTCGGGGTGCG
>Ga0065711_1049374_pt1 | contig 11339 bp, 11 predicted proteins | sample Hoacrofraction12_FD_59098 | JGI IMG/M metagenome (GOLD analysis project Ga0065711, IMG submission 59098) | Hoatzin crop microbial communities from Cojedes, Venezuela - Epithelial fraction 12 v2 (version 2) | ecosystem: Host-associated > Birds > Digestive system > Esophagus > Crop | place... | reverse complement strand
CTGGAACAGGCTGCCCAGGGAGGTTGTGGAGTCTCCTTCTCTGGAGATATTCCAGACCTGCCTGGACAAGGTCCTGTGCAGCCTGCTGTAGGTGACCCTGCTTCGGCAGGGGTTTGGACTAGATGACCCACAGAGGTCCCTTCCAACACCTACTATTCTGTGATTCTGTGAAACAGAACCGAAATCCCTACTGCTCCTTCTCATACTGCACTGCTCTCGTACCAGCACCGCTCTCCTGACTGGATCTGATCTCAAAAGCAACAAAGTCTGTTTTATGGCTTGTTTGCTATAATGGAATTAGACTTCAAATCTCCAGTGCCACCAAGAAGCTGCTGGCATGGAGTCACCCTCTGCAGCCACGGTTCGCTCTCCCGGGCATCGGGATCGCTTCTCCTCACGGCAGCACGGCACAACGCAGAGCGCATCCTCCACATCCCTGCCGGCAGGCAGCGTGGCAGCCGCGGGGCTGGGACAGCCGCTGCTGCGAGGGCACGCGAGAGGGGCACTTCAGCGGGAGCAGGCCGGCACAGGCAGCGGAAACGGAGCAGGAGAGCTACGGGACTGCTCGGCGTCGGCTCTTGGTGATGCTGAGCCTTCCTGCAGGACAGCGGCCGAGGTAACACCCCGCACCCCCAACAGCGATGTCCCCGTCCCCCCGCAGCAATCTGTCCACAGCAGAGCGGCACGGGGGGCACTGACATCAGAGAAGGATGCTGGGAAGGTCTGAAACCAAGAGACTTCCGCACGTCAGCTAACAGGTGCGATATTATGCTATGTCAGAACATCTACAAGCCATTCTGCTCTTTTAGGGAAATTATTTCCAGGATCTATTACGGAAAAACACCTAAAAGGAAACACCATCTGGGTTAGCGTATGCATGCAGACTGCACATCCTGACTACACGCTGCTGGGGGAGGGAGCAGGGAGAGAAAGGCAGATGCAAGGGTGAACTGCTACTCACCTTTAACCTGCCGAACAGAACTGAGGTTCTTCTCAAAAGTGTCGTCAAACTTGGGATTAGTGATGGGTTCAAAATCACTAGTATAAACTCTTCCAGTAGATGTGGAAAAACAACATTTACACATACAAGTGTGGTATCGCAACCGCCCTTCATCGAGATATGGGTGAGCTAAGGCATCCTTAGCAGATATTCTTTTGGACTGAAATATTGCATTTAAAGGAAAAAAAAAATAGTTAGTTCGGATACTTTCAGAGGTACTGAAACAGTCTAAAGCACACTTACTCACCAATTAATTCTAAATTGTTTTATAAACCCTAGCCCCGTTAAAGGATGAGTTGATGGCAGCAAGTGTGCTGGCTCTGCAAACGGTGCCAGCAGGGGGAAGATGTCCCCCTCACACCAGCAGCCTCGCTGGGATGGCACTGAGCCTCTGTGTGACAGCCAACACCTTTTTTAGATATAAGTTTTTCAACAATTACTTTCTCCAGGTAACCTGAAAATTGTGACGCCTACAGTAAATCAGAATAAGCCCAAAGCATTTAATGTTAGCAAATAGGGCACTTCGTAGACCCATAGTTGGCGAAATATTTTCAGCGTCACTGATACACAGATTTAACATCACTGACAACGGAACAACTCAGGATCTGGCATCTGGAGTTCTGAGAAACACTTTCCACGTCAAGTTTCAGAAAACCAGCGGTGCAGGAAGCGCAGGGGAGAAGGAGGTCAGAGCGATGGTTTAAATTACAAAGTCTGCCTCCACACTACTCGGGCTTTTTTTGTGCGCAGCCCAAGTGAAAAAACACCTCCGTCTCCAGGTGTGCCACCCCACCCGCCAAGCCAGGAGAACACCCTCTGTCTGCACAGAACTGCAGGCAGAAGTGCTACTGCAAATTCCAGGTGCAACCAAACCCGTTGTTATGGGTGAATTTAAAACCACAAACCAAACCACAAAAAACCAGAACACAAATTACTTGCTCAAAGTTACAGAGCAAAAGCAGTGGCAACGCTCGAAGTAAAACCCAAGTGTCCGGATATCCAGGATATTTTTTAGATGAAATGAAAATCACCTGTTCTAAAGGACTGTCCTGATTCTTTAAAAAAAACAAAACCACATTTATTGAAATGCGATTTGGGAATAATAGTATTCCGAGTCTTGAGGCAGTTAAAAAGGAAAAAATGAAGTTTGTTTATGTGGAAGTCACGATTTAACATTTCTATGTTTTTGTTCAGTAAAGCAATCTTAAGGTTCAAAAAAATAAAATCAAAAGGCGCTGCCTTCTGAATACTTTATCAATTGCAAGCTCCCTCCTTTGCAGTTCAGTCAATCTGTTTTTCCTTTGAAATGCTAGGGGTTTTCTGTAAGAATGAAATAATTAAGATCGTCGATTCAGGTATCAGATTTTCTAGTGACAGTTTTCTAGAGTAAGCCCAAGAGATGAAATCGAAAATCCACAGCAGCACATTTTTATTAGAGAAGCAGATGCTCGGTGGAAGGAAAGATCCTGTCGTCCGACCGTGGGGATGCAGCAGGAATTTTTTGTGTGTTGCAAGGCCACGAACGCCCACGCGTCTCTAATTAGAACCGCACCAAAGTATCTGGTGTTCTGCTACCTACACGCAGCCAGGAAAAGATAGCGTGATTCACGAACACCCTCATCTTTCTCCTTCTATCGCAGCTCTCTTCAAGACCACCAGATTTGAAATGCGAAACCCCCGTTCCAGGGGGAAATTAATTGACTGATTATAAGGTGATACTTTCACGCCTTTTACAGACACAAAAGTACTGAAATGCAATGTAGAAGAAAATCAGTTAAAGCAGTCCTTTACTTAAAATACTCATGTAAGTGGCAGACAGTAAAAGCGATTAAACCAAAAAGTATTAGAAATAATTTTAAATCATACTTACTGGGTCAAAGACCAGCATTCTGCAAAGGAGATGAACTGCTTCATGGGTAGCTTGACTGGAGAGCGTGTACAGGACAGGAAGGGATGGCTGCGGGGGAAACAGGAGAAGGGGAAGTACAGATAGTTGTCCTGTCGCATCCATCAGCAAGAACACGCTGTCACAGCACGCGTTACTTCACAGTTACCATGGACGAACTTCTGGTTAAAAAGGACGTGCACTACCCACCGCTTTCCGACAAGACAGGAATCACTACTGCAAAACTCGGCAATTGTGACAGAGGTCTGAGCGATTGTTTTTTCCTTAGTTCAGATGTAATCCCTGGACAAGCCTACATTTTATTTATTTATTTTTCTATATAGAGACCACTTTAAGTTGTAGCTGCTCAGGGGTTTGATTAACCACATCATTTCCATTTTTCTGATCTCAGTCACTGCCAAATTATGGATTCTTTTGCTTTTCCTTACCCAGGCGATCCATATTGAACTGACAGTGACAATTAAAATGACCTTCAGGCATCCCGCATTTCGCATGGAGATAACTAGGCCAACCACCCCGGCTGGAAGGACGGGGGGAGGGGGAAGGGGCCTTCTCGGGGCAGGAACCGCACGGTACAGAAGAGCTGGAACAACCCCGAAGCTGGCGGCAGCAGTGCGACGCTCGCTCTGGTTCGCCCCACAAAGCACAGCTCTGCAGGTCCTTCTCCTCCCGTATCTCCTCGTTTCGCTCACGCTTTCAAGCACGGCAGCCTGCCGAAAGCACCCGCGGTACAAATACCCAAGCAAAGACAGATTTTCGGGAGCGGGGCCACGCAGCCCTGCTGGGAAGGCGAGCACAGGAGCTCCCTGCCAGCTGCGGAGCGGGAGGCGAGCAGGAACCCCAGCCACGCTGCCATGGAGCGCAGGGACCGCGTGGTGGCGGGTCGACGGCAGCCGCCCCTCCAGCCCCAGCCACACCACTGGGCCCTGCCAGCTCAACAAGCAGGTAGTATTTTAACACGAGTTTACTCAACATATAAAGTTGCCATCTGACAGCTTTTAACTGCACGTACACTCTAGCCTGAAAGCCTCCTTTGACTCTGGGATTAAACGTTGACACGAAGGTAGCAAAATGCGAAGACAACCCCTGTCCCCGCGTTCCTAACACCTGAAGTTGTCCAAAACGAGAAAATTTAATCAACCATGTTCCCGTTACATGCCATTCCTTTGAAATTATTAGCTAGACCCTAGACTCTCGAAATGAGCTTCAAAGAGATATTTTTTAAAGGCACTACAATGTCAGTTTCCAAAATCAAGTAAAATGTTTTCCTGCTTAATTGCCATGATTCCTATTCAGCTTCAGGAGCGGCAGCAGAGTGCACTGCAGCCCCAGCCTTCAAAGCAACCAGAGGGTTGTAACACAAGCCAACAGCTACTCCTCTAAAGTGAAGGGGGGGGGAAGAAAAGAGTAAGATGGGGGAAGGGAGTCTCAATTTTCACACTGAGAAGAAAGCAATCCCACAAACCTATTGAAAAAAAAACCCAAAAGCCCCAAACAAAGAAAAAAAGAGCCCCGTAGATATTAGGCCAGGCACTGCTGCAAAGAAAATTCCCACTATGGAACGTGTTGCATCAAGTGCCATACTCCTAAATTTCTTTTGGTTTTGTTTTTTTTTCTTAAAGGAAAGAAATTATTGCCTACATGCGCAGCCACACACATGTACCTCCGTGTTCTTCCCACGAAAATTCGAACTGCACGTATATCAGCTAGTGCATGCAGGTGTCGGGAAGAGCCACTGGGGCAGGAAGAATACCGAGCGCTTCACTAGCGCGTGTGATTACTGCCGAGACGTGGGACGAGCCGGCCGACAGAAAGCACTACAACATTCTGCCTCGAACAGAACACATCAAGTGAAAGCTAGCTCGCGCATCTACGGGACAGTATTTGCTGACAAACTTTGCATGGATCCACAGGATTTCCAGAACTGCATTAATTCTACACAGACTTGTAACCGGTGCACAGCGCTAGTATTTGGCAGGGATCTCTTGCTCCTACCTGTTCAGCAAAGCCAATGAACAGAAGTTATTTAGTTGCTGTAAATTTGTCAGCATATATAAAAATGACACCTCTGCAGCGACGCCATTCTAAGCTACCCCTGAACCAGCAAATGCAGCACTGAGCTCTTCTCAGCCTTAGTTTCTGAGTGCAGCCTATAGAATATAAAGCTGTAAGATTTGGGAACTTCGTATGATTTCTCTAATTAGTAAGTACCATCTACACAAAAACGGTGCATCACAACTGGATCTCCTTCTTCCACAACAGAGAACGCAAGGACCACGACAGGGAGGGAAGGAACTCCGGCACATTTTGCCGTTAGAAGCGGGTCAGCACACGACTGCCGGTGAGGCGCACACCGCTCTCCTGGCACGCTGTGAATGCAGGAGGGGGCTCTTCCGGGGGCTGCCAGCTATGCAACTCCATCAATTCACTTTAATTTAGTTTGAAGTAAAATTTTTAAATACAAAAGTGACAAAGAAGTCTACGTAGTATGTAAATTCTCACCATGCCAACACACAGTGGGGTGGGGTTTTTTTAAATCAGAAACTTCATGCATTAATCTATTTTTACATAAAGCAGCAAAATGCTTTACCCCTTCCTTCACTCCTACTATGCTCACCTACACTGATTAAAAATAGTTTGTGTGACAAAGTAATCACCAGTTGCTAACTTGGTTTTCTCTCCCTATTGATCTCATTAAGAAACTGGTAACATTTAGCTATTTATAACCAGTAAAATCTCCATTTTAAAAGATGAAAAGACACGAATTTGCCTTCAAACATGAAGTGTGCTTGAAGCTGAAAACAGAGAAGTATCACTGAAGAAACCAACTAGATGCGCTGTGACCCTCTGTGTCCAAGTCGCAGACGAGCACGCCAGCTCCAGAGACTGCTCAGCTTCTGGGGCACCTCAGCAGAAAGGCACGTTGTTTTCCTCAACAGACACAGAACTCATGCTTATAGTACATTTCCGATGACTTCATGGCTATAGGACATTAAATCTGTACCGGAAATATTTTGTACCATTTCACCTCACTTGATTTTGAGTGTTACTCCGTGACAAGAGACACGGAGTTTCAGAGGCTTCTACAAGAACTGGGATGAGAAAACCCGACGACATTCTTGTCCCTGTTTCAACTCGTGATAAAACATCCTGGTTCAACAAACTGAGCAAAGCTAACAACTCAGTTCCAGAGTTCTTGCTTACTACTACCGAGAGCACAACTACTGCACTTCGGAAATGTCAAGCAATTATCAAATGATCAGAATTTAAAACCAATGTATTCTATGAAGTATCTGGATGTATTTGTATACTATTACATATTTTCATGTATAAAGCATAGTGGATGTATTTCTCCCAGCTTGAACCACTATAAAACCTTTTATTTTTAAAAACATCTCAAACCTTGAAAGTGCAGAACTACAAGCTTAAAAGTTACAACTCTTCTAGCACACGACAGCAAAAAAAATAGACCTGATTTGTTTCAAAACTGGTAGAGAAAGTCTTAAGGAAATCCTCCTATTATTAATGTTAAAAGAAAAAAAAACCTGTCATAAAATGGAATAGAGACAACTTGATGTAGTGAATCAAAACTGCCAAGGAAGCAGAACTCCCACACGTTAATAATATAGCAGAATATATATTCAATGCTCATTTCTATGGTAACTGCTATTGTGGTGAGTAGACATTTGAGAAACTACTTCAACACGCAGAAAGTAAAGATGCAAACTTAGCTACTGGAAAGATCTGATGTATTCACATGTACAGGTTATTAACTGTGTTAATTTTTACTATCTAATCATCATAAAAAAGACCATATTGGATGGACATACTGCTTTTTTACTGCACTATGGATTCCCGCATAAGCATTTCTTTGTATCTATTAACAGTATATTTCATTTGCCCTTTTTATTGTCCAGTCAGCATAATGACATCATCCTGCCTTTTTATTTTGGTTTGTTGTGCTTTTTTTAAATTAACGTTTCCTGCAGTTACGTCGAATGTTGCATCTCAGTTTTCAATACATCCTTAAGCCTTTCAGGAGCAGCTCAGGTCACTGGGCGGATGTGCGCAGGGACCCTTCGGTGATGAGCTGCGGGACTGCTCTGTTTATGGATCTGGGTAACGGGTGATTTCCACTTCTAACACCCTTGATTCTGTCAGCACAGGAGTCCCTCCAAGGCTTTCTGAACTATACTGCCAATTTTAATTTATGTCTCTTACCAGTATTACCATTTAAATTTAACATCTTCTTTCAAAATAGCTATCAAAACACTGTCACTTCAAAAAAGGAGACTTTCACTTGAATCATCAAGTCAAACAATACATACAAGACAGAAGGCAGAAATGCACTTTACTAGTGAAAAACCCTTGCCTCAATAGTAGTTTGAACAGCTACACCATTAACCCATGCCACTGCAGCACTGCAGCCACCTTTGGTAAACGGAACCTGTTTTACAGGCAAAGAGAGCTCTGAGATTAAACATCCAAACAAAGCGTCCGGGAACAAACACGCTACGAGAATTTAATCCAGATGTGAAACACTGCGATGATGCAGCGTAGCATCCTGTACAGAGGAAATCCTAACTTATGGGGCTGACGGAAAGATTGTCTTGACCAAGGGTAAAAAGAGGCCCGCACCCTCCAGCTGTACCTGTTTATGAGGACCCCTGAGTATATGTGCCTTGGCGCCTTCACAAGCCGTCCTCATTGCTTCCAGCGACGGTGTTCCCAGCAGGTCTGTGATCAAATCCAGCTGCAGGTATACAACATACAAATTTGAGATCTTAGACATCTATTAATACATTTCACTATGATAGCAGATCCTTAAGCTAATGTAAAATTACATTTAAGTTATGAATCAGTTCAAAACCACTATTTTATAGATAATAAATTACAAATATTAACATATACATTTAGTAGATAGCAAATACAAACATTTGTGATTTCACTGAAAAAGCCCTAACAGAAGCTGATTTTCAAGTCTGGGAGCTTTTTTTGTTTACAGGTTTCATAAAATATTTTATTGCAATTTAAAAGTCAATTTCACATCATTAAGAAAATTGTTAAGTACTGTTAATGGTGCGTTACTCATTCTAAAACTCAATAGAACGTCAGCATTGCATACCAACATACTACACAAAATTGCTCCAAAAAAACAAGCCCACAAACTACATTACACAAAATACTTTGCCATCAACAGAAATAAAACTATAGAAAATGGGGAAAAAAACCCTCAGGTCTACAGTACAAACATACTATATAAAAAAATCCAATATAGGAGAAAAATAAGTTAAGAAAAAACACCTTTCCAGCACCAGAGGAAGGAAAAGGAGTGGTGCTGGTTATGAGGAAAACAAAAGCTACCTTACAAAGAGCAAAGATGATGCTGTGTTTAAAACTCGAAATGAAATGACATTTCATTCACCTTTCTCATTTCGGAAAGCAACAGACAAGCTTTCACCTTATTTCCACAACAGTGTGTGCATACACTCCTGTAGCAAATAAAAACAAACAAAAAAGCCCAACCCCTAGATAAGTCAATCAAAATAAATAAATAAAAAAAGAGTCTTGTCAGTGGTGAGACCAGCACCCCGGTTCCAGGCGTTCCCTTGCGCACCACCCGCCCGCGCTAACGCGTGGCTGCAGAGCTCTGCGCCAAGAGCAGCCCATCCTCATCGTCAGGCAGGCCTCGTCCGGACGGACACCGCCCGCGGACTGTTGGTGCGACGCCGAGACGGGACCGCTGCTCGCCCCCACGCTGGGCAGCTCCCCGCTGGGGCGTGCTCCCCACCGCCTGCCCGCTCCCCAGCAGCAGCACGGGGCTGCCCGGCGCCGGCCCCGCAGCGTCGCGACTCGGCACCCAACGCGCGTCCTCCCGTCTGCCCGGCAGCGCGGGGCCAGGGCTGGCGCGACGTCGCCGGACGGACAGCAAAGCACCGACGCGTGTACGGAGAGGGAAAACCAGGCAGGAAAAAACCCTAAACCTTGAGGGTTTTAGATGTGGAAGATACTTAACTGAGGAACAGACACATGGAGCGGATATAATAAAAGATCCATGTATTTAAAAATAGAAAAAGTAGTATAATAAATTATACCAGCGTATCAGGGAATGTAGACTGCATACAGACCTGTATTTTTCAGCCAGCTACTCCTGAAGCACACAGCAATGATATGTTAACGTCCACTTATATCTATATCTATACAGATATAGATATAAATGCACGTAACTTATTCTAATGGTTACCAGAAAAAACACTAAAACAATTTTCATAACGATCTCCTGAAAGTTGCTGTTTAGCATCTCTCAAGATGTGAATTCTCTCGTCTCAGCCCAGGCACTTCCACGACGCCGCACGAGCAGAAGAGTTTTGTCGAGGTCTGATTTCACTTCTCTAGATGCACGTCGTTAGGCATTAAACCCATTCTTCTGAAGCATTACAAAACATATTTTCAAGTTTTAATGCCAAAATAGAAAAAATGTTACAAAACATTAGTTTTTAATCCAGCTGACCTCAGCCACGTCAGTCTCCAGTCCTCTGGGTACAAGGAGCCCACGGGATGACGTTGCTATCCGCGGTCAGAACCCGGCGGGCAGCTCCAGGGCTGAGCTCCAAGCGCTGCCCCTGAGCGGGGCCCAGGCCCCGGGCTGCTCCAGGCAGGCCAACGGGGGATGCGGCCACGAGAACATCTCCGGGTGCCCGCTCTGCCCGCGGGCACCCCGGCCGCGCAGCCGGGCCCAGCCCGCTCCCGGCACATCTCCGCTCCGCACGGTGGGAACGGGGCGCCAGGCCCTCGGCACCGCCCGCCTCGCCCCGCACATCCCTCCCGCGGGCACGCGCTGAGAACGCTGCGGAACGCGGACACGCAACGCCAGCGTCCACAACCAGCACGCCAAGGGCTGGCGGCACCGCTCCGCAAACGCGGCTTCGTGTCCGCAGTGAAGCTGATGGAAAAGGGCTGCGCGGGGCTGGCAGCATCGGCCCGATTCGCCTTCGTTCCTGAGCCTCCCGAACGGCTTCTGCTCACCGCCTCGGGCATGTGACCGGTTATCTTTAAGGAGGATTAAATAATAATCAGCAGACTCCGACCAGAGGAACAGGCTAACCTAGGGAGGCGATTAAAACTTCGCACCCTGTGACCCGCCTCTTACAGAACAGCGTGCAGACCAGTCTCCAGGGCAAGCAGAGAGCGGCATCTGCTCCCACAGAGCCAGACAGAGATCACCCCTCCTGCACCACAGGGGCACTAAAAGGTAAAATCAGACGTATGAAATGTCTCTGGACATAGAGCTAAAAATAACCTGCATTCGCATCATTAAAAACGCATTTTTCAACAAAATTAGAAAGATTGTATCATACAAAAATGCTAACTATTCTGAATAGCATCAGTAAAAAGCAAAAATATGAGGTGTTAGGAAATACTATATTTGAAAGTGTTTCTGATTATCTCAGTCTCACTATTGATGACCTCATTTCTTAATTTTGTAAGAAATTCCACAAAACGCTTATCCAAAGTTAGCTGTTGTAGCTTCAGTAAGCAACTTGGATGCATTCACCACTTTCAACATGACACTATCCAAAGTTCAAAATACCAAAATCACCAGTTCCAGTCTGGTTTACAATGTACAGCTTGATTCACTTTCTTCATCACAGATTTGAGTTAAAAATTCAAGTACAGTCAGTTTTAAAATGATCTTTTTCCTGATTTTTCCACCAGGAGAAGGTTTGCCTGAGGACGGCTGTCCTGCTGCCAGCGGCGCGTTTCTGCTGTCCCGGGGAGCTCTGCCGGGCGCACGGGATAGCCATGGCCCGCGCACTGCCTGCATGGAGGGGCACGGCACAGCGGTGAGGACCACAACACCGACAACCACGGCACTTCTACAGACTCTGCCCACCTCTGAACAGCACTGGATCTCTCAGAACATAACTGAAATATAGATGGTGATTACTCCTTAAACCACTCTACCGCACAGGGATCATAAAAGACCTAGGAACTCTTATGTAACTTCACACAACTTTTCAATCAAATAAAGTGAACACCACCCAAAAAAACCCAGCAGATAATGGCATTCTAGACTTATCTGACCAATACCTTTGCACGTTAAATTTCAGGGATAGGCAAGGCTATTAAAATCACACATGCGTTTAGCTTCAGTGTAGCAAAAGATCACAGATTAGAAAAACAAGCGATGGTGAACACTTCTGAGCCTGCAGCAGCCCAGCTGCCAGTTTAACCAGGCGTCCTAACCCCATCGCTGCCCCTCTCCTCGGCAGCCTCCTCACCAGGGTGAGCGCGGTGTGTGCCGGGAGGAGGCTGCTCTCTGTCACCATACAAGCCAGCAGCGCAGTCTAGAGTGACGGGAGGTCCCCCCGCGCGGGCACTGCTGCGGTGCCATGCTACCCAGCACCGAGAAAACACACACAACCCCCCCCC
>Ga0065711_1049373_pt1 | contig 11339 bp, 2 predicted proteins | sample Hoacrofraction12_FD_59098 | JGI IMG/M metagenome (GOLD analysis project Ga0065711, IMG submission 59098) | Hoatzin crop microbial communities from Cojedes, Venezuela - Epithelial fraction 12 v2 (version 2) | ecosystem: Host-associated > Birds > Digestive system > Esophagus > Crop | place... | reverse complement strand
GAAGGGGAAGGGAAGGGGAAGGGAAGGGGAAGGGAAGGGGAAGGGAAGGGGAAGGGGAAGGGAAGCACTTCCATTACCTCTGTTAGTGGCCTTCACCAGGGCTGTCTGCTCATGAGGTTTCTCCCGTACTTTCCAAGAAATGACTGTGCATCAGCAATGACAGAAATAATGACTCTGTGCCAGGAATGACAGAAATGTGCAAACTCAGGTATCCCACTCCCATATACATATTTCTGTGATGGCTTTACTTTACTGCAATGACTTCCACTATGTTTTTTCCCTCTTTTTTTCAATGTCCATTAGACAAAAATTAAGATTTCATAAGTATATCAGTGCTTTCCTTAACTGGAAAATTCTGGTGCAAGCTGTAGGTCCTCCTGGCAAGGCTGATCAGACCTCTGGGTAAATCAGGACATCTACTCACCCAGCTCCAGCCTCTTCTTCCTGGATTAATCAGTCAGCAAAAGAGACTACAAAGTGGCAGCTACCACTCTCCCATCACTCATACAAGGCAAACTCAGCTGTTCAAATCAATATTCGTTAGCAGGCAGAATGAGCTAGCTTTGAGAGTGTTCTAATTAGACAATAGAGATTATTACAAAACACCTGCAATGTTTGTAATCGTTTAAAATAATGAGAATCAATATTAGCTTCCAAAGGCACCATATGGTAAATGCTCATTCCAGGCAGGTGGTCCCTCATAGGCTCTCACTGTTTCAAAAGTGATCATTAGCGTTGTTTTTATCTGAATGAACTTGTTCTCGGTTAATGCATCGGCTGCTGGTTTGTCCTCTGCATGTTGACCGCATATAAAGCTGGCTTAATTGCAATACCTCCCCGTCTCGTGCTGCAGGACTTGAGCCAGCTTCTTCAGGAAGTGACTCCACCAGAACTAGCCCACCAGGAGATCCACCTTCCTCCTTTCCATAGTGCCTGTGGTCAAGAATCTCAGATTCTTCTCAGATTTTCAGGGTAAAAGTGTTGTTCATATTTTCTAACTTCATGTCACAAATCTACAGCCACGCACACAATACTGTACTCTCACAAATCCACACCAATTTTTTTATAAATGGTAAAAATGAAGTTCTACACACACACGCATACTGCTTCATCTCAACGTAAAACCAATAAAAACTCTTTCCTGTAAGTCATATCTGCAGATTTGTCTGTATGTCAGCTCGATGACAACTTTTCAAGTCACTGATTTTGTTTTCTAATTGCAAGAAGAGCAGATTACACACCTGTGGTGTTGTGGAAATGATAAATAATCACAAACATAGATATCCCCACAAGGTAGCTATTGCCATATCTCTTCTACAGAAGGGTAAATTCGGATACAGTCTGTCCATGCCAAGACAGGAATTATTAATCAACAGGTAATAACACAGAGAAAAATCTTTCTGTGTCAGTATGAAAACAGGCCCCAGTTTCTCCCCCAGGCACATTTTGTGCAGTGAATCCTGGGATCTGACTGAGAAAGAAAAAAAAAGAAGAGAATGGAGTTACTTCCTTAGCTTCTCCCTTTAGACAGCAAGAAAAAGAAACTGGATTCCAAATAAATGTAAATATACTATTTTACAAATTAAATAACATATCATTAAAGGTTCTCAGCCAAACTCTTCAGAAATGTAACAGCTTAGGGTGCCAAAGACAGAACCAGAGATTCAGGAAACAGGCAGAGACAAAGAAATCTTGAGATCATCTAAGTCTAAACTCAAATAAACTTAATAACGTTTTTGCTACTAAAAAATAATTACACAGCACTATGTTTACCTATCAACTTTCATGCAAGGGATCTCCAAGCATCTTACTTACAAACTATTAAATCACTGTTCCCATCACCAACACACAGCCACTTCTCTTACAGCGTAGAGGCTGCTTAAATGCACGCTGCAGAATATTTAAGACAGGTGTACAGACTGAAATGTAATCAGTTGAAACAGTAGGGGAAATGCAGAACGGCGACTGAATCACCTGAGCTGGAAATTAATTAAGACTCCGGGGTGAAAACTCCAAGACTTCTAGAAAAATTATCACTGGATTTTTAATAGTTATAAGTAAGAAGGGCCTCCTTTGAAACACTTAACCATCAGTCATGGTACATTTAGCAGTGATGCTGGGTGTTAGTCCTGAGTAAACCTGGGAAAGGAAAAAGCCTAACAACCATCGGATGATCTTTCAAGGTCCCTTTCAACCTGGGATATTCTATGATTCTATGAAATCACCAGGACAGATTTTGCCATCTGTTTTAGAGCAACTCTTGTTATAAATGCAGTGATTTTTCTGGCTTTATTTTATTGTTTGATATTTTGAAAAATGTCAAAACTTCAGAGAAATGTTTTGATTACTGAAATATATCAGGTGCCTTTGCAGGTGGCTACCAGAAAAAGAAAATCAAGCATTTAAATTTAGACTGCTAATAGAAATTTTTTCAGGTTCACTGCCCTCCCCTTGACAGAAACTGATTTTCATTACAGAAATTAGTCAAAAATGTATTTTCCAGAATATTTTGATCATCTCTACTGTAGCCTCGCTATGGACTTCCTACAACACAAAGAGAAAAAGGGGGAGAGCCAGAACCCCAGGGGATATAAATAATGCACGTGTTGCCCCACTGCCCTTTCACAAGCTGTAGCAAGTGATACACCAGTGAAGGCACAGATGAAAAGAGAGGGCATGGCTCCTGGGTTGAACCAAAACCAACAGAGCACCCAAAGTGAGCAGCTGTGAGCTGACAGATCTAAGTTACACAAGGCAGTCTTGCACCCCACCTCGCCCAAGATGTTCCAGAACCTGGAGGCACAAACATGGTGCAAAGCCATCATTACTGTTTTACTTACTGGTTGGTGCCTCCCCTGGAGCTGTTCCTGAAGATGTAACACTGATTTGGACCAATATTTTGTCACTCAGCTTTTCTCCCAGCTTCTTACCCCTGTGCGTTCAGCTTAGCTGGAATTAAACGACTGTATCATAGCACAAGATGGGATAGATAGCACCAGGAACATTCGTTTCCTGAGACAGCAAAGCCAAAGAACACAATTAGAAAATCTGAGGCAGGATTTATCACGGGGCTTGTCCTTGTCCAGGGTTTTAAGCTTCATCTTCCTCATTCCTTTTATTTTAAGTACATATGGATTGTTGCTCTGAATGGTTGTGACAAAGCACTGCTTACTAGAGAGACTGCGATCACAAACTCTCTGGGCACTGACATTTGTCACCGTGATTGTAATTCACAGCAATACATAAACTTTTTCAAAATGCTGTGAACGTAACTTCAGAGGGTTAATAAAGCTGCTTTCCAGTCCTCTACCTCCTTCCATTGATAACTTATTCAAATTGTAATTGCTTGCAATGTGCACCCTATATCACATTACTACATGCGCTCTCTGGAGCCATCTGTCACCCCTGCCTATCAGTCCTTGTTCTCGTCCAGTGATGGCAGCCAGGGTACCGTTAACTCATGGGGTTTTGTGCCAAACTTTAACTGACACCCTCCAACCCCGATTGACTCTACCCTGCATTTGTCATTTGGAATTTCTCTTATCCTCAAAACCAACTTAGTCCATTGCATACAAATCAGCTCTTCAGCAGGAAATTCCAACAGACCTATATACGTTTCACACAGAAAACAGCACTGTTGCCACTTTTTTGTCCCCTGGAAAACTCAGAGGCCGAGTTTCCTCTCATTCAAACAGCAGCTCCATCAGCTTTACTCTGTATTTCACAGATGTTAATCACGGCAGACTGCTCCCCTGCCGTGGAAGTACAAACAGCAACATACTGTTGAAGGAGGTAGTAGTGTTCTTTCCGATCAGTAGGAAAAAGCACTAAGCGAAACTACTGCTTTACAGCAGCTGTAAGGCACCTAAAACTGAAAGGATAATTTCACAGAGGCAGACAAAGCTGGGTAAGCTTTCCTGACCCACACTTCTACGTAGTACACTTCAACACTTATTTGTAGCACATATTTTTATCTTTGTCATTAATTTTATAGCATCCAAAGTTATGATAGGTTGGTTCCTGAGATATATATGACTGTATGTACTCTGAAGACTTTCCAAAACCATTTCAAATGAGATGGACTACACTAACATTCAGAAGAGGCTGGGTCATGGGGTAACGAAAATCCAAGTCTGACTCAGACATGTGGCAGAAGTCTCTGTGCAGCATAAAGACAAAGTTAATAAAATGGCAGGCCTTTTTGGACATTGCATCTTTTGGCTCTACTTTTGAGTCCCACACTTACCTCTGCAGAGGCTCTGTGATCTGATCTGCAGCATTCAGGCTTGGATGTCACACTGGTATTTTGATATATCTTAATCGCAACACTCCATCTCAAGAAATTCCAGTGCTGGCTCTTCTTTAGGAAAAGGATGACAAGGAATGATAACAAACACTCTAATCTAAAAAGCCACTAGAAACTGAGGATACATCTATCTGGTCATCAACAGGCAACCATAAGGTGGCTCTGTCCATGCTCTCAGGTGACTAGATGTGAGCCAGGTCTGGCCAAGAAACTGTGGTCACCTTAACCCAGGTGTGGTGCTACACTCAAAAGTCAAATGCAACTCCTGATCATCAAGTGTCAAGTCCTATTTTGTACCATCCTAAAACACTGAAGAAAACCCACACTTCCAGATGACTCAGATTACGAAGTGAGTGGCCATATGCTTGCCTGCATCAGAACATACAGCTATGCCTCAGAAAAATTTAGTCCTGAAGCACCTTTACCCTCAAATCTATTTGACTTCAGCAGATGTTCTATCAGCAGTCCTGAGACACAAGCTCATGAAGTGGTCGGGATACACGCTGGGACAGACAAGCTGTACCTCGTTCCTTTCCAGTATCTGCTAATGTCCTGCCTTTCTCCTCTTCCAACCCATATTTGCTCTGTGGCTTTACAGTTTTTAGTTCAAGCATCGTCTCTTACTGAGCAGATGGACAGTACTTATCTTTAATTCGTAAGCAGTGCTGAAACATACATCATCACAATTTCGCTAGCTGAATGTTGTGCCACAACGTCCCCCCTCCTCTAGTGACTTCTCACTGAAGTGGCACAACTGAGTACTACAGTGTGTTATTTTGGTTGAAAGAAATACTATACTAGCTTTTTCCACAGAGATTCTCAGTCCTCTGCACATGTACTGAACAAGGAGAGGTCCAAGCTACAAGGAAAATGTGGTGGGTCTCAGTCTAAGCACTGTATTATTTTTAGCTCATGGCTGATTAATTTAATGCATATGAAAGGAAAAGATAAGCATTTAATTGTTACTAGAAGTGGGGAAGCTGATCAGGGCTGAATTAGTAGAATCTGTGGCCTAATTTCATCATTGTTTTAATGTTCTAAAAACTCAGGGCCTGTGCTCCTGCCAAGATGAGGCAGACTGCTCTTCAGACTGCCTTCTGCAATGGTTTTTACAAAAAAAAAACCTCGCCCCACTCAAACTCGACATTGCTTCCAAATGAAGGTGCCCAGCCCATCAGCTTGTAATTACTTCTGTGCTACTATAAGATACTCTGCCCTTTATTTCTTTCTGTTCAGGGCCTGCTTTTCATGCAAGACCAAATTTCAGGTTCCACACCAATCTGACCCTGACAGTGGTATGACTGACAGCAGCTCCTCCAAGTGCCCCAGAACATGCATACACACAAAGCACATGCCAGGTACTGTATGCTATGTATTTGCATGTTAGATATATGTGTTATCCTAGGGAAGTCTTTAGAATACTGAAGTTAAAGACCTTGGAAGAATGAGACAAGGTGTAGAGTGTGACACTGATATGTGCTAGAAGAAATGAACCTTGAACTCCACTCCTCGAAAGGGAATTTGTTCTGCAGTCTAGCTCTAATACTGGGGGAGACAAATAACTTTAGGGTAGAATCAATGTATTTTCCCCCAGAAAACAAATGTATTACCATCCCTTCCTATTCTTCACTTCACTTTGGGAGATTCTGCTCTGCATGAGGCCAAAGGGAGGAGATTTTCTTCATCTTTCAAAAAAACCTTTTATAGATAACAAAAGGGGAAAGGAATTGGACAAGGGAGAATAATTTTGTCTGTTTCCTTTCCATATCACCCACAAAAGAAAGCCTGCTTGGAAAGCATTTGTTTTCAGGGGTTTCATTCAGTAGGAGACCAAACATCTCAAACTCAAACTCTTTCTGACACCAGCGGAGTCCTGGCTGCTTAGCTCCTCTTAGGATGAGGCCCTAGGAATGAGAGAGTCTGAGTTATTATCTACCAAGGAAAATAGTAACTGAAATTAGATCTCTCCCTCCCCTCTACCCTCATCACTTAAGACAAATCATTTACCTTCCTAGAGAGGACAAAGTGTACCACATTCCACAGGCTGCTTCTCCAGCGAAAGACTTAACATTCCCAAGCAGGACATCTTCAAAACAAGACTGCCTCCCCTTTGTGATTTACATTACCAGAGAGTCTGTTATTAGCCTGATATTTTATCTCTGACACTGTGAGAAATATTGCTGCCATAAACCCTGCTGCCCTTAGTAAAAGTGGAGCAACTCGGCAAAAGCTAATAAAATGAGGAACAATGACAGCAATTGCCAATGAATACTTAAGCGCCACGTGAGCCAGCTGCCCGCACATGCACACACGTGTGCGCGCGCACACACAGACACACAAGCATTTCTTCTTCACGTGGTAACTACAGCAGCAGGAAGGGTATCATAAGGACACTGCTCTTCACTTTATGCCATACAAAGCAGTAGTTCACTGGTAGGGAGATGGATGAGGTGCTCTCATGGATCCTTAACTGCTATATTCACATTTCTCTTTACAAACTTAGTTTAGTATCTAGCTTACTTATTCAAGGGTTCTGCTTTTTTCCTGGGTTCTTACCAAAGAGAGCAAGAAGAGGAGATGGTGCCTAAGACTTTATCAATGCAACAAAACTTTCTGTCCTCTCTTTCATACCACCTCTACTTTGAAGAAAATTTTTGAGTAATAAAATACAACAGCTACAGAGTGATGAAAACAAATGGGAAATTGAAACACTTCAGGCTGCTCCAAGCACAGGAGCTGGTCAGGGAAACGCCCTTGTGCCAGCAGTTCCAGCACTGGAGGAAGAGAAGGAAGGGAACATCTAAGCTATATCAGCAGAGGAAAGAGAACGAATACAGGCTTCATTAATTTAGCTGGGACATCATGAAGAGTTTGAAAGATTTGAAAAATCTTTGAAATATTTGAAAAGTTTGAAAGAGAGACATTTTGAACCTTAGGAATTTACTGCAGCAATAACACTATCTTAAAGGGCTCCTAGTCAAGGTTCCTGAGAAAAATCACTCACTCTCCTCTTTCATTGACTTCTGCTGCTAGTCTCCGGTATCAAAACCTTGAGGAATTCTGAAAATAGAGGACACAATAGTGTATCCTAGAAGTTACTCAGCTGAAATCACTAGAGCTGCACAAATCTAAAAGCCATCATTTAGATCCAAGGAGAAAACAGTTTGTAGGGAGAGTGTCCAGGTGTGCTCTTCCATTTCTTGTAAGGTCTGCCTTGCAGGGCTCAAAAAAGGGTACTCGGGGTCATGCAACTATGTAAAACATCACTGCATTCAAGTTATTTTCCCATTTGCTATGCCTGCAACATTTTGGCAGTAAACTCCAATTGCTGTTAGGAAAGGTGTTTAATAGTACGCCCAGAAATTTGTTCCATTTTTGGAAACTGAAGTTACAGTCAGACAATAAACTCCCGTAACTACTTTCATTCTCTTACAGCACTTCTGTTATCCGAAGAGCTGTGTGGCCGCACTCACACCCATGGGAAGCCTTTTTTCTCCAGACAGTGAATCAAGAAAGTCTCTCTTCTCTGCATAGTAATACAGAAGCATTTTCTCATAACTCTGAACTCTCCTCCTTTCTCCCTTCTCCCTGCAAAATCCCATTGACGATCAATCTCATTAAGCATGTTACTACACTCATACCTCCACTATATTTGGCCTTAACATATTTACATCACTCTATAGCTTCATGTGACCGAGTTTTGCTGTGCACCTTGAAAGACATACCAAGGCCTATGTACGGATCAGCTCTGGAGCTTTGCAGCAACATCCCTCACCATAGTACCTATTCACATATTTACACAACTCATCTATAGGTACTCATTCTTAATGATATGCCTTTGGCTGCTCATTTTTGCAGATTTCAGAGGAAAGAATTGATGTTGCTTCCCCAAGCTGGGACTTGCCTGTATGTAATAAGCCTACCCTTGCCATATCAGAGACATCTAAAAAAACAGATAAATCATCAGCCATCCAGTGCCTGAGCCTCTCTGAAGTAACTCCAGATCAGGAGGCAAGGCCTTATCATAAGAACACCTATCCCTTCCTGTACACAGAAGGACTAAAACCCACTACTTCATTTTGCTGTCAGAAGGAAAGTGTAATCAGTCATTGCCAGGCAAGGTAACTATATTCATAGTGATGGCCTGCATGAAAAAGCGTAAAGATCCCCTTTTCAATTCCCTGGCCTAGCCAGGTCCTTCCATATAAGCCCGCTTCTGTAAGAGAATCAGACATTATTACAGTGATGAAGATGGTACATGCAAGAATGTTGAGACAGATAATCTCTCTGTTGGCTCACAACCATAAACCTATGCATAAGGTTCATCAGTACTTGCAGCCTTCCACCTTGTGACCTTCCCACCACTACCTGCTCCCTACTCCATTAATCTGTCAAGAAGATTCTCCTTTGGCATAAATTAGCGTTAGTCCCTTGAACTCCAAGAAAGTTGTCTTGATGTACACCACTACAGACCGCGGCCTCTGTGATTACGCAGTGAGGTCCCAGTCCTCTCCTGTCCCAAGGCCTGAGATTTATATGCTGCCCAGTCTCCTTTTGGCTTGGCATTATGTGCTCTGCCAGTGGTCTGAGTCATTCCCTTCAAGATGCAGTGGCCCCAAGGTGGGACTGACAGGCTGTGATGAAGAGGGGTAGAAGAAGGGGATAGATGCTCCCTTTATTTTGTCATTGCATTTACCCAAGCACTGCAAGGGAAATGTTACCAGGAAGTTGTTAAAGGGCAACTTTTTCTGGAGTCACCGATACATCTCCATGTGACATTTACTCTGCCAGGAATGATTTATCCCTTCAGAAGGAAAGGCCTGAGTCACAGCCCAGCAATAACAAGTAAATCACCTTCTGGAGGAAGGTAATAGCTCTGCCCATCATAGGGCTTTTTTAAACCTATCAGACCAAACTCTGCCCCATTCTTGATGAAGAGTTAAATCTCACGTTTAGAGTACACATGGTATTAATGTCCCAAAATAGCCAAGAATATCTGGGATTTATACCCTCCTGTGCTACTAATTCCCTAAGGGACCTTCTTCATCCTCCTCCCCTTGGAAGACAAGACACTAATCATTCCCTAAGCCACACAGTGATTATGGGAACACAAATCAATACTGGCAAAGAAATCTGACTCACAGATGGGAAGTGTCAGTGAGTAAGGAGCACTGGCCTCTCACTTTTCTACTGTTCCAACTCAAACATAATAGAAGAGCGAGGATCAGGAGAAAGGACTCATCTGTACTGAGAAACTTCCTAGCCCAAAATCCTTCCCAGCACTAAAGAGCCTGACAGGAGAATGAAAAAGCAATGGCAAAATGGCAGAACATAAAAGCAACAGTGTTAATAAATAATATTCACCACTAGAATGCTCTTTAACAACTTTCCCTGTGTCTTATCAGGTTACAGCAACTTATATTCTGCCCCAAACCGCCTGCTGTTCACTATAAGATTATTCTCCAGCAATGTATTCTCATTATTTAGCCTAATCCACTTTGAAGTGATTTGAGCTCCAGTTTCTGCACACGTTTAACTTTGATCACTTACAAGTGGAATCCTTCAGATATACACAACATCTATGCAAGTACAAGGAAAAGACACAGAAGAAACACAGGGTCACAGTTAAGCATGTACTGGCAAAGCTCTACAATGTGACCTAGACAGAATTACTGGAGGAAAGGAGACAGGCTTTATACCTATTTACATTATCCTTGCTTCTAACCAGGGGCAATTTCATCTTATTCTCAAACACTGAAATTTCCTATGAAATTTGCTTCAACAAAAGATGGAAAATGAGCCTTCGGCTGCAGCCACTTCAGCCTAGAAAATGACGACACAGAGATAATGTCAGACAGGGTTAAAAGCAGAAGGGAAGTCCAGCATCCATCCCTCCACAGGGGAGCTCAGGTGAACAGAAAGTTTCCAGCATTACTCAGTGCTGCAAAGAGCAAGAGTCACACAGGACCGGCAGAGCCTGCGGTCAAATACTGTCCCCCGCAGGAACGGCACTCAGGTGATCACATGCTGGCATGCACACACTGTACTCACTCCAAAAGTCTCCTTCAAGTTGTTACGGGATTCTGATGTGATCAGAGCTTAAAGGCAGATCAGTGAAGGCTTGTGCATGCGGTGAGCAGGACCATAAGTGCTTTATACTCAGAACTAAGCCAATTACATTTTTCAGACGGAAAAAATGAAAAGCAAAGACATAGGGCAGAGTAGAAAACAAGAGTTTTAAAGTTACCTGCTTTGCCTTTGCTGGGGGCCTTTTCTTCCCCTCACCCTCTGCTTTCAACATGCAGTTTCACAATCCCTGGGTTACAGCACACCATGCACAGTCCTAACAGGGTCCCTGGGAAAAAGTTTATCCTTACACTGCCTCTACTGTCTGGCTCTTCGCTTACTCCTGCCAGTATTCTCCCACAGCCATGTCGTGCTGCAAAGCCCCTGCCTACTGAAGTCATCTTCTTCTGCTAGCTCTCCTGCACACTCCAGAAAAGGTCCTTTCCCTCCACCACGTGATCCAGGCACCCCAGTGAAACATATTTTCTTTTGTTCTGAAATGTCATGTCTGAGCTCATCCCTTAAAGGAGAATGATGTGGTATAGTAAGCAGTAAGAAAAATCCCATCTGCCACACAATCATTAAAAGTTCTGCTTAAGGAAGAGTTACTGGATTTGGCTGTGTATTGCATGTCAATATGGACACTGGCCTGGGAAAAGCCACTCTTACTCGGAAGTGGCCCAAGAACTACTAAAAGGTCAAGAATTAGATGAAAGCACACCTTCTTACACTCAGCCAAAATGCATATTTTGCCTGGGGACAGATGAAGAAGGAGTTGAGAGCTTATGGGTTAGAATTAAGGGACGGCCTCATATGGGTGATGTTATTGTGGGTGTGTACTACAGGCCACCTGACCAGGAGGAGGAAGTTGATGAGGCCTTCTACAGGCAGCTGCAAGCAGCCTCACAGTCACAGGCCCTGGTTCTCATGGGGGACTTCAACCACCCTGACATCAACTGGAAAGACC
>Ga0065711_1049372_pt1 | contig 11339 bp, 7 predicted proteins | sample Hoacrofraction12_FD_59098 | JGI IMG/M metagenome (GOLD analysis project Ga0065711, IMG submission 59098) | Hoatzin crop microbial communities from Cojedes, Venezuela - Epithelial fraction 12 v2 (version 2) | ecosystem: Host-associated > Birds > Digestive system > Esophagus > Crop | place... | reverse complement strand
TCCCAGTTTGGTGTCATCAGCAAACTTGCTGAGGGTACACTCTAACTCTTCATCCAGGTCATTGATGAAGAAGTTAAACAAGGCTGGGCCCAGTACTGACCCCTGAGGGACACCACTAGTTACCGGTCTCCAACTAGACTCAGCGCCGCTGATGACAACCCTCTGAATTCTGCCATTCAGCCAGTTCTCAATCCACCTCACCGACCACTCATCTAGCCCATACTTCCTGAGCTTCCCTAGGAGGATATCATGGGAGACCACTTCGAAAGCCTTGCTGAAGTCTAGGTAGACAACATCCACGGCTCTCCCCTCATCTACCCAGCCAGTCATATCATCGTAGAAAGCTATCAGATTGGTCAGGCATGATTTCCCCTTGGTGAATCCATGCTGACTACTCCTGATAACCTTCTTTTCTTCCACTTGCTTGATGATGACCTGCAGGATAAGCTGCTCCATCACCTTTCCCAGGATGGAGGTGAGGCTGACCGGCCTGTAGTTCCCTGGGTCCTCCTTCTTGCCCTTTTTGAAGATTGGAGTGACACTGGCCTTTCTCTAGTCCTCAGGCACCTCTCCTGTCCTCCAGGACCTCTCAGAGATGACGGAGAATGGCTCAGCAAAATCCCCTTTTATTTTGCAGACTGAATCCCTGAATAGCATTCTCATTAAAAGTTCCTGATGTCAAATGTTCTTTGCTTTCTCCTTCACAACTGTCTGCATTATAATGAATAACTGCATTTAGGAGATATTTACAGCAGGCATTGCTCTCGCGCCATTGCTACAGACAGTGTATTGGCACTAGTGAGAGACCACGTCTGCGAGAGTTATACGAGCAAAGAAGGAACATGGTTAATTTTTAAAGTAATACGTGGAGTAGTTCAGTTCAGTGTACTACATCACCAGATGCAGACACAGGTTTGAATAATGATACTGTGAGCATTGCTTACAGAGATGACATTCTGCAATGCTGGATGCAGATCCTCACTCAAGAGCATCATTTCAGTGATTGTGATAACTGAGGATTAAAGAAAAATGCTTTAAATGCAAGGGGAATACTTTTTTTAAAATGTCTAATGGAACCTGAAAATACTAGAAAACCAAACCAAAAAAGTAGTCTTTGATAGCGTATCGAACATTTTTCCTTTCTGATAAACTGCTTCCCTGCTGCGCAGTATTTTCTTCCCAGCTACCCTAAATCTAGAAGCAAGTTTCCCCGCTGCACAGCTGAAGGGATTGAACGCATCCTGCTTTGTCCCCTTCCTGGGATTCCCCACAGCCTCCTGGACATGAGTGGGCACCTTGCCCACAGGAGGGATAGCTCTGTCCCATCAGGCCCACCCTAACAAGGGACCGACCCATTGCGATTCTGCATCCTACTTGGGAGCTAAGACTAAACCTCAGATAGAAACCTTCTCAGTTACAGGCACATTCTTGTTAGTGTACTTTTGCACATAAGAATTGCAGGATTTGGCTTTCTGTGGGTTTTTCAGATGGTTCTTTCTGATTTGATAGCCCTCCTCTTCAATAACTTTGCAGCTGTACTTAACTTCATGCATCATAATTAGTTCCACCGACTTCAGCAGCATTACACCCAGCTACATGCAATTAGGTAAGCACCTACGTCGTTGCAAGGCTTTCATTCCTTTTCGTGAAATTACACTGAAGCATCACATTCACGTTACATTTCTTACTTTGTCAAGGGCTGCCTTTTCCAATTCGTCTTTTGCAACTGCTAGTTTTTGCTGCAGATCTGTTAGCTGCTGTGCCTGTGGGAATAAAGAAGAAAAAGCTGACACAATCTACAATGCATTTTTTTCCCCATAACTTTTCATGCAATGCCTGAGAGTGAGGAAAGGTTATAAATTTTACAAGCAATCTATGTTAAATGGGTCAGAACTGCTTGCAAAAACAACTGGACTCAAGGGTTTGGTTTTTTTCCTTGAGAAAAAGTGTCTTTTTATGTGGGAACTGGGCTCAAATCTGCTTCATTCATGTGAATGCAAGTTTACTCTTTAATTTCAACATCAGTAGCAAAAGTAATTCCATGCTACAAAGTATTTAGAATTATGCCATAGTATCCTTTTGGAAAATTCAAAGTATTCAAAGAGTTTATATTATTTTGTTCATTTATCTGACTTCTGTTTGTAATATGAAACATTTTTTTTGTAGTTTTAAATCTTGAGATGCTAACATTAACGTAACTTGGCATAAACAAAGAAATTCGAAAACACCCAAAAAATCATGCATGTCCACGCCTTATGAACTGCTACTATCTGCTGATATAACAAGGAGTTAACTCCAGATTTATTTCTCCATCTCCTTCCTGGAAAGGAAAATTCACAAGAATTGCCAGTTATGCAACTACATAGAGAGCAAGCAAGGAATAAGGCACAGGTTTCTTTTTCCGTTGTATTTGCAAAAACAGCCCACTAGTTTTTTTCCCTGTTTATGAAGGGAACCACAGAGAAAGACACTGGACTAACCAGTTATCCTTTCTCTCTGAAATTCTGATTAGATAATGCACATTTTGTGCATATAGAACAATTGGATCAAGTTTTCATTCCTCAGTTAAAGAGCAACACATTTTAATTTTGACCAAACATTTGCAAGCACCCTTTCCCTCACACTCACCGGATTTCTGAAGTTCATCCCCTGCCAAATACCATTTTCTTGCCAGACTTTTCAAGATCCCATGCACTCTGCTGACTGTAGCATAGCTCAAGTTATAGCCACACACCATCAATGCTGCTTGGCGTAAATCCCACAAAACATGGTTAACCTGATCTCCGTGCTGGGGCAACAACAGTACTTCCAGCACATATCATAGCTGATGTGTATTGGCTTAGGCAAGCCTGTAGTCCTCAGCAGATACCTCAAGTGATGTTTATTAGGCATAAAATGAGTATTTGCACTAGGCATAGGCTGATAAAATGAAAAAAGCCTGGCATTTTCAGTTCCCTGCTCATGTAAAGAACTACTTAGTCACGTTTTAAAACAGAATTAGGCATTTATCTGTGGCTTTATCAGAGCAGCCACAGTTTTCTTAGTCAAAACCGCATACGATCAGGCAATCTTGCTTCACAGCAGAAGTCAATCATTTGCTCAGATGCGGGGAAGTCCCTTGTGAATGCAGTCCCCCATTTCCACTGCATCGTCTTTCTCACCCCTGACACAGGTCATCACCACCCACACAACACACAGACCAGACCACCGGTTTTGTTCCTCAGTCTGGCAACTGAGCACCCAATACAGAAAGAACCCTTCCATTTCATTAGAGTTTGCAAAATTCAACTGGGCTTTTCATCAGCTTGTTAGAGAAAAAACTAACTGACAAGAATTTTTCTAGAGTGCAGTAACATTTGTGTTTGTCACTAAATACACAACAAACATGGTCCCAGTCAATATTTGAAAGACTGAACATTAAGCTTGGCTCTATCTGATGCAGAAACAGTTCTCATTAGATACTAGAACTAGACTAAATAATTTCTCAATCATTAGTGTTTTAATTATTGCTACTTATTAAAATATTTTCACAGTACAGTTACAAAAGTTAAAACATTTTCAATTAATGAGAAGCAGGATTTGAAAAACAGTATAGATAATTAAATAATTTGAATTGCCATTAAAAAAGAAATGATACAAAATAGCATTTCCATGATAAATCAGAGACCAGGATGGCGTCTCTGATGGTCTGCATTGCTTAAGGATTAGACGCACATGGAAGACGACAGGTTGCCGCATGGTGCGGGCCAGAGAGCTAGGCAACTGCTCCATTCAGCACCAGCTGTGTTATGGTTTAAATCCGTAGAATACCAGAGCTGAAGGTATGAATTTCAGAGTGTCTGGTTTTCTTCAACACATGCGTTACACAGGCATCTGAAAATCTGGGTAGTTGATAGGAAACAGGTAGCGGTGGTTACAGAGAACTGCTGCTTCTTCCCTTGCAGGGGAATGTCTGGTCCTATATAATATGTTGTACTCAATGGCAATGCAGCTATATTAAAAATCAAGTTGGAGGAAAATGTTTCATTTCTTTAATTGCTGCCTGCCATTAGAAAGAAGTAGTTAATCTAACATGTTGTAGCAACTCTGCTCATATCCAGTAAAGCTTTTTCAGTTTATGGTGTAAAGGTATTCTTCCAAAGGACAGGCTCACATGTATTCATGAAGTCTTTCTGAATGCAACATTTATCAAACCATAATTTTTTTAGTAATGTTGTTATATTTTGATGGACTAACCTTTTCTGTAACTTTCACATATATTTATATTATTTCGCAGATTACTGACCCAATAGGCCAGTGATATCAACCCAAGTGACACCAAGCGAGAATAAAATCCTGGCATTAAAAATGTATTTTTGATACACCACTCACTTGAAAGTAGTGATATTTATTTACATCTTAGTCCCAAACTGCAGAATAATCAATTTTTTTCTGAAAATTTGTGTCTATCAAGTCTGAATTCATATTGCAATAGTTCCACTGCTGTTTTAATTCAGAATTTTTTAGGGAGCCTAATTCAATTAGTGTGACTTGAATACTGAATAAAGAAAAAGGACAAAATACCAGTAGGACTACACAAGGCCAATTCTGATAAGGAGTAAAGTGCCTTTGAAAAGCATAGCCTGGAAAAACTTACAAATACTAAGTTACTCTTAGGCATTCTTCTAGAATCAGGTCTTACAGATGAAACAGTGATATAAATCATTTTTTCATGCTCTGAAAGAGTGCACTGAGCAATTACTGTCAGTGATGTACACTTTTCCAACTCACTTAAATGAACATACTCACCTTAACTTGTGAATCACATTACACAAATGTCCATATTTAAATTCTTCCAGGCATAAATATAAAAAGCAAAAAGACTAGTCTGATTTCAAGTAGATGGAGAGAAATCCAAATTGACACAGAAATTTTTTATAGCAAGTAACTGAGGCTAGGGAGAATTTCTACATACACATAAAAAAGGCGAAGGTAATGTCTGCATGTCTTTGGGATGATGATTTTGATTGTTCAAGAATTTATAATTATCATATCATAATAATACAGGTAAGTCGAGATGTTCATATTCCTCAAAGTCACCCAAAAGCAACAAAACAGGAGGGCAAGAAAGAAGTTTTGTAATCTGAAAAACAGTGGGTAGAGGCTTTACACTTCCCATGCTTCCTGAGTCACATTAGAAGGAAAAAAACATTCACTAGTGGTCTTTTGTGTACCTTTGGAAAAGTTTTGACTTTTGTTTGTTCTAAAACATTAATCCTATCAATGATCTATCTTGGGACAAATGTACCTATGTAAATACAATGAATAAATTACTGTTGGATTATATACTGTTGATAAAAATGGGGTACTTTAACAATAAGCTCCAAATACAGCTCCTTTAAGTATTCTTGTTAGTGTATTACTCTGAAACAGTAGAGCTAAACTTTCTTCCGAAACCTGGCTTTTCCACAGACATTCCTCCTCCAAGTCCTCCACTTTCTTCTCAGGAGTCAGACAAAACCTAAAGCTTCTCACTCAAGAGGAGAGTTACTAGACTCTTCCCGAAGCCACAGGTCAGCTAAACCAGGCTGTGATCCTATTTCTGTGTACAATTTAACAAACCCAACAGCACGATGGCTCATTGAAAAATTTCCTTCTCAGAATTCCCAGAAACAGGACCCCTCTGTACGATCAAACTCTGGGGGTGCTGTGTGGGGCAGAGGGAGGGGTGCCCAGCTTCACTCTTCAGTCTTATTTGATCCCAGATCTATTCCACGTTAATAGTGGGATATGAATTCCACCTGCAGAATAATTAGGGGCTAAGGTTCAGGAAGGAGGGAGATGGAGATGCACGGCTTTACAGCTATTACAAATACTGCAAGCTTGATAGCGCAGCCAGAATAATGTGTTTTAAAAATGCTTTTTAGCTTTTCTTTCACAGAAACTTTATACAGCATGTCAACGTGGAATCTAAAGTATATAGTGATGGCTTTTGCTGTGGGTGGTGGTGGAGTTTTTGTGTGTGTTTGAGGGGGGGGGGTTGGATTGGTGTTTTTTTTTTAAAAAACCTTTTTTTAAAAAACCTTATAACTGCTTAAAATAGTCAGGAAAAAAATTACTCCACTTCCTTTCTTTTCCTTATACAAAATTTCAAAGGGTTTTTTTGCCAGAAAAGGCTAGGTTATGGCTTCACGTTAGAAGGGTTACTCACACATGCAGAGATGAGCACAGTCACGATGGAGTTTTCTTCACTTCAAGGCACAATTGGGATTTTATTTGTTTATTACAAAACTTTTAAAAACTTGTTGTATTTCAGAACAAGGATTGCTGTTTATCGAGGACAAAATTATCACACACTGCTTAATTAGAAAATATGATTAAGTGGTGTTTATTCACATATTAAATAGATTGGATATTCTGAATTCCATTTTTTCTCCACAGAGGCCTTAAATAAATGTTTAAGAAAAAAATATTTACTGTACAACTTTTTATTTTATAATTGATTATATTTTCTAACTAGGACAACTTTTTAATTGGAAATCATTTAGCCGGAAATTTGAATAAATTATCTGGTAAACACAATTCTACTGTGCTTATTTGCAAGCATTATTTGTATCTTAGAAAAACAGAGGCTTGAACTGTTTTCTGTAGCACAAGGTGTTAAATGTGACTGAGAATAACACTTTTTGGCATTTAATCAGATGTGCAGTAAAAAACAGACATTCAGCAACATCTGAATTATGTTTCAAGTACTTACAACAAGTAGAAAAGTCAGTTAAAAACATCATTTCTGAAAAGACTCACAGCTTGTACATTTTCTTAATGCTCTTTACTGCCAGAATGCTTTTATCCCTCATTTACAACTATTCTGGATGTACACTAAAAAAAGGAGACAAGACCTTTGTGCTCTTTTAATAGCTGAAATTTCTCTTCTCCTTCCCCAACCGTCATGCTTTTCCTTCACATAAAACATGTTACAATGAAAGTAAAATAGCAGTTTGCTAGGGTTATAGTAAAGTACTCTACTGCTAACTAAAGGAAAATAACTGTTTCTCTACAGAAACATGCTCAGAGGATGCACACTAAGAGAAGAGCCACATCACGCCCCTGTGTGCCTGGTCTGTGTTTTTGCCTCTCGTAGGGGATTTTCCTCCCTCAGATCAGGCCAGAGCACCTTTGGGTTTAGCACCAGTTGTTATGTCTGAAGGGTAACTGATCTGCATGATTACAACAACCTGCTGCTCTTTCTTTTCTGAGTCAGTCTTCTTTAACCAATTGTATTGCTTACTTTAGCAGTAAGAGAACAAACACTGAGGGGATAAGCATTTTAAAATTCATTTTAAGCATACCAGATTGCTCTACACCTCTGTCAGTAGTGTGTTGGAAACATTTACTTCCACTTTTCTTGGGGGATGATTAGATCATGTCTTGCCCAAAGCTTCAATTTTTTAATCTGCGGGCTTCTTTCTAAGATTTAACCATTCCAGTCAAGAGTGTAATTCAGCGAGGAAAACAGAAAAATAAAGCAAACAGAACTAGTAATTCTGGCAGCATCACTTAATAGCTTTTGTCAAGAACTATCTTAAAATTTTCCATTTAGAAAACATTACCTCATATTCAGCTGATAACTAAAGTAAAACCTGTAACATCCAACACACATAGTATTCATTAATGCAGCATATTCATTATTGCAAAGTGACTCCAAATCAGTCAACAAAGAGCAAAACAGAAATTTCAAAACCCCTCCCAAAATGCAGATTAAATTTATTGTATTTATTTTGAGAACTTCATGCTGCAGATCATCAAGTAGGTGGCTTTGAATTTGCTGTCAGCAATATCCCTGAAAACAGGATCAAGCAAGGGGGACACTAAGTGATTCAGAATTATACCCTCAAACAATTTTTATTTCTGCCTGATTTGGAAAAATGCTGAAGTATTCAGAATTGCCTTTGTTAGGAGGCACACTCAATTTGGGACATACAGTCAGATGCTGATTGTCTGGAGCTGGGTAACCTCCAAGCCATCACCGCACAGCGTGGTCCATCAAGGAGCCCCAGAGCCAGGAGAATGGCTGTTTCTGGATTTCAACTTGTGCCAGGTGCCACCAAGGACCTGCTGCCTAAGGCATCACCTTGGGCTGCTCCTCCAGCCTCTCTGGTTCCAGGGAAAGCCAACTCATGTGGATACCATGGCTGGCACCCACTCTTCATTTTCACAGTTTGTCATGTTTGTATCTGAGCATTCCCTCCCTTAATGCACGAAGGCTGACAGCACACATCCTTGATATCCTCAGCATAAAATGTCTTCAGCTCTAATATGCCAGAAAAAGACATCTTTCTTAACAATTCCTACAGCACCTATCACTGTAGAAGCTTAAATGTTGAAGAAAAATGATTGTGCCATAACAGTTGATCCCAAAGTGTACTTCTGCCATCGGCATTACTCTTACAGCATCTTGCCCCCTTTTGACATATAGCACATGTGAACCCAGGCCCATAGTTTTCACAGAAAGCGTTCCCTCTTTTTCCTGCTACATGTTTACAGAAGATGAAGCTTTCACTCATCTTTCAGCTTCTTATATGCCTTTCCCTCAGTCCTATTTTTTTCTCAAATCTTTGGGCATTTGAAATTTTTCAATACTTTATGTGACAAAGTTTTTAAATTTTTCAACCCTACTGGGCACACTCAAAATCACAGTTACAATTAAACCATTTGGAAATGTCAGTCAAAGTCCAAACCAATTTCAATTTGATATCATTAGTAAACCTCTCCTCATTTTAGTGAGAGCTGGGCCAGGTCTGTAAGTTGATTGAATAGCTGCATGCCGCCAGTTAAACACGGAGCTGCTGCTGCTAATTTAAGCAACCTTGCCTCGCGCTGGCTATTGACTAGCCTTGTCTCATGCAGCGACCCAGACTAGCTGTTGAAGACTGCATTACTGTCTAATGCAAGTCCATATCCTTAAGGCCACATCCTCAGGGCCATATAGAAACTTTTAAAATTGGATTTTTTCAGTTCATTAAAAAAGTTACAACATTTTTTCATGCTCAAAACTGTCGTAAAAAATGTACTGACAATAACATAATAGACGTGAATTAGTAAGTACTGAAACAATATTCACATTTCACAAATCTGTGATTTCCAAAACTGCATGAAATCATTAAAAAAGCACAATAGTAGAAGATTTATTTCAATAAAGATATGAATGAACTATGTTAAGACATAATCCAATGTCCTTACTGGGAAATATATATGATGACATTCCTCCACTTTCTTGTATGTCACTTATCCCTTTCTATTAAAAAAATTTCCATGTCTGCAAATAGCTTGTAAGTACTTTTCAGCAGCCAATTCTGTCTAAATCTTCAGGCCCCTCCTACATTGCTGATACAATGTGCTAACATTAACATACTACTAATGATTATAACATCATAGCAACAACATACAAAAGTTGAAACAACATGCAAAAGTTGAAACAACACTAAAACATGGCATTTGAAAAAGGAAAATATGCACCAGGAAAAAAATGCCAAGGTAAACAATGACATCTACTTCCTAAGCAAAAGACACGTAATCTAGATAAGGCTTTCTACATACATTTTTGTCAAAGTTGTGAAAATACACTATACCACCATTCAGAGGGGAAAAAAACAACCCAAACCACACCCTACTAGTAAAAAATCAAATTAAAAAATAAAATCTTGTGTTCCATGAAAACAAGTAGTACTCACTCATCACACAGTGATAAAAGACCATGGAACAGAAGATGAGAAAATGCTCCCTGTGCTAATTGTGTTATCTCAACAAGATAGCCATCTGAAAAGTAATCATGCCATCTCTTACCACTCTAACATCAACCAGATATTTATGCAACAGCCCCAATATATTTTACAGAAATCAGCTAAGCAAATTTCAATTTCCTGTCTCTCCTAGGGACCTTAGCTTCTACTGAGAAAAAAACCTCAATAATATCCTGTCTTCAAGTATTTTTCTACATCCAATAAGTAGCCAGATCTAATCACAAGTCATTGATAACCTGAAAAGCAAAATTATACATCCAACAGTAGGCAACATCCAAATACATACCTAAAGATGTACAAACATATTCACTTGATCAAGAAAAATAAAATCCCAAAGGGAATAATCAAGAAAAGAGTTATAAAAACAAACAAAAAAGTATCATAAGCCTTCTCACTGTGAAAGAAAAAAACCAAAATCTAGCAGTTTGTAAGACTGAACTACCACACACAGCAAGAGCTGTAGGGACCCTAAACCATGAAGACCAAGTCCAACTCTCATCATACTACAGAGCAGAAATACCTCAAGGAAAATCTCACAATCTCTTCTCTTAGGACTCAGAGAAAACACCAATTCTCACCCATGACATATTAACCCATAAAACCCTGCACAGCCCAGCCCATCAGTCATCCACCTCAGGATGCGGCCTGCCAGATTCTGGCACAAAGTTCATATTCACTTCTATTATTCTCAAAACAGCCAAAACTGAATTCTGTAAAATAATCACATTCTAGAAATCCATAGACAGATAGAGTAATCTTCATATAACAACAACTTCTAATGTGAATAAAATCTACACTATACTTCCACTCCCTCAACCACCAATGCAATTGCTTTGAGGAACATGCTTACAAATTTATTCCTGCCATTCTGATGACTTTCAACAAACAAGGATACTCCTGGAAGCAAACACACCCATTTTCAAACAAGTCTTCAAAGGAATAGCTGTACATTATCACACTGTAGCATGAAAATTCAGCTCTCCCTAGCAACGTGCTCCTGACTGCCATACATCCCAGATACAGCAACTTCTATGAAAAAGCATTAGCTACTGATTAAGCTATTAAATATATAACTTTACTGATTTTGTAATTGCCTTGTATTGAAAATGCTTTGAAAGAAAAATGTCATCAATCTTTCTGTCTGGCTTTGCACAAACAAATGTATACAAATGGAACCAGAGCATGAAATGTAAACTGCTCTTTAAATTCTGGGCTGATCTGCACATATAACCATCAAATCACTGGATCTGTTACTCACAGATGGTTAGTACTACCAGCACAAAGATGATAATTCCTGAGCTAAAGATGAAGAAAAGCATTTTGCAATACTTGCAGCCATGATGCTGTCTCCTACACTCAAAGATCTTCGCTATAAAAGAGCATAGTTTGTTATAATTGTTAAAGGTCTGGGTCAAGTTACATATGATATCTTTGACACAAAGTATTATTTAAACCTTTCTTCTCCAAATTATTTTAAATTTTATTGTGTGGGTTGACACAAGATTTATTTACACCCCCCCCCCAACCTTTTCAGCCAAATTTAAATGCTATGGCACACAG
>Ga0065711_1049371_pt1 | contig 11339 bp, 7 predicted proteins | sample Hoacrofraction12_FD_59098 | JGI IMG/M metagenome (GOLD analysis project Ga0065711, IMG submission 59098) | Hoatzin crop microbial communities from Cojedes, Venezuela - Epithelial fraction 12 v2 (version 2) | ecosystem: Host-associated > Birds > Digestive system > Esophagus > Crop | place... | reverse complement strand
GATAACCAGAACTTTGTTGTCTGTAAGAAGCAACTCTCTAGCTGAAACTGGTTCTATGGTTTGGGACTCAGCCAACACAGACAACTCAGGAATTTTTGAGCCAAAGGTGAAAGCACACAGCGAGGAAGACTAGTAACCTTCATCCAGAAGACCCCCACAGACGACCACCAGACGACACTGTGCAAGTGCTAAAGGAGGGTGGAGTATGATAATGAATTCCTAGAAATAATTACAAGAGCCCAGCCTACTGAGATAAGCTTTGTAATAAATAGGTGCATGCGTCGTGACTCGGTGTGCAAGTTAGGAGAAGCGATCCCCCTTGCCCCCGGCGCCGCAATAAACAGACCTGCTTGATAACTCTCTGAGTTGTGAAGTTTCTCTCCGCATGTCACAGGTCTGAAATTTGAGAAGGACAGCATCTGTGCTCCCAGTGCTCAGCTAGTAGGTAGGCCAAGAATCACCAGGTCACTTTTCTTCCCTTTTTTAAACTGAGCAAACAAAAGGGAACATGAAAGTGAATTTGTCAAGCAATAGTGTGTGAATTCTGCAAGTCTGCAAATACTTGTTCTTCTCATATCGATTAATTCAGCTGAGGAAAACCACCTGAACTCGAAAGCGAAGCTAGCCCAATGTGTTGGCATTAGTCCAACTGCCGTGGAGTTTTGCTGACTCCATAGTCCTGGTGACACCAGTGGTTTGTTGCTGCAGTGGAAGAGGGGTTTGCTTGTGTTATGATACTGTTTTATGTTTGGCACTGTTTAAACATATTCTTATTTGGAACAGCTGCTTTTACTCTGCTTTGCAAAGAGCTAGTAGCTGTGGCCATGGCTTTCCTACTCGCCTTTGCTGCTACAGGGGTTTCTGTTGCTTGTGGTGACGTCACCGAATGAGATCAGCAGGTCCTTAACGTGGAAGCTGTAGTTACAGCGTTGCTCCAGATTGCCCACAGAGTAGTGCTGCCCTTGCCATGCTTGCTTACAATCACCTTGTTGTTGGCAATGGAAAACTGCATTTAAAGTACAATAAACGAGGGTGTATTTCTGCAGTATCCAACTCATTGGGAGTCTGGAAATAAAGCCTTGCTACCCTCTTTTCAAAATCAATGATACTCATTTACAAATGTGATACTTTCTCTTATGGCAAGAGGTTAAATGTTATCTACTGATTCATAGAAAGTATGAATCAGAAGATAACATTATTATTATTACAACAGATCTGGTGGCATGTTGGACACAAGCAGCCATAGCTGCCCCAAGAAGGGATGTCTGTAAACTACAGGAGTGGTGGTGATAGACTAAAACCTCTCTGAAACATGCTGTCACCATGAGCTCTGCTGCCTCCAAAGAGAGGCGAGCTGGGAAGCAGAAAAGATTGAAGAGTTTGCTGTGCATCTCCAGAGTGTCCTTCAAACCTTTTATTTTCCCTGTTTTCAGGTCTGCCCAGACCTTGATTTTTTTTCTTCTTGATCTGTGTAGGAACAGTTTATAATCATTTAACATGTAGTTTTGCTAGTAGTGTTTAGTCTCTGGCTATTCTTAGGGCTGAGACTGCTTACACACCTCAGCCCTTACAGGTTTAAAGGAAATCCCTCTCTGCTACACTAAGTACCGCAGTATAAAAGCTGATGTTTCAAAGAGGTTTCCTTTATTGTGGATTGGGTTCTGAATGTGCAAAATCCCTAGTCATGACAGATTTGCTCATGATCCCTTCCATCCCAGGGCGCAGCAGACCAATATGTATTAATCAGGCTGATACTTGGCTCATGGACACAAATGGTCAGTGGACCCTGCAAACTCTGCCTGTTTCTTGTAGAAATGTGACTGCACCAGCAGCACCCAGATCACACATTAATAGAAAGCAGCATGCAGAAATCCCATCCCATGAAGGCTACAGTACTTTGGCTGAATTAAGAAACATATGTATGCATAATTGCAGAGCAAACTAGCTGTTTTAGATGGTACTGAAATGCAATGGTTTTGTGAAAGGCCTGATAGAGAACAGATGACTGAGGCAGCCGTAGTAGATGAGGAGTGAGCAAAACCACAGACAGCAGCAGTAGCAGGTCTTCTGCACAGAACGACAGCAGTATCTTTTAAACTGTCTGCTGTGGACTACAAGCCCTAAAAGTGTACAGGTATAAAATTTGCATGGAAATTTTCATCAAGCCATTCAATAACTGTAACATGTTGCAAATAGGCTGCTCATTTCTGTTCAGACTGGTAGTTCTCTCACGCAACACTCAAGGTTACTGGGTGCCCCACAACAGATGCTACTGCACCCATGTCTCAATGGCAGGCAAATGGCAAAGGCCAGGGAAGCGTGTCAGCTGCCAGGGCTGATCCTGGGGGCTGCCAGCAATACGATGCCACTTGGATAAAGTATATGGGAGCTCTTGGTTGTGGCCACATCTGCACTAACTCATGGTGGTGCCAGGGCTAGGCTGCACATGAAGAAGGGAGATGTGTTTTTGTCTCTGTCACCTCTGAACTTAAGCAAGTTTTAACCTTTCTACTCCAGCTAAGAAGCAAGTTCCATATTTTAACACCTCCGTCTGGGGTGATGTGAGAACAAACCAAGCCAGGATATCTGATTTCTGCCTATGTGGAGGGTGCTGTTACTGTGCCTGGGCTATAGACACAGACCTCTCAGCTTTAAGTGATGCTGGTTGCCCACTATTTCCCTTCAGACATTTAAGCAATACAATGTAATTCAAGCTTCTATCCGTAGCTGACAGGTGAGATACCGAAAACCTTCATCAGCCTAAAAAATCAGATATGAGCCAGGATTACAAATATTTAAATAACGCAAAAAGTCCCTAAAGTCTTTTGGCAGATAAGGACGACTATTTGGCTCGACTGCTTTGTGTGTGACTACAATAATTGTAGTATGCTGTGGTGGTGTATTCATAAGCATGTCTGCAAAACTGAGAACTTTTACAAAGCCAAGCACAAGTGACATCCATTTGAAAATTCATACTCAAATATTCGCTATTTCCAGTTCCAGACTCTTGATTAGCTAATAACCTGTTCTAAAGTTTGCTGCTCAGGTACGGGAAGTAAGCCAGACCCTGTGACTACTGTGATCAGTCAATCCTGGGAAACAAATGGCTTGACATAAAATGATCTTGCACCCCCAAAGTGGAGCTGAATTTGCCCAGAATCCTGACGCCCCAAGTTGGAGACACAGAGTGTGACAGTGTCCCTCTCTTGACCCCAGGTACCGACACCATGCAGGCTGCAGGGAGTGGAAATGCCTCCTGACATCAAATGGAAGGGAAGCTAAGGCAAAAGATGATGGGAATTTGCTGTTAAATAAGTGGCAGGCACCTGCTAGGCTCTCCAACTAATGACTATGCTGGAGGAAAACATATCCTGAGTTGCCAGAGGCTGAACTTACAGCTCCCCAGGAAGGTCTCAGAGAGCAAGAAGGTTTGCAATATGGCTCATAGTACAGAAGCAGACCTTAAAAGCAAAACACTGTCCTACCTTTCATGAGAGAATTTGCAGTTACAGGTTTGGCACTATTATCATAGCATGCAGCTGCTTTGACCTAATTTTATATACATGTTTGTACATGTATAAAATCTGTAACATGTAATTTCTTCTGGATTTTGCCCAGCCTTTAAGCAGAGAAGGGAAGTATGAATGGAGCTTTCATTTCTTCCTCTCTCCCTCATGCAAGACCTGCCTCAAGGCTGTGAACTGCTCGCATCGATGCTGATGGGACAATTGTTGAAAAGGAGCAGGCAGCGTAAACGTTGGTGTGGGTACAGACCCAGCCTCCCCACTGGTCTGCAGAGTTATCTCACCTTCAGGGTTACTGCTGCAGGGATAGTTCGTCCTGTGAGCAGGGGGTAATTACGGGACTGCTAATTTTACTTGCTGAGAGAGGTGCAAATATGGGGTGCAGACAAAAACTCTGTCTTCTCCACTAGCAATTTTGCCTCATCTATGAAGATACTGAAAATAATTCCTTCTGCACTGACTAGTCTGGTAAATTTCCACTCACAAGAAGTAGAGTAGCCATCCTGGGTGTTCCCAAATGGGTGCCCACCTAACTTATAGAAGGGTGCCTTCTTTTCACTGTCTTTTCTCTTTTAACCCTCCCTCTTTCTTATCACAGCCAAAACACCTGATGGTGACTCAGGCTGATTTAGAACGGAGGTCCCTCTGATGCACCAATCACTTGAAACTTGGACATGTGTGGCAGAATTGTAACTTCCCCACCCAGCCCCCCTCCCCACTGCTTTAAAACAAGAAAGAAAAAAAAACAGACCAAAAAAACCCCAAACAAAACCAAACCAACAAACCAAACACTGGTGCTTGTGACAGTGAAGCCAAGTCACAGCCACACCTGAAATCCTGTGGCTGGTGACAGGGCCCAGCCAAACACAGACGCAATGCAAATATAGGAAGTGAACCTCTGGCCTTCAGAGAGGCAGGATTTGGTAGCAGTCAGTGGCCAGATGTTCCTGCTGGACTGCAGAGTGTTAGTGACCTGCACTGGTGCTTCGGAGACAGAGCACACAAGAGACACCTTTAGGCCACTCTCTCCTTTAGAAACTGGGTTTACCATCACTTGAATTTTCAAGTGAAAAAGAATATACGATCTTTTTTGTTACAAAATATACTCTCATTTGTACGGCGATGTTAATTGCAGTAAAAAAGGTAGAATAAACAAAATGCCTGAAATACATATGGAAAAGCTATGCTGTCATGGAAAAGGAAAATGTCTCAGCTGACCTAGATAAAAATTGTTTCTGGAGTTCCAGTTTGGGATACTTGTAAGACTTTAATTTTTGGCTTGGAAAACTCCATAGCATTTTCAAAGGCTTAAGAGACTGGAGGAATTACTCCCTGTCCTAGCATCCCATCCACCTAAGTGCAGAGGTGGCTCTGGAACTGTGTGGTATGACACGTCCAGAGCCTTCTCCTCCAGCAAACAGGATGAAGAGGCAGTGCAGCTTGCCCTGCAAGTATTCTCCTCTTCTCTGCAGTGATCTGGTCAGTAATAATGTCAGCGTGCAGCCAGGGAAGAGAGAGTGTGTTGCCCTTACCTGTTTCCACAGCACCTCAAACCAGAATCTAAATAATACGAAGCCTCCTTGCATTTTGATACTTACAAAACTATATTTGATAGGAAAGGGGCCCATAACCACCTTTGAGAAGACAGAAGAGAAACTGATGGAAATTCAACCTTTTTCTTCTGGTTTACCACAGGTGGTAAGACTTGTGCTACGTGGGAACGATGCGAACCACAGCTAGTCTTTTGTTTGGTAGATCAGCTTCATGTGGGAAGTGGATTTTGACTGCACCCTGTTCAACACTGGCAAAACAACAGGCTGTTTGTTTAACAAGGCTAAAACCATGTCTGTTTCCCTGCCCAAAAATATCTCTCATAACTTATCTTGTGACTGAGGTCAGCCTCAGATAACTGAGTCCTTGTCTGTGTGTTACGGCGTGAGTGAGCAGGCAGGGAAGAAGGTTTGCGTTTGTTCCCTAGGTTCACACTCAGCTCCCAGTGGACCATGCAAAGCAAGAAGTACTTTTGTGTCCCCAGACCCCATGGTGAAATTCTGCACTACTCTTATTTGCCTTAGGCCCCACTTCGTTTCAAGCATCACTTGCACTGACTTCAACAAAAAACAAACATGGGAAGCCTTGGGAAGCCTCTAGCTCTTGCAGTTTGACAGTGCTGCAGTACCGTGGGGGTATCATAAGCACAATAACAAATGAGGTATCAGCAAAATACATGGGCTGCTTCAGCCTATAATTTTCAAGCAGTTTCACCCTTGAATTTTTACATGGGCTTTTTTATGGTTATAGTGAATAGCAAATAACTTCTGTGTACATGCTGTAGAGAAGTAGAAACGTGATTTCCTTTTGAATCACAGACATCTAAGCTGAGTAAGCATGTGGATAGAGCTACCCTAATAAAATTCCTTCACTGAGCTATGGAAGTTGTGGCAAAATTGTACAGTTCTGCAGACACTATAACCTGAATGAAGATTATCTTTTATTCATGCCACAATAGCAATAGCGGTATAGAATAAGTCAACCTATGGAACTTGGCTCCTGTTTATAGAAATCATGCTGTAGGTCACTGTAGTATACGTTGCCCACATGAAGTCTGCAAAATTAGAGCAGGATTGTAAGTAACTTAAAGCATTACTGTAAGTCTTTGGAAGCTTGAAAATAGCTGGAAAGACTGCTCAAGTTTTGGATCTCTGTGCATTTCTTACCTTTAGTACCACGTCCAGTCCTCTAGTTCAATGGCAGTCGTGTTTGCTGTGACTTTGAGACAGTCACCATAGACATTATTTGGTACACTTCAGTTGATCATGTATTTTTATTGAAATCTGGAGGTAACTGTGGAGAAAAGATATCTTGAAACTGTATCAACAAAGAGAAGGAATCTCTTCCTGTGACAGGAACTGGGACCTCTCCTAACAAGTCGTGTCTTGGCATGTAGCATAAAGGGTGGTGGCTGGAGCGGTCTTTGCCTTGATTATTTGCCCTTTCTAGTTGCAGCTGCATATAAAATAATTGCAACAGAGATGCTCTGACATACCTTAAACTCCTCTCCTCGTTCACTTCTGCACGTAGCTAAATGGCATCTGCATTTTGCTCACTTTGAAAGGAATATGACTGCAGTCTACAACTGGCATAAATTGGCATGGCTCCCTTGGCTCTCACAGAGGTACTGGGAGGATGCAGTCCTTGGGACCTAGACAGGCTGATTTTTCATTTGAATGTGATTGATCTGCAACCTGAATTAGTCATTTCACATTGTCTGAAACTCAGGTACAGTGCTGTGCTGTGTTCAGTGCTCGGTACCAAAAAGAGCATGACAGTTCCTATTAATAGTATCAATGCTAATCTGCTAACTAGCACAACATGTTCGTGCAATATGTTTGCCGTGCTGTACGAATTCGTTTGGTCCAGCTTCTGATGTCCTCATTTCTTTTATGATATAATGCTTACTCAGACAAGGCTGGAAATTTTTCTGAGGAGATGGGGTTAGTCAAAAAGGGGCAAGGCTATTCCTGGGATTCAAAGGGAGGTCTAGAGCTAAGGTCACTCCCTTTCATTTCAGAAAAAAGCTAGTGTTGACTTTTATCAAGTCATTTCTTCCTGCTTTTTCAACCAACATTTCTTTAGTACAGCAACTCTTGAACAAGAACAACTCTTGAAGACATCTGCTGCAGAATTTGCTACAAAACAAGACTGTTAAAAACGATGTAAAGGCCTCAGGATTTGCCCCCTCATTTCTTAATGCACTGGAAATGATCAGCAATGAATCTTTCAATAGATGAAAGGGAATGTTTCAAACCCCCCTCATTACTATTCACAGACATTTTGGAAAGATAAGCACATAGTGACTTGCTGTCCAGAAGGGCACTGCTTTCTTCTGGAAAGCCCTGCTTTCTTCTGTAAATTTGCCCAGGGAGCACTTCACAGGACACCAGCCTGAATTATGTTGCTCCTAAGAGTGATGTCAGAATGAGCAAATGCTGAGGTCATCTACAAGAAATGCTGCTAGCATGGTACAGCAGTCTTTGGCTTGTAGACAGACATTTTCCCTGTCTTAAGAAAAACTAAAAACAGCAGAATAACTGCCTTTCAGCTGAATGATCTGATTTAATTAGCATTTGCCTCTGCCTGAAAACAGGCAGGGCTCCCTGGAAGCCTGTCTGGGTCCTGGGCTGCCTCCTCCAGACACTGCAGAAAGAGCCAGTTGCCTGTGGGGACAAGTGACAGTGACGATGTCTGCAGCCCTGCTGCCTGTGCTTCCCCTCCCAGGCTTTCTTCCAGATCGCTGTTGATGTCTTATGTCTGCAGGAGTTGGACCCATGGTGACCTTTTTTTTATTTTCTGTATTTCCCACGTATTGCAGTTCCCCTGAATTGCAAAAAACACTAACTGCTTTGATCCGTCTATAACATGGGGTCCCTCCCTGTAAATGGCCACCAAGAAACGTGAAGTTTGGCATCCAGGCCAGACCTCGGTAACTTTAAAATCTCCTTTCCACAGCACCATACCCCATAACGTACATCCGGTGGCAAAGTGCTTGCAAACACCCCACATCCATACATAGCTGGGAAGCCTAGTATTGCAACATTCAAAGCTCAGTACAGCAAAAGCTAGGTGAGGCTGAGCATCTAGGTTGACGTGTACAGTCACAGGGACAGACCTGCAAACTGAATAGTTCCAATCAAGCGATGGCTGTGTCAAAGAACAGGGTGCCTTGACAGAGAGAGGCATGATTTCTCTGAAGCAAGACAGGAGAAGACCTGCGATGGAGCAAGGTCTCCAGCAGTGTCCTCCTGTCAGCTTCAGAGGCTGCAAAGCAATGGAGGCAAGACACCTTGTGAGGGGAGAGGAAGGGTTTTAATACCTGGTTCCCCACCTCTGCCTGGTTTCATTCACCGCCAGTGTCACTTCTGGCTCAAGCATCGCCATGCAGTGCTCAGTGCTGGCGTGGAGCTGCGGACATGAAGGTGAAACATCAGACCGCTGCCCTGCTGCTGCCTGCCCGCCTGGCTGTGTCTCGCTGTCTCTTTCCCCCGATGGTTGGGATGAGGGTCTGTGGGAAGTGCAGCCCCCTTGGCCAAGGAGGACACTGTGAAGGTCAGCCATACAGCAAACAACCTTTTCTGCACAGCTGGCCTACGTGAGAAGGGTGCGTGTGTACACTGAATTTGGGTGGGGTTTTTTTCATTATCCCAGAAAGCAGAGGAATTTTCATCATAACTGCAAAGCTCAACTCCCTACTGATCAAGAGAGAGAGAAGGATCAGTCGTCCTTGTGGAAAATGGATGGTAAATACCACTGGCAGCTGCTAACTGCGGTGAAAACATTCAGCACCTCTGACTGACCTGCTTTTCATGTCTCAGATTGCATGCCCTGAAACCTGCAGCGTGGAAATATCGACTGCCTGCTCCAGTGAATCCAGTTATGCTGCTTCCAGTATCTTTTCAGAGTTATTTTGTATACTGGAGACATCTTGTCAGCCTCCTGTAGTTCTTCGCTTTTCAGCCTCTCCATTATTTCTTGCTGCTTCCATAGTACCAGGGCTATATTAATCCTTATTTCATCTGATGCAAAGCTGATTCCTGAGTACCCCTGTGTCTCTCCCTGCTTCTGCTGTGCAGTCCTGGGTCATGGCAGGGCACTGTTGTTTTGCTGTATGGGAAAGTTAAAGGCTCTGTCCTCCCTGGTGTGTCTAACACTGCCTGCTGTGTAGATTCAAAATCTACCTAGGGATGCTCTGAAGGCAGAACTCCTCACGTACAGCATTTACAAGTAACAAAAAAAATGCCTTCAGGGAAAACAATTGCTAAAATTCATGGAAGAAACAAAGTGGACGATTTCTAGGTTTGTGCACAGTGCTATCAGAGGTGTGAGAGCAACGTAAGGTGTAGGGAGCAAAGCCTGCTCTGGCCTGGTGAGACTAAGCATCTACAGCAGCAAAGGAGGAGCAGCACTTAGCTCAGGACACACTATCTGCAGCACACTGCAGACTGCAGTTGAGAAAGGGTTTTGCTACCTGTGCTAAGCAGCACAGTACTGTGAGCACTCTGATAAAAAGACACAAACTAAGACATTTGTGTGCATCTACATGCCAGTGCTCACTATGCAGTGCTGGGACTTGCTCTTCTGGAGCCGTAAACTGCTCTGCCACCAGCTGTCCCACTGGTGTCCTCTGCCAGAAGCCACTCACTGCCTCCATCCTCAATTGAACTATCCGGCACAGGCATGGTAATGCTCTGCTTTACATGGGGATGATTTTTTCCTGCCTTTGACAAGACATTGGCACTACAATATTGAATATCCTCTCTAAATTTAGTACAAGGACCTAGAGTACTGGTGCATTACAGCTCTTTGAACTGAGACAACTTCTGTAATAGAGGATTCATGCTGAACTGAACCTTCTGTTGAAATTGAAGAATTGGGTGTAATAAATAGCCCCATGTACTGGAGAGGTCAAAGCCTCTGTCTTCCATTCTCTATGCTAGAGGTAAATGCAGACATTCAGAGAGAAAAACATGTTGTCCGTGCATATCTAATATGCGATTGAAATCTTTTGTATACTGTTGTGAACTCACGAATGTAGAAGCGTGAAACTGGAGACAGAAAAACGCTATTTTTTTTTCTGTTGATAAGATACACTCTGCGACTTCTTGTCTCTCACAGCATGGTGGATCACCTGTGACCTCCAGCCAACGTCAGGCTGTCTGTTTGCTACCTGCTGGACAAACACATGGTAAATAACAGCATCTGTTCTGATAAATTTACAGTGCAAATGAACAAAGTCAGTAATGCATTTAGAATGAGAGCATAATTTTATGGCTGGCTATCTGAGGTGCAGAGGAGTTATTTGCCCAGGGTCACATCAGAAATCAGCTGGAAGGCAAGGACTTGCTTCAGCTCTCAGAGGTACGCATCCAGGTTCTCTGGGCAGCACCCAAAGAGGGCAGCCGGCCTGGCAGTCCCTACTGTATTTTGTGATTGTACGTGTGGAAACTGTTTGTCAAATACATCCTTTTATAAGCACAGTGAACCACATAGGGTTGGTTGTTTGTTGGGTTGGATTTTGGGGGTTTTTTTGATTTGCATTCTGAACTGGAGTGTGGGCAAGTGAAACTCCTGGTTTTTCTTTTAAAGCCCAGAGACCACTAGCAATGTAAAATCAGATTTTATTTCTGTAGGTAACCGTGATGAGCTTGGAGTTATTGCAGAATCTCAAGGTCTCCTTACAGTCTTGGTGTTCGCTGTTACCAGTCCACAACTGGGGCCTCACAGGTCAGAGGACTGCCCTGTTGAGGTCGTGGGCATCCTAAACCTGCAAAATGTGCACGGCATTTCATAAGCTGCCCACCCCTTGCTGACATATTTGCCACCTTTTGAGGGTAGAGCAGTTTGTGTTCAACTTCCTCCGGACGAATGAAAGACAGAAAAGACTAACTGTGTTGCTTTCTATCAAAAAGGGTCAAAACTTATGCTGGCAATCATAGAAACGGGTATGAAAACAGAGCGCTTCATCAGGATTGTATTTACCAAGGTGAGTCTCCTGCACCGCCCCGTCCACGGGCAGCTCCCTGCCCGCCGGGGAGCTGGCTTACCCAGGGGTAGCACCATGTTGTTTCTGCTGTGCTGCCTCCAGACCCCGCTCCCTTCCCTTGCAACTGCATTTTGCATTCCTGTTTTCTTTCTTGAGAAAGAAATTTAGCAAAGGAGGCAGGAGACCTGCATGGTTAAACAAGGAGCTTCTAGCGGAGATCAGGCAGAAGAGAAAGGTCCATGGAATGTGGAAAGAGGGACAGGCCACTTGGGAAG
>Ga0065711_1049369_pt1 | contig 11340 bp, 6 predicted proteins | sample Hoacrofraction12_FD_59098 | JGI IMG/M metagenome (GOLD analysis project Ga0065711, IMG submission 59098) | Hoatzin crop microbial communities from Cojedes, Venezuela - Epithelial fraction 12 v2 (version 2) | ecosystem: Host-associated > Birds > Digestive system > Esophagus > Crop | place... | reverse complement strand
CGGAGGGGCGGCGCGGCCGGGTGTGGAGGAATTCGTGATCGTTTACAGCGTCGGGTCCTTACGCTGCGACACTTCATCATCATCATCATCACGCCGCCGCCTCCGGGAATGCGTGAGGTGGGTCCCTGTCTCAGCATCCCCCCTCGCAAACGCCCACAGAGCTGCCAGGAATCACCCACCGGTTCGCTGCCCGCCCCGGGACAGCCCGTCAGACGGCCGCTGTCAGCAATAAAACCGGGCACAAGGCCCTGGTCCCACTCGGGTCCCACAGGACACGTCATGCTCGGCCCTGCTCCCACACAAGGATGCGAGGAAGGGTCGCGGCTGTCACGACTGCGTTTGGGCAGTTCTTGGTTAAAGTTCAGGTCATGAGAAAAGCGACTGCATCTGAAGGAGCAGCGTGAGGACAGCTGCTTTCTGAAGTCATGCTCCCTGCATAATACATATTTCCTATCGCGATTTAAAACTGCTCCTTGGTTTGCCTTTTGCAAAAGGATGAAGAAACAGGTCCCCAGTGTTTGCCTTTGCAACTTCACAGCTGCTCGAGCTGGTGACTTGTATCTGACCGAGCACAAACAAAACACAGGTATTTGCAGAATACATGTTTTCAACCCAGTGAAAGCAAAAAATCTGTAGATGTTTGGGAAAAACACCCCTTCTGTCAGCTGCAAAGAAAGCCAGTTTTCTGTGGTGTGCAGTGGGTTTCTCTCCAAGGTTTCTTCTGTTTGGTCCTCAGAGGCTTCTCGTTTCTCTATCAGCCCACGGTGGGGTCAGGGAACTTGCTGGTCAGCCAAACCGTAGGGCATCTCTGCAGATGGTCACTCATCTCAGAAAAAGTTGTTTTCCCCAAGTGACTAAATGCAACGATACCCTCATAAACTACATGCATGCTTGTGAGACAGGCAGCTAGCAGACCTCTGCGACCACGGAGTTTTTTTCAAGAAAACCAGGTTGCATCTAGCAAAAATAAACTGCTGACTATGAGTTAAGCCCTATTACCAATGCACCCTAGAAACCAGTAACTGTAGGTGGGAAGAGCTCTGGCTGCACAGAGCTCTCCTCTGCTGCATGTAAAGCTCTCCCGCAAGTTAAGCACAGACAGCGACGTAACGCCTAGCGACAGCAATCCACCGCCTGCCAGGCTGCTGGCCGACAGGCCTTTACAGCTGGCTTGCCTGCTCACTTTGTGCAAGAAGCCATAGTGCTCCTTCATGAATTTTTCTCTCATTCTTCTGCAGCACCAGGGACACTACATTTCTTCCCCTAGTTTCTTCTCTGTGAGCACCTTTGTCCTCACATTGTTAGGAAAGGGGATTACTTCCCCCTCTGCAGGGGCCGGCCGGAGCTCAGCACTGTTGCTAGGGCTGGGAGCTTGGCTCTCCCGCCAGTGCCATCCGTTTGCTTTTCATGCTTCATTTGGTCGACATTTAGCACGTAACCAACTTTTAGAGCACTTTCCACCTCTCTCAAGGAAACAGCAAGAGAAGTCTTTTCTTTCAACTTCGCTTGCTCTTCGGAGCCACTGATCTCCTCACTGCCAGGCTTGATCTACTTCTCTTTTCTGGGATCAGAGATCAGCACAGAAAACAGCTGTCCTGGTATAAGTGCAGAGGTTTCTCAAGGCTTCCCCACAGACAAACCAACCTCCCTCTTCGGTTACATCCAGAGTAGTCTACAAACTTAAATGGGCACTGGTGAAAAAGTCTTATCTATCTATCTACCTACCTATCTATCCATCCGTCCATCCACCCATCTGTCTGTTGAAGGCAAGTATTTCCCCATGTCCTTGGAGGGAAACCAAGTGCAATAATCTTTAAGGAAAATAAAATAATTCTACCATTAAATGAGGGCTAAAAATCCTAAAGATTAACCCTAAGTATCTTACTGATAACTTCTGTAACCTCGGTGACTGACATAAATTGTCCTTGAGTTTTATTTGCCGTATTCTTTTCTGATAATCCTTCTGTTTCTTCAAATCTTGTCTGAAATATTCATCAAAGAAGAAGGTCTTCTAACAGTGCAGTTCAGCAAGAGTTTGTTCGAAAGCTTCAACACAGATTTTGCAGTTAGCTGTTTTCAGCTGTAGCACAATGAACAGACGCATTCAACAAGACATGTAGAGTGGATATTTAAATCTCTTCTTTGGCCTGTCAGAAGGACAATTAACAGATAATTAACAGACACATTCAACAGTAATTTGAAATCATAATCTTAAATCTCAAGGGACATAAATTGAAAGTTGACTTGATGTACATGGAATAGGTATCAATCCCTAGGATCTCAGTGAAATAGTTGAATAGAAGTTTCTGTTCTCTGAAACGAAAAGGGTTGGCACCTTCAAAAAGTAATTTTCTGATCCTTGCTATAAACTTCTGTTTACAGAATTTTTATGAAAGCTTTGGCTAGCTAGCTCAGCTGCAGGATTACACAGGACATTCTGTGAAGTCATTTAAGTGAAGGGATTCATACAGATTATTGTGACACAAGAATTTTCATTTCTTTAATATGACAAAAAGGCAATCCTCCAAAATTCCTCCTCTGAACCTGTGACACATTTGAAATTTATTATAAGTTTTCCCAACAAATTTCACTTTTAATTTTCCTCAGTATATAATTGCTGCCCAACTGGCAGGGGTCGGTTGCAATAAATATTTGCCTCAGCCAACTTTTTTCACTGCAGGTGTTCCTGTGTATTTGCTAGACACCTCAAAACCAAGGATAGTGAATTTTCTTTCTGCAAACCACATGTAGAGCTTGAAAGAATGGAAGAGATCAAATAAAGACAGGATTAAATGTAGCATTTTTGCAGGTAATACCTCTTTACACATTGGTTTGTTGCATTCTGCATTGCTTTCCAGCTCTCTACTCTTCACATGCCTGCTACTGGGTGATCAGTCGGCTGCCACCAACTAATTAACAATCTAATACACACTAGAGTTCTTAAAAGACTGCAAAATTGTATTCTAACAGTGTGGTAACAAACTACTGTGCTAAAACAAACAGAAGATAGAGGCTATTGAACAGTCATAACTACAGGAAGAACAAAGATGCAATTGCTCATCATTACTGGCTAAATAGCAATAATAAATAGCAATCAGAGTGGTTTCTAGGTGACCCACAATGGCACACTAGTTTTGAAAGCTTAAACTGTAAAAAGAGAGGGCTAACCAAAGGTTTCAATATTGGTCTCAGAAGAGGCTCCAGGCATTTATCTCAACAGAAGGGAAATGTATAAATGTTAATGTAGAAGTGTGGATTGTGTTTCATGTGAACGCCATATTCACCTTAATACTTTTGAATTACGTAATTTGAACTTTTTGAGTAAGTTGATGTTGGAATACAGTGAAATCAGTTCTGCCCATATTTAAGAGCAGGATCTTAAATATGTTGCTATTTCATGTCATGAGCTCTTACCATTTAAACCAGAGTATTTTTATTCCATCAAGGTTACCAGCTTGATTTCTGAGTAGTTTCACACTGCTGTAAAAGAGGAGGGGGAAAAAGGCTGAGGGAAATTGATTTTTTTTCTGTGTAAGCAAAAAAATCTTTCTGTTTTATGACAGCCTGTAAAAATTGATTGCTTGTCAATGTAAACAGGTGGTAACAGATCCAGGATGATTGGCATTTACTCTGTCCATCCACAGCTCTCATGGGACTTTACTTTTAACATATTCCACTGTGTCTGCAAACCCAGCAGTTTAGAAACACTAACAAGGATTTCCACTTTTAAAGAACTTTTAGTAGCGAGTCTACTGAGTACTTGGTGACTTCCGCTGCTCAACAAGCTAGAAAGAAGCTGCCTGCATCATGTGCATGACCAGTGCTGTTTCAAAAGTCAAAAGCACTAAAAAATGTGCATTTGCAAAGGTACAATCCTACCTATTCTCCACCTCCTTCTAGCTCAAAATGGGAGCTACTACTTTACCTACTCCTCTATTATAATTTCAGATCCCATTCAGGTTTGTTCCTGTTCTTTAGTCTCGTGTTTTGTAATGTACTCCTTCATATCAGCTTTTTTCCTGCTAATTAGATATTTTATCATCCCTCTCATCCCACTCTTGAGTAATTTTTGTCTCCAATTATTTTGACTTCTTTTCCCTTTACCAGCAGCAGTAAGCTTTAACGACAGCTGTCAATAAAAATCTAAGACTTTAGGGGGAAAAGGTACACCAACCAGAATTCTGTTTATGCTCTAGCTACCTTTTTTCCTCTCAAATAAACACTTCTTCCGCATCTAGTTATGGAATTTTCCTGTTAGGAACTGAAAAAAGAAGGTGATGAAAATCTGGCATGTCTAAGTACAAATTATAACAGGATAAAAGTAAAATACACGCCTAGAAAACATTAATTCATTTGGTTTGGTTTTCACTTTTGTGGCTTTGTTCTGCGTACATGTGTAATTTTATGTATTAGTTCCTTAGATTTTTAAAACTGTAAACAGAGGATTTGTATTTGTAAGACTGAAGTAGAACTGACTAAAAGGAGTTAGAAAGAGGACAGTGTTTTATATACTTCTTGATGGACAACTCAAAAATCTTTCAAGTAACTCCTGAAAGAGGCATATGAGTCTCTCAGCAGACACACACACCTACCAGCAGTAGTTTAAGTTAGTAAATTGAGCTATGAAAGTAAACCAATACCTCATTAATTCAATTGCATTTTTTAGGTCTACAGAGAACATGCTTCTTTTAACACTTTAGTTGTTTTCAAAACCTTCCAAAACTTTGACAAACATGTCAACACCAAAAGGTCAGCCAGCTTTCAGGCTGGGGTTGTCCCAGGATTTGTCCTAAGACTTTTCTTTATAATATATATGAGTAACACAAAGCTATGCATTGAACTTAAAACAGCCTAAAAATTAACACTTAACAGAATTTCAGACCAGAAGTACAAACATTTTTTTGAGAAACACCTCCTGCCCTGCAAATTTATACTCCTTTTAAAACTCTACCCTGGACTGTGCTTCCACAACACTTGGGGATGAAGAAAGTGAAAAATTCTAGAAACGCTGTAAAATGTGTTGCTGGTAAAGAAACCTTTGAATATCTACAATACACTTCATTTTAGAACAGAAACGGCTTCTTCCTAGGGGAAACTCTAAAGGTTGATATATTTTTTATTATTTTTTTAATGAGAAAGTTGTGCTAAAAAACATATTATAAAAAATAATTAAATGGTTCAAGGCTAGGCATTTTCCATACATAAAAGTATATATGCTAGGCAAAGCTTCGAACCTATGCATTATGAATCTTACATTGCATGCTGTCATAGAAGTCAAAAAAAGCCTACGTTCCTCGATCTAGCAATTTAGAAGCAGGTAATCCCTGCTAAAAACAAAACAAAAAAAAAATCCCAACAAGCTAAGATAAAACTACACAGAAAAATACCTCAGAAATGCTAGTGGGCTGATTTGAAGAAACATTTCACTTGAACAATTCCCAAATATCAGAGCCTGTTAAAAATCCTTCGCAAGCCATCAATCTTCTATCCCAAACACTTCTGGAGAAGAGACAGACAATTCCACAGCAATATGAGGGACAATTCAACATTTCTGTTAACGCAAACGACTTGCGTTACAGAATGGGCCCACGGAGCCAAATCCTCGACTCGCGGTGGTTTACTCTCTGGCTCAGTTGAAGGAAGCGCTTTCAGCAACGTTTACATCTGCTGATTACATCGCCGACCCAGCTACCATTTTTAGAGGGAAGCAGTTCTGCTAGAAAAGGTACCTTGTGTCCTCTCCCTGTGAAAGCTATCCTCGCAAGCAAGGAGCATACGCTAGCTGTTGGTCCCCACAGTATTTCCACGGGCACTGGCAAGTCTCAGGGTATCGGGAAATGACGCAAGTAGCTTTGGGGAAAGGAAAAGGAATGGGAAGCAGGGACATGGAAAGCATAAGGAAGTGAAGGTAACAGCAAGAAGTTTGGTATGAATTAAATATGAATTTTACATATAGAAAACAACACCCTAGTATTTGCTACCTAGTTGGACATAAAATTAATGGAATAAATATAAAATGCAATGAAATTAATAGCAGTGGTACTGAATGTAAAGTTGTGGAAGGAACAACTCAATTTGCTGTTACACTGTTTCACAGAGTAGAATGATCACATTCAAAGGACTAAAAGGGTAAAACAGAATGCATGTATTCACCTTTAATGTCCTTACATTAAATTTTGTCATCTTTTCTGATATTATACCACAATAGTGGCTGTGTAAGTGAAGGACTACTTATCAATAATCTAGAAACTGCTTCAAAATTCCACATATCTTGTAATTCACAATAAAAAAGCCAGTGCCACAATACTAAAGAACTGGGCTAAAAGACATACTGGTTGGTCAGATGCAGTTACTTTGAATTATGACACAGTTCAATTTCAGTTAGTAAGATTTTCTGACATTAGAATCACTGCATTCAAATAGAGGTTAATGAGACTTAAACAGGTATCAAACATACAATAAAGATAATTAATTTTAGGTCTCAGTTGGGAAAGAGGAAATGTGATTCTGCCTTGCAGTACCAGGCTAGAAGCCGCAAATTGTAAGTTCTGTCTTCTTTTAGAAGACAGAACAACCAAGTGGTGTTCTTGATACTTATTTCTTCCTTTGTGAAATACTGCTACCCATTTGCTGCAAAAGTACTGTAAGGCTTACCATCAAAATTCTTATAGTATTAAAAGAAAATTTAGAATACCATTATAAGTAGCAATTTAGTATACCATCGAAGATATTTTAGTATAACACAACGCAGGAGCCCATTAACCTTTCACTAAGAAGAGCTCAATATATTTTCTGTAAGTTGAAGTCAGTACTTTCGGGTTTCCATTTACTTGCTCTATTCATTCCCTGTCTGCAACACAATCACGACACTTCTATTATTTCTCTCTCTCAAACTGAACTATCTCTTTTTTAAAAATCTGAATTATTTATCTGTGTGTGTATGTGTTCATACTCCTTACGTTAGAAAAGTTGCTCCTTTGGTGTGTTCAGGAGTAACCGTAACTTCCATTTGCAAGAGCCGAACAAACCCCACAGAATTCACGCTGAGCTAGAATCTGCTGGTTTAACTCCCTGCTGGGAGTCTGCCAGTTGGGAAACGCTGACCAGCAAGTACAGGTCTTAATTACACAAACCCAGAAGCTGCTGCCAACCTTTCCCTATTGAGAAGCATTTGCTTTCTAGTGTTCTTCTTGATGAACAGATTATCACTCAAACCAAATTTATTGCTGCTTTATATTGTAAGTAATTAAATGAAGAAACCTTTTAAACTCAAGGGAATTTTAATAGGTTACTTGCAAAATGTTATTGCAGGCAACAACTTGTACATGATTTTAGTTCCAAACCCACCAAAAAATTATACAAATCAGCATTGTAAAAGTGTCAAATTAATGCCTTACAGGCTTTGCTGGCAGAATTATTTTCTAAATCCTAGATGTGGGGAAATGTTACTCTCATTTTTTTCCTTTTCCATTTTTTTTAGAAAAATTTACAAGTGAAATATTACTACAAAACTTTTTTATAAGGAATTTCTGCAAAACATTTACATTTTTACCATCAACTATTTTTCTGTTTCAAAATCATTATGTAGATTTAATACCCTATGCTGCACATCAATTCTTGCGGGATGACAATTCAGTGACATGCATAAAAAAACACCACAAGGCATTAAAATGAAGACTTAAATACAAATATTGTTGCAATAAAACAGTTATAAAATTGAAAAATAGGACCTAAACATCATGCTTACCTAACTTTGACAAATTAACTTTTTCTCCTAGATTACACACTTTTATTACTGCTCTCATGAAAGAATGTGATAAATAATGACTTAACACCAATCTCTAATGTAATCAGCAACACATACACAAACCTAACCAAAGAAAGTATATTGTAAGAAAAAAACTATTCTAACACTGGAGTTCTACCATGGTAAATACACTTTGCACTGATAATTACAATAAAGCAAAAATTTTAACGGTGGCAAAGGGAATGGACAGTGAAATGCCATTAAACAAGATACTATTGCACATCTGTGCCCTATTACTTACAACAGCTATATCCCACTGAGTCAAATAAAGGACATTGAAATTTACGATCCTTTTAAGACAGAAAAGTGGATTCAGAATGGTATGCAGAACAGACCGTCAAAATGTTTCTAATTCCAGCGCTAAAACGTGCACCTGCTAACACAAGTTAATGTCCTTGAGATGCTATGAAGCCAACCAGATTTAGATTTTGATACATCTATTATAGGGATTCATTGCAGATTAAAAATTACTTCAGTTTCCTATCTGCATACATAAGTATGCATGAAAAAATTATATATGAAATGGTTGTGCTGAATGCTCATAACTTCAGTTTACAAAAACTGTTAACTTCTAGGAAACGTGGTATTAATATTAGGAAAGTATTTTCTTTGCATAAAGAAATTTATAGCACTGATTGTGAAGTATAACGATAAAATATATATTTGACATTTCATTTCCTATATAATAAAATTAACAGTTAATACTACGTAATGTTCATCTGTATTAAATGTAACATCTAATTGATTCTGATGTTTAAATCCAGATACATCAGTTAAGAGTACTTTAAATAAAATATACAAAACAATGTACAAAACCCAACTAAAATTTAAAGACTCTGTTACAAGTCTACAAAAGCTTTAAGAAACTTGAAATTTATAACCACAGTGTAAAATTGTTTTTCTTTAATCTCAAAGCTTTTTATGTAAACTGAAAGTATAAAATACCTTCAGCTTAGTATTTTGCTACAAAGGGCTGGCCTAAAGTGTACACAGTGTAAACAATGATTGGTATTTCTCTTGCTTCAAAAATACAGAAAACACCACAACATTGACAAAATATTCAGATGAGAAGTATATGTTTTGTGAGGGAATGCACAAGGTATCTGTTATGCCTCTCAAACCAACAGCTACCAAACACATTCTTCCTTTTGTAATTTGCAGGGAAGAAAAAACTTATCCTTCTTGCACTGTACTTCCTTTAGTTACATCAAAAATATTTTGGTGTATAAATTTTTTAAAAAACTGGTCATGAGAATTACTACCAAATGACTGTATGTGTAAAAAGTTACATTTATGCCTACGGGAAGTAATTAAAAATCCTGAGTATGAAATATTTGGCCATCTTTCCTCCTTGTACGTACTGGAGTTTTCACATACAAAATGCAGTCTGTTTTTGTTGTCATTGTTTTTTATTTCCTCTATATTCCTTTTAAAGTGGCACACCTGAAAATGTAACCAAACCTTTGAAATCAAAAGTCGGGTAGTAAACAGATAACTATACTCCTCTTTTCCCAGTTTGTTTTGCAGTTGGAGGCTTAATGTAAGACTTGACAGGTAACAGATATTTATTACCAGCCCACATACTATCCTTGAAGAGAAAATAGAGACAGTAATATTTAGGGGAAAAGAGAGAAAATGTTTACTTTCAATACCTTTTTTGGTTAAAATGTGATAATTAATTCTTTTCTTTGGCTATTAAGTCAAAGCATAAAGAACTCAGCACATTAACCACAATATAATAACTAGTATTTACACAGAGAAGATGCTGGAGAATGAGCTACAACACTCAATTGTCTGATTAATTTCCCTTAATTCTAACAAAATTAAAACATTTAAATACTTGAGTTTTTATGATTCATGTTACCTACAGGTTAGAAATGGACCACGGATGCTTTAAAATATAATGAAATGAAATACCAAAAACTGACACAAAAGTTGCCATATTAATTTTTCTGCCTACATAAAGATACCATTACTTTTGTAAAATCTTACATTAATATCTTTCTATGGTTTTATCTTTTCTACCGTATACACTAATTCTACATAACCTTAGCTCTCCAAACAAAGAGAGGAATTAGAACTCACTGATTGTCATTTATACACACTACTATAATGTAGTGGTTAAAATTAACCTGAGGTTCACCTCAGAACCACTTTGCAGCACGCATCATCCAGCTGCTATTGAGTAATTCCGAAACTTGAGAAAAGACGGCCAAAATCAGCTGATGTGTTCTACGGGCTGAGCAAAAACCTAAAATATTTCCACTGTCTGTATTCAATCTGTATTCAGTTTTGTTGTGCCTTATGGGAAAAGGATGCTCTCATGAAAATATTACAACTTTATTTTAAAAACAAAGAACCTTCAACAGATGATATTAATCCTAGTCAAGGTCCATCCTGTTTTACAATGACATTATCTGATTTTATAAACACATTAAGATATAATATTAAAATGGGGGGGAAGTTCATTTAAAACCATTACATGATATACAGACATATAACTAAAAAAGTACAGTATGGAAATAATATTCCCCCATCTGTTTATCCAGTACATCAATTTGCGCTGTTTGTATTTTTGAAATTTTTGTCTTGTTGCACCGGTGTACACTTCCCATGCTGACCCTCCAATCTGGAACACTTACAGAAGTCATGACTGAAAACACGATTTCCTGCGCTGTAATCCACTTTACCAGCCCACTTCCATATCCTGAAAGGTATGTAAACTTAAGTGCAGCACTAGGCGTCCGTATAAATGACCCTTTCAGAATTCTTCCATGTTTGTTGAAACATTAGGGGTTGCTGGGTTTGAATCTTGAGAAATGGCAGCAACAGTGACAATTCTTGGAGAACCAAGAACCTCAGAAACTGAAGAGTCCAGTTCTCCTGAGGTAACAATAGCAAGGGCCGTTCCACCACCCTTCTTGTTCTGATGAGTTTTGACATGTTTTGAGAGATGGTCACTTCGCATAAATCTTTTAGAACATTCTGGGCACTCAAACCTCTTTTCACCTTTTTTAAAAGAAGAACAAAACAAAAATATTACTGAGAGCACTGAACACTTTTTGCTTGATCATTTGAATCTGACACTTTTCTACTCAATATCTGAAGTGTCTTTAAAAGGATACAACGTTTTCTTCTCCACCTGTCTCATTTCCAGGCCACAGGCTTTTGGCAATCCACTCTTCACTGCTAAAATGATTCTCAACAGATATTTGCTATGCTGTGATTATCTGGTAAGATCAGAATTTCAGGTCACCAGAGAATTTTCACAAACTTCTATACACCTGACAGAGTAGGATAGACAAAAGCCCTGAAAGAACTGCCTGATTGCATTTTGTAAGAATACTTTTGTTGTTATTTACATTACAGTGATGAGAAGGGAATTTGGAAACGTGAATCCCAAAGCTCCATGAGGATGTAGGAAATCTCAGTCAAGAGAGATAAATTCACCAGACTAAGAAGTCCCGTCACTGTTTATATGTAATTAGCACTTAGACTTCAGTGCTGTCTTCTGATGATATAAACTTGGGGGG
>Ga0065711_1012472_pt1 | contig 11340 bp, 7 predicted proteins | sample Hoacrofraction12_FD_59098 | JGI IMG/M metagenome (GOLD analysis project Ga0065711, IMG submission 59098) | Hoatzin crop microbial communities from Cojedes, Venezuela - Epithelial fraction 12 v2 (version 2) | ecosystem: Host-associated > Birds > Digestive system > Esophagus > Crop | place... | reverse complement strand
TATTGCTTAATACTTCTGGAAAGACAAGACAGTAGAAAAAATTTTCTTCTGTTTAGCACGATGCAGTCACTATTTTTCTCTGGACACACCAGCAAAGTTTTCCTGCAGTAAGAACTAGGAATTAAGTTAAGAGTACTCCATTTATGTTTTTTAATACCAAACAATTGCTTTTTCACTTTTTGGTTTTGTACATTATTTTTTCCATCTCACATTATCAGAATGTCTTGAACCTACAACCTTCTAAATCCACAGGCTACAGATGTGACTAATTTTACAGAACCCATAGTGAGCCCACTCCTCTCTCCCCTCCCTTCACTGAGGTTTTGCAAGATAGGTGTTTGAAACAATTTCTTTCCTACTGAATTCTGTAACACTGAATCAATAAACAGGCACAGATTAAGCAGAATGAGATGGGGGGAGGGAATAATATTATTTTGGAACTGTATATTTCAAATCATCATACTGCACTGGGTAAATGTATTACAAATTGTTACGTGAATTAAATCTTCAGGAAGCAGACTGAGTAAATGCAGGATTTCTGTCACGTGAGTAGTACTGGGTTTAAAGTAATAAGATATGATTAGCATTATCGTAGCTGTTTCTTGCTCTACTGTAATCAACTCAAGTACATAGTTACCGTTAAAAAAACCAAAAAGCTACCACGAGAATAAGAGAACCATGACTTCTTTAGATTGTATCTGATTAGTGCTTTGTTTGATGAAGCAAAATGAAAATTATTACTTACGGCAGATATTATTCATTTTATCCTCTGATGGCTTTTCTCCATAGTCCTACAAACTTCAACATTGCTAAAACAGAGATATAGCCTAAAACCTCTTCACCTGTTATTAGATCACATTGTGATACCTTTGAGGTTTGACAACATGGTTTCCTGCAAGCATCTATCATTTAAACTTCTTACAAAAATGAGGGTTTTTATTAAGGTGTTTAAAAGAAACTTCCCCCAAAAACAAAGTCAACATCCAGAATTTTATCTCAGAAAGTTCTTGATACAGATCTTGTTTAGTTACTCGTTTGCATTCTTCTTGTAACAGTTATTTGCTTCATATTTTATCACACTAATTGTTTCAATGAGAAATCTGAATAAGCAGGTGATAAGACAAGATTCTCTCCCAACATATAGAAACAGTACTTTCATGTACAAGGATGAGAATTCAATCCAAAATACTCAAAATACAATTGCAGACATAAATCTTTGTTAAGGATTATTTAATAAATCCTGCAGGTCTTCCGTTTGCTGAAAAACTAGCAGCGCAGAAAAGAATCCCCTAATAAAGACACCGGACAATACTAAAATCATAACCGGTACCTCACATATCTGCAAACAGAAAGGCCTACCACTTGTCTTGTCAGAATTCAACATAACACTTCAAAAAGGCTTGGGCAGCAGAGAAGACACACATGGGAGAGACATCTGTGCGAGAGATCCTAGCCAATTCGCTGAGAGTTGAAGGCAAATGGTTTTGAATGTGAGGCAGCTAATCAAACAGCTGTTAACAGCTTGCATCCTCGGTTGACTAAGATTTGGGTGACCATGGCCACATACCTCACGAATGGTTGCTCTACCAACGGACGAAGGACGCAAGATCCAGTGCCACACAGCATGTGCCATGGCCAGGATAAAGCCATTAGGAGCCATCATTACCTTTCCTGCCCTGCAGCACTTCCCCAGAACGCTGTCACTCCTGCTGCGCGGCGTCTCTGTGAGACAGTAGCTCCCATCAAGGTTTCTGACAGCAGAACACAACTTACTTTCTTCGTACGGCTTGTTTATACAATGAGATATTAACACATTATCGGGAAAAAAAGGTGCAAAGCCAATGGCTACACTCATGCAGCAAACAAGAAAAACTTTATGCTGCTGAAGCAGCTACGTGACACACAGGCATCATGGGTGCAACACAGCTCTATCCCACCTAGTATTGCAGACATCCAACAAACAGGTTAAGGATAAACGCCACAGATGCTCCAAGTTTATGAACAGCTTCAGTGCCCCTGTGAAACTACCCCAGACACAAACGTTCAAAAGAAACTATTTGACTACAAAACATCCATCTGTGTACCCCAGGCTGGGACAGCTCTTCCCTTCCTGAGAGCTTCTTTTCCAGGCTTGCCAAAAGTCACCCAGAGCCCTCTGACCTCGGCCAGACTATAGCACTAACTAGCAAAGTCCTCAGGAGTTCGTCTCTTTAGAAGTTATCTGGGGAAACCCCAGGATGCCCACTTTTTTCTGGGTTTATGTTGTGCCTCAGAAGCAGCTTCACTGAGACAAAGCAGCTTTGTGCAAATTCACAGCTCTGAAAACCACCGATACCCTCCGATATAGAGATAGAAAGAAAACCTCTGGTTATACACTGGTTTTCATCACCATCAAAAGCCCAGAATAGAGGGAAACACGCTTCAGGAGACTTCAGGCAGTATTTAAAGTTTCCTAGCGTCAAGCAACCCATAGAGGAACCCCACTGCAGGATCACCTGACACACCTTTCCTTTTCATTCCAAAATAATTAAACAGACAAGTCCAAATGGCTTCTTTCACTTCAGAGAACACATGGTGTCTTTCCAACTGCCCAGAAACAAGATTGCTCAATAACAAAATATCAATTATTAACTAATACTTAAGACTGGTAATGTTCAGACAATGACTGCACAGAAAAAAAAAACCTGACTCCAAACAAACAGTATTTACTAAGTATTTACATCAAGTCTTTACTAAGACATCAGTATTTACTAAAAATTTCATACAGCACAGTTAAGTCTCTAGTCACAGACTCTTTGCAAATTAAAAAAAAAATCAAAATTATTTAGCTATTTACTAAGAAGTCCCTTGAACACATGACCCTATGCTTAAGTACAGGTACTACTCAAATAGCTGGATTTCAGCTTGTGCTAACCTACTTTGCTGAAATGGTGCCAGATAACTTATAAAATTTCTATACTGTAATACATAAACAACCTTCTGGTATAAACGTTGTGTACTTTGGTAGACACCCAAGCTTCCTGCGTTTAGACTTAAAAGAGATATCTGTATCTATTGAAGGAACATTAGCATACATATAACTTGCCACTGATTTAGAAGGTCAGCAAGTTATTTGTACCCCATGAAGTCACATACTTTTAGTCAGAGGTTTAAGTGAAAAAAAACAAGGAGGGATATGTGGCACAATGTAAATCATGTGAACTTGTTCAGGAACTTCCTCTTGTACCAATACAGAAAACAGTCACAAACAACCTTCAAAGAAATGAAGGAGGTCAACTGAAGGCCATTTAACCATTGCTGGCAATAACAGGCACCAGGCGTAAAAACCACAGAAATACCTTAAAGCTCCAGTCCAATTTTTTATTCAGCCAGTTTACCCGGTTTTCAAGCTTTTTGGGAACGCTTCCTCAATACCACTGCTTGCTTAAAAAAAAAGAAATTGAAAGATAACCTAAGCCATACAGAAAAACATAGCATAAGTCAGTAAAAAATCACTTCAATCCAATGCCACCATTCCCAAGAAAAGGCCACAACCCTTGGCAGAAATGCAATGTTTTAGACTTATGCTTTGAATGCTAAGCTTGAAAATGCTAGACTCCTGCCTCAAAAAGGCACTTGAAGAGCACCAAAATAAGCTTAAGAATTGCTGACTTCATGAATGATTTCTATTTATACAAACTACCATTTCAATAAACTCCCAGCATGTTTAGTAGCACGTCATGATTATTTTTAACCTGCCAGCATAGTTACTTCATAAGGTCTAACAGCTTGCCACTCAATGAGCAAAACTGTAATATGGGAAGACAAGCAAGGTGATTTCCATCCCAGTCCTGTCCAGCCAGGGAAATTTTTCACTCCTTGCTACTCACCACTTTCTTTCAGAAGCAGCTTCCTTCTTGCTCATCCTCTCTTTCAGTGAATCACCGAGGGTTTCCTCCTAGTTTTATTGCTCCCTGTAAGACCTGAAAAACTATGGTCTCTCCACAAAATATGTCTATACAAAACCAGGCAGCTCATGCCAGGTCAGCTGAGTGGCAGGAAAAAAGAGACACTATCCAAACCTGAACAAATAAAGATCAGTCATCATTTACTCTTTGGGTTTTGACCATGCAACCTTACTGGAGGTATGGTCATCCCCAGCAAATTCAGCTGCTGCCTAGATGCACTTTAAAAAGGGCTGATTTTACTCTGAGGGATCTAATGCAAGTTATTTTCTCTTATTCTTACAGTGGTAAATCTGCTAGGAACTTGAAGTAAGAAAGAAATTTACAGTGAGATGAACTTCACTGAAAGACTATTTGGTATGTTTCTTGCAGCACTCTCGATACTTAGTCGTGAAAATGAAAGATCTAAACAATATGGCACGTGTAACAATTAATAAAACTTACTTTAAGAGTCTGGGATGGCTGTGCAGGAACATGCAAGTGATGTAAGCTTTCCAAAATAAATGGTGACAATTGTACATCACAGCATTTCACAGGTGTTCCCTATTTTCCTTACCTTTGTACTATGTATTCTGTATAAGAATATACATATGCAAAAGAGGCCTTCAGGTCTGCAGCAGAATTTAGTCTTCGTTATCCTGTGCCTGCACCCATATCTCCCTTCCAAAAACAACATGAGAGTGGGGTCCCAGAGTAGCATGCCCATGGCCACCTCCAGCCTTCCCAGTGCAACACGCACGAGCCACGGCAGAGAGAAACCTGCTGCCCCAACAGCCAGCCTTCCTCGGCCACCCCAAAGCCTGCCAGCTTGAAAATGCCCTAAGCCCTACTTGTTTCACTGTTTTTGCAGCTTTCAAAAAGCCGACACTGAGTACTACTGTAAAGAGTATAAAAAACCATAACAGCAACAAGGACAGGAAAAAAAAAAGGCTTTTTCTTAGTATTGAAGTTTTTCCAACTAAATTAAGACATGTAAATCAAATTTCCACTCAGTCACCAAAAATCTCTAAAATAAATACTGTTATAGAAAGGGAAAAGAGCTGGAAGGAACAATTTAATTCAGAAAATAATCATGAATATACATTACTTACCCAACAACAGTGCTTATACCACCACCCATTCAGTAACTTAAACTTGCAAGAAATAAAAATTAAAAAAACCTGCTGGACAGCCAACACATCACCTTCCTTCCTCCAGAGAAATCACAAAATTATTAATTCATGAATACAACTAAGCCCACAAGCCCAGCAGCAGAACGCCTAATTAATTCAAAAACCAAGCGTACCACTGCTGACACATCAGCTTTAGGCGGAAGGCGAGACTGCTGGAGGGCAGCGCCAGTCTGGGATCTGCTGCAGATTGACACCTATAGGCTGTGTGGCTCGGACAACTTCGCACAGAAACCTCTATTGTGGATTAAACATGTTCAGCATAGCTACGTCATAAAGGCTATACTTGAAGAGAGAAGCAGGGGGAATATCCAGAATCACTGTGGATTTTTTTTTAATCACTGCTTGTAATTAATTTAATTTAAATTCATGTAATTACTAAGCATTATAATCATAGAATCATACAATCATTTAGGTTGGAAAAGACCTCTAAGATCAGCAAGGCCAACTGTTAATCAAGCACTGCCATGTCCCCAAGAGCCACATTTACACGTCTTTTAAACACCTCCAGGGATGGTGACTCCACCACCTCCCTGGGCAGCCTGTTGTAATGCTTGACAGCCCTTTCAGTAAAGAAATCTTTCCTAATATCTAATCTGCACCTTCCCTGATGCAACTTGAGGCCATTGCCTCTCATCCTATCGCTAGTTACTTGGGAGAAGAGACCAACACCCACCTCACTACAACCTCCTTCCTTAGCCTCCTCTTCTCCAGATTAAACAGCTCCAGTTCCCTCAGCCGCTCCTCATAAGCAGCTGTTGTTCTCCAGACCCTCACACCAGCCTCTTTGCCCTTCTCTGGACACGCTCCAGCAACTCAGTGTCCTTCTTGTAGTGAACACAGTAGTCAAGGTGCAGCCCCACCAGTGCCAAGTACAGGGGCACAATCACTCCCCGAGTCCTGCTCATTGTGATAGACACGGTTTGCCAAGGAAGGCTGGATGGTACTGTGACCAACTCGCTGAGTTTTAGAGGGGCCTTGTTCTTCGATGTAGAAGGAAAGTGACTTGCCCATTGGCAAAATACTCTCTCTCTTTGCAGTGAAGTCAAAAGGATCAAATAGTGTTTATGGAAATTTCTCATACAATGGAAATTAATGGAAAGATTTACACCTTAATTCCAAAAAGCAGGACAAAAAACCACCAGTATAGTCAACTCCAAAAGGAAGAAAGGACTCCAGGGCAGCCACAGAGCAGGAGCGAATGCTATTTCGCAGCCAAGGGACAGGAATTATCTAACACAGATGGACCTCAATCACTATAAAAGCCTGACACTTCTTAGAAAACGTCCCTGTCAAAAAAAGCCTTGGATAGACTCAGAAAACATAAGCAACAAAAATCACTTTATTTTCTCAGCAACAAAAAAAGCCTTGGATAGACTCAGAAAACATAAGCAACAAAAATCACTTTATTTTCTCAGCAAACGGCACATAATGAGTTGATTTCAGTGGATAGAAGCCCAACAAAATCAAAACAAAACCACCAAAACAAACAAAACACCACCACAAACAACAACCAAAAAACCCCAGCATTTAATGCAGCGTTACTCATTGATCTCCCCCAATATATCAAACAACATTTTGTAGTTTCAAAGTCACTGAGTAGTTCATGAACTTGGAATAATGTCTTCTTTTGTATCTGACTATTTACTTGATCATGGTCTTCTCTTTATTGCTGACACATTTATTTTATTTTATCAAATTAATGTGAATCCTAATTTGAATTCCAAGAAATTCTTTAACTGTGGTTTATAGAAACTAATTCTTTCATGAAATTAAAACTTTAAATCTTTTATGCTACACTAATGCTCTACAAAGTTTGCTAATCTCATTCTGTGTCCTCTGTAAGGCATAAATTCATTGAAGCTATTTAAGGAAAGCTTTCTATGAAAAAAATACTAATGTGATATTTAAAAGACTTTCTGGTAATGGCTAATAATGTGGCAATAACTATGAAAAGGCCAATAGAGCACATAACTCCAAGCACAATATTATTTAAAATAGTTTTTAAATGATCAGTTACATAGCTGCCTTTCCCATATAGCTTAGAAACACTTCACTGAAATACTAAAGTTTGGCTTTTTAAGCAGTGCTAAATTTCACTGGATGTATTCTGCACAAACTAGCAGAGGCTGGCTCTCAAAACTAACAACGGGTGTCAGATTTGTGAATGAACTGTTTAAGAAAAGTAGATGATGAATGGCAGTAACTGTGACTAGCAAACTCATGATGAGGAACACTCACAGCAAAGCACCAAAAGCTCATTTCTCTGCTGTTCCTGGCCTTCAGCATGCACCATCGAATATTGCAGACACCAGAGAACTTGCTGGAGAGATAACGGGCAGTAAGGGTTTGGGGTTTATCACACCGCGCATCTTTACAAGGTTTATTTTACACTTTCAGAAAACATGAGCGGGGGAGGTACCTAAGTGAATTTCAGCTCACTTCATCACATGAATGCTTATCTTGGGTTTGTTCGGAGAGGAATTCAAAGACTTTGCTGAAGCTGGTAAAATGCCTAATTGCCACCTCAGAGGCCAGACTTTCCCACTGAGCTGCATGAGGGTGTTTGCTCAGATGAGGCACGAGAGCTCAGCTAAACAGAAAAGGGAACGCCCTTAAACTGGGTTTAAGGGAATCTCCAGCTCCCAGGCAGCAGTGAAGGGGCAAGGGACGCAGCGCCAGCGAGCCTGGCAGGCCTGCATGTGCTGCCTGCGAGGCATGGCCCTTGCTGCCAGGTCGCCTCTGATCCGGAGGGACAGAAAAAGCCGGTGCCCGCGCCCTGCTCCTCCAGTCAGTCCCAAGGCACCGCTGCAGCTGAGTGCCTTCCATGGGCAGCCGCGCCAGCTTACTGGATCGGCACAAGACGCAAGCTCAAATAGTAAGCTCCGCAGAAACTCCTTAGCCAACTCCTCCATGTCAGCGGGAGCACGTGGGCTCAGTTTTTCTCCCTGTTGTCCTTCTTAGCCCAGGCTCCTGGAGGTAGCCTCCTAGGCTGTGCTCATGTCTTCCAATCTTTAGACTCTCAGCGGATAAAGAGGAAGCAAGATTGAGGCATCAGGCTCATTACTGTAAGAATTGAACTGGGAAGATGACCCCAACCTATGTTTTAGCTTGTATTACATATGTGCAGCTATTCTGTCCTATAACCGCTCTTCTGGACTTTTGGGATGCTCCCTCTCTCAAATCCTTGCCTTCTGTAGCAACACTTCACCTCCTTTCGCCTTGTCTGAGGCATTACTGCTGCAAAAGCAGCACCATTATTTTAAGAAGTATGTTCGGTTTTGTCACACAAGTCAAAAACTAATGTAGAGAACAAAAACCATTTCTACCATAGCTCAGCACAGCACAAAGTTGTAACACTACAACTGTCTCATTTCAATAGCAAGTTTTATTCAGCCTTGGTGTATGTATTCTTCTGGTCACAAACATCCCAACTGTAGCGCTGCATATAATTTTGCACAGCACCCTCTCAATGCCAAAAAAAGAGAATTAAATATAAGTCATTAGTAAGCTTTTTGTTCCATTGCTTTATTCCAGCTTCAAACCGGAGATTAAAGTTTCAGTGAGCGATACTACCAGTCATGTAATCCACCAAAGCCCTGGATCCCTTGACGCTGCCCCTGCTCCTATAGTATACAGCCCTCCGTGCTCCGGATCAAATTTTCAAACCCTGTACTGAATGGGCCTCCAAAGAGTGTGTCTCCTTATTTAATCCAGAAGAGGTTATGTTCTTGAAGAGGAGGGGACAGGCAACAGATTTCCAGACCCTCCAGAGAGAAGCAGCAGCACCCTAAGCAGGCTGAACTGCTTCAAGCAGTAGGTGCTTTGTAAAATTCTCACGAGCCCTATTCCTGGACACTACTTGGCTGCCTTAACCCTCAAGTAACTTGCACACACTTTCAATTTTTGGTGTACATGGCATTTGTTTTCTTTATAGATGCCTCTGTGTTTTGTACAGTTAAGGAAAATATTTATGCATGTAAACCTTTCCTTCTCAAGGAAATACTCTAGGTTAGCTAAACAGTTGATGGGATGTTGTTGTAATCAGTACAGTACTAGTCATGTCAGAAAATCTGATGTAACTGCTTAGTTATGCTTTCCAGACACTAAAGTACAGTACACAAGCATCTAAAACACAACTTCAAAACATCTGTGTACAGCATTGTTATATAGCTGTATCTTGTTGAATCGGAGTAACAAAAATAAAAATCACTGTATTTTCCCCTAATACATCACAAACATTTGAAGCATGTTCATAAACTCTCCAATTTTGTAGTTTCTCCAACCATCTCGCAGAATGGTTTTCTAAGCTCTCCACTGCAATCAGTTACAAAGCACACCGGCAGGATGTGATTGTTTTCCTTGATTTTCAAAGAATTCATAACTTTCATTGCAATTTCATTTTCAAACCTTGATTTTCAACAAATGACCCTGTCATTACCCTGTCTCACAGTACAGTCACATTGGTGTTCTGCAAAACCCCAATGCTTTGTACATTTACCGAGTGCTTTACAAACTGATTAACTACTTATGGACCAAACCCTAGAAGACGTTGAAGCGCTGGCTTTACTTTACACATCACACATACACATAAACACCACATGCACACACAGTTCCACTGAGTTCAATATATTATTAGTCCAGTCAGTCATGTGTGCACACATCTGGGACCCAAGTATGTGAAATTGTGCTTTTTCATGGACATGCAGTCTCCTCTGAAAACACAGCACTCTTCACAGCAGCTCACCATCAGAGTTAAGAATGGGAAGTGAGCACTGGTGCTCCAGCAAGAAGTACTAACCAACATGGGAAGGTGGGATGGCCACGGACAGCCCGAGTGTGACAGCAGAAACTCCATATGTATCAGGAGTGAGTACCCATGCTCATTTTGTTCAAATGAATCGTGTTTGCTGCGTTCATCTCTACCCCTCTGCAAGGCTGAACAAGCCAGCCCTGCTGTAGGACATGACTAACTTCCTATTCTCTTTCAAGAGCTCTGACAATTTAAGCACCCTGTAAATAATTTATGCCGTAGATAGCTATTGTCCATAAGCAATCAGCTCATCCTATCGCTCTGGAGTCAACAGCATTTCTGCTGACATCTCCTAAACATTTATTACAATCCAGCCTCTCAGCTGAATAAATACGAGCTGATTATGTTAATAATCAGCAAGTGCTGTCCTCCTTCCCCTGAGGAGTTCCTGCAGGGTGACGAGGTGAGCTTTGGCTGAGCACGGAGCGCCGGCTGGCACCGGGCTGCATGCGAGGCAGCTGGAGGCCCGCAGGGAGCAGCCCAGCGAGGGCACAACGAAGCTGGGGTGGTCACTCGAGGCATCTGGGGAGCAGCAACCCAGACTCCCGCAGCAGAGGCTGGCTGAACCCCCTCCTCAGCAGGGGCACGGTGGTGCGGAGGGGACTCTCTCCATCCACACCCAGCCTGCAGAGCTGGCAGAGGTAACACTGGTGCCCACACCTGAGAGCGCCTTGCTCTTGCCAGCCACACTCGTCAGACCCAGGAACCAGGAGAGCCTGCAGTCAGCCCGCCTCGGACACTGGTCGCTACGATGTGCAATTTCTTTCCTCCAGTAATGACCAGTATCACACTCTGCCTTCGACAACAGCCAGTGCTGACGAGCAGTTACAATACTGGTTTTTGTGCCTGCAACACTTGCTAATAAATAATATTCTGCAAGAGGAAAACAGAGGGGAAAATATCTTGCCAAGCAAAACAACCAACCAGGTAAAACACTGCTTATTTTCTGGATCCAGGTCAGGAGCCTAGATACCAGTGATTAAGACATTAGTTCAAAACATGGAACTGTCTCAGACTCCCCTCTTCGTAACTCCAGACAAGTCACTTCAGGGGACAGACACCCATCCCACCTCACCTCACAACAGTTTGTCCTGTCCCAAGGCACAACCGATGTCTTCCAGCCCCATCTTCTACTGTCGACCAGGCCTGATACCTGAAATCTCCCCTGCCAGCACATTCCTGGGCAAGCCATTCAACCTTTCAGCCTTTGTTTACCTCCCAACAATACACTGCACTGACTGATTTGATAACGAAGTAGCAGCAGCCATACCACTGCATCGGTGAGATCCCCCTACAAAACAGGGCAGGGAGGTTGTGGAGTCTCCTTCTCTGGAGATATTCAAGACCCGCCTGGACAAGGTCCTGTGCAGCCTGCTGTAGGTGACCCTGCTTCGGCAGGAGGGTTGGACTAGAT
>Ga0065711_1011114_pt1 | contig 11340 bp, 5 predicted proteins | sample Hoacrofraction12_FD_59098 | JGI IMG/M metagenome (GOLD analysis project Ga0065711, IMG submission 59098) | Hoatzin crop microbial communities from Cojedes, Venezuela - Epithelial fraction 12 v2 (version 2) | ecosystem: Host-associated > Birds > Digestive system > Esophagus > Crop | place... | reverse complement strand
TGGCTTGTATCAGGAATAGTGTGGCCAGCAGGAGCAGGGAGGTGATCGTGCCCCTGTACTTGGCACTGGTGAGGCCGCAGCTGGAGTACTGTGTTCAGTTTTGGGCCCCTCACTACAAGGAGGACATTGAGGTGCTGGACCTTGTCCAGAGAAGGGCAGCAAGGCTGGTGAGGGGTCTAGAGAACAAGTCTTATGAGGAGTGGCTGAGGGAGCTGGGGCTGTTTAGTCTGGAGAAGAGGAGGCTGAGGGTGGACCTTACTGGTCTCTACCACTACCTGAAAGGAGGTTGTAGTGATGCAGGTGTTGGTCTCTTTTTCCAGGTAACTAGCGATAGCATGAGAGGAAATGGCCTCAATTTGTGTCAGGGGAGGTTTAGATTGGATATTAGGAAAAATTTCTTTACTGAAAGAGTGGTCAGATGTTGGAATAGGCTGCCCAGGGAGGTGGTGGAGTCACCATCCCAGAAGGTGTTCAAAACACTTGTAGATATGGCACTTCAGGACACAGTTTAGCAGTCAAGGTGATGTTGGATTGATTGTTGGACTTGATGATCTTGGAGGTCTTTTCCAACCTTAATGATTCTATGATTCTGTGAAAAGCCAGCCTGCTCAATAAACACTGCAGGCATTTCTTACTACTGAGGAGCAAAGCCAGCTCAGAAGACAGAAGCAGAGCCCCACTTGTCTGTAGGTGTGGAATTGTCACATGCCACAAAACAGCACTCTTTCCCTTTCGTTGCTGAGTCCTGTGTTTTGACCCTTCTCCAGCTACACAAGAATTTGGTGTTAGATCCCACTGGGGCTGATAGGAAGCCTCTGACGCTCAGGCAACAGGGCTTCTGCCCAATTCACGACAACATAAATCTAATCCTCAGCTATGGCATGTCAATTAGTATTCCCTCAGATGAAGTTCTTAAACAGGAAAGTGACAGGTCAAAGCCTCTCTGAAGTAAAATACCAGATTATATACTATCAGTTGATTTCATCTCCTGCTCTTTTTAACTCAAACCAGTTCATTAAGTCATTAGTTAAACTGCATTATCTCCCCTGCCTCAGTAGCTATCCCTGGTACAAGGCTTTTTTAAAAATCAGAGCACACCTAGGCAAATTCAGCAGCCATTTATCAACCAGCTGTCCTTCTAGAAAGAGAAAGTAAGACTTTGACTCTCCTTCCAGTCTTATGATCTTGTCTTTCCACTGAATTTGCATACCACCTCTGGAGATGAGTACAACAAAAAGCTCACCTAGTCAGTATTTTGGTTCTGCTTCTCTTTGTCACATACTAGCCTTGTTTTGTAAGTAGGTTCCCACTCATCTAACATTCTTTGTCCAACAGTCAGAGATTTGGCAATGTAAATTATTTCCTTCCCAGTCTTGAAAGAAGTACAGAAAAATTTCTTATGCTTTTAGAAAAATCTTGCACACAAACAAAACCCATCTTCTAGCCACCTGGTTCTCTTACTCATGGTGAAATGTAAAAGAGAAGGAAAATCAGCACAGAGATTTTTTGTGGGTCACTAAGCAACCAAGTACTGAGCACAGAATCAGTTTCCATCTAAGACCAAAGAGCAGGTGTTGGAGAAGGAACATGGAACGAAAGATCCTTTGAAAATTGGGGTAGACTGGATTAAAATGGTTGCAGTGTGTTCCTGAAGTGAAAGAGGAAAAAGGGTCTTTTCCTTAACCTTCTGTTAGATTCTCAAATTAGTCCCAGCAGGAAGAAGAAAATGCACACCTGAGAAAGAAAGAGGTTTCTATACGAACATGGGATTTCTGTTGGTTGTGATGGCTAGGGAATTTGAGTCAGGGTTTTTTTCTGAGAGTTCCATCATATTTTCTTAATCTTAGCATTTCAGGCTTACAAGACTATCCTCTTCTTGGAGAAAATAAACAAAAACCCACGCATGGACGCATATTCGGTTAGTAAGATAGTTAGTAGAGAACACAAAATGAGAAACATTGAGAGGAGGGGGCACATTTGGAAAGTAAGAGGTCCCTCAGAGGAACTGTTGCAAGCTCATGGAGATACGGGGCTTCTTCACCCATCTCTGCCTCTCTTTCCCCCTGGTTGTAGGGGTTTCACCCTGCAGCCAGCAGATAAGCACCAGACAGCCACTCTCTCACCCCTCCCTTTCCTCCTCAGTGGAAGAGGGAGGTGAAAAGGACCAAAGGGGAAGCTCCTGGGTTGAGATGAAGGCAGTTTAATAAGGCAACAAAGAAAATATACTAACATAAATGATAACAATAATAGTGATAATAATGATAACAATGAATATGCAAAGCAAACTATATACAATACCATTTTCTTACCACCCAATGACCAATTCACAGCGAGTCCCTGAGCATTGATCGCAGAACCCAAAATTTGTGGATTTTGCAAATTTCTCAAAACTCCCAAAAAAGACCGAACTCCCAGAAAAGGTCAAACTCCTTGACCAGAGAGTATTTGAACTCATGAAAAGGAGAAAGAAAAATTCCTGCCACGTGGCCAAGCCCCATTTATAAAATGAGCATGATGGCCATGGTGTGGAATATTTCCATTGCCCAGCCTTAGTCTAGCTACCCTCTCTCCTGCACACCTGCTCATTAGCTGAATGTGAGAAACTGGAAGAAGTCCCTGATTTCTTAGCAACTACTAAAAACATCAGTCTTATCAACATTCTTCTCATACTAAATGAAAACACAGCAGCTTCTGGAAGGAAAATTAATTCTGTCCTAGCCGAAACCAGGACACTGGTGCAGTAGTTCACTAATGTCTCTTCCCACTAGAATATCTGAGTTAGTAATTCACACAATATCAAGTGAAGTATGTGAGTGGCACTGCCCTGAAGAGACGTGGAATATCAGAGGTTGCTCAATCACACTGAATCATTATTTTAAAATGCTGCATGTTTACACTTTCTGAATTGCCTTCAAACAGTCACAGCAAGTTGAGTTGACTCTGGCTTTAGCTCTTTGTGAGACCCTGGACAACTCAAACATCAGCTCTTCAAAAAACAAGAGATTATATTTACTTCATTATTTCATAGTTACCCTTCAAATCACCAGACCCTTGGAAGAAAGCTGATGCATGTGCTCCAATTCAAATGCCCATTACCATTTTTGAAGATCCACATAACTCTTACTTTGTGTTGTGAAACAGGAGGATGAGCACTAAAAGAAAAATTACCTTTAATCCAGTTTTACGAAGATATCGTCATCATCTTTTTTAAGCATTTCTTTGAGTAACTCCTTCCCTTTCTTGATCTGAAAGGTCATTTTAATTCATGGCCCCTTTAACATGATTAAGAGGTTTTTCCCTGAAGGAAAAGTAGGGGTTTTTTTACACATCATTCATTCCGAAACGAATGGATCTCTTTTTATTGAGAGTATAATTTGTCATTGGCATTGCTCTGGTATTGCATTCAACGATCCTCTGCATCCTGAATTCCCTTAATAAAACTCATATTTCTACATTTATTAATTCATTCTATTTAGTATATTCCATAATGAAAAGAAAAAGGAAGACAAAAAAAATATTCAGAGAAATGTATGTTAAGGAAAGGCATTTAATTAATATTTTTCAACTTTAATGATACAGAGCCAGTTGAAAATCAGTTAACAACAGGGAATTATTTCTGCCTCACATGATTATCTCTGAGCATACTTTTATATTTGTGATTGCCAGGAATGTGATTATTAAATCCACAGATCTCATCACCATATCTGAATGATTGAATGTATCACACTGCTAACTTCTAAATACATTTAGCTGTACAAAATCCTGCCAAGAAACTTATTCTGTTTCTGTAAATACGGTCAAAACCTCACAGACTACTGTGGGTTATAAAAGCTGAAGACACTTTTAGGATTACTTGTAGCTTGTATCTAGGTTTCTAGTACTTCTGACTTCAAAGTTTTGCGTGGATTATAGTGAAGTGTTGTTTTAATCACTCTCTTAAAGAGAGATCTATCCACCATTATCAGACCACCCAGGATTTACCCAATTATTTTAAAATTTGAATGTTTCCTTAAAATTAGCTTCAAGTAATTCTGCAGTGCCATAATTCACCCACATCCTCAAAAAGCACAGGACATACTCTCTGTAGTACACAGGCTGTGGAAAATCACTCAGTCTCACCAAATGCAAACTACTCATCTGACTGTTGAAAAGGAGAGTCAAAGGAAAGATTTGCACTGGCTGTCTCTGAGCATGAACTTAGGTGCAGGATGAAATTACAAACATTTTTAGAGTGCCTCAGTTTAAGAAACATCATTTTTAAATGCCATCTACCCTAGGACTGCCATTCCCTGGGGCAGGAACAGTAACTTTCTTTGTCTGGCAAAACATATATGTGTGTTACCAGCTGAAAGTTCTGCTTGGAAGATACCCTCTGGCATCCTCAAGTTGTCCGTTTTGCAACATCAAAACTTTCAAAGTGAAGTGACCTGATGTCTGCCCCTCTACTTTCACCAGGAAGGCTAACCGCTAGGTAGCAGTTCTCCAGGAAACAATCACAATGCCATAGATAGTGCATTTTGACTGATTTTTCCTCTTTTAAATAAAATTCAGCTATGCTTCAAAGCCAGCAAGTCTTCTGAAACAGCAAGTCTGAACACTGACTTTTCTACTCCTTTTCCTTTTTTTTTAATCTTCCTCCTAACCTTATCCACATAAAACAGTTTGACTCAGTTTACGTTACTGCAAAACTGCTTCACAGCAAAAGCCGGCTGACTGCAAATTTTTATCTAGTTCTTTACCAGATCCACACGAACTTCAGTGTGTTTCTCATTGTCTTACACAACATAACTTTTGCACAGTTCGGTAGAAATAGATCATTCTGTGCATATTTCACACGTTTGTACAGCCAGTTTTATTTTATATCCAGTAAAGAAAGTGCTGGCAGATGATGATTTTAAATGGTAATCCAAATAAACCCCAACAGTTTCTGTCTGATTGCTCCCACACCCCTTCTCCTTGTAAATAGAGAAGGAACAACACAATCTGGTTCAGATAACTTCAGCCAGTTACTTTGGGTTAACTCCAGCCAGTGTTTCTTCTATTAAAAAAAAACTGATATTGAGCTCAGTGTCCCACAGGATCAGCCAATAATTCAAAAGGAATACTTATTAGGGGAGCAAGAAACAGAATATAAGACCATACTTTATTTATTTGACAGAGGTATGATTGAGAGGTCTGAGGCCAGGGTGGATAGCCAGGTTCTCACAGTGGCCATTTCAGCTTCTTGTGCAACCAAAACTCCTTTGTTTCAATTTCCCTCTGAAGCAGAGCTGATACTTACTCATTGTACCTACCTTTTGGGTCTGCTCTGAGACTAATCAATACCCGTAAAGCCCTTTGAAGATCAAGAGCCATGAGGAAACTAAGGGCTAGGATGACAAACAGACCTTTTCAAATACACCATTGCAGCTGAAGGTATACTTGCTGGGCCTGATGGCATTTTTATTTTGCTCCCCAAATCCATTTCAAGGAGTCCAAGCAACTATTATCATATAACAGCAGCACTGAGATCAATGGCACTACAACAGAGATGACCCTGGCCCAGTGTGTAAATTCTTGGATAAGTCCTTTGAAAAAATGTGAAAATCCTGTTCTGTCAATGTTATCTTGCCCTTGCAGGCACAACCTTAAAACCTTGAGTTTTCTGAGCTTTTGTTTTATGATCTCTCCCTGCCTGGCTTTAAAACAGTAATTTATGCACTATGGGCACTCTCTGCACCATACACCTTCCCTGGTTGGATCTCACAGTATGCCTCATCACGCATTGTCCCGTTGTCTGACAAGAGCCCAGATGTGTGAATGTCAGACAACACGGAACGGAAGGTGGCAAGGCAACTGGCAAGTCGTCACCCAAAACGTGTGAAATGTTATGCCATCAAACAGCCACCAAGGAGCTCAGCTTGCTTGTCTGCATTTTGAGTGCCCAGGTCTGCAATTTTGCTTGCCAGTAAAGACCCAGCACCAGGTGAGAACTGTTTGCTGCTTGGACTGAGTCCTGGTCACAGCACTGGGCGTTACATTTGAAAGCCTCACGAGGGAGCCCCAGCCTCCCCACTGCTCGTCCTGCCTGCCAGCCCCTACCCCTGCCTGCCACCGCTCTCCTGGCAGCTGCAGCTTGCCTCCAGCAGCCCCTGGAAGAACACGTGTCATGCTGAAACAAACCACAGCCATTTTCTCTCTGGAACCTCTTTGAAAGCTTCTGATGCCTGTTACAAAGCTGGCAAAAAACCCCCACAGCATTTTCCCCATAGTGTAACATTTGCACCTCAGTTGCTACCAGTTAACCTGTCTGCTGACCCCAAGCACATTCAGAAATAATTGACCGAGAGTTGTGTATGCAATAAAATCACAAACTTTCTCTTTCCACAGCAAAGTCTTTCAAACCTGACAGCACAACACACACAGCGCATACAGAGCAGCTGTGCCTCACGCCCACTTTTCTCACCGTGGTCCTTTGCCTTTCTCTCTACTTTGTTTTAATCACAGTGAGCCAAGCGTCATTTGTCATATGGGATCTGATGCCTGTGGACTGAAAATCTTGGAGGGAAGAGAAGGAAAGGGTTAATTTTGCCTGTAGTTCTCTGGCATCAGACTTACAAATGTCATGAAATTTTTGGCTTGCAGAGCAACAGGGCAGCATTTTTAATTCAAGGCATTAGTCATACAGTTTAGGTGACAAAAGAGTGAGCAAATGGTATTTTGCAGAAGAAAAGAGGGGATTAGACAACTGTTAAGGGTGAAATAAATTCTAGCTATTATTTCCAGATACCAGATTTAACACTAGTAAGGAAGTCCTTCACCAGTCAGAGGAAAACTACTTTATCGCATTATCCTTACAAGAAGAAAAAGGTTACTTGCTGCAGTGAAATTCCCTGTCTCAAAGCCTAATTGAACTGTGCGTTTCACTGGCAGTGCGAGGAAACTAATTTCTGATTATCCATGACAATAATTTGGCTAATGTTAGCACTTTTAGGAGCCCTCCTGCAAATAGTTTGCCAGCTGCTGACATGCCATACGCAGCGAGAAAATTAGCCTAATTGCTTTGTCTGCAGCTGACATGATTCCTGGTTAGTATATGCGGTTGTATGAAATGCATGTGTAATTTAGACCATGAGGATAAGAGTAAGCATGAGTTATCTACCTGTCCAGGCTGACACCTGGGGCCCTTGCTCTCTTTGCATATCAAGTTTGTCAATGTTGAGCCTGCTCTGCTCTCCCAGCGAGACTCATGCTGAATTTGATCTCAGAAGCCACAGCCTTTGCCACACTTTAACTCATTTGGCAAAAGATCACACCATCTCAGCAAAGACCCTGCAACATAAATTCTGCACAACATTCATTCCTGATATTGTGGCAAGCTTGAAGGTGACCTTGTTTCTTTTTTAATTTACTTATTACAAACTTTTTATACAAGATATTCGTATGCAAGAGCAGGCAACTGTCCCCAAGCGCTGAGGAATGCAGAGAGCTTTGTAATATTTTTCAAATAAAAATCTGCACTGTAAATAAATCCGTGCATGGCAAAGGAAAAATATACAGAACTTCATGCACAGTGTCCAATACACATTTTCCTGATGAACAAATAAGCAATCATCAAACACTCTGAACACATTACAAATGCTACAAGTGACCCTACCTCACCAGTGGATTTGCTTTCAGGTAATGCAACTACTAATCACAAATGGTCCCATTCTCCCTCTAGGCAGAGGATCTCTGTGAGGAGAGGTCCTGTTCTCTGACATATTGCACACTTTCTCTTTCCTCCAAGCTCTTTACTGAGCCAGTGACTCAGCGTGATGTCAGATGGCAAATGCTTTCCTGATGAAATTTAAAACTGAGGTCCTGACCTGCTGTGATAATTAAAGATCCTCAAGTGCTTTTTTGTAAGAGTAGGTTTGTTTCCTGACTAAATTGCACTTCAGTTAGTGACACAGTACCGGCTTAAATCACCTCTCTGGCTCAAATAGGACAGAGTTTCCATCCCAGGCATCATTTCAATTGGATACAGCCACCTTTCCTTTCTGTACCACTGGGCCAAACAGCATCAAGTTCAGCCTTACGCACCACAGCATTTCACCTCGCAAGCAGCAGAATTTCAAGCCACCTGGCACTGATCCCGTTTCACAGCTTGTGTATTAATTAATAAGACACTTTTACTCAGGCCAGACACTGAAGGCTTACGGTTGGCACTGAGGTGATCCAAAGCTGCATGCTCTGCAGCAAGGTCAAGCCAGGCTCCGAATTTCAGGTGGCCAGGGAGAAGATCATTTTGTCTTCTTAAACAGCCAGGAAATTGTGTTGTAATGTCTGCATTAAACCAACTTGGAAGGCTGCAGAGACAAAGTTAATTCCAGAATAAGGTCAGATGATCAGCCCTACATCCTGCCACCAGCCCCAAATTATTCTGGGAAGAAAGAAATGTAGGATTTAACCGCACGTTCACACCATGGGCTCCTACAGATGCCATTCTGGGAAGAAAGAAATGTAGGATTTAACCGCACGTTCACACCATGGGCTCCTACAGATGCCATTCTGGGAAGAAAGAAATGTAGGATTTAACCGCACGTTCACACCATGGGCTCCTACAGATGCCCCCAGCAGTGTCACAAGCAGGTGAGGGTCTGGAGAGCTGTTGCGCAGACTCACATGGATACAGCACAAGAGGGTATCTGCAGCAGGCTCTGCCATCCACATCAGCCAACCACTGCAAGATGCCAGGGTGTTCAGCTTCCTCTTGTTTGCCACTACAGAGATGCTGGGACTCTGAGTTTCTTCATAGTCTCTAGCACTAAGCACATTATAACAGCTGAAGACCACCCCTACTCCAGTGCCACTAGCTTATCTCTGTTTATTTTAATTCCTGCCCTTTCTCTCTCTGATAACCTCATCTCTTCCCTCCCTATTCTCTGCCATGCCATACTTTTTCCTCAGTGTCCCTAAGATTTTCTACTTCTGTTCTTCCCCTCTCATCTTCCACATCTACTTGACTTTTTTTCTTAGCATTAAGATTTCCAATAAGCACACTAAATTCTTCCCAGACATTAGTACAGGAAGCCTTTAAAAGCATAAGACAATACCTCCACTTCTACAGAGACATATGCAGAGACTGCCCAGTACAGTAATCATGGTGTCCCAGTATGAATAACAGAGGACAATACCATTGACATACACTGAGAAGATGGACCCTAGAGGTGCACTTGTGGCAGAAAGCAGGTTGACCTGCTCCTGAAACTGGTGTCAAGGACCTCTCCTGGCAGTCCTTATACTAGCTTGCCTGGTATTGCAGACATGAAGGTAACAGCCCTTTCAGTTGAATTCCATGGCTGAAGCTGGGGTACATAGCACAGGTACAGCCCCTCTCAGTTGCTCCAGTAATGAATAAAAATTACTACCATCAGTCTATGGCCACTGTTAGACCTAAAGATGAGTATCATCTCTTTGCAGTGTTTGTCAGCCAGAAGCTGCAAGTGCTGTCTGACCACTTTCTTATATATGGCAAAACTGAAGTGGTAATTTGCTAAGCAATTTGGTGCCAGACAAAATAAATCTAGTAAATGTGTCCTTTCAATGTCACCTTCCTTCTCCTACTTGACTACTCTTACTATCCTGCCTCATGAAGCCCAGGCAAAAAGAATAAGCACAAGGAGAAAACAGAAGAACATACAGAATTACTCAATTTGATCCTACTTTCCCCATCCCACATAATTACTTCATTTGCCAGTAGTCTGGGGCACATTGAACCAAAAATCTCTGAAGGAAAGTATCAGAGCAGTCTGCTGTAGAACACACAGAGCTCGTATGTCAAAGCATCGTGGGGTGATGCAAGGCTTCAGAAGGAGGGAACAGTGCTGCTGCTTGTGTAAGAGCCGCACCAGATCACCTCGTGTAAACAAAGCCAGCACGAGTTTCAAAGGCAAACATGCCCTCTTTCACCTCATGTGGGATGCAGGTATTTTCCACTGAAGCTATGTCTACAGGAGCTTCTCTTATCTGGTGGGAGAGAACTGAGACCAAACAGTGCAGAATGCAGCCTAACTTTGAGATGCAGCCTTTCTTTCATCTTGTCTTGAGTGATACTGCTTTCTGATTTATGTCCCGTATATTAAATAATTTACAGCCAAGGGACCTGCTGGGCTGACTGGCACACTCAGTTTTTGTGCCAGGCACATAGCATAGATTATTTGAGTTTCTTTTCTTCTTTTTAATATTCCAAAAAGAAAGGGTTTGGATCAAGTTAAAGAAGTTGTCTGGTTTCCTGCTTGTACTTTCATTTGTTTGGGGTATTTGTTTTTTGTTTTTTCTTGTAATTAGGGTAACACGGTTTATATTGCCTTTAATCGCAGCATACGCACTCTGTAATTACTCTCTAAATACATGCATATGAATTGTTTATATGTGTGGAGGTGGGAGAGCAAGAAAGTGGATGTAATTATGCTTACAGGGAAATGTAATGATTAATTATCTGGAGTACATAATCTTACCAAGAGGCTTGATAAATTGCAAGCACAACTGTCTCTCCTGTGTGTTAATTATTTACAGAGAGCTTGATCCAGCTGTTTCTACTCATGCAAATTCCCATTCTAGTCTATCTGAGGGGGACTTCATAGGCTGCAACCTGTGAGTGCTTCCCTGAGCAAAGAGCTCTCATCCATACACATTCACCCAGAACACATGAAGCTCTCTTCAGGCTGTGGGGCTTGATCTGCATTTAGACCTGTTTAACCCTTCAGCCTTGGGCCAACAAGAGTGACAGCAAACTGGGAGGAGTGGTAGACACACCGGAAGGCTGTGCTGCCATGAAGTGTGACCTGGACAGGATGGAGAGTTGGGCAGAGAGGAACGTGATGAGGTTCAACAAAGGCAAATGCAGGGTCCTGCACCTGGGGAGGAACAACCCCATGCATCAGTACAGGCTTGGGGCGGACCTGCTGGAGAGCAGCTCTGTGGAGAGGCACCTGGGTGTCCTAGTGGACGACAGGTTAACCATGAGCCAGCAGTGTGCCCTGGCTGCCAAGAAAGCCAATGGGAACCTGGGGTGCATCAAGAAGAGTGTGGCCAGCAGGTCGAGGGATGTTCTCCTTCCCCTCTACTCTGCCCTAGTGAGGCCTCATCTGGAGTACTGTGTCTAGTTCTGGGCTCCCCACTTCAAGAAAGATGAAGAGCTACTGGAGACAGTCCAGCGGAGGGCTACGAGGATGGTGAGGGGACTGGAACATCTGTCCTGTGAGGAGAGGCTGAGGGAGCTGGGCTTGTTCAGCCTGAAGAAGAGAAGGCTGCGAGAGGACCTAATAAATGCTTATAAATATCTGAAGGGTGGGTGTCAGGAGGATGGGGCCAAGC
>Ga0065711_1049366_pt1 | contig 11341 bp, 7 predicted proteins | sample Hoacrofraction12_FD_59098 | JGI IMG/M metagenome (GOLD analysis project Ga0065711, IMG submission 59098) | Hoatzin crop microbial communities from Cojedes, Venezuela - Epithelial fraction 12 v2 (version 2) | ecosystem: Host-associated > Birds > Digestive system > Esophagus > Crop | place... | reverse complement strand
TGGGCCTTTTTCTGCCTTCCATTCCTACCGTTAGCTCAGTAAAACTACAAACACCAGGTGTTATCAGCTCTGGAGTGGACACTGAAAAATATGCAACCAACTTCAGAAAAATGCCATTACTTAGAAGAACTTAGCTGTAATGAAGACTCACTAAAAGAGAATCAGTTCTGTTTTAACCAAAACCAGGACACACCTCTCCTATGAGGAAAGGCTGAGAGAGTTGGGACTGCTCAGCCTGGAGAGGAGCAGGCTGTGGGGACACCTTACCACGGCCTTTCAGTACTTACAGGGGGCTTGTAAGAAAGATGAGGACAGGCTTTTGAGCAGGTCCTGTTGTGACAGGACAAGGGGCAATGGTTTTAAACTAAAAGAACGTAGATTTAGACTGGATATAAGGAAGAAATTCTTTACTCTGAGGGTGGTGAGGCACTGGCCCAGGCTGCCCAGAGAAGCTGTGGCTGCCCCCTCCCTGGAAGTGCTCAAGGCCAGGTTGGATGGGGCTTCGAGCAACCTGGTCTGGTGGAAGGTGTCCCTGCCCACCGCAGGGTGTTGGAACTAGGTGATCTGTAAGGCCCCTTCCAACCCAAACCATTTGATGATTCTATGACATTTATTAGAATTTAAGGCTTACTTCTTGTACTACTCACGTGAACACAAATAACTAATTTTCACAGAAACCTTTAGCATAAAGACACTCATGAAATTCTAGTATATTTAAAGAGTTCTCATTACATTTCTCTTCTTTAACAAAAAAAGAATCCATTTATTTCTGGTATTTTCACTCTAGTTTAATAGTTTATATGATACAATCTGCATGATAAATGTCTGATCTATTTTAACCTTAAACTGTCAGGAAGAACCTTTTAATAGCTGACCACATTTCTACAGTTTCTACGTTCATATTGCAAAGGTTATTCAGGTGTGCTCTTGCAAATTGATTTGTAGAATCTGATTTGTAGAATCTGATTTGTAGAATTTAAGGCATTTCTCCCTTTACAGAAATAAAGTTCTGCCTGCTCACATTTAAGTATCACTGTTGAATTACCCTGTTCAGTAAATTCAGAAAAAAGAGCAAACTGCTTTTGTAAAAGCTAAATAAAGAGGGGCTATTTTATCTCACTCTTTCTGTCACAAGTTTGACAAAAACAAAACTTCTTTTTTGTAAGCAATGAATATATTACGGATCTCGTAATATAAATTAGACTTGTTTGGAACCTATATTTTAGACTGGGGAAACCTGAAATTAAAATACAGTAAATTGTTTTTTTCCTAAGAAAAAGCGTATCAGTCATTGTCAAGAAATAAATATACTTACAACAGACCATTTAGCAGTATGTGGATAGTGAAGATAGACGTTGGTGGGGAGAAATGAAACAAAGAAGCTGCTATTGAGAAGGGTGGTAATGCCCAAATCTCAAACATTACTAAAATGCCCTGACATGTATGCTTTATTAACCTTTCTTTGTAAAAAATACAATGTGGTGAAAAATTGTAAGATCATAGTAATGAAAGGCTAATGGGAAAAGGATAATTATGACTTAGATCACCCGGTAAGAAGCCTCCATGGTTTCAATAATTATGAAATCATTTAACCTTTTAAGACTTCTTCAGTCTTAACCTTTTAAGATTCCTTAAGAATTGCTGGGTTCAAAAATAAATAGTGAACATTATCTGCATTTTAAAAGAACTCCCTAAGTGTTCATTGTACATGAGAACATATTCATCAGAAGGCAGTTCAATATGCCTCAAAGAACTGAAAGGCAAAAAAGTAGAAACACCCAGTACTAAAGCACTGGAGACACGACTAGGAGATGGGCCCACCTCTGGGCTCCCTACTCAACACAGGGCAAACTACGTGGTGATAACTCCTCCTCCCTCTCTCTTCACAGACAGTGAGGTCAATATAACAATTACAGGAGCATCTATAACAGTCTTTTGTTTCAGATGAATAATGTGCTTTTATGCAAATCTCTGATTGTTCCCACTTAAAATGTTTCATTTTGCATCACGGAATAGTCTCAAGCTACATAAACTACATTCCTTTCTAAGCAAGCTTGACTATACACTCCGAGAGCCCCTGAAGTTCTCCAAATAACAGAGCTACTCTGAAGTAAACCAAAATGCAAATAACGTGGACATTGGGTGCCCAGCGCTATTAACTCAAGTTATCCACTCCTATTGGTGCGATGTGACTTGCCAATGTCGGCAAAGCTTACAGAATCCGGTGAGCAGACCTGGTGGTGTAACTAGTATTGGTGTATCAGTATCTATAATTGACATTACAGTAACAGTAGCTTTTTTTTTAATAGGATAAGCAGCATCTGTTACCTAGGATTTTTGCAGGAATTAAACTTTGAATCTCCTGAGACTAATGCATTTAAAAGTCTCAGACATAATTTACAGACACAATTTCCAGCACTTAAAAGGAAAATAAAAATTTATAGATTGTAGATCCAGACAGGACAGACCATTTACTCTTACCTTACAGACCACAAAAGCCATGGAATGTCACCAATTATGTGATGCAGATATGCATGGACTTATATTAAATATTCCATATTACGATACTGCAACAACGTAAGATAGCACAGTACATATCTGCAACACACTGCTTTTGTCTTACATTATTCTCATTGTTTGGGTTTGTGTTTTTTTAAATACTACTTTACTACATTTTAAAAAGAAACTGCATGATTTGGTAGCCTCCCTCAAAAAAATCATAATTATTTTTCTATTCTTGAAAATTTTTGGTCCAAACATTGTAACTTTGCAAAAACACTCTCAATTAATGACAAAAGTATTTGTATCAAACCAGCACACAGCTACTTCTGTTAGATATAAAACCAGTACCTATTTTTATCTGAGAGCTCATGACAAATTATTTTTCTAATGGACTTTTGTGAACCTGTCTGAATTAAAAAGTACACTCGCTATGTTTCCACACTAACCAGTAGAAAACTATCACACTATATATACATATGCGCTACATTATTTACAGGTGTATAGCCTATAGGCAGAGGGTGATGTGACACGGGGGAAGACTCTTCCTTTGCATCACATCATGTAGCCAAGACAGCACCATGGCATACAGCTGCAGCTAGGGAAAAGATGCACTCCAGCTACTGCAGAGCATTCCAGCCTTTTTGCTATTGTTATGACAAGAACAAACTTCAGCCACCATTTTGAGTCAAGGAGCCAGAGGAAAGCATGAATGAGCACACACGATTTGCTGCACCTAACACAGGAGAGTAGGAGACAGGGAAAACAAGATACTAGAATTTTATTAGCAGGCATGTATAAAACTGAGCCTGAATATCAACTGGGACTTCACAGTACCTTCATCTTTAAACTATGGTGAACTGCGCTGAAGCAGTACAGTACCCAGAATGTAGTATGTGCAGTTATGTCGACATAATTATTCTATTGCATAAAGCCACCACGTAAATACAGTACATAACATAAAAGGCTTTGAGCTAGGCAGGCCTTCCACAAGCCCAGCAACAAAACCACACAGGAAGCATTTGTAAAAAACAACAACGTAGAGCAAATAATGGAGACAAACAACAACAAACTTTTTCCTTGCCTACTTTCAGGTTACATAACGATATTCAGCTACCTTCGTATTTCTGTACTTCATTCTCTCACAGACAATTCGGAGGATGTGGTTTACAAGTTTAGCTTATTGATGTTGTCTGTTTTCCTACCAGTGCTATCTCTCCTAATCCAAGCTGGGCACGTCCCAAAGTCTGCCAGGCATCCCAGGAACGTGGGTTTCTCTGAACAGCCATTTCTGCTGCATGCACTGCTGGGAACATTTCATGTAAAGACATCAGCACCTGTGACAGAAAAAGAAAAAAAAACAGGACTCAAAATAAGCAAAACTGAAAACAGATGAAGTGTTCTGGGATTACTCAGGCAACCACCACTGTTCCAATAACTAAGGACAGGTTCATCTCATCTAGCTTTTTCTAGTTCAAAAGTTAGTTGTCTAATCTCAGGTAGCCTGCCAGACTCATTCCATAGCCCACAGAAACAGGCATGCTAGAGGATGATTCATCTGAACTATTTAAGCAACTCTATTAGAAGCAGATGAATTGATTCTGAAGGTGTCCCTTCCCATGCCCTTCCTCCCTACAAACCCCACACTCTGTAAAAGCATCAGAATACACTGAAGGACAAACACATCGAAAATTCAACACGACAAATAAGGAAGTATTGTTGAAAAACTCCCGGATTTTATTTTTTCTTTGGAATAGAAGACTGTCATCTACCAAATACAGTTGCAGTGCACATGACATAATTATAGAAACAATCCCTGTAATTCAGCATGGAAACAGCCCTTAACAACGAATGTTGTATTTGGAGAGTAAGCATTCTGCAATAGCAAAGTCTAACTTAGACATCAAGTCAGTCACGTTAAAAATAGACAAAAAAAAGTGGTTTCTGAATGTGGAAATCTCTTTTACTCAGCAGTCCAGGTTAGTGTCAGCCTGTTACCATAGTATTCTACTCCTTGCATTGAATCTCCGTAACTAAGCCTATAAATCATAGTCAACGATACATAACGTGGCTCAAAGCTTGCAATATTTTTCCAAGACCACCATGACATTGGCACATTACCTGAAGACCTGCATCACTCTGAGATCATGACTTCAGACACCCACATGCTATGGTGATAGATACCAGTATAAGAAACAAATGACAACGGCATTCCTACAGTATGATGAGAATGTCAACCACAAGAGTAAGACTCATGTGTGGGCAACCACTTTCATCCCAACTGACCCGCAAGCATGATGAATAATATTAGAACATATTAGGACTAGTGCTGAAGTGCAAAAAGCATTTAACCTTACTGTTCTACGATATAATAAATAGATAAATATGAGCATGGAGTAGAGGAGGATTCAAGTGCAACAATCTTGAGTATTCACTTTAATTCACATTAAGTACTTTCACAGCACTGGGGTAAGTACAGTAAAAAAAAAGCAAGCTTTACTACAGAAAGTAATCCTGTACCCGACAAACACAAGAAGCCTTCTATATATATAAACCATTTGGATCCATACTCTTGCTATTTTAATAAGACTAATTTTTCCTAAAGACTAGTCCTATGGCTTCTCTTTAATTCCATTTAATAGGCTGCATACTGGAATTTAGAAGTACCTAAAAATCTTTAAAAAACAACATACAGCTGTATGTCATGTCAGTTTCCTTTTTTTCCTCAGCAGTTCCCAATGACTGTGCTTTGTAAGCAATGTTTGTAATGAATATTACGTATTTTTCCAAAACTTTCAGTTCAACTGCATTTTTGTGTGCAGTTTCTCTTATCTGCAGCAGATCTGTGAATTGAATCAAACTGTTGCTAATGGATAGGTATATATCCTACCAAGATTAAGTGATTCTGCATTTATCAGCTAGCTTTTACATTAATCTCTTAATGTGTTTGTTCTCACAATAGAAAACTGCTACTTGAAGACGGAACCAGCAGTCATTCTCTATCTGGAAAGTCATGCTGAAAAAGGAATAAACACCTCTAGCATAAAGTCTTCTTCTGCACAGATTTGGCAAGAGGTGCTCAGTCCTTTTACTGGGGCACGCCACACGGCCAAGACAAAGCCAGACGGAACAACGCGTGCTGTAGCCCCTTTGCTGTGCAATGTGCTTGTCACATGCTCCACATGCAGCCACATCAAGCACCAGATCTATGTGTATATACACATCATCCCCTGATAACACACAGTCCAGTGTGGTCTCCATTTCACTAATACGTTAAGTACCTAAAGGGTTACTGTCTCTAGTTACATATGTGCCCCTCAGACATGGTGTGTCCAAGCAGGTGGAAGCCATAACTTCCCAGATCATGTGAACTACACGGGTGCCCTTCGTCGAAACATGGATTTCTCATCCTGAGCTAGCTTAACATATCAGTCTAACAAAAACCCACAATCCTACTTCTAATTCCATAGACAGCATTTCACACACAACATATACTTCAGTATTTATACACATTTCAATACCATAATGTAATAATCTCGAGTCCTGCATGACAATACAAAGTGTGAGGCTTATTTTCAAGGACGCAGGTACTCTGAAATACTACGTTCATTGCATTTCAGATCTTCTTGCATAACTTATCGCTACTTTAAACACACCTAGAAATGTACTCCGTGCCTGCCTCCCAAAGCATCTTACTTTCTTTTATCTGTAATGCTGTCATTATCATGACCGTATCATTTTTAATTTTCTCTTCCTTCACATAAATTTAGTTTACATTTATGCCTTGTATGAAAGCGAGGTTGTTTGCTACTTGCAAACTTCTTTTCATTGCCTTGATTACGTTCTCTTTATTGTTGCCTTCCTTGATCCCTACATATCACACCATAACGGACCAAAGTCCATTTGACATAAAAAATTAGACACTCAATGAATGTCTTGTTCACAGTCTTGCTCCCACCTTCTACTGTATACAACTTGATTTCCTGCTCTTGTTTTTAGAATTTGTATTATTTTTTACTTTTATTTAGCTCTTTTTGAGTATGTTACTCGTACTTGCTACAACATGGCATCAGCATAATGGTCTATTTTTCTGGTTCTTATAAAAATGCCCCCAGGTTTTCTTTCATTTCAGCCCATATGCTTGAAATATTTGAGCTGATCAGAAAAATATTGTCTTCTCATTCAGATGTGCGACTGAAACATGAATCTAGAAGCCAGTAGCAGTCCCTACAGCCAGTATGAGCAGAATGCTTGCTGCTGCTCTTACCTTTGCTCAACTTTATTTCATATCACAGCACATTCTTTTCTTTGTAAGTTTGTTTACACTTACACATTTACCTTCAGTAATTATTTTAAAATAATTATTCTATATAAAACAGAATAAACAGAACACATCCCCAAGGGCTTCCTCCAAAATAAGCACGTTCTTTCGTTTGGTTACCTCCTTTCAAAAGAGTAGAGTGAACTCCTCTGAAGGGAGTGGATTTTGTTGGGAGCTCTACTGTACTTAATACAATAAACTCTTGACCCTCTTTTAATCCTTTATGAACTACTTCAGTACAACTGACTCTAAAATACAAGCCATCATCAGCATCAATCCATACCTGCATACAATTACATTACTTCATCAGTAGCTGTGCAATCTCTTTTGATTCAAGTTATATTCACACCAATTTCAATGTGGTTTTGGTGGGGTTTTTTTGATGGCAGAGATAATTTTCGCCCTCTGCTAGTTACTTCCTGCAAAACATTCAGATTACTAGTAAAAACAGAAACAAGCAAGCATTATTCGGAAAGGGCCAAACACCATTCCAATAGAGGACTCAGGTGTAACATTTCTTTTTTAAGCAGATGTTTACTTTTTAAATAAACTAATTCAGTTGCATTAGGGTATTTTTCACTGCCCAAACAAATAGTATGATGCTTCACAGAGGAACTATATCACTGAAAACTCCATTTAAATTCCTCTTCCTCACTGTTTTACCTTCAATGTATGAGTCTTTAGATGGCCATGCATTCATAAAAACGCGCAAATATAACCGTGTCATTTGGAAGTATGAAGATACTACGCTTTTACTAACCAAAATTATGCTGGAGAAAGCCTTCACAGAACAGACAATCCTACCAGCAAAATAGGTCTTTAACCTATTTTGAAACAAGCTATGATAGAAAAGGGCTATTTTGCCAGAATCACTTAAGGTAAAGATGAACCTCTGCATGTTTGCTTATGAACACCCTTTTAAGAACTGACAAACTAAGATTTTATTCCTTTCCTGTTGCTCTCCAGTTAATTTCTCGATGAATTTTCTTTTGCAAGCCTCATTAGCAGGATGGCACTCAAGTTTCACAGTTAAGTAATCTCACTGCATATTTGATTTATTTTCCAATCTTAGTAATAACACTTCGTTAGAAAACATTTTTAAAACTAATAAAACAATTATTAAAAAAAATCTTACAAAGCAGAAAAAAATCTCAAGACTCTCATGCACATATGTATTAAAAATGACTAGAGGGAAATGTCTTATAAAGATATTCAGTATGTGGTTTTTCAGAACTTAATTTATTCCAACACAGACTTACCATTATCACATGCATTAAAACAAAGAGCACCCATGTCACTACACTGCCTTAATTTAATAGATCTGGCTTTAAAAAAAACACACAAGACAGATTAGAAGAAATAGAAGAACTCAGTGGAGAAAAAACAATTAAACATAGCAACTGTCATCAACAGACTGACCAAGTATTAAAAATCTAGGCAGTAGAATGACCTATCCTGTCCTACCCACAATATTTTGGAAGTGTTGTGAATCTGAGTAAGTCCTGGTTTTAGATGAGCTCACTGGCTTGAAGCTGAATCACTATACATAGACACATTCTAACTCCAGTGAAACTGACCCAATTCCTTTTTCCATCCAGAAATTAATTTCTGATGAATAAAGTTTTTCCTCTACCCATACATAGCAGTTTATATTTATCCATGCTGTAAAGCAATTAATGTTGCACTGCAAAGCAACGCTTTTCGCTATGTAGCTTTCTGGAGTTTGCATCAATCTTTTCATGGCAAACTCTTCTCACTACATCCCAGTTAAAAAAAAAAAAAAAAAAGAAATAATCAGCAATTTTCAGCTGATTTGTTATAACCTACACTGGGGTTTGTGAGTCTGGTCATGTCTTAGGAACCTTATCATTTCTTAAGCAGGAAATGGGATGGGTGGAAATTGGTATTCTTTCTTCACTGAGTTCAAGACTAAGAAAACCTTTAGAAGAGAGGAAATGGAATGACTTGAATATGAGTATGATGGGTTTGACCTATTAAAAAAACCCAGAGGCATGTCTGAAATCCTGGTCCTGTTCAATGAGTGCAAATTGAGGATGCAGGGCTGTACAGAAATTACATCCTCAGACAGCTGATGATGAACATCCAAAAAGCTTATTAAATGGAGATACACCTGACTTTCTTCACATTTGTATTTATTGGTTTCTATAAATATCTATAAACAATTGTATTGTGTACTGTCATAGTTGCACAGTGTGTTTCAGATTATTATCTGAGATCTGAGGTGGAAGTACCACTGGATGAGCAACATGAACCAGGTAAATTCTCAGAAGTGGTACAGAATAGCAGAATGTCTGATTCCCAAGAGTCTGTTATGTATACCATAATGTAGTAAGTCCTCTAACATCTCTCTTCACCCAAGAAAGTGTCCCACATGGTCCAGCCTACAGACATTCAGACCTAAATCCAAAGACTTTCTCGGAGCCTGTTCCTCCATCTTTGTAATTCAAAGCAGCAATAAAATAATCCAGTCAATGTTTAAGAAACTTCGCCTGCAATGAACTGCAAGCAGTCTTTGTGACTGCATTTAATACAGGTAGTCTTCATACACTCCTCTGAATATACCCAATACTAGAATCAATACTAGGCTGTTGTTGTTGGGATTTTTTTTAAAGATTAAAAAAAAAAACCAACAACAAAAAAAGAAATTAACTGCTTGCACAAACATTTACTTGCCTCTCATTGTCAGTGCAATGGGGGAGCAGTTTAGGCTGGTAACAGAACATCAAGTATATACACTGAAAGATCTTGCATGCAAAGAACAGTTTAAGTGCACCCCCAACCTCTCCCTCATAATAATCTGTTTTTAAATGGATTAAAGAGTAGCTGAGTACAATGGAAAAAAATCTCTTTAACTTTTATGGGTTTTTGAAGAAGTTAAGCAATTCCACAACTCCCATATGTTTTTCTGGAAACACACTTACTGCAAGTGTCATTGACAACTAGGAACCTTTTAAACACTGTTTCCGCTCTTCAGAAATACTGAAAGACATTTGTCCTACATCTGTTGAAATACAGATCTTTAAGAACTTACCATAAATATTTACAGATTCCTACTGTGTCATTAGCATATTTATCTGAGCTGAACATTAAACAACAGGGTATTTAAAATGTTAAGTTTGCTGCTGAGAAAGGAAATACTAACGAACTGGGAAACTGCTATATAACCAAACATATGATTATCTTAATAAATTAAACAGGATACACCGATATTAAAGCCTGCACAAAACACTTCATCCAATGTTCGTTCTCAATAAAAAAAAAAAATTACTTCATGAGGAGACTTCTGCTCACTGAAAGAAAATTGGTACAGGCCATAAAGAATCTTTGCATAGTGCACAAAGTCAACCTGAATGTGAAGCACCTCCTCTAGTATGTGACTCACATACCAAGACAGGCAGATTTTCATAGGCCAAATGCTGGTCAAGTCCTTGCTGAAGCTGGTGTACAGTTCTTCGAAATCTGGAGCTGCCAAAGCTTTCTCATTTATCTACACACTAATAGCTGCAGTATTGGTGCTGCTATGCTGGCTTAGAATAACAGTCAGCTCGAAGACAGTATCATTTAAATATTAACCACAGTATTTTTGGAATGAATTACGTATTCCTATTTTGGCAAAAATGGATTTTTACAGCTCACATTAGTGCCTTTAGAAGTAGAAAAGTATCAAATTACACATTATACTAACCAGCTTCCAGTAAGCATAAGTCATACTGCAAAAAACAGCTGTAATAATTCTTTATGTGTACTAAAGAGATGTTACCAATTTAAAGATTAGAGGTTTTGTTAAAAAGATTCAAGAAATGATTTTATAAATGCATACTCTGTACATGAACCTCTCTTGTGTTCTCATTCACAGACTTAACAGAAGTGTTACGCGATATCAGAAAGTGAAAACAAAGAGAAACAGTGCAACTGCTCAGCACTGCTCTCCTCTTCAGAACGGCAGAAAAAGCATGGTGGAAGCCAAGGAACAGGTTCCTTCATTCTTTCAGCTTTCATTACTCTGCAATGGTTTCATTAGACAGGCAAAGTCATTTCACAAGACAGATCAGAGTCACACAGCTGGTTTCTCAGCTCCTCCTGGTCAGTAGGAAAGCCGTGTGCCCGACTCCTCCAACTCACCTTTGCCATTTACCTGAAACATAGGGACTGGGGTGCCAAGTAAGCATCCACCCCTCAGTATCAGGTATTGCGGCTGGAGCACCGACTGAAGGATGTTGTAGTAAGCATCCATTTGTGTAAATCATTCCATCACAGCTGGCATCCTGATAAGCTAACATAACTCCCTGTTCTCCTGTTATTTCCACTGTGAAAATATTTAATTTTAGAATAATTTCAATTAGAGTGCTTTTGCAGAGATAGCTTAATTCCTGCATTCACATAAGACCATAATTAAGAAATGTTACAAGAGAGCTGTCCACTAAGCTGTCCCGCTTAGCACAACTGTCCTTTTCTACAGCTTTCCGCTGCTTTTAAGTAAAAAAAAAAAAAAAAAAAAAA
>Ga0065711_1049365_pt1 | contig 11341 bp, 7 predicted proteins | sample Hoacrofraction12_FD_59098 | JGI IMG/M metagenome (GOLD analysis project Ga0065711, IMG submission 59098) | Hoatzin crop microbial communities from Cojedes, Venezuela - Epithelial fraction 12 v2 (version 2) | ecosystem: Host-associated > Birds > Digestive system > Esophagus > Crop | place... | reverse complement strand
GACCTTAAAGATCATCTGGTTCCAACCCCCCTGCCATGAGCAGGGACACCTTCCACCAGACCAGGTTGCTCAGAGCTCCATCCAGCCTGACCTTGAACACGGCCAGGGAGGGGGCAGCCACAGCTTCTCTGGGCAACCTGGGCCAGGGCCTCACCACCCTCATGGTGAAGAATTTCTTCCTAATATCTCATCTAAATGTGCCCTCTTTTAGTTTACAGCCGTTCCCCCTTGTCCTATCACTGCACACCCTTGTGAAAAGCCCCTCTCCATCCTTTCTGCGGGCCCCTTTACGTACTGGCAGGCTGCTCTAAGGTCACCCCGGAGCCTTCTCGTCTCCATGCTGAACAGCCCCAACTCCCCTCAGCCTGTCCTCGTAGGAGAGATACTCTGGCCCTCTGATCATCTTCGTGGCTCTCCTCTGCACCCACTCCAACACATCCATGTCCTCCTTATGTTGGGGGCTCCAGAGCTGGACGCAGGACTCCAGGTGGGGTCTCTGTACTGAGCTCATGTGTGCTGCAAAGTTTCCGTCTTGGGAAAGGCAGTAGAAGTGTAGCCTGTAAGATACAGCAGGGACCTGACTACTGGGTGACAGAGCAGAATCACCATGTCACTCGAGCAGCTCTGACAGGGTTTGGGCACTCAGCACGTGTCACTTTCCCAGTGTCTGAGCACTGGCTGCAGCTTTGGAAAAACATATGGCCTTGGATATAGGGTGGCAAAGAGGGGTTTCCTTTGGTTTGGGTGGTACAGTGTGAAATGGTGGGGTTTGGCCATGGCTCTGCAGGTAGGCAGAGCTCATTCAGCAAAGCTGAGCATCTCATCCTGTGAAGTACACAAGCTGATTTCGGACTTGTGGATGAAACCCCTCCCCACCCAGAACAGCTGAAGGCTTGCAAGTATGGTCAGGGTTAGATCTTATAATCTAAAAACAAGAATGCAGACGAAGTACTTCTAAAGATAGCTCAATTAGAACTGATTCTTTTTTGATATTTGGTCTATTGTCTGTTTTATTGTTTCTTGGTACATGTCCTGTTCTTTAGAAGATGTAATTCTGGGGGGGATGGGAGGGGAATAAATATTTCCGTCTGCTCAAGAAAGCCGTTTTTCAAGATACTAAAGGACTTGTTAAGCATGATTACTCATAAAGAAAGTCAAGGTAGACCAACTAGTAATGGAGAATGTTTTCATCATTGACTGACGTTATTTTTTCAAAAAATGAAACAAAACTCCAGGGGTTGATCGAGAGGCCCCACATCACGTGTCCTGTATGAAGTGCTATTTTCCTCTGGAAGCAGTGTGCACAGACCCGTTTCCCATTTGTAGCAACTGACAGGCAGAGAGGTGGAGGTCGGTTGGAGATCTCCAAGGAAGTTTGTGGCAAAGCCACAAATAAAAATTTTTGTCTAAAGTGCTAAGCCCGTGCCTTATTAATAAGCTAGACAGACTTTTGAAGTGGCTTCAAATCTCTATTCCTAGCTGGGTTTTCAGTTTGGGTAATTTTTTTAACCCTCTGTTGTATAGATGTTCTTTCAAAGTGTTTTTACTGGCCACAATTTTTTCACATGAAGCTGCTTAAGAACTGAGACTGTGTCAGTGATTTGATAGCTAATTACTCGTTAAGCTGTAAATGTTGCTTCAAGAACCATGCGGAGTCAAACTACAGCTTGATGTAGCAGAGTAAATAAATGGCTGGATTTTCAGAAGTGCTGAGCCTTGAGAAGTTTGGTTTTAGTTTTACAAGCTCTTGGATGCTTGGTAATTTGAAAATGAAGAGTTTTCTCTAACTTAATCAGGTCTTGGATTAATAGGATTCACACTCTGAATTCCTAGTAAAGTGCATATTTTTGAAGATCACATTCTTAAAGCCTACCTTAGTTCTGATTTCTGAAAATCTTGGCCCTAACTTCTAGTCTTGAATTTGGATGTTGTCTCTGTGTGTTTTCCCAGTAACCAAGGTGAAAATAAGCTGTGCTGTAATGCATGTGGTTAATTTTGCTTTATAATGAAAGTGCAGGTGTTGTCAGGTGTGCAGTGCATGCAGCAGGCCTCAGAGGAGCAATTATCAGTCTGGCCAGCTCTATTCACACCTAGATTTTTCCATGATGGGCCCATTTTTTTTTCCCCACTTACTGAAAGAGTGTCTGTGTGTTTTTTTTATAAAAAAAAAAAAATGTACTCTTAAGCTTCTTGTCATATTGCAGCCTTTACCTATGTGCTGGTATTCCATAAACTTCAGATTGTTACAAAAAAAACTCTTGAAGTCGAGCATCAGCTAGTTGTTGTCCCTCATAGAGTGCTTTCATGCAACAAGACTGAAAGTTCAGGTACCCCCACAGAAGAAAAAAGGAACTTGGATGGCGAAGGTAGTGCAGGGACCTCGCAGGGAAGTTGCAGAAAGAAAAGTTGTTTTAATAGCCAGTTACAGTTGCTAAGTGACAACAGTGGAGTTAACTTGTCTCAGTTTAAACAATCCCAGCACTTATAAACATGAAAATTAATACTTAAGGCTGTTATAAATCTCACACTACCCACATAGTAAATAAGCAAATTATTCTTATCAACTTTAAACTACATTAACTCAACCCCAAGTAATTACTAATTGAGATTTTCATTTTGGATCAGGAGACGAGCTAAATTCTGACTATTGGTTTGAAAACCCCAAGTGCTGCTCTTGTAGCTGTAATGTCATAATACTAAGAACTACACAAAAATCTTGCATGAAAGAGTAATAAAACTGGTGTCTTATGCTATGTACTTATTAATAATATATTCCTAAAACCTCAAGTACAAGTTGCTGGCTATGTATTACTATTTTACCAAAAGTCTGTGTTAGAAACATTTCTTTTTGAACTCTCTGCACAGCATTGTACAAGAAAATCTATTTTGGACACTGCAAGTGCTAAACAAGAGTACCCACTTTCAGATAAACTTACGAAACGGAGAATGTACCCTCTTAAAACAGTTTGATAACATGATTTAATACAATTGTAAAATCTCATCAGTTTAGGCTGTGATGTTGTAGACTCAGGTATGTAGGGAATGCATATTCCCTTACCTGCTGAGGGTACAAGGACAGAGTCGAAGTTAAGTCCACAGCCACTCCTTTCTTTGCTTTGAAATTGCTAGGGTTTTGGACATGATATGTTAGCAAGGTACGATTCTGTCACCTAGCAACATTAAACAGACTTTTGAAACAAGCTGTATTTGGAATAGGCAGTTTTAGACCATCATTGGATGGAATAAATCTGGGTATCCCTGGCGTTCTCCAAAATCAGATATTGCAATGACTTCTCCAGGTGTCCCCTTTGTTAGGAAACCTTTGGAAAGCGAATGGCTTCCAAAGTGAAGTAAGTTCAGCTCAAACTTGAGCTCGGACAAACCTTCTGGAAAAGTAAATACTATGAAGCAAGATCCTGCGCTTCCCAAAATAAACCAGCTGTGTTGCAGTTAAATAGGGGTCCCACCATGACAATTAAATGTGGTGATCTTTAGTGTCATATTCCCACATGCTGAACGACGTGATTGCCAAAGTAGCTAGTGCTCCAGCCCCCTAAGGCTTTACTGGTGCTGCTAAACCACCACTTCAAACCGCAGCAGTAAGCAAGCTGAACGAGGTTGCAAAACGTCTACCTGCGGAGTATGTGGGCACTAATGAAATGCATGGGTATTTCTATATGTAGCAAGAAACAAAAGGTAGGTAATGGTAGGGTTGAGTGTCTTGCAGTTACTTTCTAAAGGTGATGGTTAGTGAAGATGCATACTCTCCAGGAGATTTTAGTTCTTGATAAATAGAGCAGGTGGGAGTACTGTATTTCCTCTCTGCTCATTGGCAGCAATTACAGTATTATATTTAATTACAGAGATAGGGTTTGTGTACATTTGTGTTCATAAACAGCAGGCATCAACCAGTGATCCTGATTTTCTTGCCCTCTTTCATTAGCACTCTTGCTCTGAAAGAATAAAGGAAAAAAAACCCAAACAAACCTTCATTACAACCTTGCAAGAAGAGACCGAGAAGGGTGTAATGAGCAGTACTGTGCTGATATGTTTTAATAAATATTAGTTTACTGCATACCACAACAGAGAGCAAATACATGCAATTACTTGCAAATTTCTTTAGCGTTTGTACTTATAAATCTCTGCCTAAATCTTCCCAGCTGGGAGTTAGGCTGGTCTTTCTGCTGTGGAAGCAGGGCTTTGTTCTCATGTTCAGCTTCAGCTCAGTCTGGAATAATTCAGAAACGTATTAGATAGATTGCTGCTCCCAAAAGGCATAATGAAATAACCTTCACTCCCAGCCTTAGGGAAATAAGCACACAATCAGGGTTTGGGCAGATTTCTCGATTAAACAAAGAACTAACTGTGCACAAATCGCTCCATAACAATTTGTAAAGAGTCCACTTTATAAATTTCTTGCAGATGTAAAGCTGATATTTTTTAATCAGAATGGCAGGGCTGTTAAAGTTGAAATGTCTTCAACATTTCCCCCTTGCTCCATAATTAGTATCAGAAATATTTAGATTTAAAATGGAATTGGTAACACATCCTGGGTTATTTTTGATTTGTTTTTGGGAGTCACTGAAATGCAATGTCAAACCCAAGCTAAAATCTCCATTTAGTACATACAGTGAACTTAATCCATCTGGAATAGATTCAAGATAACTTGGTACTGTCAATTTTTATTTTGTTTAATTTCATAAGGTGTGCAGCAAAGGAATGAAAAGTTATTGCACCTAATGTTGTTGTGACTTAAGGTGTTCTCTGGTCAAATTATTCAATAAATCAAAATCAGGCTCTGGTTGTAGTTCCTAAACATTGTTTAGAGTAGGATGTTTAGGAGATTTTTAGCAGCTTTCTCTTGATTGAACAAGGCACACGTGTCATGCAAAAATCATGCAATATTTTGATGAATAGCTGTACTAGATGGTAAGTCTAAGGACCCAGTAAACACAACTTATTTTACTGGCCTTGTTTTTAACTTGAGGGCTTCAGTGTAAAAGAAAATATGACTTGAGTGTCATTCTGATGCCGTAGTGCTTATCTATGACCTAAGCTCTTCTCCAAAACCTCCCCTGGCATTTAAAAATACGTACCTATTTTCTATACGTTAGCTTGCCGCCAGTAATCTCATTCTTCAGCTAATTGGATGGTTCAAAGTCCTGCTCTCACCTAAACGTGCAAGGATATTACTACAGTTCATGGAGAAAGGTAGAGGTTTTCAGACCGTCCTTCCTGTGAAGCAGCGTTCCTGCTCCTTAGGCTGATGTCTGCCTGCAGCTCTGGTCCTCGGTTCGCTGTGTCCAAATACCAGCGCGGAAGTCGGCAGACCTGCAGTCACGTAACAAAAAGCAGAATGTGTTGCCCAGTTTCCTGAAGAGGAGCTGTGCTTGTATCAGCACAGCTGTCAGCAGATGCTGGTGGGTCCTGTTTCCACAAGCACAACGTTCAAGTTCAGTTTAAACAGACTTTTTTGTTTAAAAAAAGTGAACTGTCCTCCAAATGCCTGCAGCTACTTGCGGTGAAGTTGCGCTGGTCTCTGAAGCGGCGCAGCTTGAGTCGCACGCGGCCCGCTGCTGCCTGGACCAGCTCTCGGACAGCAAAGGCGTCGGTGCCGCCTCAGGAGCTGCTCCTGTACAGCTCGGGCTGAGCCCGCGACGCGCTTGGTGCCCTCCCCCAGAGCATCATCTGTCGCTGCTCGGACAGTGAGCTCGCAGTTGGGGAGGTTTTTGCTTGGAGGCTCGCCGCAGTGTTGTACCCTTTGTGGGTAACGCGTAGTTCCTCGTGCAGGCCCAGCTGGCCTGACACCACCTATGCCTTGCAGAGAAAACGTGAGGCGTAAGCAGGAAGCCTGCTCCCGTACTCCATTAAATTAATGACAGAACTGAAGTTTCTAGTTGTGCAAGTTTAGCTGTGGTTTGGGCGCAGGTTATGAATGTGGAGATAAACCAGAAGGTATAAATATATCCTCACTGAAGAATGGACTTGACGCCCTTCTGCGTAAGCGTGTAGCACCCATGCTGATCTTGTTTGCTTCACGCACCTGGGTCAGTGTATGACCTTCTGTGTAAAAAGAGTAGAAAAATACTAAAATGGTTTCCGGAGGGATGAGTGCTAGGGCTGTGAAGGGAAACAACGAAATGGTAACAGGCATCTTGAGCTGAAGAGAAAAAAGACGCAACTGAATTTACTGGGAAATTCATCTTATCTTTTACTCTGTTTCATGTTTGACAGAACCTTTTGACAGCTTTTACCCACCAAGCAGATACGAAACACTGTTCAAACCACTTGTATTCTGATAGCTGAACCCAGGGTTAGGAAATTAACTTTACAGTTATAGTGGACATTTAATTAAAATACACTGTCATTCTGCAAATAGAGACTGTAACAACTGCTTGAGGTGCTCTGCTTTTAGGCTGGAGAATCTGCAGTGGCATGTTGAACAGGAAGGCCCCAGATTGGTTTTCTTTTAAAATTGCATTTAAATGTACACTAGATACACATTCATCACTTTAATCTAAACTCTACTGTAAATTAACATGTATAGCCTCTGAGATCATACACTTTCACAGAAGTACTCTAATGAAACTTGGCAGCTTTTGCCCCGTAACATCATTTGTTCCATTCACTAGCAAAAGCAGACCTCAGACAAGTCAAAACTGTGCTCAGTAATGAGTTCCATTATTTTTCTTCATGTTTTTGGAGTCTCAAAAGCCTCCTGTCCCGTGTACGTTACAGTAAGTCAAAAAAGCACGACAAGCCTGCAGATGTATCAAAGGCAAGCTTTCTCATGCAAGATCCTGAGATGGTTGTCATTTACCGTAACCAAGTGTGGGACTTCAATTAGCGCAAGTGACTTGTTGTCAGTAAGGAAGCTTTCTTCTCAAAGCCAGTACATTAGCTGCTTGATGTTCACAGATGCTGTTACATGTAGAGTTGCCTGTCACCTGGATGCTGCTGTCAGAGTCTTTTGCATCCCTATTGATACTCTCATAACGCTGACATGAAAACAAGGTGCCAAAGTAAGCTCATAAATATAAAGGTTTTGTTTGAATTAACCGCTTCTGTTGACCTCATGGAAAAGTAGGTGCTATTTGTCACAGAAGCACTACTGAAGCTGGGCTGGTGAACGACTTGGTTACAACCATCCATTGTCAACAGGAAATGAGGTGACTGCTGCTCAGTTTTGGGGTGGGGTGGGGAGGATGGAGCTTGACATGCTGTGTTTGTCCTCTGGAAGAGGAAACCAGTGTAACCCAGTTCTGGCCATCCTAAGTGGCAACAACAAGAAGAAAAAAACGCTATAGGAAATACCCATTCATGCAGCCCATTTCTCTGGAGGGAAGTAAAGCGGCATTTCCATGCAGTTTGTCTACTGTGTGAGCTGTGATGTCTGATCTGTCTCAGTTCACAGCTCTGACTTGAGCTCACAACATAGTGGGGCAAGCTGGAGAGAGAGAATGGGCTGCTTCGCTGCACCTTGGGTTGCTTAATTTACCTGCCCTCTGTAGCAGAAACCTTAAGACCATGTAAACTTTATCCTGTGACTAACTGCTCTGCTTAATTGTGTAGGCACCACTAATAAGAAAGACATTTAAAAGCTCTGGACTTGCATATTTTCAAGCAAGTTTTTTCTTATGTTCTTACAGTTAAATCTGATAAATCTAATGTTATTCAACATAAAGATAAAAAAAATCATGGTAGCAGTCATATCTGCATAGAAAAAATAATACTGGAAGGCATTTAGTACAGATCTTTCACCTTCACTAAGCAAGCGATTTTATGCTCATTCACTATTTGATAGGTTTTATTGCATTGAATTAACCTATTATGTCAGCTAAAACTAACCAGGAAGTCTTTGCTACATCCTTACCCATCTTTTCTTTCTCCTGGATGTACATGTATACACTTATTTTTAAATCTGTATATATATAAATGTAGATCCTTCATAAGTTCTGTTGTTTTTCTAATGTTAAAGAAAGCATTAAGTACTAGTAAACTGAAATAAAAAGCCTTGTTGCAAGGGAGAGAAAATCTGTTCTAGGATAAATATCTTCCCCTTAAAAAAATATGGCCTGATTCAACATATGGGCTGATGACCGACTGAAGACTTTCACAGGTCAGTGTTGGTCTGCACGCCGTCAAAAGGGCAGTTGATGGCTTTCAGCGTATCGGTATGGGTGAACCTCGCTGTGTCTGCTGGGGCTATTCTGATGAGCTCTCTAGATCCATGTTTTTGGAAGCGGGATCAGGTGCCCAAGAAGTCAGAGAAAATAATTTTAGTAATTCATTAAATTCCTCTGTGCGTGCATGTTTGCGTATAAATTCGTAAGTAATTAAGAAAAAAAAAGCAGAAAATATCGGAGAACCATGCTGACGTGACCTGGGGCTGGTAGCGTGCTTGGGGTTCCCACCAGTGATTCCACGTTGCCTGATTGAGTTGTGTTACAGACCAGCTCGTAGCAGGGGAAGGGGATACAAAGCCTCTCGGTGGAACTGACAACATCTTTCTGACAGCAGAAGTGAGGAATGTCCATTCCAGTTTCCAGCTCTTCCCAACTTGGATTGCTTCTGTTCCTATTTGGTTTGTTTTGGCTCCTGCTCACTTTGTACTTTATTTCTGTCAGACCTTTTTCATTCTCTTCTCATACAGTGTCTCTGCAGCATGCTTGGATAGTGATTAATGGGAACCCTGACTCGGAACACCTGGCTACAGTGAGTCTTTCATTGAACAGTGGATAACCCAGCAAGCTTTAGGGCAAAGAGCTCACGCGCCTCATTGTGGTGGTTAAGTTTAAACACCAATCTTTTATATTCAGACTCCACCACGTAGGCGGAAACTGCATATGCAGCTGATAATATATGTGCATTTGTTGTCAGTGGCTTCCAGCTTGGGTCTCCGTAGTGCCCCACAGGCTTTATTTGATGTGTCGCTTTGTTTTGTCTTTATTCTCCATGCTCCAGAATCCATAGGTATCTCCCTCCTTTCTTTGTGAAAGAAACTGAAGATGCCCCATGTGTCTTCTGTGGCTCTGCCTGTGGCTAGTCATTTCCATGTGGAAGTCACAACTGACTTCCTAGTGTGGGAACACCTTTGCTGCTTGTGCTTCTGTTGCTCTGTACACGTATGTATGTGTCTTGTATTGCAGAGTTTCCATTGCCTAACCTGTGTTCTGGTTCTTCCTTTTCTCCTTTGGTTTGTCCTTATTGAGAAAGGAATGGTTGAAAGATTGAGGGTTGAGAATTGAGATGAACATAGTGAGGGTAGATAAAGGCTGGTGACTGGTTTGGGTTTTCTATTAGTCAGAGAGCTGGAAATGCGCAGAGCACCGTGTGGCATGTAGACACCTTCATGAAGATAGAGTGAATTGGTCCTGCAGGTACTTGGCTCTTTGGCTTTTCTGACAGCGTAGAAAAAAATCACCTTCAACTTAGTGCTGAACTTTTGGACAGGTCAACTTAGCTGTCAGTCTTCTCACTCATTCCAGTGCCTAGTCTAATACTCAGGTAAGAGAGGTTGTAAACTGCATTCAAGGAACAGAATACCCATCCTAGGGATGAAAACGTGTCAGCACTCCAGGTGGCAATCTTGTCACCAAACTCTGATGCCCACTATATGTATATACATATACACACATATATATATAAGCTGTTCTCCAGTCTCTGGTTCACATTTTGCATGACTGAGTTTTCTTGTGGAACTCTTTGTTTCCAGTGTACCTGTAAGTAGAAATGGATCCATCTGTGCTCAGGGCTTTATTTCACTAAGTATACTTTAAGCTCTTCTTACAAAGCGATTCTGCATTATTTTTGACACGTACTCATTTTAGTCCTTTTTCTGTAGCTTTTACCAAAATTTTTGAAAAACCTCATTCTTTCTATCCAGAGACTGGTTGCTTCCTATGTCTGTGTTTCCTTCCATTGTGCACGTAACCATGATTCCTGCTGCCTCTTGCAGGGTCACGCTGTTGGCGCTTTGCACGCTCCTTCTTGGAGGATTGCTTCTGCCCGCCCCAACAGATCTGAGGCTTGTAACCCTTGGTACTTTGTGTTTGTTTTTGTTTTACCTCTAGAGCTTGAATTCACATCTGGCCTGTTCTAGTCTGCAGACAGAATGGCAAATTCTCACTGTTCTTTTGTAAAGTATTAATCATAGGGTGTTTTTAGAGCTTCTGATCCTTGTTGTGATGTGATCTCAAATTAAATATTCCACAGGCCCTCCAAACCTGTATGTTGAACATATCTGTCTCAAAAGAGTAAGAAATTAATTTAAAGCTTTTCCCCTTAGGAAGCTTTTATAACAAGTAGTATCTCTCAGAAGTTGAAGTTTCAATGCTCTTTATGTTTCTGTAGTGCAGTTGTGTACTTGCACTTCTTTATGCAGCTGTCAGCTATGAAATAAACCCAGTTCCTCTGACCAGCAACAGTGAGCTTCCATCATGAAGTTATGTCTTGGTGCCTGTAGAATGCTCGCTAGTCAATGTTTAGGAAATGAGCCATTGTCATGATGCGGAATTCAGGTAAAATTTGTTTGCAGTTTGGAGTTTGAACACAACACGTATTCTCCAGGCTACCTGTGAAACAACATGAATTGTCAGGAAGGGCATTTAGAAAAAAAAAAAGTCCCTGGCATCAAAGGCAAAATAGGCAGAAGTGATGTCTGCCCAATAAACTCTAAAAAGCGGAGGGGATTGCTGATCTATGGGTTAGTCTGGAGAATCTGGCCTTTGCTTCCAGCAAGGATTGCAGTGCTGCAGTGTTGGGAGAAATGATGGACAAAACAAAGAAGCGGGTGTGAAAAAACAAGGTTAAAACCAGTCCTCTACATTGCCGATCCCAAGAACTTCTTGATGTCAGTAGACGTTTGTCTATGTCCAGCAGACAAATAAGTTAACAACAGACGATAGGAAAGGGAATGGCGTGACTTAAGCAGTAACATGACAAATTCATACGAAGAAGCTGTACGTTCATAATAATGAACAGGCAAAGAGGAAATGAGCTTTGTAGAAGGCTGTGCCCCATCTTGATTCAAAGGAGAAAAATCTAAGCAGAAGGCTCAGCAATTTGCCCTCATGCTGTAGCAAGATCAGAAGAAATTAGATGTGTCGGCAACACACACGAATAATGCGAGTTCTCCCAAAGTAGTGAAGATGGCCACAGAATGGTAACATCGGCTAAAGGTATTAACACAAAGAGGTGGGAAGATGAAGATGATGCAGTAGGAATGTGGTAAAGGGCACATTGCATGCCAGTCCCAATAGGTCAACACATTTTGTGGAAAAGATACAGGACTAAGGAATTGATATATCCCCCCGCCACCCCCACCAAAAAAAAAAAAAAA
>Ga0065711_1009274_pt1 | contig 11341 bp, 7 predicted proteins | sample Hoacrofraction12_FD_59098 | JGI IMG/M metagenome (GOLD analysis project Ga0065711, IMG submission 59098) | Hoatzin crop microbial communities from Cojedes, Venezuela - Epithelial fraction 12 v2 (version 2) | ecosystem: Host-associated > Birds > Digestive system > Esophagus > Crop | place... | reverse complement strand
TTCAATGTCTTTTTACCAGTCTTTAAGCTTTTTCCTGTGTACCTGATCTGTCCACTTTGCAGTTTCTCTGCTACTAACCTTTATTCCTCTCCCTGCAATCCTACAGACTGTATGTGTGTGAAAATCTGGAGCAAGTCAAGTAAACAAAATTTGATTAATCAAGCACAATATTTAAATAACAGCAATTGGGGAAAAAAGGAAATAACTAGATCAATGGCAGGTATATCTTCCTGTCTGAGTCAAATGAGCCTCTTCAGCATGGAGGCCACGTCTTATTTATTTTTCAAAAAATAAAAAAATCATCTATATTCAGAATCTCAACACTAACTGCTGTTCATAATTCCTTCTTTATAGAAGAAATACTTGAACCCCACTTGTTATAAATGAAATTGTAATTACATTCTCATTGTTACACTGGCACCATTTTCCTGGATAACATGTTTCCTGAAGGTGTAATTTTAAACTCTAATTTTAATTTTGATAAAATGCTTGATGCATAGAGACCAGCTGTTATTTGGAGCAAAAAATAATCACGAACATGCGGGATTTACATATTTTTGTCCTTTTTTTGAAATGCTCATTGGAATTGTAAGACTGCACAGAAATATGTTAGTATAAGGTATCCAACAAACACAGCCTTCACACCTAGTATGTGTTAACAGTGCCCCTCATGAGAGTGGGTGTGAGACCTCGTGCCAGCTCTGGAGTTTCCAGAAACTGGGACTTTTGCAGATAGGAAAAAATTATGGGAGAGACCTGCTTTTAACGATCACTCTAAGGGTCTGTCAGGTAACTGGGATCAAAGGAGCATCCAGTGAGGTGGTGATGCAGCAAAGAAAAATGTCAACCACATATTGGCTACTAGCTGCTAAGGAGATGAGATTTTCCATTGTTGTTTTCCAGCTTTCTGATGGTCACATGGATGGAGATATATCCTGCGCTTGTGTGACTACGGGACCTGTACACAACCCCTTACTCTGAGGTTTTGTGGATGTTATATCATAACAAGGCTTTGTAAATTTATTAATAAAATGTGTACTTCTGATGCCAGATTTTGCTCTTGATGATGATCATATTTCTTTGACATAGGTTTGATAAAATCAGACTTACTACACCACACTTCAAAGCATAGCTTTGATCAGCACAGTCCATCTAAAAAGATCATATCACCGGTCAGTGTTTCCTTCAAACTCTTTGGTACAAGTATCAGCACTAAAAATTATCTGTGTTTGTTTCAGGAAACAGGAGATCTTTATATGAGTCAGAAATGCTTGAACTCCTATGTCTCCATTCCCAAGAAAGAAAGCACCTAAAAAACCCCTTAATACTAACCAATGTAATACCTTACGGTGCTCCCTAAAGAAGGATTTTATTGTTATGCAGAAGGCAGATGCAGAGGTAGACTGAGAAGCTTGCAGATCTCAAGCATCCACATGTGGAGCTACAATACACAGGCCAACATCCACCATCCACAGCCCTGTGCACAATCTGCCAGTACGTGACTGCATACTAGCAATCATCTCACAAAAGCTTTCATACAGGAGAGACACCAGAATGAGGTCTTTGGCTCATGTTGGAAGTATTTTTCTGGCTTCTGTAACTTGGCTCCTCGCAGCCCGTTTTCTCCCAAAAGTAAGATCTCTTTTTCTCTGTTCCCCAGCCGCGCTCAGGCTAGAACTTGTACTTCTCATTTTGCCCATGTTTCCTGGTACTGTCCCTGAGAGGCTATTTGTTTTTCAAGTGGAGATGAAGGAATCTTTCTTTCATTTCCAAATCCTATGATCTTTGCTACAACTCCAAAAAAGCTGCACTTGACTAATTCACATGCTGCTGAGGGTCAAAAGAAAGCATTCAAGCCAAGTGAGGAAACACAGAGGCACAAAATACATATTACACTCTAAAAGAGAAGATAGAGTAAGGAATAAAAAAAATATTTTCTTCAGCTTCTTTAATACAACCGGTATATCCATAAACAGTATTTATTTCCTAAAATACTCCCAAACTGTTCTTTTATATGGTCAAGCCCTCCAAATATGTCATTTTAAGAACATTCTTTCTCACGTCATACAGACAAAGAAATAATAAAAAAATCCTTACCACTATACTGGAAAAGAACCAAAAAGGAAGTCTAAGAAAATAAAAAAATGGTGTCCAGGATTACATATGTGAATGTCTGAACGTTTTCCCAGGCTCTCATATCAAACTTATTTCATTTGGAAAACACGGGAAGAAATAGATATAGGAAGGTTTGCTATGACAAAACAGGCTGATTGTGCCCTGAAAGGACAATTGGCCACAAGACAAGGAAAATGCTGCTTCTTTCTCTGTGTAACCTTGCAAAATTCACTATCTGAGATTTGAATCTTGACCATATCAAACAAGAAGGGAGTGCAAGTCTCCAGTAAATATTTATTTCCACATATGTTTGTTCCTGAGACCTCACTTCTGAAACCCTGTTGAGAAATCTAGCTCGGTAACACATTATGTCATATGGGGTAATTGTGCATTTTGTTATACCAGGCTGGATGCCATGTATGGAGTGTTTTTGATATAGAACTAGAAAAAAAAATCAAACTTAGTTATAGGTAGAAGTAGATACATAACATATCTACTATACCTATACAGTAGTAAATATTTTGTGGCTACAACAATGGTGGGTTGGCTTGCCACCAACCACTTCTTATTTTACTTTGCTTATGCAGCTTGAGGGTCTCTCCTCCTTTCCATTGGTCATCTTATATCCAGATTTTCTTGTTGTTTTCTTCATACTAGCAGCTCCTGTACACGAGAGATTTTTACACTTAATTTTTTCCATGCTGCTCACAGTTTTTGTGTCTCACTCACTGTGTGATATTTTCTGTAAACTCGGTCTTTATGTGGCTTAGAAACATGCAAGAGCTGCAAAGCATAAGCTGCAATTTGTTTTCATCCAGTATTGTTTTCAACAGCTTCTAATTCTATGAAATTCAGTGAGTTAAAAAAAAAAAGTTTCATTGTTTTCTATATAAATATACAAACAAGTAAATAAAACCAGAAGCTTGTCCAATGCCAGACAGATTTCTTATATCTGTAATATATCCTGCTTATTTTTGTTAAGTGTCAAGTCAATTTTTGAACTGGAAAGCCAGCCTGTCCCTCAAACTCCATATTTTCTTCAGTTTTATTAAGTAAGCGTGTAAGAAATCAAATGAGGAAAGAAAAGGAGGAGTGGAGGCAAAAAACCAGACCCATGTATTTCACAAAATATTGATTTGATCCTCTGAGAAAGTGAATCCTAAGGTGTTGAATTGTGATTTTAGATGTGGAATATGAAACTGTGAAATAACTAAGGGATTTTTACTGTGTACTTTTATTTACATGAAGTTGCTTTATGCTTCAAGAAATAAGAACCTTCTGTTGAATTTTACTAGAATATCATTAGGTTTATGACCTGCAGACATTTGCCCATCTGTTTGGTAGAATAGCTTTCAGTGAATGAAACAAAATCAATGCAGGCATAAATGAGTGTATTTTAATTAACCTACTTTTTATACTGTGAAATTATCTTGTTCTTGTAGCAGTTACATGACTTTATGTTTTCATACATATTAGTGAAAAAACAAAACTCTTTGAAAGTAAAACTCACTTGAGGAAGCAGGTGCCAATTTTTTAAATTATTATTTTACCAACTGAAGAGTAAAAGGATGCCAGAAAATGTGAATTTCAAAACAAGTTTAACTAAAACATGTTGGACATAAAACAAGTAGCTGAAATAAAGAGGATCAGGATCCACATGGGAAAAATTTTAGTTTTCCATCTTTGCCTTAAAGTAGATGATGCTGAGCAGTCACAGAATAAGAGCCAAGGACTGATATCTAGATCGTAGTGAAAGTACTCGACATGTATGAAAATAGCTCCCTAAAGCAGGAGAGTCAGAGTTTCCTTGTCTTCCTCAGAGTCGCAAAACTCAATCTCTGAGGTTAGTGCTAATTTTCCTTTCTTTTGTGAGAGATTTTCGATTCTTAGTATGTCTGAGATGAATGGGTGATGAGCTGAATCTGAATTACACTGAAATAAAGAGCAAAATGCCTATTTCTTTGTTCACTGTGAACATGGTTAGGCCCAAGGTCATCTGGGATTCTTCTTTTCGCTGCTACTGTAAAGTTTTCTCATCTTCCTGTTTCATATTAAAGGTTATTCTTAATTACAGAGTAATCCCAGAATGGCACTTCAGTAATTCACACAAAAGATGGGGAAGTTAATTTCAGATATCCCGATGTTACACTTATGGCCCAATTAAAAAAAACAAACAACACCACCACACGACTAAAAACAAATAATTTCATAAAATAAAGACATTAACCCATTGACTTATGTCTTGACTGTCAAACATGCCTTGGGCATATGGATTCTGACCTGGGAGATAAGGTCTGTGAAGGAGCAAACAGGGGGGCAGTTCCTAGTTAGAATCCACTGGCAACAGAATCTCTCTTGGGCTTGTACCTCTTTTGTGGTTGAGAAGGTTTAAAAGTGACTTAAGGAGATTTATCTTTTGTCAGACTGAGACACACTGCAGATTACTCTGCACAGGCATGTCTTCAACCACTGTATTTTCATACTCTGGAGTAAAGAAACATCTTGTACTGGAAATCAAAAACCCCACACTTAAAAAACGTCTTCAACTTGAAAAGGTCAGAGAGGATCCATTTCATGGTTTTCTTGGAGCACACACCATCCCACCAGGCTCTGAAGTTGTCACATAAACTTTTTGGGCTTCTGTGGTTGGATTCTGTTTCAGCCTATTTGTCAAGGTGCTGGAAGTTGGGAGTGACATTTTAAATTTTATTTTTTAAACCCAAATATTTTTATATTGTGTGATTCAAAATTCCATATTGGAAGAATATAGAAAATCTAATTTTAAAAGAAAGATTCTGTATTACCTAGTTTTATGGTAGAAAATTGCAATTTATTATGGTTTAACCTCAGTAGGCAGTGAAGCCCCACATAGTTGTTCACTCACTCCCCCCTTTTGGGATGAGAGAGATAATCACAAATATAAAAGTGAGAAAACTCATGGGCTGAGATAAAGAGCGTTTAACAGTTAAAGCAAAAGTGGCACGTGCAAGCAAAGCAAAACAAGAAATTCATTATTTACATCTCATGGGCAGGCAGGTGTTCAGCAATCCCAAGAAAATGGCATTCCTCCTTGCCCCAGCTTTTACTGTTCAACGTGATGTCATGTGGTATAGAATATCCCTTTGGCCAGTTGGAGTCAGCTGTCCCTGCTGTGTCCCCTCCCAGCTTCTTGTGAAACCCCAGCCTTATCCACTGGCTGGGCAGCGTGAGAAACAGAGAAGACCTTGACGCTGTGTGAGTATTGCTCAGCAACAGCAAAAATATCCCTGCGTTATCAACACTGTTTTCGTCACAAGTCCAAAACATAATACCATACCAGCTGCTATGAAGAAAATGAACTCTGTCCCAGCCAAAACCAGTAAAAACCTCACCATTATTTTTGCAGAAGTATATGTTAATAATTGCAGAAAATTAATTATAATTTTGAGTGGATAATATGGAGGGTAAATTAGTTCTATGAGCAACTCTGTTTATTCTCAGCGATATAAGCTAAGTCATTTTTCAGAAAAGTTAGCAGTCTTTCTCTGGTACTTAAAAAAGTACTCTGTCTTCTCCATTGACAATGTACTGTAATACAAATGAAAAAGAGAAACCTGGAAGGATTACTATGCATTGTCAAATATATCATCAATTTGGTAGAGATGTGACAGTATTTACAGTAAGACTCATCCTGCTATTTTTATACAAAGCTCTCTTTTTAAAACATTGCTTACTTTTAAACACTGTGAAATGCCAGACTACAGTTGCATTAATGTTATTTAGATCAGAGATAACCAGATAAATTGTTCTGCTACAGAATGGATGAGCAATTAGAACCAGACTCCTTGCCTTCCAATATTAAGAGGAAATGTTACAGTGTCTTTCACTGGACCAGTGGTAATACACAATTAGACCTGAAATCAATTCCTTAGAAGCGGAAAACATGATCAGTCATTTAGAATGACCTTTATTTGTTTTAATTCACGGTGTTTTGGACAGCACTCAGGACTTAGAAAACATTTTTCATATTCTCTCTTCAAAGATAATGCTCCAGTTTTACTTTTTTAATGCAACTCATCCCCCTGCCTCACTCCAAAGTGTGCCCTTTTCTTCTCTCCTATTTATTTTAGCCTTATAGCTAGTGGCTTGAGCAATTAGGATTAACGATCAAATCAAGGTATCCCAGTGGGTGATCGAAGTTAAATATTCATACCACACCAGCTATGTCTTGTTATATCTGATAGATCTAGAAAGCTCAATTAAATCTTTATTTGAAGTAGGCTTCTGAAGTTGTCCCTGTTTCTTTATGAAACTGACCTAAATCAAAGAACTTCTACCTTGAGTGACCTCTTTCTCTCACACAATTCCCACCTATTCTTGTGAAACTTATTAAGCGTTTGAGTATTATTCTAAAATTAATATTCCACTAACCTTAGTTAAAAACATTGTATTACCAAATATGGGAGTAGAATGTTTCAAAATATTGATGAAAATTTACTACTCAGGGACCCTACAAAGATGGGACATATGATGTCAATATTGAATGGACTAGCAAAGTGGGGGTTTCGTTTGTTTGTTTTTAAAATAGAGGATACCCTTCTGGTTAGGTTTGGATAATCTCTCCTTGAAAACCAAGATGCAGAACTGCCTGGTAGTTCTTAAATTTTGCATAAGTAGAGTAGACCAAAAATGCTGTGGGGCCAAACTGATTACCAGTGCTTCTCTTCAAGGCAACATGTGTCTGTTTCACTCTTGGGAAGTGGAATCATTGTAGTCAAGAGATGTTAGTGGTCAATGGTATAAGTGGACATAAAAGAGGTCAAATATGTAAGTGTTTGAGGGAACTAGTAGGACTCCAGAGAAGAGAACAATCAGACATATAATATCTCTGAGCAGGAAGCACTTACTGAAAGGCAGGAGACCAAATAAAACAGCAAATGTTTCAACAACGTAAGTATGGGTGATAAGTTAGGAAAAAAAGGACACATGCTGAACATATTTGGAGGGGATTTACGTCAAAAACCATAAATTAATCTAACCAGGATATTGGAATTTTGCTTTTGAAGGAAAAGGAAAGTGCTTTTTCTTAGACTGTAAGATGGCACTAAAGTATGTGCTATGTTAATTTGATATATTAGAATGTGCTGAGAGAGTAATGAAGATACTTTGATGGATTTCTGAGGCTGAGTTTTTTACACTAAGAAAGCTGATTTAAAAGTGATTCGCTTTCTTACCAATGGAAAGAAGAAAAAGGACCCAAAGTATTGCAAGTTAAAGATAAATGAACAAATAAATAGCCTTAATTACAAGTGACCTACTGAGGAATGATTCTTCATAGCTATCCTCCCTGTGATAATGTCAGGGAAGTGTGAGACTGACAAAAATATGTTCCAAAAATCAGTTTTAATGGTGTCAAAAATAGAACAGTTGAATTGAATGAGGATCTTATATCACAAAGACCTCAGCAGACACAATTTATTTAAAGGTTCAGAATGTCGATTGGGAGCTAATACTAGATCTACTTGAACAAACTTTAGTGCGTGATGGAAATTAAACCAACTGAAACTACTGAAACAACAGAGGTAATCAAGATTATGCTCTGACAACATTTCACAAATTAGAAGTCCAGTATAGCAGTTGGGAATGTTATCACTATACAACAGGCAATAATGGTGGTCCAAGGGCTGTGCACATTCACTCACGATGGGGAAACTCTCACTCAAGGGTACCCAAAAGACGGGATCGATTACCCTAAGGAGGTGAGGGCTCACTCAAGGGTATCCAGAAGAAATAACCAGGCAACGAAAGAGGGGGAGGGCACTTCGTCCTGGGAAGTTTCCATGGGCAACATCTCAACCCACAGGTAGAGCTTCCAACCACAGATCCTCTGCTCCATGGAGTACCGACTCTCTCAGGGGGTCTCCAACAGGGTTTCGTTTTATAGTCTGGTTGGATTTGAACAGTGGTCATTTATGACCAGTGGTCTAGAAGTTTCTCTCTGCTCTGGCATATCATCAGCTAAGATCCTGCCTGTTGACAGAGGGGTCCCACCTTTCTCTTTTGCTCCGCAGGGGGGCAAGTGCCTAACTACTAGTGTCACAGCATCCCAGTGGAGGGGAGATGGTCAGCACCCGACCAGAGTTGTGTATGTGGGCACTGCCATGGCAGAGCACCAGAGGCATGAAAATAAGGGCATGAAAGAGCCCGTGGCAGCCGTGTTGAAAAGCTCTGGTTCTTATCGAAGTGGGTGGACTGGCCACAGATACCTTTAACCTCTCTTGGTCATTGTGTTCTGCCAAGCTGAATAGAGGCAGAGGAGATGGCATAAATATGAACACCAAAGTGATAACAAACTGATAGTCAGGTTTTGCTTTTTAGTATTTTTCTTTTATAAGCAATAGAAAATAATTATCTCTTGATAGTGGTTGCCCTACAATAGCTTAAGTACGACTGGCTGAAGTCAAGTCTTACAGAAGCAGAAAGTGTTAACTGGGCATTACATGGTCTCATTATAATCTGATGGACAACATAATCTATTCCTTTGGTTTAATGACCATGTTAGATTTAATCCTAGATGTGTGTTTTGGAATAAATGGCATTGCAAGGTTGAAAGGCATAATGAAAAATTCAGAAGAAGATTTTTCTTCTTCTACTGCTTATTGATAAGTATTTCAGATGGCACTAGATGTCATTGTGTTACGGATGCTTTGCAAGTCATTTCAAAGCTATAGTCAAATTTGGATGCGAAATAAAATTTATTTCAAATAAATGAAGTCTCCCTATCTGTAAAACTGGGTTTTAAAATGAGCGATGCTGTAGGTTATTATTTCCTGTAAGAGAACGGGAGGTCAGGGGAGGACTAATTAGCTCACCAGCACACAAAATTAGTGCTCCCAGAGAAAACAGGTTTGGGAGCAACATACTGAGTAGACTGACAATCTTGTAATTTTTTCTAAAGAAGGCTATTTTATCTTGTACACAAAAGGCATTATTAAAGAACAGTGTGGGAAATGACTGATCCAAAAGCTTTCGAAACCAATGTGAAATATTCATGCTGGGTTGTTTGTGTAGCGAAGATACTGAAGGTGAAGGGCTCTGGAGCAGAGGCTCGCATTGAGGGACTCTTTCTCCAGTGGCAAACCCACAGCGGCGAGGCAGCAAAAGCTCTGAAAGAGAGAGGGGACCCCAGACCACCCCCACCCCCCTCCCCCGGGAGCGGGAAAGCGGGAGTTGCCAACGAGTGGCAGCTCTGACTCAGCAGGGGTGGAGTCAAGTGTGACAGCGGCCAAACACCCTCACGTTTAACAGCGGTCCCCAGGGAGCGCGGGCGACCAGGAGCGCGGGCGAACAGAGGTGACAAACAGAGGTGGCAAACAGAGGCGGCAAACAGAGGTGGCAAACAGAGGCGGCGCAGCAGCCAGGGAGCGGTGCAGCAGTTTGTGCGGCAGTTCTCACAGGCAGGGTTTGCAGGGAAGGCGAGTGGGCAGGGTGCAGCACCCCCCTCCTGGCTACTCAAGTAGTGGGCATCGCCCATCCAGGAGATATTCAAAGAATGGTTACTACCCATGGTAATGCTGTTGCTAGAAGGAATGTGGGCACCCAGACAGAGGCCCCACGCAAGGACAAAGGTGTCCAGGTCTCTGGCTGCAGGGAGTGCCTGAGCCTGGCACTAGTACCGGAGGACAGCAGAGACAAATGCTGTGTTCGGTGTGACCAGGTGAAAGATCTGCTCAGCCTGGTGGCAGAGCTGAAAGAGGAAGTGGAGAGGTTCAGGAGCATCCAGGAGTGTGAGAGCGAGATCGACTGGTGGAGCCGCACCTACCCTCCCTGAGGCCAAGGCAGCAGGAGGCGGCTCCGTGAAAAGCAGAGAACCCCCTACCCTCTTGCCACCAAGCAGAAAGAGGGAACCTAAGAGAGGGGGGGGGAATGGAAATGAGTCCCTGCTCGGGGTGGCAAGTGAATCACCTCCCGGCCTCCCTCACCTGCCCAGTTGCCCTTAAGCAACAGATACAGGGCTCTGGAATGTGAGGGACCGGCCACAGAGGACGTGGGTGAAGGTGAAGCTCCATCCAGGGGGTTGCCTAGGACGAGTCCGTCAGCCGCACGTATTATGACTGCCTCGGCTAAGAAAAAAAGAGGGTCATTGTCATAGGTGGTTCCCTTCTGAGGGGAACAGAGGGCCCAATATGCCAATTGGACCCATCCCACAGGGAAGTCTGCTGCCTCCCTGGGGCCCGGGTTAGGGATGTTGCTAAGAAACTCCCTGGTCTGGTGCGGCCTTCTTATTATTACCCTCTCTTGGTAATGCAGGTTGGCGGGGACGAGATAGCAGAGAGAAGTCCCAAGGCCATCAAAAGAAACTTCAGGGCTCTGGGGCGACTGATTGAGAGATCAGGGGCACAGGTGGTGTTTTCCTCCATCCCTTCAGTGGCAGGGAACAGCACTGAAAGGGGCAGATAAACTCACCTGGTTAACAAATGGCTCAGGGACTGGTGCCATCGGTCAAATTTTGGCTTCTTTGATCATGGGGAGGTGTACACTGCACCGGATTTGCTGGCAATAGGCAGAGTGCAACTATCTCAAAGGGGAAAAAGGATTCTTGGCCACGAGCTGGCGGGGCTCATTGAGAGGACTTTAACCTAGGTTCGAAGGGGGAAGGGGATATCGTCCAGCTCACTAGGGATGAGCCCAGGCTTGGCATGCCAGTGTCAGGGGTGAGATTGACAGCCCAGCTCAAGTGTGTCTACACCAATGCATGTAGCATGGACAATAAACAGGAGGAGCTGGAAGCCATTATACAGCAGGATGGCTACGACTTGGTCGCCATCACAGAAACGTGGTGGGACAGCTCGCATGACTGGCATGCTGTTATGGATGGCTACACACTCTTTAGGAAAGACAGGCCAACAAGGAGAGGTGGTGAAGTTGTTCTGTATGTGAAGGAGAAACTGGAATGCATTGAACTTGGCCTGGGGGCAGATGAAGAACGAGTTGAGAGCTTACGGGTTAGAATTAAGGGACAGGCTCACACGGGTGACATTACGGTGGGTGTGTACTACAGGGCACCTGACCAGGAGGAGGAAGTTGATGAGACTTTCCACAGGCAGCTGCAAGCAGCCTCACAATCACAGGCCCTGGTTCTCATGGGGGACTTCAACCACCCTGACATCACCTGGGAAGACCATACAGCTAGGCAGGCGCAATCCAGGAGGTTCCTACAGAGCATCGATGATAACTTTCTGATGCA
>Ga0065711_1049367_pt1 | contig 11342 bp, 4 predicted proteins | sample Hoacrofraction12_FD_59098 | JGI IMG/M metagenome (GOLD analysis project Ga0065711, IMG submission 59098) | Hoatzin crop microbial communities from Cojedes, Venezuela - Epithelial fraction 12 v2 (version 2) | ecosystem: Host-associated > Birds > Digestive system > Esophagus > Crop | place... | reverse complement strand
TGCCTCTTTCTTTTCATTCTCCTCCGCACGCCGGCGGGGGGAGGGGCGGCCGCATGGCGCTTTTGTTGCCGGCGGCAGCCGAAACCAAGACAACACCTCATGGAGAAGAAGACATCTCTATCTTTTGCCTTTAAAGGATAATCTTAAATTGTGTACCTTTTTATCCCTGCAAAATGAAAGGAGCAAAAAGCTGGTAAGGAGGAACAGGGGAGAAAAGTAATTTAGTGAGTAGTACATGTCAGACAACATACTGTCCATTGGCAGATTCCTTTATATAGTCAGGGTTTCTAAGTAGTTTTTCACTACAGCACCTGTCAAAAGTATTCCCTCTAGATGTCTTTTGGATTTGTAGAAAATAAGAGAAAGAGAAGCCATTAATTGCGTTTTACAGAGATCATATCTCAGAATTCCTGGTTTGGGATTTTTCATAGAAAAATTAAATAGATCCATAAATATGCAGTCTCTACAATGCTTGATTTGATAGTGGCCACGTTACTGATATTGTCAAATTGCTAATGTTCCATTTGTCTTCCATGCAGTGTCACTACTTATACGAGGCACAACAAAAAGAAATGCTGTGTTATTGTATCATCAGCTCAAAGGCAAAGCACCTGGTTTACCTAACACAGTCTACAGCCATTGCAGCTATGGTTTTGATAATCTAATTGAGTCATTAGCCAATCCTTTTCTAACTTTTTATGCAATTAAAAGTCAAAACATTTAAGAAACCCAGACATCTGCTTTGCAATGCTTCGTGTTTGCACTATTTTATATTTGAACCAGACCCTGCACATCACACATGCATGCATATTAATTGAAATGCTGCAAAGAGGATTTTACCTTTACTTTTACAGTTGCATGAAAGCAGAAACCACAGCTCAGTATTTGCTTTTCTGGAAGTGTATGTATGTGACTTACTGGAAGCGTATCTCAACTCAAAGTACTAAATACATATGTAACTGAGCTCATGAGATTAAGACAGTAGAACGAGAAGCTGGAATACAAGGTCCTTAGTCCTGTATGATAAAAAAAGTCCTTGAAACTCCCTAGGTCTTTACTCCCTAGGAGTAATTTAAAAGTTTCAGGATATCAGAGCATCGAGTGTCACTCACATGTTAGAGCTGAGGAATCTGAAGCGAGTAAATAAAGTTCCGAAGTCTCTTCTACTCCCTAACCTTGTGCAGAAGTACAAACCACAAACCATGATCCCCAGTTCTAACTATACCATCAAAAATGTCAGGGCTTTTGCAGTGAGAATGTTGTGGGGTGGAATAAGAGTGTTTCAAGGCCTTTAAGAGACCTATTTCATTTCCCATTTGTTCATTAACTTACATGTTGCTTTCACTCATTTTCTGTTGTCTTCTTTATCTTCTGCTCACATGCCTTTCAAGTCACAGGCTCTTGCCCATCTTTCCTGACAAGCAGAGAGTAAGCAGAAAAGACAAGACAAGCTTTTGTCCATATTCAATATATTTGTTTCAGGAATCAGATGATGCTGGGGGGTTGCTACCTGTTTGAACTTTGTAAAACTTACTATTTCAAGGAGCATGGTAGACAGCCAGACTGCAGTCTTCTGAAAGAAAAAAACAAAACGAAACAAAACAAAAACCAAAATGAAGCCACAAAAAATTTCTGGCTACCTGGCTTCACCTTTTTAATTTGGATTTTTACATCCTTCTGCTGGCATTTGTTTTCTTACATGTTCTCTGTGCTATTCTTTAGCCTTAAAAGCAGATGAAAGCCAAATGTTTATTCACTGTACCTATATATAGCTGCAGGGTGTATCTATAGAGCAGGGGAGAGTTTACAGACAGAAGAAACCTTTCATCTTTTCCCAACCACTTGACATTAAAACAAGGCTATTAATATAGATCTACCTCCATGGATAATGCAATATGTGAGAAAAAAATGCACAAGTCTAATAGCAAAATTTCAAAATTAGGGCTTGATCTTGCAGAATTTGTAATCCTACCTATACAATCTAGTCCATATTGGGATGTGAACCTGAAATCATAAAGCAGGCTAAGTGGAAATGTTGCAAGAATCTGCAAATATTCTGGACTGAGAAAAGTGTTTGGCTCAAACACGGTTCACTGAAGCAAGTACAAGTGTTTGCAGCAGGAAGGGGACCCAAATGGACAATCCTGGGAGGTGATGAGATGCTGTCAGAATGTTTGTTCTACAGTTGGAAGCTGGCTGCCGCATGCACCATGACATCTAAGCTCTAGTATACCTGGCGTGTGTACAAATAGCTGTACTATTTGCAGGTGTGATTCATCTCACCTAAACAGTGTATTTATAAGTTAAGCACCTAAGATCAGTAAGATGAATCACTCTCTGAAAGTGTTTAATAATAAATTATTATTATGCATAATAAGTGGCATACAAGGTGACTTGAATAACTTTTAGATGCTGAAGTTAAATGAGAACTTCATCTTGACTGTACAAACCTGTGTGGGACTGTGGTACATGCTCATGTAGCAGATGCATATTGATACTTCTGTGGCACCTGTTTCTTGCTAAGTAGATTAAAAGAACTGTTGATGCATACTTTTACCTGCTGACATCGTACCTCCCTTGGATGTATAGACACAGCTCTTAGGGCAGCTTGAACCCTGCACACTGGCATCATAAAACCAACATAAGACCAGTAACACCAGGTTTTGCAACAATAACCCTGGGAAATTCAGTTGTGATATGAACTGTTAATTTTAAAGGAATAACATTCCATCAGAGTTCATCCCTATGCTGCATCATCTTGTTAGTGTGACAAACATGAAACGAAAGTGATTACAAACTCACTGGCCTGTTGTCATTTTCCAGAGTCCAACACACAAATCAATAAATAGTACATATAGGAAATAAGATTTTTTAATTTATCACTTGGTCGTTTCAGCTGTTGTTAGTGACATGGAAGAGCAAATGCACTTTATAGGAAGGAGTGTGACATTGCTTCTGAGGCAATAATATGACAAAAGCAAAGTGAAAAACAAAGTCAGTAGAAAAGAGAGTGAGCTCATGTAAACGTGAACTTGATAGCACCCTTTCAACACTGTTTCATGGGAGAAATTTAATTTTTACATTTCTAAAATTGATGAAGGGTTGGCTTTCTCAACCCCATACCAGTCAGAGAACAGTTCAGCCACTCTGAACTGAAGCAGCTCTATCCTGAATCACCTGCAAACGCAGCCAGTCTTAAGGGAGTGTTTAGAAGGAAGAAATAACAAAGGATAGGTAGCTTAGTTCATCAAAAGAAGACAGTTTCAGGGACTGATTTTTTTTAACGGCTGGGCTTGATCTGAACCAAAATCAGAGTCAGAACCAAAGTCTCTTCTGTGCCAGAGCGTCTTAATGGACAGCTAAGGCCATTTTAGAACTCCTGTGTTTTATTTGGGCTATTCTGAACTATGATTTTACTTGGGGACAATTTGTCTTCAAAGGAGACTACCAGAAAGGGTGACGGGCAACCTGGTAGAGGCAGGGAAGTTCTGTCACCTTTTGCTTTTTGTCTTCTGCCATAGCTTTGGGTTATTTGTTATGAGCTGTCAAATGACATGGCCAGAATTTTAAAACTAGCATAGAATTTCATAGACTTCTGATAGTTGTTGAGATTAAGACTGAAAATGATTGTTTTTTCAGATGAGCTGCCAACCCTGCAATGAGCTTGCTGTAGCTGTTAGTTTCACCTGTACAGAGTATCATTAACTTTGTACTGCTATAAGAATTTTTAATAATTCACACTAATACGATTTTGTAGTAAGAAAAGTTTTGATGTTTGACTTCTGAATAAATATTAACTCTACCATATTCCATATCCAATGCTTTCCACAGACAACAAAGAAAACGTTTTTCATTCAGATAATGCTACTGTAGAATTACTAATGCAAGGACTTCCCGCTACTCATCAATTCAATATTGAATTTCCCTTTTAGACTTTGCTTACCTTCTAATGCAGTTCCTATCTTCTCCACTTTTGTTTGTCAGTCGACTCAGTCATTAAATCTTCTTTTAAAATTGTACTGTACATTCTTTCGAGTTTAAACATCAAAGACAACAGAATCAGCCAATACTGAAAGCAATGGTTCCTTCTTTGGTGTTTCCACTTATTTTCATTATAATATGAAATTTCTTCATGGGTGATTGCAAGAGAACAAAATATAGCTTTCTGTTCTTAAACTTTCCATGCCAAGGATGTATTTTAATATGTTTCATAAACCTTAAACCACTGTTATTAGTTGTGAAATGAGAATATACTCTCATGTCATACAAGCTTAGATGACACAGACTGGAAAAATTCATCAACGGGAAACTCTGCCTAACAGGGATTCACCTGGAAGCAGTGTATGAAATACGCTGTAACTCTGACCAAGATACAGTACCTGGCCAACCACTGGGTACCTTGACACAGAAGGGAAACATTTTCCTGGAGAATTACTGTTGGAACTAGCAAAACTGTATTCTCAAGCTCCCTCCCTTTTCCAGAAATCAGTGCTGCTTTTCTCTGCCAAACTCTCTTCCTTATTCTAATCGAAAGACATACTCGTTGCTGTTGAGCAGGAGTACCCACAAACTTTGGTACTCTTCCCATTGGAAATGATAGAACTTCAAGCAGCTGCATTGCTCGTATTAGAAAGTTAGGAAGGACATCTTGAAACACCACTTTCCCAGAAGAACCAGCTATTTCACGCAGAGACACTTCTATGCATTATTTTTAGCAAATTTGTTTAATACCAAATTGTTGTCTTCCCTATATGTTTCAAAAGTGTTGTTCAGCTGATTTTCCCCAGAGTGTGTGAAGACTGTGGTCTTTATCCGTTTTTTTTTAAGAAGTGATTCTGATATTCTTGAAACATGCCTAATTGTTGCTAATCTTTTAGATAGGCACAAAGAAATATAATTTCTCCTTTGCTTTCAACTACAGAATCTCCACAGAGCAGAGATTCCATGCATAGCAATTCAAGAAAGCCTTGACCAATGAGCCTGTCGTCAGCCTTGGGTAAAGTAATAGAAAAACTCATCTGATAATCAATAGATAAAGAACAATACAAAGAAGTTGATTAATATGGTCTAGTGAAAAGTGAGTTTAACAAATAGGCTGAAATCCATTATTTGACCAGAGTACCAATTTGCTTATTATGGTATAACACATCAACATGGCATCAGCATTCTTTAAAGTCACTGAGAAGCTCAAAACTTTGGAAAAGAGTCACAAACGTGATTTTGAGACCTGAAGGATAGTGTTGCAATAGGAGATAGAGAGTTCAATCTGCTTTAACTAACAACAGAAAAAAATGGAGAAGTAATTCAGGTACAAGGGCCCCTAGTAGGAAGGTATACCATATATTTTAAATCAGTGAAGACATTCCAACAGCTGCTGGATGGAAGCTGAAGCTCCACAAATTCAAATAGGAGGCTTAAATTTTAACAATGTGAGCAATTAACCTTTGGAACAAACATGATGGATTCTCCATCTCTTAGTGTCTGCAGATTAAAACTTGATACCTTTCCACAAGTTATGCTTTAGAACAAAATTGTTGGGCTCATTATAGTGATAAATGGCTGACATTTAGTGATCTGTAACATAGAGGAGGTGAAAGCAGAGGATCTCAGGGTCTCTTCTGGATTTAAACTTCATGAATTTGTGATGCCTCTGTTAAATTTGGGAGCAATGACACTAGTTAGGATCAAAAGGGATACTTTGGCTTGTCTATTCTAGTTGAATTTTCTCATCCAAAACTTCATTATCTGCTTGATAAAGCAATAACATCTGCACTGGTATAAAAACAAAAATAATCTAGGATTATGTAAATTACATTGGTGAGGGGAATAAAAAAAGGGACAACTTTTCTTGTTATTTCTTCATGAGCTCCATTTTTTTAGAATGACAGAAGATACCAGCCTCTACTCATTATCATTGATGTGCTTCTCAGAAGTACTTTAGAATTTTGTTGATCACAGAAATATGTGATTGTGTTAATGGATGTGAATTAATGGCTTCACTAACTGGAAGATCAGTGAACAAATGTAAATGCATGTTTACTTAAGCATAGTTAATGCCATGAACAGCTTTGTTCACCTTCAATTACAGTTCAGTTATATTTATTATGCTAATAATATTCATGTAAATGTGCAGCAGACATGAGAGTAGTGTGATAAATGGAAAGGTGCTAGAATTTAATGTCAGCATAGTATAGTGATACAAAAGGAGCCACAGATATTGCACATAAAAAATGCGAACATTAGCTTGTAAATATTAGTAATACTTTAAAGGATCTAATTGAGGTTTGGGATGTTGTTCCTGTTTTACAGGTAGATTTTAGCAACCTGATAAGGTTACCAAGAAAGAAGAAATGGCAGAGCCAAGACAAGAACACAGATCTGACTTTGTAGTAGAACACACTGCCTCACAGGGCAGTGTCAAAAAAAGGTAAGCCTTTACAATTTGCAAAATGTTATCAAGCATAAGGAGTCAAATTAGTAAAGGGTAGTAGGAACTGAAAGTTGATCATCTGAGGCATAGCACAGAATCCAGAACCCTGAGCAAGATAACAATCGTCCATATGCAGAGGATCTGTGATCGCAACATCATCCAAAGTAATTAACATATTAATTACCCATATGTATAGCCTTTTTTTTTTAAAACTGTGACTGTTTAGTCAATAAAAGAGTACTAATGATCACAGGTGGAAATTGTAAAATTCCTTTTTAAAGCACCTTGTTTTTCAGGAAAATGCTTCCTTCTTAAAATTCACTGCACAGAACCATTCTTTTAAGACAGCTTTTTACATCATTCCTTTCCAAAGAATGAATGAAACGTGATTCTTTAGAATATTCCTACAAGAATTTGTACTTGCCCTTTCTTCAGTGGTCACTGTGTTACTCATTCAGGGGATAGTTTTGGAGTTAATTCTCTTTCAGCTAGAGGAAAAATAAATTCACGTTTCCACCACTCCAGTAGGATACCCCAGGGTTCCACTATTCAGTAAAGAATTTAAGATGTGGCAGGATAGAAAGACAGCACAAATATAACACAAGGACTGGTGCTCTTGCAGGGCAAATATTCTGTCTGATCTCAAGACAATGGGTAGCAATATCAAACAATTTTGACTAGTTAGTGAGTGATTTGGGCTGCCACTTCCAAAAGACAGTGGTAGCTGCACTTTTGCTTTCTGAATAGCCCCATCCTGCTTTTGTTTAAGTATGCCCAGAGAACAAAAACAGAAAGGTCCTTGGGGTACCCTAACAAGGTATTATTCTGACTTCAAGATCCTGACTGAACTTAGGTGCAGGTTAAATGCAGACCCTTTTCAAAACAGTAAACATTTAAGACATACAGCTGAGCTTTGGCCAGGCACATGCTAAGAGCCAACACTTCACCTCTGGGCTCATTAGTTGTCTGTCAGGAGAAAGAAAGAAACAGTAACTTGACTGGAAGTTAAGTAAGGCAACTAAAGGGAGTTTGGATGGCTGCAAGAGCTTAAGGGAGAGGCTGGACAGCTGAGAATAACTAAAACTCTTATCACTCCATCATTGGATTTCTCGCAGTCTCGATCATAATGATTTATGCAATTTAAAAAAATGTTTCTGCAGGGTAATTGGGTTTCTAGGTTGGAAGTTCTAGTTCACTGAGTAGGTATTCTGAATACAATAAAGAGAAAGACAAGGTATATATTCAAGAAATGGAGAGAGATTTACTAAGGAGACAAACATTCAGTGTTACTCCCAAGAACTAACTGTCAAAAAGTGCTTTTCTAGTTCTTTTTGGATTGAATTGGATGTCTTTGGCCTCTTTGTACTACATGAATAATGATTCATAATTTAACATCCCTGGTAAAATGCTGTTATTGCTACTGTAAAACCAGGCATCCCCACCTAGACTGAGATCCCTGACCAAGCCTTGCAGCAGTAGCGCATGCTAGAATATCATCAGGGTGGTCTCAGTTCTCCTGTCACAGAGCAAATATAAACAGAGAACTGTCTCTGTCATTCTTCACCAAATGATGTGTGTAATCTTCCTTCCTCCTCACTCAATACAAAAATTGAAAGATACGATAAACTTGCAACTGTTAGTCTCAAAGGTGTATTCTTACTGGAGAACGTGATCTCATATTGCTAAAGCGGTGCCAGTTGTAGCAGAATTGAACCCTGATGAAATCTCTCCCTGGCTCTGGAAGTGAGAAAGTTCATGCCTATTCGCCCACCAATTGCACAAAATACCACAAAATAATCTCACATGCCAGGTTATCAGTGATCCTGGCTCAGCAAGTAGGATTCTGTGATGAAATGAAGTGTTGTGACATCAACAGTTCACTAGTATGTCTGCCAGTTTGACATGATAAGCCGGAGTCACCTCTTTTTTATTATGTAGTACTTGGTATACCTGTCATGCACCTGCAGCTCATATGAACTAATGTGGGAGTTTAAGATTTAAGGAGCAAAATAAGACTTGGACCAGGCTGTAAGAAGAGCTCTCCCTCTTACCTTGTCCTCTGTTAATAAAGGATATCTGAAAAGAAGGATTGTGATAAGGAGAGTTGCTCTGCTCTTGAAGTGCCAGATTTCAAGAATGCTTTGAAGCAGTTCCAGAACCTAGTTGAAAAAATGGTAAACCAGAAGACGAAGGAGAGATTAGGCTTGTACATTGAAGATGATGGTAAGAGATACTCTTTGATCGAAAAGTGTAATTTTCATATGGAAAGACAGTGTCATAGAGACAAAACTATAAGAAAGACTTCAAATTAATGTTCAGACTGTGACTTCCTGAGTTTTACAGGAAACAAGCAGATTGAGCTATGAGAGTGCTTCTCTACTTCTGTTAGGGCTTCTGGTCAGATTATAATGCTATGGTGACTGGTCACAAAAGGTAGTTGGCAGAGTTGCCACATATGCAAGTTAGCATGATGCGTTGATTCTAGTGATCTGTAAAAGCCCAAACCCAGTGAATTATGTAAATCCAGTTGCTTAATTGTAAATAATCAGGGCAAAGTTTTGCTTTTCTCAATGCAGCTGGCTATTGTTGCATGAAAGGATAAACTTTATCCCAGGACACCATTCAGGTTCAGATCAACAAACCAGAACTGTGGTATGAGAGTAAGGGAAGAAAGAACAGGTGAGAATTTTTCACCTATTCTTTTATCTGTTTCCTGTCATGTATTGCAAATCAGGTGGTTTTGAAAGGACTGAACTTTAAGACCAAACTTTTTTTTTTCTGTTTTTATTTCAAAATGCTCTAGTGAATACATTGTGAGGAGCTGGAACTTGCATGCTATTGATATTGAGGAAGAAATAAAACAGGAGGTAGGGGGGATAAGGAAGGAAGCTGTACCTTGCCAGTTTCTAACTCTGTGGATCTTGTTCCTCCCATACAGACAAGATAGACTATGATAAGTTCTATACGACCACACAGACACTTTTTGGTCCAGAAATCAAGGATCATAATGTTAAAGCCTTTTTCAGGAAGATTAGCAACAACCTTGATGCAAGGACAGAATGGTGTGAGGTAAGGATTTCTAAAACTTTATTCAATATAAAGAACTAATTGGAATCTTAAAAGGTAACAGTATCAAGCTGTTGATTATGTGTTGTTCGTGAGCTCCATGGCATAATGGGGCAACTTTCATGTTGTTATTTATCCTGGCAGACATTTATTTCCTAAAAAAAATATTATTTGGAAAACAGGTATGCCTTTGTAGCTAGAAAATTAGATAAAATGTATTGTTTTGATTGACCTAGACAAAAGCTAAATTGAAGAACTGGCTTAGAGTACCTTACTTGTTGCTATGTTATCCTATTCAAGAAGTGATGTTTAATTTTAACAAGATGAGAAGGAAAGAGGCTCCATGTTTATTGTGGTAGTAAACAATTTGGAAAATTACATGTGTCCATTTGTTGATTAAATGCACGTTTCCAGGAAAGACATTTGAAGACAGGAGGGTAAAATCTGTCTTTGTAATTTCTTTTGCAAAATTTGAGGGATGATATCCGTTCTGGTATGTGCCTTGAGAGTTGAAGGAGTTTGTATTCTTATAAATTTTAGCTCTTTCCAGCTTCTTTTGTTCTCCACCCTAAGCTATTGTAATTTTAGTTTAAGTAAGAGGAATCCTATGCTCCTAGTGCCAAGACCTGCAATATGAACCTTCAGCAGTAGAAGATCAGTATTCAGTGTAAGAGGAAGTTGTAAATACGAAAATAATCCCTAGAGGCATCCCTAACCTATTTCACTAGAGTGAGGACTGGTTCTTTCAGGCCATCATGTCAGTGAAAGCTGAAGTATGGAAGACCTTTGCCGAGCCCTGCCTTTCCCCCCTTTTTCATGTGGGTGAACAGGTGGGTATTTTGCAAATGGCAGCATTGTCTCTACAAGATTTTTGCTAAGAGATACTCTGTACTGGATTTTCTGCTGACTATCTGTGGCTGCTTTCAGACTTCTAAACATATCATACAAAACAGCTTAATGCACGGGAGAGTCAATGCTGCTAATTCTAGCAGATTCTTAAGAGCAAGATTTGCTCATACTGTGCTGGTTAGAAAATCAGTAATTTCAGCAAGGAAGACTTCTTTCTGTTCCAAATATGTATGATTTTTCTTATTCCACTCTTTCCAACTCTGAGAGGTATCTGTCCCTATAAAGGCATACCATTGGAGGTCTGATAAGAAAGGTTAATTAGAATGAATACTATAAAGCCTGGGTAGGTTACGCTGTTATTTGTAGGTGAACTGCTTTTCTTTCCTACCACTATCTGTTTGGTACATCAGCTGAACTTGCAAATCAAAATTCTTATTAAACATTAATTATGCTGCACTGGTTTACAGGAGTTGAGGAAGTTGGCCTCTGTTCTCTATGCACCAAGATCTTTGAGCCTATTATGTAGATGCACATGACTACATGTTAAAGCATGACCTGACTAAATAAAAACATTTTCCTGCTTTTTTTGTGAAAGAGCACTGAGCTGTCTACCAGAACTGCTGGTAGTTCAAGCAAAGTTTGATATGCTAGATTCCTGACAAGGCAGCAGGATGTGGAGCACAGAGCCTGAGTATGTCCAGGTCGTCCCCTAAACTACTGCACTGATACGCATCGGCCTCAGGCTTTTTGACAGAATGCAAAATCTCTAAAAACTACAGTATGCATTTTGTGCTCTAAGTCCGTCTTTAGCTAAACCATCAGAAACTCTTCCTCTATTTCTTTTCTTTTCTTTTTTCTTTCCTTTCCTTTCCTCTTTTCTTTTCTTTTCTTTTCTTTTCTTTTCTTTTCTTTTCTTTTCTTTTCTTTTCTTTTCTTTTCTTTTCTTTTCTTTTCTTTTCTTTTCTTTTCTTTTCTTTTCTTTTCTTTTCTTTTCTTT
>Ga0065711_1012241_pt1 | contig 11342 bp, 8 predicted proteins | sample Hoacrofraction12_FD_59098 | JGI IMG/M metagenome (GOLD analysis project Ga0065711, IMG submission 59098) | Hoatzin crop microbial communities from Cojedes, Venezuela - Epithelial fraction 12 v2 (version 2) | ecosystem: Host-associated > Birds > Digestive system > Esophagus > Crop | place... | reverse complement strand
GTATTTTTAAAATGTATGCTTTCTTCCAGGGATTAATTCTTCATTCGCTTAACATAAAACTGAAAATTAAAAAAAAAAAAAATCCTTACCAACTTCATACAGATGAATCGTCTTCTTATACAACTGAATGTTTTCACCACTTCTAGACCCATTTACCAGGAAAGTAGCTCTCTTATTTTCTATTGCCACATCTTGGAATCTACATCCTGTATGCCTTCCAAAATGATCTTTGATGTAATTCTGGCATTCTGTGAAATCTTCTTTCCTTTACATGACATATTGCATCAGTTAAATATTGACTATGTCACATGTCAGACCAGAAATCCAGATTCCCTAGATTCAAGAAGACCTACTTACTTTGAGATCCTCCAGTACAGGAAATATTGGATATCTTCTGAAACAGTCTGGCCCACATGCCAAGTGCAGTTCATGAAGGAAACATTGAAAATGACACAGACAAAATTTTCAATGGCTGTCCCATTCATGGCTGCAAACAGAAAGAATATCCCATGTCCACTCTGCAGAAAGACTGTGTAACTGCTCAAATCATGCAGATATCTGCAAGCTCACTTCGCAATTTTTAGCCATCTGATTAGTGAATCCAACTGCATATTTTTAGTTCTTGTAGTTGTGTGCTTACTTTAAGATAGCAATGATTTTATGTGTGTTGAGCCATGAGGATTATCTACCATTGTTACATATGCTGAAGATGTGACTAGGGTTTAATCAACTCTTTAATCAACTCAGGCACAGTAATGTAGTGGAAGCTAATAACAAAGGCAGTATCTGTTGTGCCCTTTGTTTAGAAGCCCTGTCTATCTAAGGTCCAGTCTACAGTGGAATTTAAATTCTACAACCGTGTGCAAGGCAACTTCTCCGTCCTGTGTTTGTCTGAAGTGCTCTGACCCTTGATTGACTTGTAAAGAACTAAAGATTTAAAATAAACTGTCCATCGCTTTCTTCTGTATAACAGCTGGGTGATTACAACTTAAATATGAGTCTGCTTCCTGAAGCTAGTCCCTGCAGAAGTGTTCTGATTTTGAAGAGACAATGGCATATTTTTTGATCTTGAACTGAAAATGGTTGATAATCCCTTCTGGCACTATAGACTCAAGGATAGTGGGAATTTTGTTTGCACTGAACTTAATAGAAGCAGGCCTGAATATCCACGTCGTTAGTGTAAAACCAAGACAAAATTGAAGCAGAAGTTGATAGCTTGCTTAAGTTAAAAGGCTATTTAGGTTGTGTATTCACATGAGGAATTAATTCCTTTTGCGTTTCTTCCCTACCAAAAGGTCAGATCTCCAACAGGAGATAATAGTCATGCAGTACCTCTTCTTAGCTACTATCATCATGAATTGAAGAACTTGATCACAGCTTTCCAAGATGGTGATTTACGAAGCTTGAGCACCACCGGTACCACCTTTACATGTACCTCCCCAGTTTGGCTTAAAGCTCCCTATTTGTCTAAGACAGGTTCCAAACAAGGCTTGGAAGCTACCATATTATGAGATGAAGTGACTGTCTCCTGTCCGGGCTTTACTACAGTCCAAGCTGGAAGCCTCTTTTTCCTCATGTTCCCACAAGCATCTGATCCTGTAGCTGACAGCACTGATTTCAAAAGAAATACTGTTACTGAGCAGACCAAAACCTCTGATACCAGTAGATGCTTAGGGAGAAAAGTATTATGAGAGAGAAAACACTGAGCAGGCCTTTGCCTATACACTTTCTCATCTACCAGCAAGCAGTGCCCTATAGTCTTGAAAAGTTAGAGGCTACCTCATAGATCACTGTGCTTAGCAGTCTAAGAAAGCTTGATCCCCCATTAATTTGCTTCATCTCTTTTAAATACATTTTAATTTTTTGACCTCTACCACACCCCTTGCCAATAGGATGAGCAATGGGAGAGTTCAAAAGGTCTATTTTCCTTCGAACTCCTTTCCTCTCTTCAGCTGTAATGTGAGAAAAGGCAATTCTTCTCCAGAAAAGAGGGATCTCAAACACACTCTTGTACCTAATGTTTTTTTCATGGCTTGCACCAGGCAGCTATTGTGCTGTATGGAGGCTTTTGGGACTACTCTACAGAAAAAAGTTTCTTTCATTTGGGTGTACTACAAGCGTAGGCACATAATAAAGGTGGCTAGGATCACAATTTCCAGAGGGAAAGACTGTTACCTAGGAGACCTGACCTAATATGAAGTTTTGTAACTTTGTTACACATAGAGCTGTATGAATTAAACCCCATCCCTCAGAACACCTCGGCAGAAGTGTTTAGTTCTCACTCATCACACTGGGAGCCAGCGTGCACTGGGACAAACCTTGTCAGGGACAGTATCTTGTAAAGCAATCCCAAGAGTAGCAACCATCTGAGTCTTACACCTTTAAAAACAGAGAGGAACTGTTCAAGAGACAACAAAGTTGTCAGAGTACTCCTGGATTTCTGGAAAACTTCCTCTTTTCCAAGAGGAAGGTTGAAACTGTTTCAAGAGCATGGTTCAATGGCATTTCATTCAATGGCATTTTGTTCAATAGCCATGTTGGCTTAAGCATCACCTGTCCTTCCCCATTCTCAATGGCTCCTGCTTGATTCCATCCTGCCTCCCTGGCTGTGCTAGTGCCATTCCTTGTGGGCCCTCGTAGTGAGCAGTTCTGGAGAAGCGATCGTCACTAAGACTAATAATGCTCCTCCCACCCTAGCATTTTTTGTTTCTTCTTGTTTTTTTATCTGGCTTAGCATCCTTTACCACAAACAGGGGAACAAGCTCATCTGAGATGACAGTGTGGGTTAGCAATAAAGACTCAGAAGAGAGCTATCTAAGCTATTTCTGCTGCTGCAAGAAATGTTCATCCCTATCTAGTCACTACAGGCATCTAGGCTCTTAGCATAGGGTTGCTTATATCCAACTTATGTGTAAGTTTGTACTGAGAGTCCAGTGATTATGGTATTGTTTTGGGGTGATGGAGAGCTTTGCTCAGTTCTCTGGTCTGCTACGGATTCACTTTATGACCCAAGGTCAATCAAATCTGTATACTTCACTTCCCCATTTACAAAAGAAATAAAGAAATTTCCTTCCCATAAAGAAACTGCAAGGTAAATGCAGCAGTCTGAAGGATGATCATAGGTGCTGTGCAAGGGTCTTAGAGGGATGGGCTTCATAAAGCCTTTGTCAATGCTGCAAATCGAAAGAAAACAGAGTTATTCTGATTTCAAATCAGATCACAGCCTGGTACATGTGTGGCCCAACAAGCAGTTGAGTTGGCTGGCGACAAAGGAAACAGGGTGAAAAGAACTCCTACAATGGCATTGTGGTCCAGGAAAAAGCAAACGAAATCACGTCCTTGGCCTCTTCAGTGGTGGCCTCATTTTTTTAAATATCTGAACGAGCATATAGACATATACTGAGATGTTCTTTAATTAACCAAAGTTCTACAGCCAGAACATTACTCTGCCTGCAAAACAGCCACAATCAGCTGCACTGTGTCACATTCATACCAACATCAAACATATGCTAGGAAGATCATTCAGACATGTGTGAGTCACTCTATTCCCTTTGCTGACAGGACTTTTTTCCCAGGTTTTGAGGGGATTTATTTTCCATCTTTTCTTTATTCACCTTTCTGTGGATATGCCAAAGAAAATCTGGCAAAGCAGACAAGTATGACTACCCTTCCTTAAAGGTTTATATTTGAGCCTACTGTACTCACCCACAGTGTAAGTTTTATGATTTTACTTTTATTTTTAGTAACACCTGAAGTGGAGCTAAGTCTTCATGAGACATTCGTCCCATTATCTCCCATTATTTCAATGAGACATTGAAATTTATCTCTTTCCACATTATACATAAGGACTGTGCTAGTGGCTTCTTGCTTAACCACTCCTCTTTTAATAATCCCGTATTTGTCTCTTCTTTAGCATGATTTCCTTAAAAAAGAGGTAGGACTGTACTCTCATGATCCTTTTCTGTGAGCTGTGATGCAAAGTACAGTTCAGTTTCTCTGCAGAGCCCTCTTTCTTCAGAACGGTTTCCTATATTCTTTGATAATTGTAATAAAATACATATGCAAGTGTACTAATATCCTCACAAGCATCTTTTGTTTCACACATGAAAAACTTATTTTCCCATATTTTAGTATCTTTAGCTATATTTGAAATCTTTATTGACATTCTTTATGGGTTTTCATGAAAGAGGTAAGGTACTTAACTGAATGAGACAGATGCAATGGTTGTGATTGCACCCAACTGCATAACAATCCACTGTTTTAAGCACACACAGTGCTTTCTTTTATGTATTTATTTACTGTTCTCGAGTCAGCTTAGGTTATCTGCATCTCTTGGGCAGATGTTAGAAACTTAGTAAGAGTAGTAAGTTCAGAAAAATATAGGAGAAAAGAAAATTTGGCTCTACAATCCTTTGTGGTAATCAGGATTATTAACAAGGAGGGACAGCATCTCACATCTAGGCCTTGAGGCCAAGAGAATTTTTACTTGTATTTAGTAGTTCTTGAATAGAAAATGCATAAACTGTTCTTGACTTTTGAAGACAATGGATTGGATAATTTGTAAAGGATTGTAAATAACATACTTGATGTTGGGAATTAATAAAAGGAAATTAAATTTCTTTAACTGTTTAACCTAACTCTGAAGATGCTGTCAGTTGTGGGGTGGAGTTTGTCTTACCTAAATGTACCCAACTGCTGTATAGATAAGCCCACAAGGGAACCAGTAATTCTGCACTGCTTTTATAGTGGCTGGAAAGGAACAGCTAGTTAAGACACAGTTTATTCAGCCTAGTCTAGGACAAGATGAATGAAGGCTTCACTACGTTTACTTCTGGCCAGTTGCTGAAAAGATAGCCCCCCGTCACCAGCTCAGTGGGATCCCTCTAAGACTAAGCTGTCCACGTTGGTCAGGTGAATCCAAGAGGATTCACTCCTTTCCCCTCTTTCATCACCTGAAATCCACAGGTAAGTACTAAACAGAAATGTTACCACTCTTCTTTTCTCACTGAAAATTGCAAATTTATTTCTGAAAATGCCTTTTCCTCCTCTTTCTTACACCTGTGCTAGTGTCATGTGCTTTTTCTCTTTAGAAAAACAATTGTGGTAGAGTAACAGTACTATATTCCCCAGGGGTGGTCCAAACTTTTTTTCCACATCTCAAATAATTCCTGTGTAGATAATTGATCAAAATCTTAAGGAAACTTAAAGTATTTCTGTGTGAAGTTGTTTCCTTTCTACACTGTAGTTCATAAACTTTCTATGAAAATTGGCTTCAGCTACACTCTGCTACAGTGCAAGGCACTCTCAGTTACCTCTCAGAGAATGCTGAATCCTGACACACATCTACAGGAGGAATTTGGAAATACTAGCGAGGTTCAAATCCTGCTGCAGTGGCTATTCTTATCCAGGTTCATTAGAGAGTTGATGAGATGAGAATAAAAACTGTCCAATTACCTGCTTTTTATAAGAAACGTATGACCATGTAGCATATCACATCTTGATACTGCTATGATTTTTGTAACCAATGAAAAGGAAAGTTTGTAATTGAAAGAAAACCAAAACCTTGCATTATGTTTTTATATGACTGTTTTTTTGTGAAGGGAAACATCTTATCTGTGCTGGGCATAATAATTAAGACTGGGCTTCTGAGTTTTATTTCCCAGCTTTGCCTCTAATACACTTGGAAAGTGATTTTTGTCTTGGGGAATGTATGAAATGGAATTACTGCTTATATGTTGAATGTGCTATGAGAATAAAATTATGCCTATATTGCTATGGTATTTTCGGAGAACTCTGTATATGTGAAATCTTCTACTCCAGTATTAAAACTGTAATAACAGAAAAAACACTGACGTGCTTCCAAGCTAGTGGTACCTAAATGCAGTACTCCTAAAAGGGATTCAGTCTGCATAGTGATTTTGCTCTATGAATATAAAGAACTAAAATCTGAACATTTTCAGTTCGACTGTGTTTTCAAGAGAAAGTGACATAGGCACTCTTCAAATCTGTAATGCATATTTTAACAAGCAAAATACTGCTGTGTTGATGAGGCCAGTAATACTGGAAACTCAGCTAATTTTAAAATACTTCTATATAATTATTTTCAGACTGTAGAAAAAATACACCATCAAAATTTTGGCGAAGACATTCAGCAGACAAATGCATGCGTTTGCAGATACTGTCTACCCACCTCTCACAGTTATTTTAACAACATTAAACCTAGCACAAATAACAGAACACACTATTTCTTTGCCTAGCTTCTCTGGAGAAAAAGAAAAGAAAAAACAAAAGAGAAATAGAAAAGAAGAACAGTGAAAGACAAAAGCAAACCTACCTTCTCCTTGAAAAACCATTTCCCTGTGGCAGTTACAGTGATGGGACACAGAAATGAAGGAAGACGCGAATTTTCCTTGTTGGCATATTTTTGTGTGCTTTGACAATGTGGTTTCATTATTAAGTTCTCCTGAACTGCTCATGTAACAGGGTGTAAAAATCCCGCCTACATCTTACTCATTTCCCTTACCCTATACTTCTGTAACATAGAAAGGAAAAGCGTGGTTACAGCCGTTGTTTTTCTACAGGGAGACAAATAGGTCAGACTAGAAGGACATACTCTTTATCACTCACTTCATTCACGTAATTTTCACTCAATTCTGTCACACATTTTCCATATAGGCATTTGTACAGGGCACAGCCTCAAAGGTAGGTGAATACTTATGAGTCTATCTTCTGGCTCAGGTATGGCTCAGGTACCACTGTTTCAAGCTGTGCCACTGTTTTCTGCTTATTGCTTAGGGTCACTGCCCTGCACAGGAGAATAAGCCTGGTGCTCTGGACTTCGTAGCAGCTGTCCCCAGCTTTGCACTAGCCAGCCTTATTTCCTGTAGATGAGTGATGAACCAATGTCACCATCCTCCACAACTTTTCCGCTTGACACGTACACATTTTTCTGGGCTTGGTGAATTCAATGCACAGACCAGGAAAAGTTTCTTCACACATGCAAATACCCTGGGTGTACCAAATCAGCACTCTGTCACTTGTCTGTGCTCATGTCCTGNTCCNGGGGAGGTGTGCAGTCCCCCATGCCCTCTACCTGCAGTCTGAGCCTCCTCTTTCCAACCGTATTCAGCAATGTGAGCACACACAGTGTGGTGCTAACGCCTTGTGCGCTGCCCCGGCATGGGATGCACAGCTGCCGGTGTCAGCAGGCTCCGAAATCAGCAAGCCCAAGCCTTTTTTGCCATCTTGACTGCTTCTGACATTGGAGTGTGCCTGGGTCCTGAAAGATGTTTGTCCAGCAAAGCCACTTTCTGTGAACTGAGAAATATAACGCCTGACTTTTCATGTATCCGTAGCGCAGTCTGATTACAGATGTCCCGGCCTTTCTCACCTTTAATTTGTTTGAACAGGAAAATTAAGCTATTAAACTAAACAACAGCATTTAAATCTGATGAGTTGTAATATTCACTGAGTGTACCAGTCTTATTATACTTATCTGTTATATCTCACTGGAGGAGTGATAAATCAGATCAGATCTGTCCTGCTTCTGTTTGCCTATAACTTGCACAGTTTCATTCCCATCAACCTCTGTTCTTGATGCTCTTCTGGGCAGAGAAGTAATTGGGGGGGTTCTTCAGATGATGTTTCCTCTTCTTCAGATCTCAATTCCTCAATTTTATTCATAGAGTAGACACCAGGGCACTAGCACGTCCCCTCCTAAGACACTTTATTTCAGGAGCTGCAGAAGTAAGACCTTTTGTTCTCTTTCTCACTTTCTATTGTAGACATTTCTATAAAGTTGGAGTGAATTATGGTTTTGGGATAGATTTGTATCAGTGAACCTGAAATCTCATTTTATGTAAGGTGTGTGCAACCTGCCCAGCAAGATGACAATAATGCTGTGTAGGTTGGAAGCTAAACAACAGATTCTCATATGCATCCGTAAGGTGCACAGAATGAAACCGCTCTTCCGTGGAAAGAATGTAGGTATGTAGTCACACATACTTACACAGAAAATACTAGTCGTTGTGTAGTGGACAAATTCTGCAATGCTGTTACTATTTTCTAGTTTAACAAATGAGAATTTCTCAGCATATTTAACAGTGTTAGAGGGATGAATAATACAGGAAAACAAATATGATAGTCCAGTGATTTCTTGGACTTACTTGGTAATGTTCTTTAGTCCATTGGCAGGACTGAGGCTTTCCAAAGTGTCAGTTAATTCTACACTCACTTATAATGAACTATTGACAAAAGATATTGCCGCTGTGTCCTTGTACCTGTTAAGGGCTGATTGCCTTGGACAAAGAAGGAAGTTAAAGAAATGAAAGGATTTAGAAAGGCCAGAGCAGAAAAGAGTCCAAATCCCATCAGTTCTACATATAAATTCCTAGACAATCGGGTACTTGGTTTTCAATCTCTAAATGTTCACCAGGAGGAAAAATATGGGACCTGATCCAGAACCATAAGCATCACTAGGTGAACACATGAACCTTCAGGTGAGGCCACTCATGAAAACGGCAGTGTGGAATCATGCAGAATAAAACTAGGGATGTTTTCTTTGTCAGCAGTGACAGAGGAAGAGCTTGTCCTTGTGTTTGTTTCAGACCTTAGTATATTTTTTAGCTTCAAGTGTGGTACCTGGTGAACTTGCACGTGAGTTGCACTCACTATGTCTTCCTTGAAACAATATATGAATTGTTTGCAACTAAAAACCAAAAACCATGACTTAATCTAAGCACATAAGTGAAGCTACCAAAATAGAAAGAAAAGGGCTTTCATGATGAGAGTTCCGGGTAAGCTATAAACTGGCGCATCTTTCAGACAAACTGGCAGGTCTTACGGATAACAAGATTTTCAACAGTGTTACTATTTCACTGTTCTATGGTGTACAGAAAGGTAACCATCAAGTTGTAAAGTGTGTTTTTTACACTATTATGGTCAGGTAGAACAAAAACTAGCTGGTGATCTTGGGACTAGTGCGTATTCTCTGTTTGTCCACCAAGGAAACCTCATTACTTATGATATCTTGCAATGACTAGAGGAAATTTAGTCAAACCAACTCTGCTTCTATAGCACCAGTGGCAAGATGCCTAGCTGCCACTAGATAAGCTGTTACACTTTGTAAGAAAAGTGCTCTCATGACAATCCAGCATGCAAGCTGCTCATGCTCTGTTTACTGATGAGAGAAAGAAAAAGCCCAAGCATCAAATGGAATTCTACTGCTGTGAGGCAAAGAACCAATTTTATTACGTTCCTCTTTCGTATCAGCATTTCTGCATCCTGAGCATGTGTGTGTGAATGGCATGCTTTGACAAGTAAGTCCCCAGAATGGCTGCCCTCAAAACCTTTACAAAGGTCCACAGAACAACACTCTTTCTTGATGGTTGCAGCTACTATAGGTACGTTTCATGTTATTAGTGTTTATTCCATAAGCTGAGGAAAAGCTTAGGATACACTTACCTGTGATTTCCACCTTGAGCTCGGCACTCATAATTGGTTGTGCCTGTCTGTCTTTCAGACAACTTCTATAAATGCTGGGCTATTTTCCTGCTTCAGGGGAGAACTAGTTTTCAAGCTCTACTTAGGCTTGCAATTAATTTGCAAATGAAATGGTGGAAATCTCTCCTAGGGAAGATCTCAAGGAGAGAAAAAGCTTTAAAATGTGCTCTTCCATTCTCTGTTGATTGTAAAGTTGCCCAGAGTGGGATAATTTCCCTGCAATAATGAATAGCAGAAAGGTGAAGTTCACTGTAAAGCTGCACTGTAAAGGAGCAGCTTGGTTGGCAAAACAGATCAAAAGGTTTAGAAGAGAAACAGAGAAATAAAGGAAACAGAGTAAATTGTACAATCAGTAGCTACTCTAATGCAGTCACAGAGGAATGAGATTTGACTTAAGTTGCAACTATTTTCCCTTTTCTTTTCTTTCTGGTTAGCTTCCTGTACAATGAACAGAAAATTTATATAGGTGTATGGTGTTCATGCACGTATTGTGGTTAACAACAGATGGCATAACGCAAATTGGGTGAAGGCTGTCATCATCTTCTTCCCTTTCTTCTCTCTTTAGAGAAAATGTTGTGCCTTGTTTATTCTTCATTCTAAAGAGTACCATTTTGCATAAAAAATTCTGCAAGGGACATTTCATTGGAGCCTTGTGATAACAAATGCAAAAAGATATGCAGGATTACTGTGAAAATATAGCAACGGAAAGAAACCGAAGAGAAAAGGAAACAAATGTTCACATTCACTTTCAGAGGTGTGAAGAATTGCAGGCCATTCAGCAGACGCATTTCTGTGAGACTTATTGTGAAGCCCCCAAACAAAACCGGCTCTTCGATTGAGTCTGTGTTTGCCTTCCAGCAAAAGGCTTCCCTTGAGAAACAAATATATTGCCAGCAATGAGGTTGATATGAGAAGGGTTTTACGGTTTAGGTTTTGTTTCTCGTTCAGTGGTGGCTTCATGTTAGAACTGAATGTGATTGCATAAAACATTTCACAGATAAACATACCAAGTCAATGTTGTGATTTCAAATAGAAATCAAGAGACCCTCTTTGAGCCTGAAGGAATGAGCAAACTGCTGAGAAAGCCAAGAGGTGTCAGCAGGAAGACACAGAATTTGCTTAGTTTTCCAAAGATGATGCTGCTTCTTGCTGAAGTCCCTTCAGCAAGATAAACACCTTCCTGAGCTAGTGAGGGGCTGACGCACAGACACGTCAGAGCATATGGAACAATAGTGGCATTGATCTGAGAAGAGCTATGTTATGTGGCTACTTATGGCTCTTAAAAGAATAGTTGCATCAAGCATGCCCATAAAAAACAGGTAAATAGGAGAAGTTCACAATTGCGTCAAAAATTTATTTTGATAAATTGCATTATGGCAATGTCTGGGAGGCTGGGAGATCTTGTGGGTTATAAGGCAATGCATTTATTTGTTACAATTATTGTCTTTATAAAACAGGAAATGGGAGAAAAGAAAAGCTTAGTTGTTCCAATTGCTGCTCTGTAGAGGAATTGAAAGAGTCCTGCTAGAGGATAAAGATAGTGCTGAGACATTTGTGTCTACTAAGTTTCTGTAATTCTTGAAACTGGACCCCACAGATTCTCAGAACAGAATTATTCTTGGAACCCTGAATCCCAGAACTGCAGAAGCTTGGTGGTGATGTAACTGTTATGGTGAATTTGGATACAGGAAACTGGGCTGGTATAAAAGCCTTAGCTTATTGTCAAACAAATTTAATAAATTACAGAATCATAGAATGCTTTGGATTGGAAGGGACCTTTAGAGGTCATCTAGCCCAACCCCCCTGCAATAAGCAGGGACATCTTCAACTTGATCAGGTTG
>Ga0065711_1049364_pt1 | contig 11344 bp, 7 predicted proteins | sample Hoacrofraction12_FD_59098 | JGI IMG/M metagenome (GOLD analysis project Ga0065711, IMG submission 59098) | Hoatzin crop microbial communities from Cojedes, Venezuela - Epithelial fraction 12 v2 (version 2) | ecosystem: Host-associated > Birds > Digestive system > Esophagus > Crop | place... | reverse complement strand
GGGGGGGGGGGGGGGGGGAGAGGGGAGTGAGAAGATCAAAAAGAGACTCTGGCATATCAGAAGATCAATACTTGAGGGACTTGCACTTAGGTCTACTTATAATCTACTGAGATCCTTTTAAGCATTTCCAACTCCTTTTAACCATCTTCGCATGCAAATTCAGCTTTGCAGTAGCTATTCAGGCACACTAACTGTGTGACCCAGGAAACAACGGAGACTTCAGCCAAGATTCTTGGCTAGGAGCAGAAGGTAGAAATGACTCATTATATCAACTCGCAGGTATGCCTGGGCTGATACAGTCCAACCTCACCTCAGATTACTGATCAGACACAGCATGTTTTATTTTTGAAACCCAAGCTGCCAAAGCAGGAAGCGCAACAAGCTCAACTGGTGAGATAAAGGCAATCACCTCACAACACGCTGACACTACCAAGAGATATAATGCATGTATGATCTTACAAGCCAACAGCATAACTAAGTTTAAAGTGATTTAACTCTGAAGTAGAGAAGTTCTCTGAACCTAATGGATTACGATAAGGAAAAAAGGTGTCTTAAAAGTCAACAAGAATTCAAAGGACAAATTATGGGTAAGGGAATTAACGTCTAATACAGGCCTTAGTTTTTTGGGGAACCAAGCTTTAAGATTATAGCAACGGGCTCTAAGTGAGGCAGCAGCTTAATGCCAGCCCCTCTGTTGTCCGTCCTGCCCCCCCAGAATAAACCACCCTCAGCTAGCTCTAATGAGCAAGTTCCTCAAAATAGGACAGGCAGGAAGTATTAATTTTGGCATGAATCAAAACTGGATTGCCTATTTCCTCAGTAATCCTAAGCCTATCTAATCCTAAGCAATTCTCATGACCCATGCGTCTGAGAACACAAAAAACAGAAATGGTAGAGATACCATGCCTTCATAACTACAGGACCAGATAGTTTGCCAGGTTGGTTTGGGGGTTGACTTTTGCTTGTTAGTTTCTCCCCTTGCATCTTTCTACAGCTCCACATTTCAGAAGGAGAGTAGAGAGGACAGTACACCAAAAAGACCACTTAAATTCCTCCTGGAAATTGAACGTTTTCAATCTTTGTACAAAAAACACAAACACTTGGGGAGGGAGAGGGGACAAAATCTATTAATCCACACAATTTTATCTTTTTGGCACGTGCAGCCATAGTGCTGTGCTGAAACAGTGTCCTACTGCTGGAAGCAATTGCTGTCACCTTTAAATGGCCTTCAGAGCTTATTGTTATTTTTCCATCAAGTTCTCATTCTATTTCAGATCCAACACCCTTTCTAGCCATAACAAGACCCTAAGAATATCAGCCCCAGATAGAACAGCTTCATTTGGAGAAAAACATTCTAGGAGTGAGCTGATTCTTTGAGCAATCTTCAGAGTAAGCACAGTCAGAGAATTCAAAGGTTATATTGTTCCAAAAGAAGGGAGCAAAAGCAGTATGTTCTTTCATTTCAATTCATAAGAACATTTAGCTAAGAAATCCTAAACAGCTCAATTCCTGTTGATTTAAGCCTAGAACACATCCCCTATTAGTAAGGTGATGTCTGATGAAGAAACCTAAGTACTAGTGGTCCCCCAGAAGCCTGAAAGGCATAGCAATTTCAAGAAAGAGTGAAACAAGGGAAGAATAAAATTCTCCCTTGGGGTGCAGCACCTTAGCATAGGTGATTTGGGAATCCAAGATCTCATCATGCTGTAAATTAATATTACAACAAGTGAAGGTCATAATGAGAGCCTTGTAAGCATTAGCTTGGGGCAATGACACGCAGACGCAGTGATTACGCTGCTTTTAGAGCCAAGTTTTCACAGAGCTGCACCTAAGCTAACAACAGTGCCATTAATTCACACAATATGTTCCCTGCTAATATAAAATTGACTCTGAATGGAAATCAGGTAGGCAACTGCAACAAATTTCAGGCTTCTAAAAGGAAGCAGAAAGACTAGTTCCATCTCACTGCTACGTGAGTCAAGAAAAAGTGGAGCAATAATGGTGGGTAGCCTTTATACCATCAGGAAGCCTCTGACGAGCTATACCGATGCTAAGACAACATTAAGCAAAAGACTCCAGTTTACCGCCCCTGAGATACTCCTACAGATGGATTCCTGTGAACAAGTGTTTGAAAACCCCAGATGCTAGAAACATGTTCTGACTGGGCAAGGTACTGAGCAAGAATAGGTGTGTTAGAACCTTACCATCCCCATTTGCACAGAGCCTCCTGTATGCAAAATGTACAAGGTAAACAAGGGACAAACCAGGCCAGAAGAAAGGTAAAAGTGGTTTTCATCCTGCCTATAAAATCCTACAAGCATTTTTCAGATTTAAATACATTGTATGGACAGACATTACATTAAATTGGGTATGCATAAATTGATCCAGGGTAGTTGAGAATTGTTAACCTTGCCGCTTACCCGTGCCTAAACCAGAATGGCAGTGCTGCACAGAGGATGTACTGCACAATAGTGGTTTCCAGGAAAAGCCCAGTTGGATACAGTTTAAACAAAGCCAAACCCCACCAGACTGTTTCCTGGAAATCAGTACTAACAAAGTCTGTCCCGTTTCGCCCTTTTGTGTTCCAACCATGAGTGAATATTAGGTTTTCCTGGAATCATTAATTTCATTGCAAGGCTCTAATAAATTCCAAGGAATTTACACACTATTAGAGACAGTCCCAATAAAGACTCGTTGGAAAGCCTGCTCTTTAAATTAGTTCGGTCACTTTCGGCTTCCAGTTCTGATGCACAGACTAAGATTACAATATTAAGTGACAATTTCAGGAAGGATTTGCGCTACTGAAGTAAACTGCCCTCCAAAACACACAAAACTGAAGATGGCTTTTTAGGGTGTTTTTTTTTTTTATACTACAATTTGGACCTAAGGTTAGATTATGCTTTTAACTGTGATCACCTTCAGAAACACACTGCAGAAAATCCACATGCTTCATCTCCACAACTTTTCAGACAAATTCATTCAGGCCTTTATGAAATACTTCCTCACACTACGTAATTTTGTTTTGCTCACAAAGCAGGTCATCACACACTGTTCAGCTACGCCAGCTACTCCCACTGCCTTTGCTTTCAGCTTTTCACCTAAGCAATTCTCAGCTATTTCAAAAAGCTAAAGCTAACTTTTTTGCTTGATACTTAAAATCATAATAATCCAGCTGCCTCTTTAGAATTTAAATAATAAAAATGTTAGCTTACACACAGAGGTCACAAATCTGCCAGAGACTACGCCAGGGCAACCAGAAGGCTCCTGTGATTAGCAGGTACTAATAAAAAAAACCGCGCGAGTTTTGAGCCTTTTCTGTACGCTAGTATCTGCATTCCCTTACCAAAAGATGATTGGGCTGTCAGCCAGCAGCTTGAGAGATTCAAATACTTCAAAATCATGAGAAACTGTTTCAAAACAAGTTATTGAGCACTCCCTCCACACCAAAACAAAACCTGGCTCTCACACTAGATATGCTGCAACGCGCTCTCATCAATTCATTTGCAGACAAACAAAGCTTAAAGCAGCAAAGCGTGAGGATAAAGCACTGCATGTTCTAGACCTCACGTGATCACTTTTCTATTTGTCTGATATCGGAAACAGCTATTCCAACCTAAGCACTAGAAACATGATTTGGGGAAGTACACTCAGCTGAGACTTCTTCAACACTAAAACTTTTTTAAACAGGATTTCCTATTTTTCATTCTTATGCAATATTCACTGGTACTTCTTACTAGCTCCATCCACAGACATCCTACATACAAAACAAAACCGTAATAGAGGCATCTCTTCCCTGCAAGCCATGACCAACACACAAACTCAAAGGGTTTCAATTCACCTGTCCAGGAGGTATACTTGTTAAGCAGATGTCTTTCGGGGTAAGATGCAACGCTAAGTTAATTTATAAAAAACGACAAGCCTAAATTTCTTTTAGAACTAGGATAATCAGTTGCTAAAAAATTCTGTGCTTCAGCATCCTCTGTGACAATCTTTACTGAGAGCCTACTGTCAATAATGTATTCCCAAATGAGACCTACTGCCCAAGGTCTTCCTTCTGTACACTCTCATGCATGAGCCATGACTGCTCCCACAGATAAGGACTACTGCAAGCAGTCTTGCACCTTACTTACTGGTAACAGAACAAATGTTTCACAAAACCTGTGCAACAGAAATGTAACTACAGTATACAGTAACTGCACCAACACTTCAGTTATCCCTAAATAATCCTCCAGTACCATGAGTACAGACCAATATTTAAACCTGTATTCTAATATCTCGGTAGACTTCTGCAACTGTTTGACTGTTCTCTTCTGTATCAACTTCTGCTTCATACACAGACAAATACAAGGGTGTCATGTTCTCAGGTGACAAAAAACAGAGTAGCTCAAATGACATAAATGAACACATCAAATTTCAAGTTGAGATTTAGCCAGCAACCGTTATTCGGATATTGTAACTGTTAAAAGGGATCCAAGTTCCAGAAATCAGTTTTGGAAATAGTGTAAACTCAAACTCCTGTACTTTTAACCAATATGAAATACCTATTCCTCATGGAACTCCTACAAGAATGTTTCTGTTTTGGAATTACATGCCGTACTACGAATCAGCTTATTTCCACCTTATGACGCTCACATAAAGAAGCTCCTGTGCAGCAACTTCAGGCATTGGTTAGTTTACTGCACCTTAGCTAATCTACCATAAGATGACACACACTTTACTCCAGTGCTGTCTCCACAAAGAGAGCCCAAAGAAGCCTCTCTTTTTTTTCTTTTCCCTTCCCACCCTTCATTATTTGTTTGCATTAGTGAGATGGTTTTAAGTCATCCAGCTTGTGCTCTAGTTCTCATCCATAAGCTTTTCTTTGCAACTTTTTCTTTGTTTAGGCTAATAGTATGCTTCCAAATCCAACCACAGCCACCAAGCAACATCGGAAAGCCTCCCACTGCTGTCAAACTCAAACCAGATCCTTTGATGAGCATTTCTTCAGCTGCTGATGCAGGACTACGCAGTCTCTCTCCCCCAAACCCTTGCTTCTGCAGTTGGGGCATCTCTCAGCATGTTGATGTAGCTTTGCAGTGAACCAGACAAGGGAACTGCTCCGCCAAAAAATAACCCAACTAAACCCAACTTTAACTACACAGCAGTACTAGCATAGTACTTGGGGCATTCAGAAAACAAAGAAAACAGCAGAAAACTTTGAACAACATTGCTTCCCCAAAAAAATGCTCAAGCTATAGCCTCAGCCACCCCATTTCCCACTGACCATTATTTCTCAGTGGTTACCTTTTGTTCTTCTCTTTCTGTTGCATTTTGACACTTCTCAATCTTCCACTGCCGCATGAAATCTCGCAGATATCCAAAGAGTGTGAGAACACCATAGCCTACATAGGTCAGCACAGCAACCAGCATTGGTGTTTCTTCAAAGGCTTCATTGAAAGGCCTTTTGTATAATCCTCCATTGTGCACAATATGATTTATCTACAGCAAAAATATAAAGAGAGGCATTTGTAAGACATTCATTCAAGAAACGATAGGCATTTCAGAGTAGTCCCTGGCCCTCCGATCAGCCAGATGCTCTGCATCCCCCCTGCCGAGCTCAAACTACTTCCAGCTAGGTTAAGCCATTACTGACAAGTAATGTCAGTCTCTGTATACAAGGCTGCTAAGTTGCTGATATAACCAAAGCCACAGTTACCAATTTAGTGCAGTTTAATCTAACATCTTAAAGTTCTTCAGCTTGGGAACCTATGTGGAGAGAATTGCTTACGTCCAGGCCAACCAAAGCAAAAAAACTGCCTTTCCCCTTCACCAAGAACTAGGCAGGCACAAATAACAGCATAGTGAGACTTCGAGACTCACTATAGGGAAAAACAAAATAGAAGTGAATAGTTTTATTAAGCTAAACAATGTATTCTCAGGATTATGAGAACTGAAAAAGGGGAAAATATCAAAACAGACTCAACTCTGGAATCCTCTATTACTGTAGCAAAACAAGCATAATCTATGTGTCTCCATAGCCATTAGCCTAAAGAAGCCGATGTAAACACTGTACTCATCCATGAGGTGGACATGACACCACAGACAAAAAAGTCATTGTGTACAGTCTCAACTTTGCATATATGTCAGCATACAGAACAAAGCCAGGCCCTCTGCATAAAATCCACACTAAGAGTCATCTTACTAGTTACACACCATTTGCTGAAGATAAGGGCTTGACTAGCTGTACCATACCTGTACATGTCCAGTTGAAGTACGACTACTGTAACACATAACATCTGTGACAACTACAGAAAAACTTCGAGGTACAGGGCAAGCGCTCACTCAAAATAAAACTGCGGTGGGGAACATAATGGTTTTAACTAGACTACTTGTTCAAAGAAGTAAGTTAAAGATCAGATCTTAAAAGTCAATGTACCAAAACATAGAAACCCAGTCATTAGATGCAAATTGCTGTCTGTATTCCTAAAAGTCACAGAATAGCTACCGTACAATGGCACAGTTACGTGTGAAAGAACACTCTCCAAGACACGAACGCCCTATCTGTAGCATCAAAGGTGACAAGTCTTACTCCTTGCAGAACAGATTTATTTTTGCCAGTACTCCTAGTTTTAGGAAAATTACAACCTATTAAGTAATCTAAACAGATTAAGATTGGTACACAATTCTGTAACTCTCTGGTATCCAAATATATTATGAAGGATGTTGCCAGATGTGCACGGGAGCAGCTAGAAGACACGGAAACCAAAACAATGAATTTTAGTAAATGCCTATATTAATTACACCACCACACTGAAAAGAAGGTTAGGACAAGGATGTATCTAGGATGTTGCTCAAATTTCTCTGGACTGCATTCACATTGTAGTTTATAGCCAGATATAGTAAGAAATTTATTTTTTCAATATCCTAGTCAAATAAATATCAACACCTAGGAAAGATGTTCATCCTAAATACATGAAAGGACGACAGCAAACAATGAGAGGTGGCGGCCAGCAGACAGAACAAGACCAGTTATTCACCTATGTCACTCACACTATCATATGGGAAAGGAAGCCAGAGTTGTGCTAACCTCTAACAGCTGATGAATCATACTTGCTGGCCTCACCAGACACTGCATTATTCGGAAAGTGACACCCGTTCATCTCAGATGCTGGAGCAAGTTTGTTTTTCGAGCCTGGCATTAACATCTTGAAAGTAATTTTTCAGAAGCAAAGGTCTGCTCTTAGGATACAATTACGCTACAGCTATGCAATCACTGAGTATAAACTGCTTCCTCCTGATACTCATTTCTATCTCTTCTCTTTTGCCAACACAGACATCCAGATAGCTGCACAGCAAAATAAAGTCTCAGCCAGAGCAACTCCTCGATTTGGTCACCGTAGTTGCGGGGACTTTAGAATCGGTGCAAGTGTGCAAACAAAACAGCAAAGACACAGTAGGAACTCCTCCCTTAGCAGCAGCACTTAGCCAGATGCAAATAACTAACCTGCAGTGCTTTGAGGCCAGGTTTAATACTGAAGTAGTTTTAAAACTATCCTGCACACAGTGGTGGCTTCAGCTAGAAAATTACTGTGCTTTGGAACAAGTGTAGGAGCACTTGCTTACCACACTGCAGCTCAGATAATGGCAATTTAAAGCTTTAGCAAAGGCCACAGGTTTTCTTCAGGAACAGTGCCAGCCAAACGAACTGCCCCTGCTCCTCTCACCCCCACTCTGAGCCATCTGCATTGCCCTCTGGCTTGCACAACTAAGGCTAATCTGATTTTCAGCATAGCGTCCCTCCAACTCTGAACTGGTTCCCAGCACTGAACTGATTCAGGTTGGAAATATAATGGTTTGCAGAAGGTTATTTATTAGACATAATAGTCCGTACAGCACCGCTCCACAAACTCATTTGACAGATCTCAGCAAACAAGAACCAGCAGCTGCTGGGGAGAGAGGAGGGACAGCAGCACCATGAGACCAACAGACTCCATGAGCCAGCGCTGCAGAGGAAGAACCATGGAAGCTTTCTCTTCTCTGTTACTCTCCAGACTGCATAACTGTAGCACTACGGCTCTGATTCCTGAAACCACTGAAGTCTACTGCACCAGAGCTCAAATTACTACAGTTTCACAGCTTGATAAATTAAAGTTGAATTCTGTGTCCTCACGCTGACAGACCAGGCTGTGAACAGCAGCTATTCAGGAGCAGGCACATGATGTACCTGCTACCTGCGGCTGTCTACTAGTAGCTGATTCCTGGATAAGCAGACAGAAGACTGATAATGACTGCTTCGCAAATTACCTAGCATCTAATAGAGATCATTTCAAAGCTTTTAATGTCTTTCCCAGGTAGCTGGAATTTCATCTCGAAGAGATGAAAGGCTACATACTGAAAGTATGGATCTGAGGTTACCTAATACCAAAAAATAGCTACTTAAAAAAAAAAATTCCCAAACCGATACACAATTTTAATCAGAATAAAAGCATTTTTCCCAGCTCCTTAGAGGTGTCTCTGCTTGTGACAAATGCTAAAACTAAACAAGTTATTCCACACGGTCAAAAACAACATTTCACAGAGAACAGCCCCTTACTGATTCAACACATACTCCAATCAATTTTACCTCCCAGTGTTCTTCTACCAATGTACTTATACATCCTTACACTCTCATGTCAGCTACCACGTAAGCTTAGAAGATTCTATGCTATTCTACCTGAATTAAACATTAAAGAAATACTCTGAACGCAATTCCACGGACTTTTCATGAAGCATACTATAACTATAAACACACTCTGGAATTGCCCACAGAAGACACATTCATAGCCACATTTAGATAGAAGCCTAGTCGTTTTTCCAAGAATGCCTTATGAATCTGCACACTAGCCTTCAAATGAAGGCTTACATGCTGCAAGCTCCAAGCCTGCTGCCAAAGAGCAGCAAGTTCAGTTCCAGAGACCAGGAAAGAAGGTGGGTACAGCTCAGTGATTCATTTCCTTTTCCAGCAGGTGGGAAGTGTGCAAAATTAAGACTTTTATGGTTTCAACAAGTCAACAAAGTGAGCCATGACCTTTGAACTAGAATATACTGTGTATCTGTACTATATATCTAAGTGGAGACTACAAGGAAAAGTCAGGGTTCACCTAAGAGTGTGGCTCAAAAAAGCAGGTGTCTGTAGCTCACCTACATCTCTCCTGCACTGCCCAGACCGCATGTACACAGAAGAGCACCATCACGTTAAGAAACTCGACTGCAAAAGAAAAATCAGAGCACATCAGCCAGCTGGTTACAGAATGCAGCAACAAGATGGCATTCTGAATCAGCCACGGGTAATGCCTGTGTTGGGCCAAGCTCTCGGGGAAACCAATCACGTAAACCAGTATTCTAACAGCTACTCAGCAGCAGCATCATACAGCGACAGCTAGAAAGCACTGCACTGGTCTAGGGAGAAGACATCAGGGAGTGTGATTATAACCATCTCCCCAACCTGGTAACAAACAGTTCCAGTTCACAAAACACTACATTACAAAACTGACTTCAGATTTAGTTCATCCTGCAAATCAGAATCATTATAAGTAGCACGACAGCATGTCTAGTACAGGTAGAGGCTGGGATTATGGATGCACGCGCATGCAGCACAAGCATATCCAACTTCATGTTCTTACCCAACTACTCACAAATTTATGGTTTAAAGACCATGCTGGCCTTCAGATAGCATCAGATCCTGCACTGCCTTAAGGTCAGGTACCATCAGAAGGAGACTTCAGCTCCACAGGCAGAAAGGGTATTTCTGCCTATCCTGAGTCATTCAAATTCTTTGACGACATATATGGAAAACCTGTCACATAATTCCCCTTCACAGTTACCTTAGCATGATTACAGCTCATTTGGCATTAGGGACAGAATAGTGTAATCTACACAAGAATAGATATCATTTAAGCCACCCCACTGAGCATAAATTCACACTAGAATGTATCCAATTGCATGCTTCATTGATTACAACCTCCATTATCCCACTAGATGAGAAGATTAAGTCTCCTATCAGAGCATTAAAAAAATTGCAATTCATAAACAGCAGTTAGGAGTAAACTTGCTTTTACCAGTACCCTTCACCACTTTCCATTTTCTAAATTTGGGCAGTAAAATCTTCAGAGAAGGACCACCATACCTCACCCTGTCATGTATTTACAAAGAAGGTAAAATGAAACCAGCAAACAGATACAGATTTTAGTATTAATTATGCTTTCACTGCCAGCACCCAGAATAGGTCATGTATGAGATCAGTGTTATTCGGAACCTAACTTTCTTTTCATTAAAAACATATTTCTCAAAACCAATAGGAAAAAGGGTTTTCAGTATATTTACTGTACATGTGTCAGCAGACAACTTGGATAAGAACTCATCCTAAACAAAGTCAGCATGGTAGAGATCGTTAGATGCAAAGTAGCATACAAGAAGCCAAACACTCTCAGACTGAAGGGTACCACGCTTAACTTTCAAAAGCATTAAAGAAGGAGAAGTTTTGTGAGAAGACAAAAGCCATGCTTAAACACAGGAACATTTGCAGACCCTACTGCAGACAACACGCAGGATTTATCACAGGAATCTGCGTACACACCTTGCATGGCAGGCATATACTTAAGTGACAGAAGATGCTACAAGCACACAGGCACAGCACACAGTAAGAGCAAAGCACACAACAAGCGGTTACGGTCCTACCCCAGGAAAACCCTAACACTCTGTATCAAAGAGGCTGTTTTATTTCACACTGCCAGGAAGAACAAAGACAGATGAACCTGGCAGACTTTATGTAAACACCTTAAAAGGATTATTTATGCTAGAACACACCTTCACCAAACTCTTGTTAAAATTGAGTAGCTTCTCGTTGCCACATACCACACATACTGCAGAAATCTCACTACCAGCGTTGCAGGTTCTTTTTTTTAAAAATGTAATGTGGAAGACCACTTCCATGAGTTGCTTGCTTTTTTGTCAAAGTTTCCTGCCAACTATAGGGGATAAAATGGAAAGACACGGGATGCACCTCCGCTGTAGGGTGTGCCTCCACTCTCAAAAGCAGTCACGTTTATTGTAAAGTATCAAGGGAGTCAGCAGTACAGAAACTACAGCAGTAAGTGAGAGCTCCTCACAGGCAGGTGCTCTAAGCTGTTAGGGCATTCTGTGGTCATTTTACTGTCACCTCCAGCCCTTTTCCTTGCACTGCTTTGTTGTTAGACTTCAGATCTCGGACTGTTCCTTGGGTAAAAAGACCAAATATTTACTATCAAAATTCGAACTAACTTATTTGAACCACATTTTAAGCTAAAAAAAAAAAAAAAACAACAACAAAAAACCCACAGGAGGGAAA
>Ga0065711_1049363_pt1 | contig 11344 bp, 10 predicted proteins | sample Hoacrofraction12_FD_59098 | JGI IMG/M metagenome (GOLD analysis project Ga0065711, IMG submission 59098) | Hoatzin crop microbial communities from Cojedes, Venezuela - Epithelial fraction 12 v2 (version 2) | ecosystem: Host-associated > Birds > Digestive system > Esophagus > Crop | place... | reverse complement strand
GCGGGGTTGGAATATCTCCAGAGAAGGAGACTCCACAGCCTCCCTGGGCAGCCTGGGCCAGGGCTCCGTCACCCTCAGAGGGAAGAAGTTCTTCCGTCCTTGCTGTGGGGTCCTTATGAAGAATCAAGTCACCACGGGGCAGGCGCCGAAGGGATTTCTGCTGGTGGGAAGAGCGAGTTTGGTGCTGTGACTGCAGTGCTAACTCCTGTGCTACGGCCCAGCTCCACATCTCTGCACAGATCCGGGTGTGATCCGCTGTTTCTCCCGCCCGAATACGCAGGCGGTGGGGACGGAAGGCACGGGCTAGGCTCTAAACAAGAAAGTTTGCAATGTGCTCAGGGAAAATTGTGCTGCCACCTAAATGGGAGGTTTCTGGCTGATGGTGGGAGTCCGATCGCTGAGGGCGATGCAGCTCTGCACGTTGCGGGGGTGGAGGTCTCCCACCTACGACTGTCCGAGAAGCCGGGTTGGAAAGCAGGCAGCGGGCAGGGTCCCGGCTGGCCTTCCCCGGAGAGCTTCCCTCACGTCGACTCTCGCGGGACAGAGGCTCTTCTCCCACCGCGGAGCCGAAATTATCTGCCGCAAAAGGACAGCTCTGCTGCGCTGCTCCGGAAGCGTTCCTTGGCCAGGGGCCCTGCCAGGCTGGGCCAGCAGCGCCTGCCTTCTCCGGGATTTTGCATTCCCCACGAGCGGGAGAGGCTCGTCCCTGACATTGCGGGATCCATTATTCAGGATTAATGCCCATTTGCTTGTTGCACCTTCTGTTGCAGAAATAATGGTGCAGCTTTGAGCTGCTTCCAGCAGGGCAATGGAGAAAGCAGAGTTAATATTGTGTCAGAGCGGAGGGAAGAGAGGAGCGTTTTTTCTTGGAAGCAGTAATGTATGCAAGGAGCTTGTGTCACCCAAAGCCCATTCAACATCGTGCGTCGCCTTCCTTGCTATTGCGTGTGAATTTAATAAAGCGGCTGTGACTCATTCGCTCTCGGTGGTGGAGCTGACATAAGTAAATACGCAGGCTGTAACCTCGCTGGAGGTTTTATACCATCTGTATTTACAACATGAATATTTCAGCAAATTTGACATTTTGGAGACTTCTGTCTTCCAGGTTTAGTGATGACGAGTATCTGGGTCAGGAGTGCTGCAGGTTCACAAGCAGCATCCTGTCAATAATTTAATGCTCCGAGTGCTAAGCAGCGCTAGCAGGACGCACGCCGGCACTGCAGGGTTTGTTGGCTCATTGAGCCGACACAGCTCTGAAGCAACATAAAAACAGTTTTTGATCTCTTGCTGCTGGCCTCTGCCTGAAAAGCATAAAGCAGGAGGCAACCCTGTGGCAGCTATTCTGCTAATGTCACCATAATACGGATGCTGTTTTACTGTCACTTTTAAGATGAACACAGCAACACATGGGGCAGGGTAGGACAAGGCATTTTGCAGCTCTTTTTCCTGCTGTCCAGGTATGCGGGGTGGAGGAGGGTTCCTGGTGGAGTGCCGGGATCTACTGCTCGGCCACGTCCTCTGCTAAACCCCCGGGAGCTCGTGCCCCGGCAGCCGCTGCCCCGGCACAGGGACGGTGGTGCAGGCGTGCAGCCACCCAAGCCTTCTCCTCCGGTCACAGCCCGGACCTGAGCCGGCACGGCCGGAGCGCAGCGGGATTCCCGTCTGCCAGGACACACTGCGGGCGACTGCACAGAGTTTTGTCTCTGATTAATTTAGGCGTTTTTTTATAGACGCAGGGTCGGAGTCTCCAGCACCGTGTCACTGGAGAGGGTGGACAGGGTGCCCTGAGCACGGCTGTAGTTGGGGTTCCTTTGGTGGGCTGCCACAGCAACACCCGACAGCCCTGGTCCTGCTGAGGATGGGCGCAGGTCATCACACCTGTGGGAGACGGCAGCATTTCCCGGGGAGCTCTGCCCCAGCGCGGGGCATTAATTGCCCTAATGGCCCTGGCCAGCCCGACCTGGGCCCCCACCTCCTGGCCCAGGAGCCCATTTCAGCTCAGCTCTGGGTCCTGAGCCCCCACTTGAGCTATGCCTTAAGAGGCTTAGGCCCATGCCCTGCAGACCCTGTGGGTCCAGCCCCTGACTGGCTTCCTGGCTTGGCTTTGGTCCTGGCGTGTCCCCATGGACCTGCCCAGCAGCCACTGGACCTGACTTGACCTGTGGGTTGGTTTCCCAGCCTGGCCTCAGAGCTGTCCCATCCCATGGACCTGCCGGGGGGTCGGGCTGGGGGGCTGACCCTGGCCATGGCCAGCCCTGCTCGTCTCGCCCCGGGACCGTGGGGGGCTCCCGGGGGCTGGGGCCCCTGCGCTGCTGCCTCAGCAGAACCTCAGCGTGTGCACATGCTCGCACGTGTGTGCACAGGCTCGCACAAGCGTGCTCTGCGCTGGGAGCCCTGCCGCTGTCCCCGGGGCTGGGGGTCCCGCTGCCCCAGCCCAGCCCCGGGAGATGCCGAGGGCAGCAGGGACGGGACAGCCGGGAAATGAAACCCAGACCTGCCCTGCGCAAACCCCACGACTGCCCAAGAGACGGAGGGAGCAGGGAGTCCTGCAACAAGATCTCTCAGGAAAAGAAGAAACCCTGCGAGCAGGCCTTCCTGTTAAACTCAGTTGACATTTTTTTGTCTCTCTTATAAAACACTGTTCTTAAAATATTTACATTGAAAAAACGCACCACTTTCCATATGAAAGCTGTGTCTGGCACAAGCATCCTCTCGGCTAGAAAGGAGCCGGAAGAGCTGTTCTCATTCTAATGCCATCTCATTATCGCGTTGTTGAGGCGCATTGCACACCCTGAAAGCGAAGCCACCCCCGCTCCCCTCGCGTCAAGAAACGATGATTTCGGCAGCAGGGGAGCAGTCCTGCTTCAGAAGTGTCTGCACGCTCAGGATGTGCTTTGAGGGAACCGCGGGCCTGTAATCGTGGAACAAAAACCTTAAAACTTACATAGGAGTAAACTCAAAGCTGGAAAGAAAATAAAATGGGATGTCATATTATGTATTCAAAGAATGGCTTCTCATTAGCGATGCTGGGTGATCTGCGGATTCTCCCATCACACAGCACCCATCCTCTTGTACTTCCCAGCAATGCAGAAATCTTTCTGAGGGAACTGGCTGCTGCACTTCGTTTTGGTTTTATCTCCCTCCTTGTAAGGATTGTTAAGTGTGTTTTCCTGAAGGGATCCTGCAGGCGTGACGTTTCAAGTATCGGTAAAGCCGGAGGACGTTAAAGCAGGTGCTGGGTGCGCAGCCGGCGCGGGAGGCTCTGCCTGCGGTCGCACCACGGTGGGGCTTAGAACTGCTCGGCAGGGTCAGGGCTTCTGCTTCAGCCGCTGACCACGGTGGGTTTAGACTTTTCCATGGAGACCCCATTTCTGAGCTCACACTCCCGTTTCTGGTCCTGAGCCTCAGCTGCGTAATTCATCCGAGCGGATCCTGCCCTCACCCGAGGGTGCTGCGATGCCCTTGGGGCTGTGACCTTGTGCTTGGGGACGGCTGGGGAGGCTCTCGCGGCTCCCGCTGGCCCTTCATCAAGGGTATTTGGACGGCAATTTTTCTGATCTCCCAGTGATACTGTAATTGTCCGGTTACGACCAACTTTGGCATCGTTATCCACACTGAGTCCTGTCAGACGAGTAAGAAGCTCGCTGGGGTGCTAATATGCACAAGCTGCAGCAGCCGAGGAGCCAAGCAGCCGTGCCGAACGCTGCCAGCTGGCCTGGGAACTGCGACGGAGGGAGCCGGCGTGCTCTGGCGGGAGGGGACGGGGCCCTCGGCCTTACCTGGAGCTGCTGCGCTCCGCAGTGGTGGGAAGCGGGGCAGGGATGATGGGTCGGGGCTGTGACTGGGGGCATTAATTCTCTGGCTGCAGCAGTTTAACCAATATGTGAATTATTTCTTTAGGTTTAAGATCAGTGAAGGGTGCCGGCTGTGGCCCTGCTTTGGGGAGTTTGAAGACCGGAGCTATATTTTTGGGGTCCTGCATGGCTCAACGGAGAAGGGGCTGCACCTAGAAAGTCTTGTGCAGGCAACTGAACCGTGGCCGATTTCCCAGTGCCGCCTGCCAAATGGTCACCTATTAACTTCCTCCCTGGCATTCCTCTGTGCAAACCATCTGAACGCCGTCTGCTGCCAGCCTGTTTCTGAGACAGCAGCTTTGTGTCTCTGATGGCCACCATCCATGGATGTTCCCTGCACGCATCCGCAGGGAATGCCTTGGCAAAGCCGTGAGCAGCGTGCTGCTGGGTCCAGCTCCCTCTGATGGCACAGCCCCCGGGCAGAACTGCGGGGCACTGCCCTCCCCGAGCCGGAAAGCAAGGCAAGCAGCAGCATTTCATCAGAGGAGGTCTGCAAAGAAAACATTATTTCCCCAAATGTGTTCATCATTCAAAATTATTCAAGCAAAGGTTTCCATCTCACTGTGGCTATTATTCATAATCTGAGAATCTGGATGTGTGGCTCTCCTTGGTAATTAAGCCACATGGATTTTTTGCTGCCCTCCGTTTGGGTGGAACAGCAGCTGTAGTTCAGTGTTGGGGTGTCTCTGCAGAGCAAACAGGGCTGGTCCTGGCTTCAGGGCCTTGAAACAGGGCTCATGAATCCAGAATTCAGCCTCGTGCCCCTAAATAGTGCCCGTTCCCTGTGACCCAGGCAGGCCACGGGATGCTTTGGGACCTGGCCTCCCTGCGGTGGGAGGGGGCTGGTGAAAGTCCCCCCTCCTGGGCCATCTCTTCGCACGAGGAGTGCCTTGAACCTCTTTACGGCGGGTAGGGCTGAGCGCCTGCCCTGCCGGAGCAGTCGCTGGTGCTGTGCAAATCGCGGTGATCGCTGGCAGCGTGGCTCTGTATTGCTGTTCTGCACATCATAACCGAAGCGGGGACTGTAACACAAACCTGAGGGCTTAGCTATACCGCATCAGCGCTATTTACCAACAACTGTGGGACAGGGAAGTAAACAGGAAATAAATTGAGAAACAGTGGCTTTTCCAGATCATTTTACCTGGTCCAGAGTGGATCCCTGAAACAACAGTTCAGAGCCCTTTGCTGCAGAGGCTATTTTGGTAACTTTCCAGGAGTTGCTCGCTCATGTCCTGTGAGTGTGATGCTCCGGGCAGTGAACACACTTGCAAGCAGGATTTTCCTAACCACGTGTGTGGCAGGAAGGGAGGAACTCGGCTGCCAGCCAGAGCTGGCTCTCAGGAGAGGTCCTGGAAATGCGCTTGCAGGTGCCAGCAGGACCCTGACCCATGCATGGGGTAAGTGGCTCCCCTGCCCCCACAGCAAAGGTGTTTTGGGGTGCCCGACGACCCCCTTGTTAGGGAGAGGGGTCAGGGCCAGCAGCCCGGTCCCCTGCTCACCTCTGCCCGACGCCCGCCAGGCTCTGAACCCACCCACAGCGAGGGTGCAGCACCGTCCAAGCACGCCTGGCCCCACGGCAATGCGGTGCGTGCCCCACGGCCGCGGACATCCCCGGGAGGCAGTTCCCTCCCTGCGGGAGCCGGCCACAACAGGGACACGGCGGTGGCTTCGCTGCTCCGGCTCGGGCTGTCTGACTGCAGCAAGCAGACACACAGGCTCGCTGCTTGAGGGCTGCCATGGAGTCCCTGACCCCGCAGCCATTCCTCTAACTCAGGAGCTGGTTGAGTGCGTGCTTGAGACCGAACGCTTGTTTTTAGTGCTTTGCTGACCTGGGGCTAAGTGAGCAGCCGATAACACTGAATACAGCATTTTCCTTTTGTATGTGGGTCCTGCTCGGGACTCAGCAATAGCTGTGGCAGGAGCTGCACAAGCACGAGGGACCGAGCCGCCCACTATTCCCATTCTGCTGGAGCTCCAGTCACTGTCGAGGTCCAAGGTGGTGCTCCTGCCCCCGGGGCACCTTTTCCAGCAGGTAGGACCGAAGTCAGAACAGGAACCTGGATGAGGACCCACCACCCCGCGAGCAGGGCTGTCCATCCTCCGTGCTGAGGTCCTGGCTGGATGAGCTCTCTCTGGAGCGGGCTGGCTCACAGCCTGCCCCGGGCAGGGGTCTACCGCAGTGTGCTCAGCGCCTGGCAGCAGGGACCCTGCCCTAGGCCCTCCCAGCACTGCCAGCCTGACTCCTCGCCCCAGGGTGCAGCCAGCACCGGCATCGCCCTGGCACCAGGGCAGCACCCGCCTTCGCGAGGGCTCCGGGAGCAGCGTGGGGCCCCAGCGTGGGGTTTGCCACTGTCGGGAAATTTATGAACAATTCATAAATGTGTTTTACAGACAGCTGTTAGTATGTGCTGAGCAATACTCGTTCTGTCAAGGAAAACTAGTTACAGGGTTATAGCCAGGCCACTTAAATATTATGATCCATAATATATAGGTAGTGGGCCAAGTGCTGCTGTGCCTTGGTGCTGTAAAGAGCCTTGCGCGTGCTGCAGTTCTGCACCCAGTGAAGGTGTCTGCAAGCCACGTACTCTCACAGACACTTGGCACTTCCCAAAGCCGCTGGCCCAGGGTCACACAGCACGCTTGCTGACGAAGCTGCGAGGCAGCAGGCTGCCGCAGCTGCGGCTGGAGGGGGCGGCGGGGCTGGCGGGTGGGAGAGGCTTGCTGTGGGCTGGGCAGCAGACCCAAGAGCTGTGCCACCAGCCATGGGTGCAGGCTCCCAGGGCTGCCACTTGAGGTTTACACACATTGCCCCAAAACTACAGATGCGGTGATGCTGTGTGCCATTTCGCTCTTCAGCTTAAATTCAGAAACGATGTCTTTGAACCTTGGCTGAAGTCACACGCTTCCTCTGTGGTGTGGCCAGACCACACCAAAAGGGACAGAACAAAGTGTCGGTGCAGATGTGGCCGGGAACCAAAGGCCCAGCTCAGAGGCGACGGCTGCTGCGCTTTCACAAAGCATCTGCCCGGCTGTGGTGTGCCAGGCCTGGGTGGTGAGGAGCTCTGCTTGGGCTGCAGCCCGGCCGGCCGGCGTTAATTCACACCAAGGTGCATCGAACAGCCAAAAATGAGCAGGACTGCAACAGTAAAATAGTGAGATATTTTCCCGGCAGGAAATATTAGACAGCCTTGTTGAACAAGAACAAAAGATTAAACTCAAAGTAAAATGAAATGCAAAAATGCTGTGAAACCTGGTGGGTGGTCTGGGGGTTTCTGACTACAGTGAGCTCCTGAAATATCCCTGCATCTCATCCCAGGATCATGTCACTACCTGAAATGCTTCAGGATCTCTTTATTGAAAAGCAACCCCCACGCCTCCCAGTAGAAAGGAGGTGCCTGCTGCAGAGTTTGCAGGTCTTTAGAAATGTTCAGGGTGCCTTGCTGGCTCCAGCTAAGAACGTGCCACTACTGCAAAAGTGGGGGTTTAGCTCTACTGTCGTGGATCTTCTGCAGGGCAGGGCTGTGCCCTGGGCTCTGGATATCGCTGAGGACAGCGGTGCAGTAACTCCCAAGATTTCCTGGCAAACCTTTCTTGAGTATCCTTAGAGATAAAACCACCCAAAGCCTTCTCAGGGCAGACTTGTCGGCAGCTGCGCCCTTCCCTCATCGTCCGTGTGGGCTGCTGTGCTCCAGGGCGCCTTGGTGACGGGGATAGGGGCGTATGGGCAGCCACAGCTTCCCCACTTCCAGCGGTGCCTGAACTGAAACGTGCACAGGTGACACAAGGACTTTTTCATTCCTTTTAGAATAATCAAGATTTAAAATATGGAAGGGAAGTTGTAGCTGCAAAGAGACATTTTGGTGCACTAAGTTAGAGGCAGCAGGTTAAACCTACCTCCAAGAAACCTTAAACCCAGGCAGCAGCTGAGCCTCAACCTGCAGCCGTTCCAGCATGAAACTAAACTCTGGGCTGATTTTTCTCTAAAGGCAGGCATGGAAAAAATGGTACATGCAGCAGTATTTCACTGCTACACTAAATGTGGCTACAGAGAGATGGATTTGTGCAACACAAAGGATTTCAAACAAGCGAGGGCTCGAGCTTACAGTCAAGATGAGGATGCCGGATCCTTCACAGCTTGTCTTAGTGGTTCCCCCTGCAAACTGGAATCTCTTTTGGTGGTGAAGCGTGACCAGCGATTGCCAGGAAATTCTGCTCCCCCTTGGGAGTGAGGGACGGTGCCCCTGTGCCAGCCAGCAGCGCTGCACATCCCCAGCCCGGCACCAGCGTGCCGTCCGGCACAGCCCCGCTGCTGCGCTTGGGCGGAGCGGGGTAACACACAGCAAGGTGTGCACCACTAACAAACCCGCTAGCACACACGTTTATTTGCAGCAGTGTTCCGGGGGATGCAAATTTTGGCGTTCATCCACTCAGGGCTGAGTGAGCCGTGTTCGTTCAGCCACGGCTCCAGCATTGTAGCCAAGACTGACTTCAACTCCTCCTACTCAGCGTCTGCAAAGCAAGACGCTGGTACGAACTGGACGGCACGTACGTGACTGCAGAACTCGTGAGAAAAGACCCGCTCTGAATAAACAGAAGTAAACAAATGCATTTTGAAAAATATTTATGTAAAATATTCAGAGGAAAACATTACACTTGCAAATATTTATGCTTTTGAGTAACCTTACACTGGTAGATTAACCAGCTCCGGTTTATTCCTGTACCTAATACCAAGCGTGCAAGGATTTGCTGATTCAGAGCCTGTGCTCTGTGGAAGAGCACAACGGTGCCTTTCCTCAGCCTCCCGGCTCGGCCCAGGTTTCAGGGTCCCCACAGGCAGACGCGCCGAGAGCTGGCCCGAGCTGTGCAGCCTCCCCAGCTGCCGCAGAGGCGGTCGCTCCCCCACGCAGCGCCATGCCCGCTCCGTGTAGCTTCTCCGAGGGTAAAACCGAAGCAGCAGCTAAACTGTGCTGGAAAGTGACTGTCTCTTTGGAAAAATGTTATTGCAGATCATGCCACTGACACGCTGGGATACATCTTTGCAGTGTGTCTTAGAATATTTTGTGGATACTAAGCAGCAATTAGAGTCTTCCTTTGGAATCAATTCATTTCCTACCACCGTGGTAGCAGGGAGGATCTTATTGAAACTCTAGGATTTTTAATATTATTACACTAAAGACTCTCTCAGTATCAGCATCTCCGTGGGGGAGCATTAGCACACTGTAATGTGTAACAACTTCTCCAGTTCAGGAAATCTTGTTGTATTTGTAATAGGGCATTTGGGGCATATATTATGTATGGGACATATATTTCTCATTTCCACCAGGCATCATCTTTCCTTCTCTCTAAATTACACTCCAAATCAAAAAAATGCATTGTATTCCTTATCACTCAAAATACATATATATATTTTTTTAAAATCTTTGGACCCAGAAGCCACCACCAGCTGTCAGGGCTGTTCGCGGTAGAAGCCAGAAAGCCTTGGTCGAACAGTGAGGGAGCAGAGACATCGTTAAGAATACCCCATCGTAACCATGGTTCAGCAAGCACCAGTCTAACGTGCTTTACTGGAGAGAAGCACCAGCCAGGACAGGAGGAAGGCTTGCTCCCAGCCCAGGGCTCTATCCAGTGGGACACCAGGACTCTGCTGCTGCAGAACCCTTTGCTTTACGGGCGGGAACACAAAACCACTAATGTGTATGTTGCTTGCTGGACAAGCCTCTCAAACACGAACTAATCCAAGCTCATCGTGTTTCTCTTGGTAGTAAGTCTGACCACACTAGGCTGAAGAGCAGAGAGCTGGAGCAACCCTGAGGATCACACCAAAGAACTCCCCCGTCCCCCGCTGCACCAGCTCTGCAGGCACCTCCACAACTGCAGACCAGCTGCAGCCGGGCCTGCGGGAAACCCTCGGTCAGCCGAGCGCCCACCCGCCCACGAGAGGTGCGAAACCAGCCTGGAGAATCACGTGGAAGGAAAGAGAAGGGCTGTCTGCTCAACCGCTCCCGCTCAGTTCAGCCTGGCTAAAGGGATGTACATAGACAGCGAGGCCAAACAGGATAAAAGAAGCCAATGGTTATCCAGGCTGAACAGAGCTCCTGGAAAGATGACCAAATCTGAGCAAAAAGAAAATGGGAGAGGGGAAAAAATCAGGACTGTTTGGGAATGCGCAGTGTAGTTAAAGGCAGAATATCAAACAAGGAATCGCCCGGTAGGAACAGAGATGGGCCATCCATTAGAGGTGCCACCCCCCAGATGGTACCTGGTTTTGCCAGGGTGAAAGAGGAGAAGCGGGAGGAAACTCGGGCAGTATCACCTGAGTGAGATCTTTCTCCTCTTACAAGTCACAGAGGCGACACTTGAGCACAAAGGAAACCGTGGCCCCAAGCAGGCGGCCTGTCACTGAAACCAGAGGAGACCAGCTCCTGGCAGGACCCAGGAGACCATCCTGCCTGGTCCCTGCCCCGAGGGAACAACTGAGTAAAGTCTGATAAGAGCTTTTAGGAGAGCTTTCAACTTGACCGGTGACAAAAACTCTCCAAGCTGTGCTTCCCTGTCTTTGCTATTGGCAAGTTTTTCACATACCTTTGCAGAATCTCTCGCTGCACTTCACACCCATCGCTTCCAGCCCAGCCACAAAGCATGGGAGAACAGGTTACTGCCTTCCTCTTTAACTCACCTACAAATTAACATGTTTTCCTCCCTCCTTTACTTCCTTCTTCACCCCAGGATTTTTTCCTTAGACTAGCAGCTCCAGCTCTTTCAGTCTTGCACCAAAGGCCGCTGATGCCGATCCCCACACCAGCGCTGCTGCTCTCCAGGTGACCGTTGATGACCTTCCTTGTGGTGAGGTGCTCAAGACCAAACGCAGGACAGCTGCAGGATTAGTTCCTATGATGACCTACAGGCCATGCCACTGCTCCAGGTTATGCTGTGATTTGCATCATCTGCTAATTTAACAAGTGCGTTCTCCATCTCATCACTGGCATGCGGTAATACTGAGCAGAACCAGGCCTCTGCAGACCCTCAGGTGAGGATGTCTTCTGTGCTGCGAGTGGACTGCTGATGGCCCCTGGTTACCCAGCCGGCCTGGCAAACCCTGAGCTCTCGGGACCGTATTTGCTCCATTTGTTTTCCAGGCCGTGGTGAACGCCAGCATCTTACTGAAGTCAAGGCAGCCCCAAAGCTGCTCATCCCCCAACCCCAGGGCCTGTTTTCTCAAGAGCCCTAGCTCGGTTTGGCACAATTTGCCCTTCACCAGTCCGCAGTGGCTGCTGCCCATCTCCTAGCTGCAGCGCGATTCAGAGCTCCTCGCGTTCTACCGCCTGGACTACGACCACTCGGCTCATTGTCCGCCCGGGGCTCCAGGCCCGCGGCTGCCGGCCGGCTCCCACCCGCGGGGCTCGGCAGATGCGCTGGTGGCGAGGGGCTGCCCGCATCCGGCCTCTGAGCCGCCGCGGCGGGGGGCGGGCAGGGCCCGGGGTTGCGGGGGG
>Ga0065711_1049362_pt1 | contig 11344 bp, 2 predicted proteins | sample Hoacrofraction12_FD_59098 | JGI IMG/M metagenome (GOLD analysis project Ga0065711, IMG submission 59098) | Hoatzin crop microbial communities from Cojedes, Venezuela - Epithelial fraction 12 v2 (version 2) | ecosystem: Host-associated > Birds > Digestive system > Esophagus > Crop | place... | reverse complement strand
TTTTTTTTTTTTTTTTTTTTTTTTTTTTTTTTTTTTTTTTTTTTTTTTTTTTTAAATAAATCACTCTGGGTGATTCAGGTGAAAGTGCCCATTGGAGTCTAAGTGCTGTAGAAAAAAACGGAAGAAGCTGGACAACGCACTCCAAACACGTAGCATAGACATTGCACTGGAAATTGCAAACTGGTGTAACTGCCAGAGAGCAGTACTAATGCGGTACTTCACCTTACCAGTCCCCACCAAATACCCTATTGCCACATCTAGAGGCTGTCTTTCCTATTAAAGAATGAGGTGTAAGTTAGGCTGATGACACTCTTGAGGAGCTACCTGTTCCCTTCCGGCTGGTTATGGGACAAGCTTAGATGATTAGCTAGCATCAAAACACTTCACTGTTTGGTGGTTAAATAAGGTGAAATCTAGGCACTAGGTACCAAATATACATTGCTCTTAAAAAAAACAAATAAAGAAACCCAACAAAATTTAAATAGATCATTTGCAAGCAGCAAAATTTTATTAAATTATTGCTTTTCAGAATATCGAATTTATGTGAATATTATTTTATTTGCACTTATTTGCATCTTGAGATGTAATCTGAGTTTCAGCTAGATCTCAGAAATGTGCTATTGGGGCAGTACATTTGCAAGTTCTTCCCCTTTTCAGTTTAAGAATGACAAAATTAAGAAATGATTGTGAAATATGAATTTTTCAGTGGCAAAATTAAGAAATGATTGTGAAATATGAATTTTTCAGTGGCATAAGTATTGGTATGTTTCATGTTAAATTACTTTTTAAAAGTAAATATTTTCTGTGGAGTTAGTGCTGTGTCCAAAAGAGACTATCTTGTTGAAAGACTGAAACTTTCATAGAGAAAACTCTTATTCAGTTTCAGATAAGTTTCTTTGAACTATGTTATTAAACAGTTGTTTTCTCATTCATTTGTTGCTAGTATGTTTATGGCTGGCTGTACAGTATTAATGTCAGTTACCTGTGGCAATATCTATTTCATGTTCTGGTTTTAGAATATCAGAATTAATACAAAGCTGTCCAAAGAATATTTTGAGGTGCTGAAGTCATCTCTGAATGGATCATATCATTATGTGAAAGCAATAAAGAAGGGTCAGACCATTATTGATGCTGCACTGACATCAGTAGTAGATCAGGTATGTTTTTCTAGTAACTCTTCTGCTTTACTGGTAGGCCTAAAAATAATTCACTTGTGCAATAGTGACTGAATAGCAACATAGTAAAAGGAAACCTGAGAATTACATGGGTCTAAGCTGTCTTTGTTCAAATAGATTAAGAACCAACGTCTAAAATCCTTACTTCAGGAAAACTGTCAATTAAGTCAACAGTGGATTTGCGTAAATAAAGACTGGGATTTTGCTACTGAGTGTGTGGCAAACGCCTGTTAAACCAGCAGTGAACAGCACTGAGTATTTTGTTCGTGGCAGATACTTATGTGGGCACATATCGTTTCCTTATGCTGATGCGAAGGTCCTCTCACATTCTCTGAGTGAATTTTACAATTTATTGTGGTAGGATCAGCAGTGTCATACCCTGGCTTTGTTCTGCATTCAGTTACATTTGGAAAGTTTTCTATAATTTGGTAAGTGATGTTAAATGCTGGAATGAAAATCTGCCAAGTGTATCAGCCTGCAAATTTCTTCCAATTAATACTCATTAACTTTCTGCTAGTTGAGCAGGCTGCTGAATGTATGGCTAACTAGGGCACGTGGTGTGAAAGTGAGTTGCTTTTGCTTGGAACTTGGAAAATTTCAATGCTTCAACCCATTTGCTGTGAAATTTTAGTGATTCTTTGAGTGGGATTTAGTAGATCCTTGTATACAACAAACCATGTTCGCTCTCTGTGTCAGAGAGGTACTCTTGAATGAAATGAGGTCTGCTGAGAGCTGTTACAGTTTTCCTCCAGAACTTCAGTAAGAAACAGTATGTTGCGCCAGAGGGTTATGGGTTTACAATTCCAGCAGAGCTGTAAAGGCCAGTTTTCGGGATGGGCTGAGGAATGGGTCTTTTAGGCTAAGTTTTGTCTTCACCTGTTGCAGAGTGGAATGAGCAAAGACATGCAGGTGTGGAGTTACTGAATTACTTCTCCAGACAAGGTCTCAAAAAACAGGAGTAGTGAAAGAGGGTATTTCTTATTGCTGTTTGCCTTTTAAATGAATGTGGGCCCCTGTATCTCCATAGTAATACTATTCATTTAATGCAATAGCACACTTTGCTGCACTGAGCTGACCATTTGCTCACAAGTAACACTGTTCATAAGTGACTGTACATAGTTGCTTTCCTTTCTCTCTGATATGTTTCGACAACTTGTCTATATGTAAGGACTAAACCTTAGTTCTAGGAAGCACTATGGTGCCATTTATAATTCTGTGCTGTTGCTTTTTGTAGGATGGAGGCGTTCATACATTACCAGTTCCAGTGCGAAACCAGCAAGATGTTGAAATATATGTTCCCATTGTTCTTTCACCGAGCATTTTGACCTTTCCTTGGCAGCCAAAAGCAGGAGTCTACCAGTACACCATACAGGTATGCCAAAGAGGTGTCTAACTGCAGGAAGCATTGCTCCAGCAGGCGCAGTGAGGCCTGTAACCACTTAATATAGAGTTGACTTTGGATACTTCAGGCACAGAGATATCCAAAACTTCACTTGCAGGAATTCGGTTGGATGTTAGTTACAGGGATTAATGTGTAGTTTAAAAAAAGCACACAAGAAACCAGCAAACATAAAGACCCCACCAACTTTTACCTCTTGTCTCTCATTCACTTCCTCTCTCTCTCCCTCATGCATGCACCACACACAAACACACCGAGTGGTTTGGAATTACAGAAAACATCCTAGGTACAAAACTTTGTGGTAATAATTGGAGGCTACCATTTACTGCAAAGGGATGGAAGTATGGGAGTACTTTGGGGTGCGAAGTGACTGCAAAAAGGGCATGACAAGATGAATGAGCAGCACCCTGTCAGCTGTTGACATCAGTATCCTTCACTCGCCACACATCTCATGCTTCTAATAAAGTTACAGGGAGACAAAGGCCAGTTTCATTTACTGTATGCCCTTCTAAAGGGACTTTTTTCTTACATTTCTTACGTGTGTCTTTGCTCCCATGCTGCTAATCCTTCCATACACTTCCTGAGGTGAATGGCTTGTCTTCCGGTATCCAGAGTACAGTCGAACTGGAAAAAAGAAGATTGTGCTTCCCCAGCCCGGACTCTTATCCCAGCACAAAGATACGCAAGTGTTGCATGCACAGTTCCTACCTCTCCCTTTTAGCATGAAGTAGTGCTGAGTTTTGGGTCTGTCTTCAAGTAAACAGTACAAATAGAGTCAGCAGGACACGTGGTGTCTGAAGTAAATAAATGAATCTCATAGGGATAAAATTGCATTCTCTAGTGTAAAGCTGAAGTTAACACCATTGAGTTTAGCGCTGTCATCTGTACTTTTAATTTCTGTGGGATTAGAGTTTGGTTTAGTTCATGCTATTCTCAACCACACCAGCAGAGTGTGGTAAAAATTCTTAGTACAAATACACATTTTCAGCACTTCATCATAACTTCTGCTAGAGTTTCCCCAGCGTGGGAAAGTAAGCGTGTTTTCTGTTTCCCACCGCTTTGACGGTTCTATTCTTGTCTCACCTTATCTTGTATATATTGTCAGGTATCTCACTAGAGAACATTCCTTCGTGTTACTCCAATAATTGCATCAGTATTCTTACTTTACTGTGAGGCTTTTTCATTAAGAACGTAAAAACTTTTTTTCTCCCAACATCTAAATTAGTTTGCATTTACTGAAACTGAGAACATTTTCTCAATCTGTTCATTCAGCAATACTAGTGGTTGTTTACAATAGCACACAGCTTGACTGTTGTTCCTGCCTGTAGATTAGCGTTTGCCACCTCCTCAATAGTTTTTGAGTCAGGCTATTTTAATTTGGTGAATAGACTTTTTCTGAAAATAAGTTGAAAGGGATTCTTGGATCTAGCCAAATTCTGTTCATAGCTAAAGTAACTCCTTCCAGATGGTATCAGAATGACTTTTAGGTTTTACTTTGTCAGCTGTCTTTTTTTTTTTGTTGTTGTTGGTTGCTTTGTTCATGTTTGTGCTAATAAGATGGCTTCTGCTGCAAGTAAAAAAGAAAAATACCAAACCGTTTCCTTCATTCCTTCCATGTATGAGAGAAGTGCTGCCTTTGTGAGGTTATTTTTTTTTCTAGGGAGGGTGTCACTGTCACTGGTAACAGTTTGTGGAGTTCAGCTAACAGGCTGTGGATAATGATTAGACTGAAATAGAAGCTGATTTATCCTTTCTCTCCTCAGTGCAAACGGACTGCTAGTGACAAAAAGTGTAATAGTAATGCATCTGGTTTGTATGATCAGGAGTTGTGACTCCACAGAATTATAAAGAATTGAGTGTTTCTATTTTTTGTTCTCGGCTCATTTCCCTTTTTTAACTGTAAATATCTTTAGAAAACATTCTGAACTTCTACATTCCTTAAAATGTTTCTCGCAACATCCCATGCATCTCCTTCTGTCACACACTGTTACGTATTTTTCCATTAGTGTGGTGCTCTTTCTGTAATCAGGTTGTACAGGTGCTCATGAGAAGGAAAAACGGAAAATGACTGTCTTGCCCCCCCCTCTTCCTGGTAAAAGTTATTAGCTAAGCTGCTGCATAATTTAAATTTGCTTATTTTCCACGCTGTCCTAGACTAGATTTATTATCTTGTCCATTTTTAGTTTAATTATAAAACAGGTTAGAGCAAATGCTGAGGAAGTTAAAGAAATGAAAACAATACATGTAAATAAATATTTCTGTTATGTTCACCCTTGTTTTACTCTGATGGAACTTTGAAATTTATTTTGGAGTGCAGTGCGAAAGTCTTTTTTTTTTAAACATGCTTAAAAAATGCATTATTCTCAGTATACCTTTCTGCACAGTATTTGTCTCAACAGACACTTCCTATAGCTCACAGTAATGATGTTTAAAACCTATACATTTTACAGCATTGTAATGATTATGTTTCTTCAGTAGCTAGTATTGCACATCTAGGAGGACAATAATCTACTTGTGCTGGCAAAATGTTTTTTGGCCCTTCACTTTATAAGATACGAACGTGCAGCAGGTGTAACCCTGTCCTGGCTGCAAAGTGCTCATACAGTGTGTCTAATAAGTTGTCTCTATTGATGTGCACCAGAATATCAAGTAACTAGTTCTTACCCTGCTGCAGAATAATTCCACTCACTTAAGCTCTTCTAATCATGAAAAAACCCTGCAAGAGTTGGGAGCTCTAGGAGAAGGGAGGGGGTTTCTGTTTTGTTGGATTTTTTTATGGGAATCTGCGTGATAAACCTGAGCTTTTAAGTTGGGCAGTGACTGATTCCTTCCTTGCACAGCCACTGTGGGAGTGTAGGCTGTAAGTTTCACAGACCATTGCAGTGCTTGTGGCAAGAGCGGGTGGTTTCCGTATGTCCGTGACTGAGTGGGTGCTGCAGCAGCACGTTTGTTGAATTGGCTGCAGGGAGACGTGCTGATTTTCAGCATAAAAATAAAGAGGTAGTGCCAAGAAGAGAGTGACTTCCCCCTCTTGCCTCATTCCCTCCCTGCCTCCCACCTTCTCTTTTCTTCCCTTTAGATCCCTTAACAATTCCCCTCGAAAGAAGCTGGTAGGTACAGAGTGTCGGGTTAGCAGCTCTGAGACCCATAATCAGCACTTTGGCTGTCAGCAACAGAGAAACAATGGGAGTTTACCGAAGTACGATAATCCCACGTACCAGGCCTCTGCTGTGCCGGTTTCTGAAACGTTCTGCTGACTCTAAGCACTATCAGTCACTGGGAGTTCAGAGCATCAGATTTCTGCAGCTGGGAGAGAGATATTTGGGTTAGCGGCACCGGTGAGCACCTAGGATACGTGCATGAAGAAAGCTGAAATTAAAATGAATGAAGGGTGGTAATCTTCTCATCTCTTACTTGACCTTGCTTATTTGAAAGTTCTGAGGTGTTATTTGGTTTGTATTTCCTCAATAATAGCATTGCCATTGCTCAGTGTGTCCCTGGTTTTCATGCGAGATATTCAAAGGCTTGGCAGCTAAGAAAGATGAGAACCATATACTTTAGAAAATATTTGAAAGACTTTCTCTCTATTCTAGGCTCATGGTGGAAGTGGAAATTTCAGCTGGTCCTGTTCTAACCAGGCAGTTGCTACAGTGACAGTCAAAGGATTAATGACAACTGGAAGTGATATTGGCATCAGTGTTATTCAGGCAATTGATGTTCAGAATCCGTTGCATTATGGTGAAATGAAGGTAAGACTCTTACTTTCCCTGATCACTCTTGAACATGGCTTCTGGAACCAGTGATGAAGCTGAGAATGCCATAGGCATTCCCCTTTCCAAAATGTTCTCAAGAGATTTCCCCGCTTGGCCTGTGGCAGGTTAAGCGCTCAGTTTCAGAGTTTGTGCTTCTGAGGATTAAAGTGCTTTCCACTGCATTAGCTTTAGTCCTGTTTTTGCCCCTTCCCAGCTTCCTTGGCAAGTCTGTTTCCTTGTTGAAAGTTTTGAGTGCAAGAAGGAGATAGTAGTTTACTACTGGCCTGGCCATCTGAGCAGACAAGGCAAACTAATAATGCTCTACAGGGTAAGAGGTGGGTGTTTCCCCTCGGTATAAAAGGATGAGAGATATCATCACGATGTGCAAGGAAATTCCTGCCTAAAGAAGTGGCTGAAATGCTATACAGTGCCACATAATGAACCTGGATACCAAAGCTGGCCAAGAAAAAAAATTATCCTTTAGGTAAATAAGGAGAAAATGGGAATGAAAAATACACCTCCCAAGAGGGATTTTGTGGTCTCTATGCAAATCATACCCTATTCTTAGGATCTGGTCAGTGTGTGATATGGAGTGAAGAAAATACAGGAACAGTATATGTAATGGCCTCACAGGAAAGAGTGTGCAAAGACAGGTGAAGAGGTGCTCTGGTTAACATTGGTTAACACTGTAAATCTGCAGTCTTAAGTATTTTTCTCTAGAATCTTACTGGTTTGAAAATACCTCCTTGTGTCCCTTAGACACAAAAAATATCTTTAATGAACCTGTGTCAGTGCTTACTGTCTGTCAAGCTGTGAAGAACTGCCAGACCTGTCACATGACACAACAGAAACTAAAAGTACGTCCTACTGTGGTGTATATTCGCGGCTGTGAAGTAGTACTGCTCTGCTCCCTTCACAAATTCGGGCATTTTCATATGTGCTTTAACTCTGTTCCTTTTGCAAAGAGCTAAGCATTGGAATGGAAACCTGACAGAGAAGAGGAAATTTGCTCCTGACATCAGTAAAACTAAGAGATAGTGTACCAAGCACGTGTGGCTGATCTGGGATCCAGAGGCTGTGTTTGTCTAACTAGCATGGTCATGAATGAAATAGGCTTGTTTACACCAAGCGGATCCTACTGAGGCTGGCAAACAACCTCCCTCCATCTGGCTACGGCTTGGTGAAGGTGACGGTCTTTGTTTCTAGGGAGCATAGGAACTGATTTAGGAAGCATGCATTGCAAGCCCTGGGGCAGTGCACCTTCCTGCCAGGGTACATGCCTGTAATTTAGCAACTGGTAGGGAACAAGCTGATTGCATCAAATATATACATACATTCGCTATACAAAATATCTTCTAATTTTTAAGTATTCCCATGTGCAGCACTGCACTGCTGTTGCACCAAAGTCCCTCTTGACAAAAGTGTTAAAAAATGTGTTTGGTCAAGACTGCTAAGTCATCATCTGTCCCATAATGAAGAGAGCGCTATGCAAGCAGGTATCTTTCCTCCTTTTTTTTTTTCTTTTTTTTCTTTTTTTTTTAGTATTTGTCTTTTGGGAAAGATCTTTCTAACCAAGGTTTACTTCGAACAACTGCATCTACTAATGCTGGGTTCTTTGAGGGGCAAATGAGCTCGGGGTTTTGTGCTCAGATTATTTATGTCAATTCTACAAAATGGATTTGAGAGGTACTAAGTTTCATGCTTAAAATAATGACTTAAATGCTTAAAATAAAGGCACAAATTAAAATTCTTGCAGAATTTAGTGTACAGACTTGCTCTGAAATTCTTCTCTGGACAACTGAGGATGCTGCTTTTTAGCAGTGCAATGGATACCGGCAGGAGATAGAGGAATTAAGATTTTCGGTTATAACTTTGTATCCTCAAACATAAGTCAAAGCCTGAAGACAGAAGAAATGTTTCTCCCCATATGAGCTTTCAGAGCAGTGTATTGCACAGTCTGAATAGGTTATTTTTGAATGCCTTTGTTCTTGTGTTAGTAATTGCATTCTGTGTAGAATAACTCTGAAGAGTTTGAATTACTGACCTCAGTGAGCAAGTTGTAAGAGCAGTTAACTATGTTCTACAAGGATCACAGTTTTAACTCTGTACCCTATGGTTCCATAGTCTATCCTGAAGCTATTTGCGGATGGTTAGCTAGTTAAGATATTGGAAATGAAAAACTTTGATCATAGTGATTGTTACAAAAGATGCAGTTAGTCTGTGGTGGATTCTTTAGCATTAATGGAAAAAGTAGCAAATCAGAGTAAAAAATAATACAGTTAAGACTTGTTCATCAACATACCAGCTACAATAGCATGGAAGATCTATGTCTGCCGGTCTTATCTTTGAAAGTAATCCTTTTGATTTCAAAAGTATTTCTCACATAAAGATCACTTTTGAAGCAGAAAGTTGTTAGAATAGTAGATATTTGTTAACTTATTTTAGGTTTCTGACATGCTACCGCGGGGAAGTGTTGAGTCCTGGACACCTTTAAAAATATTTTGCCAGCAGAAACACAAGAAAGAAGAAAAAGCCATGGGGGAAACGTTTGGGCCGTTAGTTACCTTAACTTCTGCATAGCTGCTGCTGCAAGCGGTGGAGGCCGGGGAGCCTTGCTAGCGACGTCAGGTCTAGCTCAAACATTTACCATGGGAAGGTCAAGGTTGGATACTAAATCTGCCCCAGTTGGTAGTAGTACCTCCTGGAGATACCCTGCAGCTTAGTCCACACTTTAAAATCAACAAAGCGAAGAAGAAAATTATAGAAGCAGCAGCAAAACGATCACCAAACTAACGTGAGCTTGGACAGGCTTTTCCTGGCCCTTTGTGATGCCTTTCTGTGGCAGGTAAACACAAGAGCAGTGTTGAATCTGAAAAGAGCGGTTCTCAGCCATCAGAGGGAAGTCAGCAGGTAGAAGTATATGAGAGGGCTAACTAAAATAAGGAGAGAATGTTGAAGTCTATTTTTCTTCTTTTCTGGTACCATTTTGTGGAGTTGTGTTCATACTTCTCTGCCCTATGTTTCTTTCCTCCTTCAGGTGTACGTAACTGAGCCTAGTGGGATGGAGTTCACACCGTGCCAAGTTGAAGCACGTGTTGGCCAAGTATTGGAGCTGCCCCTGAGGATTAATGGTCTAATGAATGTTGAAACGGGCGAGACAGTCCCACTGAGCGACTGCTCACACTTTGATCTGGTTGTGGAAGTAGAAAACCGTGGTGTGTTCAGGCCACTTCAAGGTGATTTGACCCCTTCTCTCTTTGGAAAGTTAAACTAACATGTTATTAAGTCACACATTTCCTTTAAATCACTATTTCAGTTGCTGTGTACAGTATTCCCAGAGAGGTGCTTAACTTCAGAGGTGGGGGTCAGAGCAGTTTGATTTTGAGGATGTATTTACTTTTTTATGCAGAACTTCCCTTTGATATTTTTGATGTTTTGAGCGACTGTGAAAACCTTTTGGCAATTATTTTATTGGATGCTATGTAGTCTTCCGTATGTCTTTCTGCTGATTTAGTGTTTTTAACATGCTCCTGTAACAAAGCTGATGGGTTTTCTCATAACAGGGGTCCTCATATACTGTGTTTTCAGGTAGCACTGGAAGACTTACGAGAACACTCAGATTAATAACTGCTTTGCCCGAATTGTCCTGCACTAATTCCAGTTCTGTAAAGATACTGTTCATTGTTTGCTCACAAGGAACTAAGACAATCAGCTGCTTAAATTTTGCCAGAGCTCTGTCATCGTTAAGGTCATTGCTTTGACATATGCCTCTTGTCGGGTTTATCAAGAGTATGGAGTATGCATGCTATCTTCAAAGATTGCCATTAATGTTGCTGGGCTAAGTGGACATTGAGCAATGCGCTGATTCCCGTGTCCACTGAATTCAGTGTGTTATTCAGATGTACTGTTATTTTTTTCCAAGTTTCACTTGTATGGAAGCTTTTTCCTGTGCTATTTAGCCAGTAAAACCAGTCTGCATTGTACCATCTGTTTGCCTGAGAGGCAGCTATTTTAAAGGTTGCTATGTAGTATGCTGTTGTACAGTTTGTTTTAAAAGAAGAAAAAAATAGACCCCTCCCGAACCCCCAAATGTCCTCTAAGCAAGCAGAGAAATTTCATGAAAATACCTTACCTTCAGCTACAGAAATGATGTATTGCCTACAGGTTGAGTTGTTTTGTGCAGGAAAGCTTGTCTAAGCAGTGTGACTTATTTGTGCTTAATTACAAGCCAGTTTCATTTTAGAACAGCAAGATGAAAATATTCACTAAGAGACAGAAGTTATATTAGTTTGTAATAAAGACTCATGTCCTGTTTAGGACAATGTGAAAATAAAGACATTTGTGAGACATGGATACTTCACTAGGTGTTGAGTTTGAGATGAAAGACAGCAGTGAGTGTTTTTACCCATTCGGTTGGAGAACACATCTGTACTCTGGTGGAAGTGCTTTTGTTGAGAAAAGCCGTGCTGAATTTGCATTAAAATGCCTGGATATTTCTCTCCAGTACATATTTATATATTTTTAATTTATCTTACAGGAAGGCTTAAGCCCACTGCTGATTTTTGTAGTGGAGTCAGAGTGAAAGCTGAAACTCGAGGATACACAACACTTGTTGTTAGTTACACCCACGGTCATGTCCACCTCAGTGCTAGCATCACCATTGCTGCTTATCTACCATTAAAAGTAAGTCTGGTTTTGCTGTTTCCAAAGCAGTCCATCAGTTAAAATGACTTTAAATGACAAATCGCGAGTTGATATTGTGTGATGAGTATGTTTAAAAAAAAAAACTACGTGGGTGGTTGATTCATCTCTCCTCCAAGGAAAGACTGAGGGAGCTGGGCTTGTTTAGCCTGAGGAAGAGAAGGCTGAGACGGGACCTTAGAAATGCTTCTAAATATCTGCAGGGTGGGTGTCAGGAGGACGGGGCCAGACTCTTTCCAGTGGTGCCCAGCGACAGGACAAGGGGCAACAGGCACAAACTGAAGCAGAGGAAGCTCCAGCTGAACCCGAGGAAGAAC
>Ga0065711_1010907_pt1 | contig 11344 bp, 6 predicted proteins | sample Hoacrofraction12_FD_59098 | JGI IMG/M metagenome (GOLD analysis project Ga0065711, IMG submission 59098) | Hoatzin crop microbial communities from Cojedes, Venezuela - Epithelial fraction 12 v2 (version 2) | ecosystem: Host-associated > Birds > Digestive system > Esophagus > Crop | place... | reverse complement strand
TCATAGAATGGTTTGGGTTGGAAGGGACCTTAAAGATCATCTGGTTCCAACCCCCCTGCCATGAGCAGGGACATCTTCCACCAGACCAGGTTGCTCAGAGCTCCATCCAGTCTGGCCTTGAACACTGCCAGGGAGGGGACAGCCACAGCTTCTCTGGGCAACCTGTGCCAGTGCCTCACCACCCTCATGGTGAAGAATTTCTTCCTAGTATCTAATCTAAATCTTCCATCTTTTAGTTTAAAGCCATTCCCTCTTGTCCTTTCACTACACACCCTGGTGAAAAGCCCTTCTCCATCCTTCCCGTAGGCCCCTTCAGGTACTGGAAGGCTGCTGTAAGGTCACCCTGGCGCCTTCTCTTCTCCAGGCTGAACAGACCCAACTCCCTCAGCTTGTCCTCATAGGAGAGGTTTTCCAGCCCTCGGATCATCTTCGTGGCCACCTCTGGACCCACTCCAACACATCCAGGTCCTTCTTATGTTGGGGGCTCCAGAGATGGACGCAGGGCTCCAGGTGGGGTCTCACCAGAGTGGAGTAAAGGGGCAGAATCCCCTCCCTCACCCTGCTGGCCACGCTTCTCTTGATGCAGCCCAGGATACAGGTGGCTTTCTGGGCTGCAAGCGCACATTGCCGGTTCATGCTGACCTTCTCATCCACCAGTACCCCCAAGTCCTTCTCTTCAGGGCTGCTCTTGAGCCAGTCTCTGCCCAGCCTGTACTTGTGTTTGGGATTGCCCCGACCCACGTGCAGGTCCTGGCACTTGGCCTTGTTGAACTTCATGCAGTTCACGCAGGACCACCTCTCCAGCCAATCCTACTCATTACCTTTTAAAACCAAATACAATGAAGCGTTGTAGCAATCTGCAATAACACCGAGTTTCTGCCAGCTGATCAGCTCTGTGCACCCACGCACAGAACTAACATGGCTGGTGACCATGACGGTAGGTAGCAGTGCTGGGACCAGCCTGCAGGCTGGGGAGATCCCACAGCATCAGCTGCAGGCTGTGACTGGCCGCCATTGTTCCTCCTCTTCCCCGGTCATCTGTCCTCCTCACAAGTGAAGGTGTCGTGTGGGCTTGGGGTGCCCATACGTTGCGTGAGCAGAGGGCCGGATGCTTACTGGGGAGCACTGGGTTGACTGAACTGGTGTTTTGCTTCTGCAAAGGTCTGGATGGGCTTCGCAACCTATGCTGCGTGATGGAGGGGATGGTGAAAAAAGTCATGTATGAGCCCTCTCTAATGCAGAAAGTCTGGAGTTAGCATTCTTGGCTGCCAAGAAGGATGGGCACGACGGGTTTCAGGTATTTGCCAATAAATCCCATTTCTCTCATTTGTTGTCCTCAGAATGCCTCTCCCAGCGGGGACACTCCTCAAGGCACCTAAAGGTAACGGCAGCTTTTCACAGTGGAAAAAAATGGCTGAGGCAAACTAATCACAACATCACGCTATTCTTTCGTCCTCTCTTGGTAGCTCTGTTTCTGAATTTGGAGATAATTTGGGAAGTTTAAGTTGTCTGGGCTGCAGTTATGTCCAAATGCTTCTCTGCCTTGGAAGTTCTGATAACTCTTCGTACAAAAGTGTGTCTGTGTTTCGTGACGGTCTGGTCTGTCTGTATATGACACTTTGTACACAGAGAGCAGTGCAGGCCTGGCTGAGGATCTGCTTTGTCTACGTCTTATTTACTATCTGCCTTCTGGTGTTTAACTGCGTGTTTAGTCTTATGATGTAAAATGTTCCCTGTTTGTGGTATCTAGAAAGCCATGTTGTCTGAGGTCACTTCAAAGGACATTTTCCTCATTAGATATATTTATGATTAGTTTAAATCAATAATATTTTTATAATGTCATAATAATGTGATGACATTACAACATTTAGTATTCTTGATGATAAAGCAAGGAAAGAATCTCTTTTCACACTGATTTTGACTTCAGAATTTTTATTTTTCTTCCAGTTCTGTATCAGGATAATAGCTTGATTTATATTGGGTATATAAAAGGTGTTGCCTGTGTAATTTTCAGAAGGAAATGTAGGAAGCAAACAGTGTAACTAGACACATTTTGTAACTAAAATAGATTAAAAAGTAGTCTGGTGATCCTGTGATGGCTGGAAACTCGGCAACAGTAGGTTAATAATTGCTCCGCAGCCTTTGACTGTGGTTAGCTATGGACATGATTTCCAGGAATTTCAGTTTTTCACAGCTACTTGTTCATTTTGTGTGATTGAATATAATGACCTCAGCTTTCATGTGCAGGTTTTTGTGAGCGTTTTTTTTTTAAATATTTCGTTTTCCCTGTAACTCATATTCTGAATTAGCAGAAACTTTTTTTCTAAAGTGGAACTTTCAATTTCTGTTTTTCAATGAAGATGGGAGAAATTGGGTTACATTGATATTCCTCCCCCCCCTTTTTTTTTTAAGTATCTGTGGCAACGGAAGTGCAAACCTCATGGGCTGTGTTATTGATGTAAAGGTAGATGATTTAAGAACACAGAAAATTTCCTAGACGTCCTTCCAGTGCTTTTAAACTGGCCTTGTTGGTACAGCGTGCCTTCATGAAACAAACCACCACAAGAAATACTGTAAATCTTTTTGATATCTGTATCTGAGTGTTTATGATATCTGTGTTAGAATATAAAATCTGCATATTCAGCCATCACTAAAGCTGATAAATTGCTGAAACCTCTCTCACATGCTTGTCGCATACACAGGGGGCTTAGTGAATGAATAACTCGATCCAGAGGTTTCTAGGGTCTTCACTAAAGAACAGAGGAACGAGGCTTCCTACCAGTGGTTAGGGCTTGACTCTTCTCCAACTGAGATCTTCTGTGAGCGTTTGTATCTGTGTGAAGTCAGCTGAAGGAGAATTAAAAAAAAAATTCTCCTCTGGAATTTAGATGACTCGGGAGGCTCGTAACAGGATGAGTGTCTTTACTTCAGGTCACTGATTTAAATCCCATTTAGAAATAGCCAGAAGTCATTACGATCTGATGGCATGTTGGTGACCTATGAAATGAACTGGTGACGGGAGCCGCCAGTTGCCACCAGCATGCGGCTACGCATCGCACTGGTGTGTTCAGCGACAGCCAGTGGAGCAAACTGAGTAGCCTGCAACGGGAGAAACCAGAGTTTTTCTTTTCTTGAAGGAATACCTTGTTTCTCCCTGCCCAGCCTGCGCTGAACAGCGCGTAGCGTAGTTTTATCCATTAATGGGAGATTTTCCGAGAATTACAGTCTTGGTAGCTGACCCTTTCAATCTGCAGAGACCACCAGCTGTAGCCTTTAGGTAGTAATTTCTCCTCTGCCTGGCTTTTATCTAGTAAATATTTGACTCTTTTCATGCATATGGTGATTTCTCCAGGCTTTTCCTGTCATCACCAAGGCAGGAGCCTCTCTTTACTCTCTCCCAGACATTTTTTCACTTTGAAAAAAAAAAAAATTGATTGCTGTCCCTGTGAATGTATTATTGAAAATATTTATGTACATACAGTTGGTGTCTAATATAAAATTGCTATTGACTGATGGACCCCATAAATTACCCAGTGTCTGTGGAGGCAGGATCTGGAAACGTGGTGTGTTTATGTGCAATAAATACAGAATTAGTAATTTGACCTTACAGGCAGAGGTTACTGACAGGTTACAGGTCTCTCTAATCTGATTCCAAACAGTCACGTATTATGGATGACATTTTTCTTTCATGACACCTCCATCATTGTGTGAAGCACCAAATTTGAAGAGAATAGGCTTATTAGAGCTTTATTATTTTTTAATTTGTCACATTTTGTTAAAAATAACACCAGTCAGTGAAAAGGCGGAAAATAAAAAAAAAGTCCAAAGAGGCTGGGGAGAAGTTTTCACGTTTCAAACTGCTGCCTTTGGAACTTGCCCTGTGCTTGGCTGCAGCTCTCAAAACCCAGCTTTCATGCAGTAGTCAGACGTACATGCATAACGTTGCTTGCATGGGAGATTGCAAGGGTGGGGCTGGAGAAAGCATGCTTTTCTTCATATACTTACTGCGTATTACGTTTGGGTTTGCATGGGGGCCGGCATCGTCAATAATGGTGCCAATGACATTTTTTCTGTCGTTCCACTGACAACTGGATTGAATCCCTGCTACGAAATCATGGGTTTAAGGAAAATCATCTACTGGTTTACCAATATTTCCTGATATAGCACCTCAGCTTTCCTGAGGGAGCACAAGCAACATCTCATTGAGAGTCTGTGTATGTTCTATCTAATCTGTATTACTCATTAAATAGAGAGATAAATTCAACTTTTAGCAGACTGACATTGTTATTACATGTATTTCAGTCGTGCCAGACATCTTTATTCAAGTCTGGGACTCCTCCAGATGATGGTTTTCAGTGTACAGTTTGTATTTTAACAACTGCTTATTGGAACAAAGGTATGGTTTAAAAAATGTTAACAGGCTAGGTAAATTATTTTATGTAAACAGTGACAAAAGGAAAATGAATTGATAAGGCTGCATTTTCATGAATATGCATCTGTTACTGAGAGAAAGTATTCTGTGTTCGTCAAAGGCACAATTTTTTGAGTAAGTCACAAAGAGAATAGAAGGGTTGTAGCTTTCCAGGAGAGGTTTCGTCTGAAAAATTTGAGAGCAATGACAGTGTTGAGACTGATAAACACATTGACCTGAAAGACAAAAAAGACCGTTATAGAGGTTATAGGTAAAAGAGCAAAGAACAGTAATAGAGGTCACAGGCAAATGGAAAAACCGACAGTTAGTTTACCTCCTGTCTGTATTTACTATGCTGGTTTTAGCAGAGCTGGTATAGCATTTCTGTGCTTAGGGTGACCTTGGTATTTCTTGCAAAAACAAATTATATTCCATCGTCCTTCTCAATGGCAGGTATATGTCTGCGGTTCTGTCGTGCCTCTTTCCCTGTGAAAAGGGTCAAACTCGTACGACGTAAAGACACGGGAGGTCAGTACTCACACCGGCCGAAACCGAAGCGGGGAGGTTGGGCTGGCTTGCCAGACTTGTGGCCGGGAGAAGATGCGCTTGTGCAAAATGAGAAACCCCTGTCACGCTGGTGCGGTGGTCCTGGCAGCGTGGCACTCGGAGGGGCTCTGCCTGCTCCCACTGGCAGGGCAGCGGGGAAAAGCCTGTCCTCCATCCCCTTCCCTTGCCGCGGCTGCTTGCTCGCTCCCGCGTTCGCCTGGCTCTTCCCAGCTGTCCCAGGGGTGGCTCACCCCTCGGGGTGCACAAGCCTCCTGCGCCCTGGTCCTCACCCAGGGACACCCAGAGCCTGGAGCAGCTTTCCTTGCTCTGGCTTGGCTTCTGCTCTCTTCCTTCTGTGCACGCCGGGGCGGCGTCTGCCTTGTCGTAGACTGATTTATCTTTTTTTTTTCCTTTTTTTCGATTTTTATTGAGGGCTGCAGACTGTGTAACCGCACCCACGCCACATGAAGCAGAAGTGCATGTTTTCGGAGGACTGCCTATGGCTGCGGAGATGGGGAAGTCCCAAATTAGATTTTGGGCCAGCCGCAAAAACCCTGCCTGTTATCTGTCTGACTATCTATCCGGTCATATTATGAAGGCACAAAGACATGTTATTAAGCTACAAGCAGGTGTTTTATATGATAACAAGGTGTACAAAGCCCTCCTAAACCAGGGCAAGATTGTAAGTAGGACTGAAATCCTTTTCCTGGCATTGCCCCTTATATTCTCTGTATGAGGAAAGTCAAGACAAGGATTTTACAGCCTCCATGCTTCACAAATATTCTGCTGACTGCTTGAACAGATTTATGAACCAAAGAGATCATATTGACTACAATTCTAGCCCAGCCTGTTTGTCAGTACTGTGATTTCTTAAAAGAAGTGATTAACTAGAAGGGCTGACATCTTGAATATAAGCCAGAGAGGCAGATAATTAATTAAATCAGTTGAAAAGCAACTAGAAATAACTGGAGCATTGTCTGAAGGTGAGAAGAATGGATATTGTCAAACAATATATTCAGAACGTTAGTCTTAAACATTCAAAACATGCTGCCATTTTTTTCTAACAATCTTGAAGTTATGTGTACATTAGTCTTTATACAGTATCTCATTTTTGTAGCTGTATTTAAACTTAATATGTGTCAAATAGATCAAAATTTTCAGGAAGGAAGAAGTCCAAGTTAATGTTTTAAAACTTTAAGAAGGAGGAAAGTAAGGCTGAAAGCAGAACTCCCCAAATTTAGTCTTCTTTAACTGTAATAATTTTCTATTAGAGTAGTGCTCAGAACTGTGTATAGAATAAATCGGAACAAGAACATGGAAATGTAATCTTTTTGCCCGTGTCTTTTAAGAACAGCATAAAGTGGGCCCATGTGTTTGCTCAGCTTGCCATGGGGCTTTCATTCTTCATAACAAAAATTTTCCTTTGAGATGAGTGGCAACTGCAATAGCAACAATCATATATGAACATATAGCTGAACTAAACACTTCTTTGAATTTGTCTGGGAATTCTCTGTTCCTCTAAGGATTCTTGTACGAGATCTGTTAGAAGCACCACAGGCTCTGGAGGTGAAAGGGGCAGAAACAGTTCAAATGGAACCAGGTCTGTGTCGATTTACTGATTTGCCAAATAAAAAAAGGGTGGGCTAAATGGCACCAAAGAAAAAAAAATAAAGGGAGGTAGCAAAGAGACTCTGGTGTACATATCTTTAAAAAAGCAGTTATATTAATGGGGTCTATGAGATTAGATTTTCCTTCTAATGATCAAGATCGGCACTTGTGGAAAAGAAGATCAGAGGGGATTTCACTACCCTGTTTCTGGCTTAGGGAAAACCATAGGGCAAATGCAGGTAGTTAAGAATCAGTTACAAATCGTGTTTTCTTTCTCTAGAGTATGGATGTCGTGAACAATCTTTAGGTGATTGAAAAGAGTGCAGTGCTGGAAAGCTTATGTTTTTCTACCCCTTTGGAATAATATTGATTAGTTTTTTGTAAGCAAATGTTTCCAGTGTATGCATTTCCAAAATAAACATCCATGAATTTGCTGAGTATGTGTCTCCAGACAAGAATATATCCACACCAAAATAATTCTTTCGTTTGCAGGCTTGTCTGCCTTGGTCTTTATGTTTACAGGAGTGGATTGGCCTAAGGATTTGAGTCACACTTCTGAAAAAGAGTGTAATGGTGAAATCAGCCTCTGCGTAGAGAAGAGTAAGACAGAAGGGGAAGCAAAAAAATAACTAGGACAGCAAAACCCAGAAGGTACTCTGAATTAACTTGTAAGAGGCCACCTTTTGCCAATCTTCTGCTGTGTTGCCTGTCTTCTTACACATGGCGGCACCCAAAAGCTCATGAGCGAGTCAAAATGTTCAGATGCTCTTGGAAGCTGAGTAGTAGTTCAATTCTGAGGGAAACAGGCTCAAGCAACACTAAATATCTTTTTACACAGTCTTTTCTCACCGTAAAAGCAAAGACAGTTACTGTAGCTGAGATATGCTAACTTTTCTGAGTTCCCTCCTGAAGTTTGTCATCTCCTCTGTGGCATCCATGAGAGCAGAAAGCACCGAAGCCAGCCCTCCTCTGCTGGGGCACCCTGTGGAGCTCGCACGGTCTGAATTTCTTCCCCACAGCCAGGGACGAAGATCAGAAGGGATCATGTTGGTCTTCGGATCCACCCCCTGGAAAACCACATGTAACCGGCCACCGGCCGTTTGGCATGGAGAGGTCCACAAGGGACGTGCTTGTGAACTCCCCCCATTTCCGGCATAACAAAACTTCTAGAGGAAGTCAGAAAGCTTCGGCACTCACACATGTTTCAAAATGACCATTGGCTTTAGCATGGCAACCGAACGTGAAGTGGGTGTCACAGCCCCAAGAAACCACTCAGCTGGTGAACTTCCAGGAGTTGTATGTTTGCTTGGTCAATGTAATGGAACTTAAACAAGTTAATGGAAGTAATCTCTCAAGGAGATTAAAATAATCCTGTAAGTGCACTATCTCTGCAGGAAGGTTTCCTGTCCTATGTAGCTTTCAGGAAAGACTGAAATTTATAAAGGGCAATTTATAAAATTAGTTGTATGCTAATCTAATGTGGTGGCGAGACATGATAATAATAATACAGTAACTGGAAGTTAAAGGCAAACAGATTTTGATTAGAAGTGAAGTGCAGCCGTTGTTGTTGTTCTTTATAACAGCAGGAGTTATAGCTGACTTAGTTCTTGAGGGAAGTGGTTGGCTGTGTATCACTTCATGCTGTAGCAAAATGGAAAACCTTTCTGGAAGGTAGGCTGCAGAAGAATATGGCCGACCAGGATAAATACTCTCCTCGAGGAGGCTTGGGAAGCAGAATAAAAGCCATATGGAGACAGAAAGAGATGAGACATTGGAGACTGAAAGAATTAAAAAGAATGTGGTTGGGTAGTGAGGGAATCAGGGATTTAAAAACTAAACATAGGTAGTTTAGGCTACTTGTGCCCATTATTTGGGAGCTGGGAGAGACTAGGTCACTACCTTTTGGAACTATTTAAATGTTGGCACGCTATGGGCATTTTCTTCACCATTGTGGCTTTCTTCAAACCAGATGTCAGCATGTGGAGCTGTTGGTAGATCCACACTTGAATCTCTCTTACAGCTACCATGAAACCTAAATACAAATGTAAAAAGAAGAATTAAGGATGAATGGATGTTGCGTTAGAATCATATTTATTTTCCTTAGTTCTCCTCCGAGTTTAATCCTGTGCTGGGCTTTCCATTNTTTTGGAACGGGCCGATGTCAGTTANAATGGAGTATTGTAATCTGGGTCATTCTGCTCNCCCTTTTTCATACTGGCACAACATTGGCAANAGATTCTCATTATTTCCATGACATTCCAAGATTTATTAAGCTGAACATCACTGAGACATAAAGTACCAAGTATTTTCTGACGCTAGGGTGCAAGGCATCTGGGGCTAAGCATTTAATGTTTGTCAAAACTAGGTGCTGCCCAAAAGCTTTTTGATGACCAACAGACCAAAGTGTTGGTCGTGATCTGTGTGCAATATTTCTCTTTCTACTTACAGAACATAGACGCCATGATTAGAGCATTTTGTATCACACTTAAAAATGTTGCCGTGAGAGGAGATGCTTCATTCCTAACTTACTGTAAAATTATTTTAATTCCCTCCATTTCAGATGTGATTTTGTCTGTAATGTTTTTAACTATTCCAAGTAATTTCCTACCCTGTATAATTTCAATTTCATGTTAATTATCATCAATTGCTCCCTTTTTCTTGCTTCTTATGTGTTCTTCTTATGTGTTTCTCTTTAATGTTTAATGCTTGCCTTTACCTGGACGATGAATCACAAAGGGATTTTAAACAAATTTTATTGTCTTGACTGCAGACGGCCTTTTATCTGTCAAATAAATTCTTCTGTAAGAAACAGTAACTATTGTTGAAATGTTTCTGATATTTTTGCCCTTTTGATCGATTTTTCTAATATTTCCTATCCTGGTTCAGTTGGCTCTTCAGCTGCATATAATCAGCTGTGACTGTTTTCTGTTTGTGCGTATTGGAAGTAGTCAGGTCACAATTATGGGACCCCAGGCATTCGGCTGCCTCTGGTCCAATGCTTAGTTAATCTTCATCCCTCATAATGAAGTAATAAAGTAGAAATGTACCTTGTTTAAATACAGTTTGTGCTAGAGAATTACAATATATGATTTTTTGGGGTTTTTTTAGACTCTCTTGCCCTTGAAATTCCAAAGGCAGGAGAAGAAGCGGACATGGGTGATCCCGTTCACCTCCCCTACAAACTCCAACTCAACTGACAGGCCGTGGGGCAAGCACCATCCTCACAAATTTCCAGTGGGCGACACCTTTACGCCGGATATCTTGGACGTCCCCCAAAACCAAAATCCCACGAAACCAGGAGCTACTTGCACAATTTGTGCTTTTCCAGAAAATGCTGCTAGGAGCAGTCCTTTATAAGCTGTTTGCTGGTCGTGCCACAGTGCACAGCCTTCCACTGGGTTTGGGGCCACCTCCTTCCGGCAAAAAACTGTGTATGCGTTAGCAGAAGAGCACATGTTGGCTGGACAACAATGTGCGTTACCAAAAGCGTGCACATGAAAAGCAGAGAAAATGAGGATGGGAGCAATGAAAGGGCTACGGTGCGGTCAATATTCCTCCCCCCTCTGCCCCGCAAATGGAAAAGTGAAGAAAACAAAAATGAGGAGGCGGAAGAAGAAGGATGGATAAAACAACCATGGGGATAGTGTAGATGGAGAGAATAAAAATCCAGGATTAGTGAAAAAGCCATAAATTGAGGGAAAGGGGAAACAGCGTGCACAAGATGGTTTAGGAGGAAATTGTAAAAGTGTGATGGTAGTTGCTCCGGAGCACACAACACAGAAGGGCAGAGGTGGAAAGCAAGGTGAAAGGAATGGTGAAGAAGCATGACTGTAAGGAGGCGTTCCAGATGCCTGGGGTTGCACAGTGTTCTGTGTTATCATGTCATGTCAGAAAGTGAGAATGAAAAGCAACAGCACAGCACGTTGCAGCAGGACGTAGGGGGACGATGTCTGAGAGCCGCACACCTCACACGCAGCACTGGGAGAGCTGGGGGCCATCTCCCTGGGGCAGAGGGATAAAAAGGTGGATCCTGAGAGGGCGGTTATAAAACATTTCAAAGAGGGAGACTTTGAGGCTGCTGGCATTTGGGAGGAGGGAGTGGTTTGAATGAAAGCTCCTGAGCTAGGGAAGAGGGGCAGGGGATGAGGAGCTGAAAGAAGGACAAGCTGGGCTGCTGGCTGAGTGAACCGATAGGAAGCAGGGAAGGGTGCAGGTGAGAGGGGCTGTGGGAGGTGTCGACAGGGTGCCAGAGGGTAAATACTGTGCCCTTCCTGGCTTGGATTTTTCCTCTTATAACAGAACCACAGAATGTTAGGGTTTGGAAGGGACCTCTGTGGGTCATCTAGTCCAACTCCCCTGCTGAAGCATGGTCACCTAGAGCAGGCCGCACAGGATCACGTCCAGGTGAGTATTGAATATCTCCAGAGAAGGAGAATCCACAGCCCCCTGGGCAGCCTGTTCCAGGGCTCCATCACCCTCAGAGGGACGAAGTTCTTCCTCATGTTCAGACGGAACTTCCTCTGCTTCAGTTTGTGCCCGTTGCCCCTTGTCCTGTCACTGGGCACCACTGAAAAGAGTCTGGCACCATCCTCCTGACACCCACCCTTAAGGTATTTATAAACATTTATTAGGTCCCCTCGCAGCCTTCTCTTCTTCAGGCTGAACAAGACCAGCTCCCTCAGCCTCTCCTCATAGGAGAGATGCTCCAGTCCCCTCATCATCCTCGTAGCCCTCCGCTGGACTCTCTCCAGTAGCTCCTCATCTTTCTTGAACTGGGGA
>Ga0065711_1049361_pt1 | contig 11345 bp, 9 predicted proteins | sample Hoacrofraction12_FD_59098 | JGI IMG/M metagenome (GOLD analysis project Ga0065711, IMG submission 59098) | Hoatzin crop microbial communities from Cojedes, Venezuela - Epithelial fraction 12 v2 (version 2) | ecosystem: Host-associated > Birds > Digestive system > Esophagus > Crop | place... | reverse complement strand
CTACCGGAGAGAGTCCAGCGGAGGGCTACGAGGATGATGAGGGGACTGGAGCATCTCTCCTACGAGGAAAGGCTGAGGGAGCTGGGCTTGTTCAGCCTGAAGAAGAGAAGGCTGAGAGGGGACCTTATAACTGCTCATAAATATCTCAAGGGTGAGTGTCAGGAGGATGGGGCCAGACTCTTTTCAGTGGTGCCCAGCGACAGGATAAGGGGCAACAGGCACAAACTGAAGCATAGGAAGTTCCGTCTGAACACGAGGAAGAACTTCTTCCCTCTGAGGGTGATGGAGACCTGGAACAAGCTGCCCAGGGAGGTTGTGGAGTCTCCTTCTCTGGAGATATTCAAGACCCTCCTGGACAATGTCCTGTGCAGCCTGCTGTAGGTGACCCTGCTTCGGCAGGGGGGTTGGACTAGATGATCCCCAGAGGTCCCTTCCTACCCAAACCATTCTGTGATTCTGTGATTCTGTGATTCTGTGATTCTGTGATTCTGTGAAGTGCCTGTAAGACATAAAGTCTCAAACAATCTGGCAAAATACTGGTAACTGCTGTGGTGCTATGACAATAAACCTGCTACCTTTGGAAGGTTAGTCTGAGTGTGAAAATTATGCCAGAAAAAGAAACAAATTGAAGTGTCTGTCAGGTGAGGGAATGATTTATGTCAGGTGTACAATGGTAAGAAATATAGATACGGAAAACTTGGCTGTCAGGATTCAGTTTGATGGGGATCTAGTCAGCAAAAATTCTTCCAATAGAAGCGAAATCTGATGAGACAGGCCAGACATAAGAAAAATTGTTATGATGTCACAGAAATAATATCGACAATGTCTGGGATTGCTTGAAAGACTAAACACTATATTATAGCATGGATGTCAGAGACAACAAAAGGAAATTCTGCGTAATTTGTGTCCAAAATAGATAGCCATGGATCCTGTTCTCCCACAACATTAACATCATCAGGATTGCAGATTTAATTTTCCTGACCAACAGATTGTATTTCTTACCATGCTCATTAAAGACTTATCTTCCTTTGCTTCTGTGAAGAATGCAGGAAATTGATTGGTGACCCTTCCACAGTGCTGCTGGTGTGTGGTGTTTCCATGAAGCCAGCTAGCATGGAGACATCCACTACGCAAACAAGATGTCTTCACGGGAGATTTTCTTTTAAAATCTGTTTTTCAAGAAAATCTTGGGTTCATAGTCTACCGCAATGAAGGGAAAAAAAAATATCTTTTGTAAGGCTTTCAAAACCTCTCTCTAGTGGACAGTCCGGCAGATATTGCATATCATCGCAGGTCTCCAAGTCAGTACTATCAAGCCACAGAAATTCCCTTTGAGTAGAGTTGAGATCAGCATTTGCATTCATGTGTTGAACCTACTCTTCCAACAGCCTGGAAAGTAAAGTACTTCTGTGACCATGGGTCCCTGGGAAAATTAAATTCTGCTATAACTGTGCAAACTGTCGACCCAGGGGAGGGACCAAAAGTGCAGGGGACAGAACTGCCCTGGGAAATAAATTTGGATTATGGCATTTATTTTACAGTATATCAAAGTGGCCCCAGTTCTCACCATGCTCAAAACTTTGAATTAGGTTTCCCTAAAAAAGCTTCCTGATACACAGCCTTATACACAGACAGAAGTGCTTAAGCAGTTTCTTCCCTGTAGGTGGAGGGAAGTGGGATGGGAAAGTCTCAATGACTTGACTATCTAGCTACAAAAAGTGTCCTAATCTCACAAGTTTGAGGCCACACAGAAGCTCTTAATGGCTGTATAGTTTCATGTGGTCTTATTAGACAAAGACAAATTGCTTTGCTCCCGTCCTAAATTGCCTGTTCTACAGATCCCTGCCTGTAAATTAATAACAAATGTAAGAGAATCAGTAGAATTGTATTTCTGCAAGAGAAATTGATCTGTTAACATTTAAATACTTTGCCACAGGCTTTAGTAAATCTTTTAGTTGAAGGTAAGATTAACTTCTTCCCTATGGCTCCAACATCTTGGCTTGGACTGTTTCTAAAGATGCATGAAGGGTAGATATCCTTGCCTTTCAGCTTTTTGATCAGATCACTTTCATTTGGCCAGATGCTATCACAGCCATAAATTTCAAAGCTAAAAATAGACTTGACTTTTTTCACCCTTATCCCTTAATTCTCTCAAATAGATAATGATTCAGTGCTACCTTGTGACCTTTCAAGTCTAGTTCACTGCATGTTAAGTGAACATGATTCGGAGAGCAGAAGTCTTATACTTCAAGGTTTTTAAAAATGGAGTTAGTATTTCCTGTCTTATACTTAAAGCAGTAGGTAAGAGCAAGGTGACTTTATTCCTTTACTGCAGGACATACACATGCCAGCTCTGGAGCCTAAAAGCTTGATTCTGGTTTTTCACTTAAAATAATTTTATCACAAAATCTTTACTTTTTACAAGACTGCTTTATAATATTTAAAGCCATTAAAACATTAGATCCCGCTTTCACTAGTAATGCCATAAAACTTGAGTAACACATTAATGAAAACCAACACCAGATTTGTGCCATCACAGAAAAGAGCAAAGAACGATCATCAGCTCTTTTCTGTCTGTCTCCAATATTAACTGCTACAAAAGAACTTTGTTACCATCTTGGTTTAAAACGAATGTTGTGACAGGAATGGCTTTTTTGAAAGAATAAGCTGTAGCAGAATATTTCTGTTTAAATGCTTAAGACCAAGCAAGAGTCATTAATTAATCAGGAGTTGCCCCTCAGCACAAGATTTTCTGCCAGTTCCTCTAGCATATCCTTGTGGGGTAATTCCGAAAACATCTTGGCAGCTTGTATTCCACACCACTGACAAGATGCAGCAATTCAGAAGGTGCTGTTCGGAACCTGGGGAATTCAAGACTGTAGCTCTGTTTTGCTGTTCTATTTTCCCTTTATGCGCAAGAAGGAAAAAGTTGGTTCTGGTCAAAAGCTTAGCATAAACGCTATGACAGATGAAATAGGAGCCTAGGGTCATACATGGAAGTTTTGCACTGGTGGAAAGAATCACACACTGAAATTGCTTCTTGGCAGTGTAAAGGGTTTCACAATCAGTGTTTTCGTGATGCAATTTGTGACTGCTTTCATTGTGGTCTAATTCGTCTTGGACAGGGATTTCAACAAGGAAAGGAGTGTGCTGGGCGTATTTTGCTGATTGTTTTATGCGTGCGCATTCTTTCTGGTGATTCTGGTTGTGCAAAATTGAAGAGTTTGAGCCTTCTCTTTAATTAACTCTGGCATTGATATCCCTGTCACTTGGTCCATCTGCAGTGTCTAGGCTGGGCAGGACATCCGAAATGGTAAAACTCTTCATTGCAGCATGGGTTGCCTGTTGTTTTCTGACCTTCCCTGGACTTTGAATTAATCCACTGTTAATAGAAGGGCAATTCTGCTCCTCTGACTTCACGGGAATTTTATGAAAGCATATTGAGACACTTGACGTTTTCAGGATATGCCACCAACAGGTGCTGGATTGGAACAAACAGCTTGAACAGACGATTTGTACACCATTCATTACATCTGGCAAATGTATGCGCAGTTAGTAATAGTCTTCTGGGGGAGCTGTCAGTCATTCCCAGCAGGCAACACTGCTAATCTCCATAATTACACGAACTGTCATGATGTAATGCACACACAAATAATTTTGCAGCTCCTATTTTCTGTATCATCCACCTCCTTTGCCTTTAAACACTGTAAGTCAAGAAGCATCTCAGTACTTCTAATTCGCTTTATGAAGGATGCATGCACATGCATGCTTCTTGCTTTGGTTTTGATGGTTAATGAATCAACTTTGCTTTTTAAATGGTGTAACTTATAACTAAAGCATGACATCGAAACAAGAAGAGTGTCTGGAAATTCTAGATCGGTTCACTGATACACACAATTCAGAGAAATCAGTGAAGTCTTCCCAGCATTGGTTTTGTTTAGTTGAATATCAGTTGATAGGGTAAATGTAGTCCTGCTAAAACTGTTGTGTTCTCCAACTCTTAGCAAAACGTGCAAATCATCTCTTTCTGAATACATGTTAATCTCAATGAATTCGTAATGTTTTGTGTATGATAGAAACCACCTCAAAATAGTGTCTAAGCAACTCAGAAATGAACAGTCTCGGAAACACCTGTAGGGAAGATCAGTAACCTTTCCCTCTTGATATGAAACAGTCTGTCTTCTCTACCACATCACACAGAAAGTCTATTATGGAACAAGATCATGAACCCGCATTGCCAAATTGTTTGTTCTCAGAAGGAGAGTTCAGTAAATGCTAAATTCATAAGCAAACCTAAAACATAAAAAAAAAAGCAGCCCAGTTCTGTTACCATCCCTGGTGGGACTTGGAGTGCACACATCCATTTGATTTTGGCTCTAAAATTAAACTACCAGCTTCTTTGCTGCATTGATCGCTGATTAGCAGATTGTAGTTGTGGGAAAACACAGTCACTACAATATGTGCACTGCATGAAAATAAGTTCTTTGCTCAACACCTGCATTTGTCTTAGTTGCCTGCCTTGTGTGCCTCCACCTTTTAGCTGCATGAGAGTTACAGTCGATGATGTAACTGCTACAGTATGGAAAAATACTGTATGAGAGTTATGAGTGCCACTTCTAACAGGTTGGATATAGCTGTGCCCCATTTACTAAGGAATGCAGTCAAGCAATGAAACAAAGAAACCAAATGAAAAATGCTTGAAATATCATGTGCCCCTTTTCAGGGCTCCGTGTTTCATATGTCAGTGCCATTTTCGCTGAAGTGACGTACTGAATTCTCTACTTGGCCCAAAGGAATTTAGGAGATCTTCAGTCAAAGTGAAAAAGCAGGAGCTTCTTCAGAGGCAGACATAAATAGTTCATTCTCCCATTTGGCTCTTTTCCATCTCACCAGTACCACAGAGATGCTGTCAAAGGTCACTCTTGCTTTGAGGAGTAGTCCCTAGGCACTGTGTAGAGAAAACTGTAACATTGAAGGATTTCTGTTTGGAGCAATCCGCCAACAAACTAAATGAAAAAGATGCTGACTTCTTCATCCTGCAACTTTGCTCTATATTACTCCTTTTCCCTTACTCCTCTAAGCAGCCACCCACCCCACTACTATTCGATCTGTTTCTTCAGGGGATAGAGATCTGTGCTGGGAAGTAAACGCCTAACTCTAATTGTGGCACAAGATATTATCAAAGGCATTTTACATATCTCTTTTTAAGAAAAGGGCATGTATCCCAGGAACGGAAGCTTAAATTATCTATTTAGAAGAATATTCAGGTTATAAACCCTCAAAGACAGGAAGTGTTGGGCTCACTGCTACCCAGGCAAGTAGCATTTTTAAAATTCTGGTATAAACTATTGAAAACTTCTTTCTTTTTTTCCCAGACAATTTATCTTAATTACAGTTCTCTGTCCCAGTAGCTTCTCTTGCAACAAAACTGAACTGAAAATCCATGCAGGGAAGACTTCTAGTTAAAATCCTGTTTATTTTTATTTGTTGTTTTACGTCTCCATTTTTTGGCCTCAATTTCTTTTCCCTGAGCCACGCACTTCTGGAATGTGCTGTTTTAAGTTTTATAATTGGATGAAGTGAGAGTTAGTCACCCTCTATCCAGACCACAGTTAACTGGACCTTCTGGGAAGAGGGTCAGGAGAAGAAGTTTAAGAGATTTTCCTGAGCCATGATGTCTATAGGATGCCAGAGCAGAACTTTGGCTCAACAGATAATTAAAGCAGATGAAATGGCCTCCTGGAACGGAGATTAGCTCACCATAGAAGCAGGGGGCTGGAAAGCAAAGGAAAACATACACAGAGCATTTCTATGACTTCTACAAGCAATGAGATGAACGGGTACTGCAGGAGCACCCCTCTTTCTCACACCGACATCCTCTGTCCAAAAGAAATTGATGAGGAGATGCACTTAGCACTGCTGCTACAAGAGAAAATAACTCGGCCGACAGACAACCATTTCTAAGACAGAAAACACAGGCCAGGGCAGGATGTCTCCCTGCCAGCCTTCGCGATGGAGATCCTGCACTAAAGGCCAGAGAGTTGTAACAAAAAAGTGCTCTGAGCTCTGCGTTTCTGGAATCAAAGGCATCATTCATTATGCACTGTGCATCTAGGCTACCACTTCTGATCTCCAAAGTGTTACAGGAGATAAGTGTAGCATGCTTCCATCAGGGCAGGATGCTTCCGGGGTAGTCTTATTATAAGAGACCTTTTAAGTCTTATTACTGATAAACCATACTTCTTTGTTGCTGGGACTCTTCAAGCCAATAGAGTTAGATGGCTAGATGACCCATCCTTAGATGAAAACAAAAATTGGAGCAAATATTTATGCGGAAACGTTGAAGGTCCAGTTTTTGAAAGGAGGTAAATGCCTCTTAATTTTATTGACTGTCACAGGAACACAGAAATTTTCAGCATTCCTTGTGACCTGAACCTACATAGTCAAGTATTTGGACAGAATTAAGTTACGTTTACAAAACTGTTATTATCGTCAGATGAAATAAGCTGAAATAAGCACTACTGGCAGTCAAGAGACCTTTTAGAAAGATAACAACTTACTTTTTCTTTGACATGAAAAGAGACTTCTTAACTAACTCCGTTGTCTATAGTCAGTGCTTTTGTTACTTGTAGCTGAAAATGCACAGTTTGCTGTTCTGGAAAATGTTGTAAAAATGACCCTTTTTAAAAATAAACTTTCCTACTGAAGTATTTATAAAATACCATGCATCACAACATTTACACAGCAATAGTGAAATGAAATAAATCCCTTCCCTGCTCCAAGAAAAAATTCTAATAAAATTCTAAAGGTCATTGTCTTCAAAACACTACCAATGCACAAGTTCAGTTTAAAACGATGGAAATGAATCCTGGTTACAAAAGCTGCAGTTATTCTGTGGCCTTACTACACTCAGCTGTGGAATAATTGCAACATGTCATAACATCCTGCCCCACCATTTTGCCCTTGAAAGATTTGGGGTTAGCCAGTTTGGCATGACCTGATTACAAAAAAAAAAAATCAAGCCGGCAGGCAGGAAGCAGGCTCTGTGCAAACTCTGCATGGTACTGCCAAAATAAACATGCCTGATGGCTGCAAGGTCGCTGCCAAAAACCAAGGACAGGACTCCACTGGAGGCAAAGGGAAAGAAACAGAAGAAATGATGGTTTGGCATCCAAGCCAGGAAGGGACAGTGAAGGGTGGCACCAGGCCAGGACTCTTCAAAGTGAATGGTCATTACAGTAGGACCCTTCCCTGCAACTCAGCCAAGAGACAAGAGGCACCTTGTACGTTGTCCTCCAATGTGGGGACACAGAGGCTTTGCCGACATGGGCAGCTTCATCTGGTTCCACCAAGTGCCTCAGAAACATCTGCATCCACCCATAAACATCTCTACCTTTAATCTTCAGCCCTGGGGGGTGGTGAATCAATGCTCAAGGACAAATATGTGGCACTCCGCAGGCTGCTGGTGGGTGCAAGTCTGGATCCTGCTTTTTGCATGTGGAAATCTGTCACAAATGCCAAACTATACGCATTTCCCCTCTTCCTCCTCCCCTTTTCGGGAGTTGGACTTGATGATCCTTATGGGTCCCTTCCAACTTGAGATAGCCTATGATGCTACAATTGCCCGACCTGTTTTGCCTAACGATTTACGTGACTCAAACTTCCCACTTTGCCACCTGGGGTTTTCCAGAGCTCTGCTGATTCTCCTTCATTTGTCTGTTTCTCCAGTTGTGACATCAAACTGTGAAGGGTGTGAGACTACAGCAATCAAAGTGAAAGCTGGGGAAGGAAGTGAGCTCCACAAAAGCTTTGGGCATAGAGGAAGAAGTATCATCTGAGGGCACCTTCACTCACCACCTGCTCTGGCCGTATGGTGTGGACTTGCTGTTAGCTACCTTTGACAAAAGGGAGGCTGTAAGCATTGAGTTAAATGACTTGCAATTAACATTTCCTCTCCTCCTAAAACCACAATCAGTTCCAGTGGTTACAGCACATGCAGGCAGAGAGCACAATTTCTCAACAATCTGTGCTCTGCAGCAAAGAAGCAGGTTAATACTGGGAAGAGGTACATTACATCTCAATAAGGCTGAGCTCAAGAAAGAAGATGTAAGATCTGAATGGAGAGCTGGGATACCTGATCCCATGCTGAGAAAGTTTCAGAAGAGGCGTATGCTTCTCTAAGCCAGGGACAAACATGTCTTCCAGAGGGGTTTTGGGTAGAGCACAAGTATTGCATAGCACTGCATTTTGACAAAGATAGCTTCATCTTGAGGCCAAGGATGGCTGGAACATCCTTCCTGGACCTGTGTCTCTATGCAAGTAACGTTTTCCTGGATATGCAGGAATTGTCATCCCGGAAAACATGACATTGTAAAATGGAAGCAAATCCAAATCTTGCAGATTGTCAAAACAAGCAAGCAGAGAGCAGTGACAAAGTAGTAAGCGCTTTCCTGATAAGCTCAAGGGAACATTTGTACTGGTGGGCAAAAGCAACAGACCTAGCAGCAGCACATGATGAATGTTATAGAAAATGTAGTTAACACATTTCTGTACACAGTCCAGGAGCCAGTGTCATAGCACTACAGCCATGGGAATTTTGGCAAGGAAAACCCAGTCCACAAACATAAGGATTACAGATTACTAGAGAGGATTCAATGCTTTTCCTGTAGGTTGCCTTTGCTGCAGCCTGCTTCTGGGTCTTCGTTTAATATGCAAAACTAAAATTAGGAAGATACACTCAGGGAGACTGAATCCCAGGAAGGTTCATGGCAGCTGCTGACTCAGCAGTGGGAAGTTACACCTGCTGAGGACTTTGTGAGATCCACCAATTCCCTAGAAACTACAAGGTATAGCTTAATCATTTAGATACTAGCTAACAACTGCAAAGGACGCACATGTTTCGTTCAGCTCTGAAACACTCTTAAGCTGCCTCTAGCATGGATTTGATAAGAAAATGGGCGAAGCATAATGCAGCCCCGGATGGGGAAATGTCAGTAAGGCACTTCTGACTTGTCTTACAGTTCAAGACGTGAAGCATCCTAACGGAAAGAGTCTCTTGGACACAGGAAAGCAGCGCTAATGCACTGAAAGCCTAGCAGAACAAAAATGTAACGAAACAAACTCTGTCCTAAGCCTGCAAGTGTTAGTTAGACTGATGGAATGGGTACTTTCCCTCCACCAGAAGCCCATCTGTTCCTCCCAACTTGGCCTTCTTCATCTGCATTAGCTCAGGAGCCATCAGAGCCCTCCACCAGGTACAAGTTGGAAAATCAAGACTTCAGAGAAATATCCCCAAAGATGAGGTTTTCATGGCAACAGGTAAAAAAATCTTACTCTGCTGTTTAGTCATGCAGCAGAATGAGCAAATAAAGAACAATCGGATACAGATGTGACACTGGTGCTGAACGGCTGTATGCGAATAACGATTCTGTGAATACAGAAAGAAAATAAAAGCAAATGTAAAAGAAGAAAGGTAGATACATAAAATCAAGAGTAGAGATTACGTCAAAGAAATGCTAATAAGGATACTACCTATTTTGACACTGTTTTGCCTTACCTAGGTTCCATGATCGTATTTCAAGAAGAATTCAGAAATTTGTGGGCAGAAAGTTCTACATGAGCAGCGCTCAGGGTCAGAGGGGTACAATCAGAGTGCCAGCCCTCTCTTTATCCAACTCATTATCCAACTCAAGGTTATGAAATAGCTCAAAAATATTAAAGGCATTTGGATTATACCCTCCTGCCTGTGGAAGCCTCAGTCATCTGTCTTGTTCCTCTGATATTTTCTGATCCCATAACTACCAGCTGGCCTAACTAAAATAAAGTTAAGCTGAGCTGCCTATAATGGTCACTTCTATGTGCTAAACTACAGACTAGCTAAACTAGACTATGTATAAACTGTATGCTTACATTCTAATAATGATCATTTAAACACCTCCTGCATTTCTTGAACGCAGTACAACACCCAGCTGTCATGAAAGGGCTGGAGTGAAAGCACAGAACTACCCCAGCGACAGCCCCTTTGCCTCAGGCTGCCTGACCCAGCCAGCTGTGTCCTTTGGCCCAGCCTGGGAGTGAGTTGCACATGGTGGAAAGAAAGGAAAAAGCAAAGCCATGTTTGAGCCGTGCAGCCTGGATGCACCATGTTCACCCTACTTCTACTTGCAGTGGGAACATGGAAGGATGGATGGTATTTGGGCAGAGGACCAGAGTGTGGTGAAGAAGATGTGACACTTCCACACGTCCCACTTTCTTCTCTTCCTCCCCTCTCTGTTTCTGGCCCTCAGCCTTCCTGCCTTTTCGCTGACTTTATTGCCTGCCCAACCTGCTGCGCAGGCAACAGTGGCAGCAGGAATTACAAAAGTTCTGGCGTATTTGCCTCCTCTTGATACCCCACACATGGGTGCAGGGTGCATACCTTTCTTGCTAGCCCTGGCTATGACCCTGCCATTTGTCTGCCCAGGGGAAAGCTGTGGGACTTTGTTGTGCAGGAGATGAATCCTCAGGAGGAATCTAGCCAAAGGTGAAGAAACACGTTGGGTTCCCCTCGCTGGCAGGAGCACTGTAAGCTGTCCCACTGGTAAGCTCTGTTTGAATCAGGTTCAAGAAGTGCTTGAAAAGCTGTCAACCTGCCATTGAGACAGCATGATGCATTTCCCTGTAGCCAGGCTCTAGCAGACAAGCAGAATCAGCCCGAAAGCAGCAACCACGGTCCCAGAGCAATAGCCAGCACTTATTAGGATCTCACTAAGAATGAAGTTGGCAGGGCCAGAGAGACATACTGCTAAAAATACATTTGGCAGTTAGCATGAGAGAAGTAAGACGAAAACCTGCTTCTCTCAGCGCTCTTTGGCCACGGATCCTTAAAAGAGCAGGAGGCCCTACAGCAGGCATTCACTGAAATCATCCTCTGTGGGTCCAAGTAGTAAATCTGTGTCAGTGGATTCAATACTGAATGCTGTTCAGTCCTGAAAAAAGACGGAGAAGGAGAAAGTATAACCATTCTTTCCACCATGGAAATGATCAAGTGTTAAAGCAAATACATGCAGATTAGGAGTGAGGCAACTAGTAGATGCATCACACTGAACTCGGCTTCCATCCCAGAAACTCTTCAGAAGGAGAAGGCTGATGAAATGAAACTCCACTGTATCTTTTTACTCCACTTTCTCTTTTTAAGTATTTTCTCAGTGTCTGTGATGCATAAGGTTTCTTTGGAAACATGTGTTTCTATTGGAAAGATAGTTTACCGGCCAAGTGCCGGGTCCTGCACTTGGGTCACAACAACCCCATGCAACGCTACAGGCTTGGGGAAGAGTGGCTGGAAAGCTGCCCAGCGGAAAAGGACC
>Ga0065711_1049360_pt1 | contig 11345 bp, 5 predicted proteins | sample Hoacrofraction12_FD_59098 | JGI IMG/M metagenome (GOLD analysis project Ga0065711, IMG submission 59098) | Hoatzin crop microbial communities from Cojedes, Venezuela - Epithelial fraction 12 v2 (version 2) | ecosystem: Host-associated > Birds > Digestive system > Esophagus > Crop | place... | reverse complement strand
CCCCCCAGCCTCACCTAAAGCTGTGAGGTAGCAACAAGGGGAAGGGGACAGGTCAGACGGAGGTGGCGGAAGGCAGCAGGCCGTCTCCCGGCCTGTGGTAATGCAGTCCCGCGTTTTAATCCTCAGAGCGAGAACTTTGGAGACCGGGAGGCCCTGGGGCTGTGCCAGGCCCCAGCCCGAGCCCGTGCTTCCAGCCAGTGGGAGCAAGGTGAGACTCCAGCTTCCCTCCTTGCATTTACTTGGTGTAAAGTGTCGCCAGAAAGGCGTTTTTAGGCACCACCAACACGCCCTTTGGTTTTTTTCTTCAATCCTTCTGCCAAAAGGCATTATTTATTTATTAACACCTTTGCACAAGGATACTGAAAGAGATCTCTTCCCTTCTGTGGGAGGTGCCGAGCAGAAATGTGATCTCCCAAATTTCTCATTCTCCGAGACAGAAAAGAGCCCCGTAGCTGATCACATGTAGGAGGGGTAAGGAATGAGGACCGGAGACAGGAGGCCAAGGCACCCGACTGCAAGGGGTGCGGGCTCTGTGTGCCTGGTGTCCAGCGCAGGAGGCCTGGAGGGCTTTGTGCACTCAGACAGTTTGGGTGCCCTGACCCGGGCACTGAGAGTGAATTGCGCTGTAACCATGAGCGACCTCGCATCAACCACAGAAACACAACAGCAAGCACTCAAGTGAGGACATACATACACAAGAAAAATTATCTCTTTGTAATAAGAGCTAAGATCCAATTTAACAAAAAGGTTTGGCAACAAAGGGTGATCACTATTGACAAAACATTGCCAGAAGCCATGGGCATGGAATACCGAATGCAGAACCTAACTTTTGTTGCCCTTAGAAATCAGTTCCTGAAACGGCATGTCTGCAGCCCATGTGCACACAGCCGCAGGAGCAGCACACCAGCAGCTGCAGGGAGTTGCAGGCACAGGAGGGATGCAAGGCTAAGAGGTACAGTGCCAGGCCAAAAGGTACTTTCTGTGGGCTCTCCAGCTGGCGGCAAAGCCAGTGGGACTCTCAGGAGCATCCCACTGTCCCAGCTGTCCCATCTGGATGTGGCCCTGAGGTGGGAACATGAGAAGCACGTGAGGAAGATGGGATGTGACATGGAGTGTCGTCCATAGTGACATCCTGGAGCTTTGTATAAACGAGCTGGATTGGAGCCATGCGCAGACAAGCCCAGATAGGAGAGCAAGGGAGTTTCAGTAGGTCTATTGCTGGGTGTATTTCAGAAAGAAGAAACAACCACAATGTTTTTCCTTTTGCAATTTTTGAATTTTCTCCCATGCCCACTTCCCTTTCTCAAAATCCACATATGTATGTCATCAGAAACACAAGGAAACTGATTTTGTTTAGTAGGCAGTTTATTTCAACACAGAGGATGGGCCACAAGATAAGATGTAAGAACCATTTAGTAGTTCATATGTGTTGGGCATCCAGTTAGGCAATTTCAGCTGTCATAAAACAATAAGGGATTAGAAAAGCAATTAATTAAAAACAGAAATGCGCTGACAGTGCTTTGCAGGCATAAAAAAGAGTCTTGCAAGCAACTCCATACCTCTTAGTCGGGATTCCTGTTTGCAGATTAAGTTTTCACGGTGCACAAGCAAGCTACCCAAGAGGCAAAGTTTTGCTATAGATGTGCAGCTCCTAGAGTCCCAGAACATCGTCCTCCTTTGTGTGTGGGCAAAGCTAAAAGGAAGAGAAACAAGGAGCTCAGGGAGCTGAGTGGGGTTTTACAAGCTCAGCCTTTTTCCCCCCATGGGCCATTTTGTTCTTGCCTAAGTCTCCCCCAGGTCAGCTCAACCTCTTCCCCCTCCCCTGAGGTGCTGGGTCCTTCCCATGCACCCCACAGTGCCGCCTCACCCCACCTGGCAGCGTGGAGCTGGCACTGCTGGAAGGCCAGCGGCAATGCTGCGGCAAGCCCAGCCCCAGCTGCCCACATCGCCTGGGACTGCTGTGAGAATTCCAGCGTGGTCCAGTCTGGCTTCCCCGTGGGCAAAGGCCACAGAAGGCACAAGGCAAGGGAGACCCGGCAGGAAGCCTCCTGCAGTGTTTGTGGAAGGAAAGCTTGAATAAGGGCCATCACTAATGGAATCTGGAGGAGCAAATGCTGCCGTATTGCTACTAGAAATCTTGCCTTGATTTCTTCTTCAAATGTCTATTGAATTATCCATGTACAGCTTTCATCAGCAACTCTTTTGATGTTTCTAGTCATCCCATTCAACTTGCCATCACATGCGTGATTTATTAATCCTTTATTAAAAGCTGAAGGAGAGCCGGTATCAGCCTTACAGCTGGGAGAGAAGGCTGTGGCCAAACCAGCAAGACGAGAAGAGGCTTTAAACTACCGCTTGCAGCCTTGCTGATTGCACAGCGTGGCAGCAAAGCAGACCCCAGGGGAGGTCGGGGCTGGAGGTTCAGCCTGAGCATGTTAACAGCACCTTGTTAAAGCATCTTGTTTAAGCATGTTCAGGTCCTGGGTACTGTGTAACTCTGTATTCTGTCCTCTGTGTGTTGTATCCATATGTGTATTTAATCAAGTGTGTTTTATATATGCCTAACTCTGCCAAATGTTTTAATTAACCTTTGTCAAGAAGATTTGACAAGGAAGGCAAAAGATTTCTTGTGAACATTGTGAACTGCTTTATGTCATTATTAATGATGAAACACAAACTTATGAGCACTGAGATCCTTGGAAGTTTTACATTATTGGTTACTCTAAGGGCAAGGAAAAGAAGAGAGTACCCCCTTCTTAGTAACTATAGCAATAACTTCATGTTTTGACACTAGTTAAAAATAAGTTCTCAGCAATTGTTCTGTGCAGTCCCAATAGTGAAACTTAAACAGAAGTAGCTACTGAAAATATGCCAATTGTGTTCTCACTTAAAAACAAACTAATCAATAAATAGGAAGATCAGGTAGACCAGAGTACAAAATGTCGTTGTAAGTGCTCAGCAAGGGCTAATAGCAGGAAGAGATGATGGAAAATTGTTCACAAGCTTTCTTGCAAGTCAGGACATCCAGCGTAAGCCTGATGAGCTGACAATTTAGGAGAATACAAGCCCTCTACTCCACCTTGATTATTCTACAGAGACCCCTGGTGCTAAAGCTTTTGGCTGATAAGAGGAGAGGGGAATGTGGTTGCCCCTCAGAAGGTGCTGAAACAATTTGCACCAGTAGCTGCTACAGGCTTCTGATCCCTACACATGGTGAACCAGCTGATCACATAAATAAAAAAAAGCACCCTGGAAAAATTTAATCTTCATTTGAGAGGTTTTACCTTGTCATCGTTAGTATCCACTAAGTGTTGGCCCCGGGGACCCCAACGAGCTCTGCAGTCTTCTCCCTGCACTGAGGAGTCTGGCTGCTGGTGCCCCTGAACAGCTCTGTGATGGTGCCAGCCTTGGATCAGCTCCTGGCAAACGAACTGTGTGCAGATGACAGCAGGGCCACGGCTGTCCCGGGTCGCTGCCACTGTCCCTGTCCTGCTCGCCTCGTGCCCTTGGTGTCAGCACAGCACCGCCAGCCCTTGGGGAGCAGCCAGCTCCCCGCATGGAGCAAGGCGTGGGTCCATGAGCACCGCATATCACCGAGGAGATGGAGGTGGAGCCCTCTCATTGAAAATTTCCAATCTCTTTACGCAGGTCTGGGTCTTCAGGTGCTGCACATTGCTGCAGCCCCACTTGGGTCATTGGAGCAAGGCTAATCTAAGCCAGATGGGACGCCGACACACACACCAATTAAAAAATACCCAGGCCACCATCAGGCATTGCGTGCTGTGGTTTTATGACTCCTCCAGACTAGCCTGGCATCTTTCTACATTAGCTGATAATAAGGGTATATTAGATGTCCACTCTTTCTTCACTAGCTCTTAACATGTTGTGCACTTTAATACTCAATCATAATGATTTACAAGGAACTGTTCAGTTTTGTACATGAACGACCAGTAATGGATCCATTTTCCTGGGACAGATAGGGTGGAAAAATATTTTAAAGCTATATCTTCTTAATAGTTATCCTGCATTTATTTCTTAGCAACTTTAGAGCATCTATTCCATTTCTATTTTCCTGAGAAAGACGGTTTCTCAGTCCTGTCTTCCCTGCACAAACCAACAATCATTTCACACTGCTGTTTTTCTACATGTCAGATGGTCTGTTAAATGTAATTTCCATCATCCTTTTTTTTATTTGGAGGGAATCTGTTTTGTAATTTTTTTCAGTTCCTCCTTACTTCTGATTTTTAAAATAATTTTGCACAGGCAGTCATCTTTTTTTTTAACTTCCATGTTGCTAGACACGCACACAGCTTACATCACCAGAATGATTAGCCTCAGCTTTTAGGTGTTATGTTTAAGGTACCATAGAGTCACTCTCATTATTTCAAAATTAAAGGATCAAAAAACACAATACACATTTGAAAATGTTAACCTACAACTTTGCAATACACTATGAAGTAACTAGCTTTAAAATTGCCACTTGAACTGCCCATATTTGTATTTCCACACAGTTACGATACAATTTATTTTTACCACTTCACAGTGGACAGTGTGTTTTCTTCAGAGGATGTTTAACTGTATTCAGAGATCTGGCAGCCTCAGGGTGTCGTCATGACAGACTCAGGCAAGGACAATTCCTGCCTCAAAAACAAAAATCCAGATGATGTACAGTTAACTCTTCTGTTAATTTGATGCTAAACATCTATTACACCACTTAGCCTGCTCAGCATTTTGTTTGTCCTCAGATATTTCCTCCGTTAAAGCTTTTGAAACCTCCTGGATGACAACATTTCCTCTTTTTGGTCTTCTGCTTTACATTTGCCAACAGTGGGTTGCAGCATCCTTCTCCATCTGAGAACCCCAGCACGCACAAAACTTTATTATACAGACAGAATTGCAGTATACGAAGAAATAATCTGTGTTTTCTATGCAGCTATAGCTATTATTAGCTTCATAATCTTCTCAATTATCAATTTTAAAAACATCTGCTTCTGGGTGATTGGATACTTTCTGTATTTTCATCTTGAAGTGACATTCTGCCCAGAGATCAACACAAACTGACCTCTGGATAAACTCGAGCTATTATTTGAGGGGTAGGAGGGCTACTGAATTGCACCTCGGCATCTTGTAAGGAACACCCACAGAGTGTTCTTGCTATAAAGGGAAGACTCCCCAAATGGACGTACTCGCAGACTTCCCTATTTGTCTGTAATGGGGATGCACCAAGCCGGACAACAACCAGAGACGATTACCACAGGCGTAGTCAGCTTTTCACAACACCAGCAGTAACAGGGCACACTGCGCTGCCAATATCCAGCAGGATCCCCCTGCCCCAGATTTTCCCCCAGTTAAGCTGTGGGACATGCTGAGTGTCTGAGACGGTCCAGTGAGGGAAGTTTGCTTTTAAATAAATGCTTCCTACCAAACCCTAAAAAGGAGGAAGCAATATTGCCAGACAAATACGCAGAAAAATGCAAGAGGCTTGGCTGGACATATTTACTTTTGCTGCTAAAATACATAGCTGGACAATAGCCATAGCAGGCTTCAACAAGATTAGTACGAAACAGGTTGTATGTTTATGTGAAGACATTGATAAAAGCTCAGGGAATGTATTATTAAACATTTTTTAAATACAGATGTCTATAAAATCACAAGTGGTCTGGAGAAGATGACTAGGAATGGGTTTTTATTGTTCCTTGTAAAAGGAGAGCTAGGAGGCACCCAATGAAATTTTTGGCCAGCAGGCAAGCAAATGAAAGCACTTTTTAATGCAGTTAAATGAGTTAAATGCAGCCATGTAAACTATGGAACTCATTGTCACAGGATGTGGCGGACACTGGGAGTATAAACAGGTTCAAAAGAGTTAAACAGTCATGAAGCCTAGATCCAACGATGCCTTTAAAACATTTTTGAGTGGATGCACAGCTTCCAATTCCTGAAATCTATAAAGTTTGGATTTGTATAACCTGGGAGATTATATCAGGGGAAAAATCATTCCATACTTCATCTTTCTTACGCTGCTCTCCTTAAACAGGGAGGAGATACTGAGTGAGGTGGGTGCTTGTTTTGGCATTGCTTCTGGAGGCTGTTAATCCATTCTGTTCTTAATTAGATACACTGGTTTTGTCCCTGGCAGACCCTACATCCTATGAGGTGCTCGTTCGGACTCAGAAGTGTAGTGTCTGGCTGGAAGGACACAGGGCTGCTCAGCGTGGGTCTTGTCACAGACACTGACAGGGATTTCGGAGACCGTTGTGCACATCCAGGCTTTGCCACAGACTCCTTATGTGGCTCATTTTGAAATTTTTTGCTAAATGAGAGTGGTTTCCCCTTTGTCTTTCCTGTGATTTTGACTACAAAGGTTTTTGGGGGAGGCACATTGACTATACGCAGAACCTAGCATTGTGGGACCTCTGCAGCCTCTTTGGATACAATTAATTTAAGAGGCAAGAGAACATTGAAAGGAGAGAAACCACTCTAGCTTCCTCCCCTGGTGGGAGGAGGGCGGAAGGTAGGAAGAGAAGACTGTTACTGCAGGGCCCTCACACTTTGTTAGGTCGGTGTTGCTTTCCCAACAGCGTGGAAGAAGTTGCCACACCAGAGAAACGAGTCTGCACAGTCTCAGGCCAAAATGAGCTCGTTGCCAGCAGCTAGCATGACAGAGTGCTCGCCCAGCAGCAAAGATCACAAATATTTTTAATTCCGAATTATGACTCACATTCTGTCCTTCAGTCACTTGTTTATGTTGCTAAGTAAATATTGGTTACAAGAGGAAATTTTTGCCTTGAATTTAGGAAGAATTCTTATTTTTTGAAAGTGTTGAATTAATTGAAAAGGCATTGCCAGTTGCAGTCTGGCAATTCATGCCCCTGCCCCGGCCACTGTGCTCAGGGGGCTGGAGCTCTCCCAGTCTTCAGGGAGCGGGGTCAGGCAGTGGCACCAGGAGCCTATGACTTACAGGATTTGCTTGAGGTTTTGTTAGGAAACCAAGCTTGCAGAGACCTTATCTGGCCATTGTTTCCAGTTTATGATGAAAACTTTTATGTAAAGAGTTATTTAACTCCATGAAAACTGCAGTGAGGATTACTAGTCATCCCCATAATGTTGGAGGGGAGTTAAAAAATACTACTGTAATTTCCAAGATCTGTTTGGCCAAGCAGATGACATTTGCTTTTCCCGAAAGTGGTTTTCTACTAACAGTGTTTAACTCCCTGTAGTGTAGTCTCCTCTCATGGGGAAGCTGTAGAGCGTTACAGTACATGAGACAGAGAAGAGAGAACACAATTCAAGCTGTGTTTTCCCCATGAAACAAAACTAGCTGTGTTAACTCCACTCATTTTGGGCCCTGCGAATCCACAACTAGACTAGTGGTCTGTTGGACAAGTGCAGATGCTGTGAAGCCAAGTTGCGCTATCTGCAGGCTGATTGCCCATCAGGAGCAGCAGCAAAGGCTCAGTCCCAGCTGCCAGTGAAGGATGACACAAGAAGCAAGGCAAGCGAGGCACCCTGAAGGCCAGGCAAGAACCTTGCTTTGCAGTGTCGAGGCTGGACGCACCCAGAATAAGAGCCTGAAACCAAACCGTTCCAGAGGTTTTTGGGATCTGCCCAGTCTCGTCCAGTACCGTTTGCTCTCCACTGCAGAGGCTTGGCTTGTGACCCAGGAAGATCCTTTTCTAGGAGTAGCCTCAGAACCCTTAGTGAAGAAATATTGCATTTGCAACATTAGACCAGACTTTCTAGACTTAGCTCCTCCGAAATCTACTGCTGTGGAGTGGTGACACCTAATGGCAGGGACACCATGCAAGACACGGACACAGCAGTGGTGCAAATGAGCTAAGAGAACTGTGTCACTCTTCATATAATCACAGAATCATAGAATGCTTTGGGTTGGAAGGGACCTGCAGAGGTCATGTAGTCCAAACCGCTCTTCATGGATATGAAGTAAATGTTGGGATATCTTATACGACTTCCACCTCCAACTGTGCAGAATTTTAATGCAATGCCTCCTTTTCAGTCTTTGCTGCCTCAGTGTAATGTACTATTAAGATTTACTCATGGAGACTTCATTTCACATTGTGATATCATCCTAGCCCTTTCCCCCTTTTCTGTTATCCTCTGCTCTGCTGACTCTGGCCTACTCTTTTTATTAAACCCTGCAATTTGTAGCTTGTCTCAGAGCAGCTTGTTCAGATTAGACTTGCCTAGGGGCTAGTTTAAATTGCTCACATGACTTCTCATAAGAAACATTACACACATGTTAAATTCATGAGCCAATGTAGCCTTGTGTGTGGAGCACTCTCCATTTCCCTTTGCCCTTTCCAGGTGGCTTTTTCCTCATCTTTCCACACCCTTCCCACATTCCCCTTTGCCTCCCTCCACCCCCCTTTCATGCCTTTGTATGGAAACAAAGAGAATCTAATTTCTGTAAAATGAGATAAAGCAATCCAATCTATTTAAATATCCAGGATTGGAATCTGTCCCTGTAAAACCCGTTTGGAGATAATTATAATACAGCATGCAAACATAGCTGAAATGTGGAAAGAGAGCAGAGGGATCCATTCACATATCCGGTGTGTTAATACACAGAGAAGGTATTTTGCCTCTGGTTCTGGAAAGCACAAAGCAAGGGTGGCTGTTCCCACTTAACTTTCGTTTCAGATTGCCCTGTATTCCTCTCAGTGCAGAGAATAGCAGCTTTCTGCAGTCCTACTCTCTGTATGATCCCAGCTTGTCTTCCAGAGCTGAGAGAGCATCCCTAGAGGATCACAAACACCCACTTATGGCTCTTTTACTCTGCTGTGTCAGGAATACAGCTGCCTTCTAACTTTGGCTTCTTCTGGCTCTTTGCTGGAAGGTTAGCAGGTGGTCAGTATGCTGGTGCAGGCAGACAGGCTGGTTTGGCTTGGAGGTGAGCATCTACAAAACAAAATCACTCTCAGTGTGCCTGAGACTAGTCTCAAATAGGGAGGTAACAGCCAGCTGTGCTTGGTCCAGCTACTAAGAGCTGAAGAAATCATGCTCAGTAAAATGAAATGCAAATAAGTGACTGGGAAGGGAAGAAAAACCCTACTAGTGCCTGTATTGAGGGGGAGGCTGTGACATTTTGCCCTCTTTAGGCATCATGAAGGAAAGCCATAATGAACCATTTCTTCTCAACAAGAGGAAAATGATCTGCTAGAGTTCACACCTCCTTAGATGCCAGATAGCTCAAACGTGAGATGCTACTGGGCCTTCCTAGTTCTACCTCACACAAACCCACTCCTGCTTATAGTTAGTTAAGAGATTGTGGCTACTTCAAGTGCAAGTGGCAATACGGCAATGCAATTAAGCCAGTAGTCCGTTCCAGCTAGCAGAGCATGGGCAGACTGTTTCCACGGTGGGGAGAGTGGCTGCGGGAGTGACACAGCCACGGCGTTTTCCCATCTGGATGTCATCATCCGGGCTGTTAGCGCTGTGTAAAACTGGATGGTAAGTGGTTTAGACGCTGGTCCTGAAGGACCACATCTCCCTCCATGGACCTCCATGGAAACTCAGATAATTGGCAGCATTTTTCCTGGAAGTCTATAAATGTGTGCCCAGGACACGAGTCATTTTCAGCAGAAGGACCTCAGCTGTGCAGCACCGTCCACCCAGCAGCCTGCTGGACCTTACTGGTCTGTGGTAATTCTTACCTAGCTGATACCGTGCCTTGGTTCCCCTTCTGAATCAGCTGCCCTAAGCAGGCTGGGAAGCTGCTGTTGTGCTTTTTGGTCCTTTGGTCTAAAGCTCTTCCAAAGTTAAAATTCAGTTACAGGGAGTTCCCCTCCTGGGAACCCTCCTGTCGCATTCCCAGGGCTGGAAGACCTCTGCCAACCTCAGACCTAGACCCAAAACCTACCAGCCCTCCTGTACCCTGTACTCTCCTCCTTTTCCAGCCTCCTTGCTGACCCAGGGTATTTCCCCAGCACTTCCAAGAAATGTAGTCCAGAAGAAATCCCCATCCTTGCTACAACAGACTGCCATCTGTACGGCGCAGAACTCCAGGCTGCCTGCCCTCACTCCGCGTCTCTTTTCGTTTCCCATGGCCTCTTCTTCCACAGGCTTCTCTGTGATCTTTTCTGTAACCCTGTCAGGGCCAAATGCTTCCCTTTACTGAGCTGTGGAGAAACCCCCACCCAGTCTGAAAACTGTTCCCATAAACGGCCATAACAAATGACTACTCGCTCCCCGGCACCCCCACTCCCACTGCTTTCCACTGTAATGAGCCTCTTCTTTTAAATTCATTGCTGGGAATTATGGAAAGTCTTTTTCATACAACCAGCAATGACAAACATGTCCCAAAACAACTTGCTATCAAAGACGAGGCCCTGTTGATTCAGGGCAGCAAAGGTTCTTCCTAGAGATTTTTTAGTGCTTGGTTACACGGATATTTGGGTGAATATGGTAAAGCCATGAGTGCTTTCCTTAGATCATATATGATGTCATTGGACAATAAGGACCCAGATATGCACATAATTGCTGACAGTAAATGTCTACTTACTGATAGTGTGCCTTAAAAATATGTATGTATTTGCTTTGCCCGCACACCCACTGTATGTTCTGGTATGATTAGCCATGGCAGTGACAGCAGAGCAGCAGGTTGGAGCAACTGCGCAGTAGGTGCAGAGCTATACTAAAGCTCTAAATACTAAAGGAGGGTAGCTTACCTTCTTCAAGGAAAACAGTTCAATTCAAGGCTGCTATTATTTTAATCCAAAACATACAAAACATATTCACCTGGAATGGGACATTATTTATTAGTGAATAAAAGTAAGCAATAACTTAATGCAGCTGAGGTCATAGAGCACATGCTTTTCTGGCATGCTTGGTTATAAAAGCATGGTGTGTTGCATCGCAATGTACTCAGAAATGTCTTTATTATTTATTGTTGCATTAGTGATTCTTTATTTAGACTACACAAAGCTACTACACAAAACTATACGGATAAGACCAAATTCTCTGCTAGTAGAAATCATGTCAGAAGGTGAGCATTTCCATTTATTGCCACTCTGCCCAGTCCAGCCTCAGCCAAGACTTCCTGATGATAGCCAAGTGATACCATGTAGATGTGGTACTTTCTGGCTACATTCGATGTTAGATAGTTGAATATTTCGCAGAAAAATGCGACTGCATTTGCAAAGTGTCTGAAAGAACTTTTTAAGAAATTAAGTTGCAAGGTTATACACAAAAGCTGACTGATCCTGGGGTGCATCAAGAAGAGTGTGGCCAGCAGGACGAGGGAGGTTCTCCTTCCCCTCTACACTGCCCTGGTGAGGCCTCATCTGGAGTACTCTGTCCAGTTCTGGGCTCCCCAGTTCAAGAAAGAT
>Ga0065711_1049359_pt1 | contig 11345 bp, 4 predicted proteins | sample Hoacrofraction12_FD_59098 | JGI IMG/M metagenome (GOLD analysis project Ga0065711, IMG submission 59098) | Hoatzin crop microbial communities from Cojedes, Venezuela - Epithelial fraction 12 v2 (version 2) | ecosystem: Host-associated > Birds > Digestive system > Esophagus > Crop | place... | reverse complement strand
TCCTGTGCAGCCTGCTGTAGGTGACCCTGCTTCGGCGGGGGGGTTGGACTAGATGACCCACAGAGGTCCCTTCCAACCCCTACTATTCTGTGATTCTGTGATTCTGTGATTCTTTGTTCTGCTATTTCTCCTATTAGTAAACCTGAAGAACCTCCTAACCTTCCAAACTTGTAGTGTCTACCTTCGTGTGTCTTCACAAGAGACAGGACTGAGGGGGAGCACATCTTTACTCTTCACGTGTTCATTCTGGGAACAGCTTCTGCACGGCTTTCGCCTCCTATAAAAATGTGCCTGTCTCCTTTTTTAGCAGACAGATGAGGACAAAGGGCTGGACAGGGGTTGGAGACCCAGAGCTCTGATGAGGACTCCTGCCACTCCTGTCCCTGTGCTGCTTTCTGCTACACAGCTAAGCCACCAATTTAGCCACCTCTTAATACGATACCCACCTAGCAATTTAAACATTTAGAAAGCTTCCATTTTATGGCAGATATTATACACAGTATACAGAAGAGGTGTACCGAGGTAAGAGTGGCACCGATTTTTTGCAGTTACTTGACTAGCTTATAGAGGGAGCTGTTGTGCCTAATGTTCTGCACCTCCCTTCACTGCTACATACATTTACTATGGAAACAGATACCAAGATACGTACTGATTAGCAGTGTTTAAAAAGGAAAAAGAAAAAAAGTTTGATATGAGAAGACCACTCCAAGCACTGCTGTCACCTCAAAATTTAAAGCTGGGAGCAGAAAAGAATAATTACCTCCCAGGAAGATCTTGCAAAAGGTTCTCTTGAGCAAATTAACAAATGATGTTTCTTCTGCATGCAGAGACAGAGAGGCTCATGACTGTTTCAGCAGCTGCTGCACTGTGAGATGCTCCTACAGTTCGTAGGAGAAGAGAACAAAGCTACTTTGGGTGAACTCTCAAGAGTTTAAGAAAGTCACAGAATTTATAAGTGACAACTGTTTAGGGGATGGATATAGGTAAAATTTTTCAAATAATGCAAAGGATGATAGCCGAGTGTCAAGGGAGGCTCACCAGTAGAAGCTTGAGGAAGACTTTGCTGGATGATGGCCAGCTGGGCTTCAGATCATCCACACAATTTGCTTACATGGGTTTTCCGCATTTTATCTCCCAGTACTGAAAGACCTCAGATCTATTCTGGTGATGAAACATCTAATCCTCGTATGGATGGAGTTTCCGTACTCTACTCCTAAATGGTGTTCTGGTGCTGCAGTATATTTATTATTCACCATTTCGTAATTAACCTTTCTTGCTTCTGATGCATAGGACAGGAAATTGCACAGCATAGGACCACAGCATGTCCAGTCCACAGACTGCCTGCCTCCTTTCTTTTTTCAACAGCCTTTTACGTTACTGAGGATTGTTGCAAAGTTCCTGCTCAGTGTTTTCCTTTTGATCTAAACAGCCTTTCGCATATTTCATTCTTTGCAATGATCAGAGATCCAGAAGGCAATGTAACACATCGTATTTCCCCCTACACTGCCTTCTCCTGTGGACAGTCTTTCCAATACACTCATGTTTCTTAGAATGAGGTACCTAAAATTGGACATGGTACGCCATACTTAGTATACACTCCTCACTGTTTACCTCTTCTTTACTTTCATCTTTCGAAACCCCAACATACATTTGCCTTTTCTGCAACATCATGACATCAGTGACATGGCCATCTTGCAATGCACAATAAGCCCCACATCCTTTCAGGAATTTCTGTTACTAATCTATTGGATCTTACTCTGTGCTACTGATTTTTTTGATAAATACAGTACTTGGCATGAGTTCCTATAATTAGCACTCCATTTTCCTTTATTAAATAATCTTTTCAATTTAACAAAATTATTTTTGATGCTACTCTTGTTTTCCAGAATATTCACAGTCACTTCCACCTTGGTGTTGATGGCAAATTTGAGTAACGACTCTATCATCCAGGTCATTAAAACATTAACTCATACAGGACCTCAAACAGACCCTTCTGCAATACAACACAATAAATACTTCCACTGTTGACATACGCATGTGCTTCTGTGTTTCTTCACCCACATACGTACAAACACTTGTGTGCGCATGCATGTCTCTGTCCTGACCCTATCTGAATATACAGAGATTACACTGACCACAGTACTTTGTTGGTTTTTATGTTTGCTTAGCGGCAACCAATTTAGATCGCTTTCAATACAAGCAAAACATGTTAACAGCATGCTCACTAGATTCAACTGACTTGTACTTTCCACAACCAACCACACTTTTTAACTAGCAAATAGAGCAGAGCTGTTTTACTGGTGTACAGGTAACATACACATAAGCTAGCACATCACAAAACTCTACATTGTCTGAAGAAGTCATCTTACAAAAAACTCCACCAAGAAACAAAGGCAATACACACTTTCAAAAGTTGGTCTACATCAAGCTGAAAAAGAAACTTTCCTTCTTTCTTCTTCTGTGCAATATTGAACAGTGAGTTCTGATCCTAGGTCAGAATTTCTCTGAGGAACTGTATAAGACAACAGTATCATTCTGAATATATTTAGAACATAAAAGGAAAAAAATGCAGGCTCATTTTAAAATTTTGCTTAGCTATGCAAAACTGATAAGCAAGCGTGGAAGCTACAATGGGAAAGAAAGTGGCAGACTTGCACAGATTTGCTAGCGGGGTGCTCAGAGTTACACTGCTGTCAGAAATTCCCTAGGTAAAACTACAAAGAAATAGTTTGTGCTCAAGCATTTTTAGAAATTCCCCAGAGATGCCATAAATATTAATAAGAACACATTTTAAAGCAGTCTGTTAAATATTAAGGCATATGTACGTATGCTATACTAATGTACAACAATTGAACAAAAATCTGTTCTTCCCCTAGGATTCACTAAATTTTTTTTTTTTTTGCTCTCCAGAAAAACCCTTGTTAACCCTAACTAGCATGTTTAAAACAAGATTCAATGATCTGGCAGTTTTTAAGAACAGATTACTGACTTGGTTTTGAATGTTTCTTAGATGAAATCACTACCATTAACACCTTCACATTAATCGATTGGTGTCAGCAGAATTCTGGAGAGCTATGCTGCAGGCTCCAACACCACAGTAGTAATCAATTAAGGAAGTCAGCTGAAAAAAATGATGCAAAGATCAGAGTTGTCAATGGCAAAATAATCTCATCTCAGTGGTGTCACAGGAGGAGTAAAAAAATGCCACACATTTACTTCATAATGCAAGAAAACTATTCCAAAGACTCAGTATTCCAATAATTGTGAAATAACTACTGCAGTTAAAATCTATGAAGAGATTCTTCAATAATCTATATTCTAGACCATATTTATGTAATTTTATACAAGATACTTTTCAGTATAAATTGTACAAGCTTTTTGCTTTTTACAGTATTAAAGAACCGACTTGCTAAAAAATCCAGTGATTTTAATTAGATACTACTAACACGCCAAACAATTAATGCAGAGTTAAACAAGAAAAAATATATACAGATCAGTCCCTGGAAATTAATTAACATTTTTACACATCTTACTTTTCGAATAGGGAGAAACAATGCCACTGATTTTTGGCTATGTGTTCCATCCGTACACAACTCTCAAGCACAAATAACACTGCTTTGTTGAGCTGCTAAGTTCTTGAACCTGCTGAGTTAGCGAGGATGTCCACAGCAGGGTGTTGCCAAGGGGATCATTAAATACCACTCAAAACAGGGTTCTCATTTCTCCATACTCTTTGTTTGGCTATCACCATCATGAGGGCCTCTACCATGCCACATGCCATAGAAAGCTACCTGACACAATCTGTAGTGCATTCTTTACCTTCCACAAGCAAACCATCAGAATCTATTAAAATTACTTTACGCCGATAGCACTAGAGACATGACAAATCACAGGCCAAGAGTCAGATACCAAAGAATGTGTCTCAGGGCGTTGGGGCCAGGCCCATTTGCAAGTAAATGATATTGCGTGAGGCTGGCATGCTCAGTGCATGACAAACTGATGCAATTTCAGTACTGTCGGAGAAGCTGGGTGAGATTTCTCTGATGCTGGCTATGGTTAGTGTACAGAATTGTACAGAGTTCCCAGATTTGAATCACTTGGGGCCTGAGAGGGCTTCACTTGACAAGCCACAAATAATTACACTACACTCTTTCTATTGTACTCTATTATTTTGCCTCTTATCTCTAGGCTTTGAGCACTCATGAACAAGCAAGGTCGCTGCTATTTTGACCGTGATGCAACAAAACATTGTTCTTTTGTGATATGATAAATAAAACACAGTCCTGCGGACTAAACATTTTTATCAGGTCCATTTTCCACTTTTATAAGCAACAACAACTTTGGGAGCTTGTTAGAAAAGTAGAGGCTGGAAATAACCATGCAGGCAAGTTCATGAGCTTTTCACTTAGGAGCGTGATACAGTTATCTCGTTATTGTAGAAACTCATTTGAGAAATAGGGCATTAAGTTCTTAGCCCATAACAGATAACAGTTATATCAGTGATTACTTTAAGCAGGTTTTTGCCCCCTTTCAAATCAGCAATTTTTGACAATTTAGTTGGCGACTAGCAAAAAATAGTTTTGACCGTGCAGCATGTTGCCAGTTCTTTCCCAGACACCAAATACACTTCAAAACTAAAGCAACTGCATTTTCCATATGAGTTCACAAAATATTATTCAAACACCTAGACAGTTAGGAAAGCACTAGTGGTATTATCCTGGCCACTGAATTTAAAAGAGTAATGACATTCATAAAACTCACACTTTAAAAAAGGCAAAATTAAAAGCAGAGGCTTTCATGGTTTAAGGAACTAACTTCTAGTCATCTTTTCTAAGTTTACAGAACAATTTCTTCCCTTCTTTCTCCCATGGCCTAAGCAAAAATCAGGCTTTTAATTTAGAGTTCCATGTTACAAACCAGATGGTAACAGGTTTTTTCAGCCTTAAAACTATGGTTAGAGATTTTCTAAACCTGTGATTAGATACAAATCATCCAGTAGTAAAGGAAAAATTCAAATATGAAGACTAACTGCATGTAGCAAAAAAATGATTCTACTAAGTACCTTAAAACTCTTTCTGACAGTAAGTAATGTATTCTCCTTATGTTTATTTTCCAGACAAATACATAGTAGGAAGTGGGCACTAAAAGGTAGAGGACTTCTTAGCTGCAGGTGCTGAACTTAAGAGTTTATTTTCCTACTTTGTCTCTAATTCAGGCCAACATAAGGATTGTCTTACTTGAGAAGAGACAATTACTATCCTCAGTAACACTCCTAACAAGATCTTACCAAGTCGTTTTAAAACAACACATCTAATTTTTTTTTTTCCCCTCCTCTCAACTGGCACCAAGAATTTATGGCAAAAGCTGGAGGTCTGACCTTGTAACATTTCTGCCAAGGGAAGGTAAAATCGAAACTATCAAAGGAACATATTTTGATATAGAGGAAAAATATGGAAAGGAAATAAAAAAACCAGCAGAGTCAGTCATGCTTCAGAATCTACTAGAGCTTTGTCATCTCTGTGTCAAACAGGAATTCTTAAGACATGCAGAGGAAATAGTGTAAAGACTGTACTCCTACCAATCACAAATCCACATCCACACTCTGAGCGCTTAGCAAAAGGAAAGGCCTCTGACATTTTCTCTTCCATATCAGAAAAAAAGTTTTCATTATTTACTGACTTTTCATGCTCTCTCACTACAACATGAAAATGGAAGCTAGGTGAGTGAGTATGGATCTTTAACTAAAACTTAGCTTTTAAATGTTCTCTAACTTGTTTTTAGAAACAGAGTGTTTTGGAGTTTCATGCAGCATATGTCATCGCAGACATAATTTTTACTAGAATTTGGAAGAAATCAGAAAAGCAATAGGCTAATACGTTTTCTGATTCTATAATGGCATAGCATTCAACTCCATATTTGGTTTGAATTTTTTCCTGAATATCCATTTCTTCACAACTTTCAAGAAAAGTAAACATTTTTATAACATTCCCTAACATTACTATAAATCTCTTAGTCCATTAATTCATGATTAAACCGACGACACGTTCCTTATGTTTCCACATTTCCAAAGAATAATAAAGTTAGATTGTAATGACCATCACAGTTTGACTGCAATGAAGATACATGACCAGGGAGTCCTATTCCTGGACAGAGCTTGATTATGAAGTAAGGAGTATGGAAGTGAATCTGTACGCAAAGAAATGGAGTCCTGTGCAAGACCAGAAGTAAAGGCAGTTAGCTGAAGTACACATGGTCACTTTTCATACAAGCAGTTTGTTGTTATCCGTACAAACTTGCTGCTGAATAATTGATTGTTTCACCACATAATCAAGATTCTTTGTTTATCCTTATGTAAAATATGATAGGAGAGCTTTAGATTTCATTGTTTTCCAATTTTGAGATACTGCAGTACGCAAATACCCTCTGCCCTAGTATATAAAGGGAATTCATTTTTAAAAAGTGAATCTGTTACAGGAGGAGACAAGAAATACAAAAAAATAAAATGATGAAGATCAGTAATTTTGAAATCACAGTTTTCAAGGTAGACTAGCAGGAGAAAAGACTTTCACTGAAGATTTATACCATTTTCACTGTATCAAAGCATGAAGTAGTCAAACAATAATAATACAGTTTTGGATAGACCTTACTTTTCACAGCATCTCACCAGGCAAACAACTATCACCAAGTGTAGGCAACCCCTTTCAAGAGCGATTTGCTTACGATTGTCTACATGGGACACAGAGTGACTCTGTGTGCCGCGTACACAATAGAACAACTGTCACCTAGAGGCCCTAGCCTAAACTAGGACCCACACACACTGTGACACACAAATAAAAAAATATACTAAATAGAGGATGCAGAGGAGGTTTGGCTGTCATTTCTCATAAAATACTTACTCTAGCTACACTGGTGGCAGCTTCAACATCCAAAAGCATTTTCTCAGATTTCCTGTTTATACATTTTTAGAACTGAAGGTTGTTTTGAACAGGAGGTGGAGCTCTCACTGCACCAGCAGAGGAGTGAGGGGAGGAAACACTTTGCTTAGAACCTGGAATGGAGATGGTGCTCCTTTCCATGGTATGCTCTTTCTGTCCTGTCTTATTTCAATGCCTAAAAGTATCCAAGCACTACTGTTGTGTCCCAAACGCTTTATTTAAAAAAACCCCAACCACCACACAACGTTCCTTGGTATATGAAATGTGTTTACAACACAATATATAGGTTGAAATAATTAAAAAAGACCACTGTTCCCAGAAAGAGAGTATCAGTTCTGGCTACAAAATCTTTACCATCAAGACATCTAAGAATAGCTAGTTTGTTAACAGACTACATACACTTCTTCGTTTCCTATTAAAAATACAATGCCACTTTCAAAGGGAACGATGACACTTCTGCTTTGTCACCAAAATCTCATTCTAGAACTTTCTACAAAATGCTATTTTAGCCTTCCCCAAGCCACAGAAAGCTCAGGCTTACAGAAAATTGAAAATGAAAGGTTGATACAGGTCCTCATGTAATTCTTGTAAATGGGAGAAATAATGCTTGCTTACAATAAGAGTATTCAAAATGCAGTAACTGGAAAGCCCCTATTAACATGCTTCCATGGTTCACACCTAATGTAAGTACTTCCCCTGTGCCCAAATGTAGCACTGAAATTCTACCACCAAGCACTCTGCCATGCAACCTTGCCCGCCTCCACAACACCCTTCTCTGTAAATAGGAGAGATATGGATTTGGTGGGTGGACTGTTCGGTGGTTAAGGAATTGGTTGGAAGGTCGCAGCCAGAGGGTAGTGGTCAACGGCTCAACATCCAAGTGGACACCGGTGACAGGTGGTGTCTCTCAGGAGTGTGTACTGGGAACCGGTGCAGTTTAACATTTTCATCAATGACATACACAGTGAGATTGAGTGCACCCCCAGCAAGTCTGCACACTACACCAGGCTGAGTGGTGTGGTTGGCACGCCTGAAGGACAGGATGCCATCTAGAGGGACCCCTACAAGCTTGAGAAGCGGGCCTGCATGAACTTCATGAGGTTCAACAAGGCCAAGTGCAAGCTCCTGCACCTGGGTCAGGGCAACCCCATGTATAAATACAGGCTGGGTGATGCAGGGATTGAGAGCAGCCCTTCCAAGAAGGACGTGGGGGGTACTGGTGGATGAAAAAATGGACATGACCCAGCAGTGTGCGCTTGCAGCCCAGAAGGCCAACCACATACTGGGCTGCATCACAATAAGGGTGGCCAGTAGGTCGAGGGAGGGGACTGACTAAATTTTGTTGTCAGTGGCCTATTGAGTAAGAAATACAATTAGGTCACTAAGCTCCAGTATAAAGTCCCATCAATTTCTTTCCTATTTCTTGCGCATACAACGATAATCATTATAAGAACCACTAAGATTTACATATATTCAGCCCCACACAAGCAAGCCTTTAAATTCCTCCACATAAAAAATTCACAAAGGAACTTAAAAAGAGAGACCACTAAGGACAAGAATAATGTACTGACGTAAATTAGCAGCACAGACAACATTCTTCATGTAGACTGTAAAAATTTAAATCTTTAAGTGGTTGGGTATCTGGTAGTATTTTCCAATAGATAATTTTGTATTGTAATGGTCTGAAGAACTGTAATTTAAAGTTTCCAGTTATTCTAAAAATAAATACCTATTATCAAAAAGACAGCTTTCTAAAACTGCTCCTGCAATACAACCTTAATTAATTTAATAACCTAGTCACCACTGTAGATGAAAAACACTTCTTCAGCTTCTCTGGGACTCACTAGTCACCTAATATAAAAATGGCATCATCTACTGAAATTCCAAGATAACTTCATAAATGCTGTGACAATCATGACTAATTATCAATTAAATGTGGAATGAATTACATCAAGCATTAAAAAGTTCAAATTAAAATATCTTACGGTAATAAAAACAAGGGAGTCATCTATTACATCTTCCCTCACGTTGCATTTTAAAGCCTGGTGAGTTCTCACTCCTGGGAAGTAAATAATGTATACATGCTTAACACTGTCTATGTTGACAAGATTTTACAAGTATCATGATGCTTTATGGACAGAAAACACCAGCAGGAGCAGTTAAGCATGAATCCTCTGTTGAAATAATTCTATTGGTAGCATTATGTGATTAACAAAGTTTTGCCATTACTACCTCTCAAAGATTCAATGGAATTCAAATAGATGTTTATAGTGATACATAGTTGAATGCTCTGCTACCCTGTCTCTTTCTGAAAATGTAATTTCCTCATCAAAACTGCAAATCAGTAGATCTCAGGAGAGAATTAGGTAACGGATGTTTTGCAGTTGTGGTTTACCAGCCCGATGTCTCAACTTTTGGTCTTTCAGACGGTAAATTTACACAGGCAATCATGCTGCAGCTTCTTCATCCTACTGCTGACCCCCCTCAGTAATCCACCAAAAGTGATTTCTTGCTCAGAGAAATCTTGCATGGTCCTTTCCACTAGGATTTCATGACTGTGAATCAGAGGGGTTTTGAGCGATTGCACAACAATTAGAGATCACTGGAGCTATATGACTCTGTCTAATCTGTCTACACTCTAAAGCAGATTAAACACACAAAAAAGGAAACAGCTTTACTGATTGTTATGTATACATTCAGTCAGTTTTTGACTTCGGTTTTACCTTTCTTCAGTTTCTGCCTTAGCTGACTTCATGTGCACTGCAAAATTCCCTGCAATTTACTTCACACTCTTCAAGTTCCCATTGCATACCAAGTGGTCAGTTTCATATCACTGATTTAAAGTCTGTTAACAGGAAAACTGACTGGAGGAAAGAAATTTAATCGTTACTGCTGAAAAATGTGTAAGTGAACAACAAAAAACATATTTTCAATATCAGCAATCTTTGGCCTAAATTATCAGGGTTATTTCTTCCACTAATACTCACTCCTTCACTGGAACTGAAAAAGACCATGTTCAAAATAGCATTTTTCTGCCATTACAGAATCGTTGGCATCTGTCAAATTATCTTCACCCTCTGCCACTTCCCATGTAGGAAAGAAAAATACCTGTACAGACCTACTCTGACTCTCTTGTGGAGTAACCAGGACATTTAAAAATTCTCTATGAAGACACTAAGACAATAAAAAACACTCATTTATCTAACATCTAATATTTCTGTTTAGCTTCCTGGAACTCGGAGTAACTGGTCTGTCACTGATTTCAACAGGACTTGTGACACAAGACAACAAGTGGTGAGCTTCTGCATGCCAGACTGGTAAGCACGAAGTCTTCATACTGGCAGATTTCACACTCAAGGCACACAGAGCCTGTTCAGATTTTTTAAAACTACCAAGTTCACACAGTCCAGAAACTCAGTGAAAGGGTTGGAACAGTAATAGTTCAAAGTGTTTTTACATAAACTCATTCACATAATTACTCTCTCCATGCTTTAGATCTACAATACTTGTAAATATTCCCTCTTTATCTTTCACACTTATCACTTGCTATTGTGGCTTACTCTTCAGCTTCATATGGAAGAACATCTAACAACTTCCCTTTCTGACTCTATGGACATTCACTTTGATGTAAAGCATGCTGAGATACATAAGCTACTCTAAACTTCAAGTCCTTGTTAGTGTTATACTTCCACAAACAAGACTATAGCCTAGTAACTAAACTGCTGTTTCTACACAGTTAAAGTCTATGGACTTTCAAAAAGTCCACAGTACTTTAGGATCTTACATGTCATATCTTACTTTCACAACATTTGCAACTCCGGGAGCAATCTGGGGAATGGTATTGGAAGTGTTAATTAAAAACGTAGTAAGCACATGTGTCAGTCAAGTATGCCCTCTGCTCTATAACACATTTAAATGTATGTCACCTTGACCTGCAATATACCACTGTAAAATTTTTTTTGTCAATATAAATCAAATGTACACTAATTTATTCAGTAAGTTTCCTAGCTTCTGAATCAACATTAGAAATCTAACTAGTATTTATTATTCTGTTATTGACACAGGGAGCATATTTAAATGATAACAAGAACACATGGGTGTCATTTTGAAGTTGAATTGTTCCCTAGGGACATCCTTAGTAAGCGTCTACATTTAAAGGTCATTCGCTGCCAAATTATGAACAACTGTTGCATTTATTAGCACAGGCTCAATAGTTTAGAAGCTAGTGTCATCAATTTAAACTGACAATGAAATCTAATTGTCCACAAGGAAAACAGATATTTTCCTTATTCTGTTTCATCATTTTATGTATACGCCAAACAGAACTGGAACAACTGCAAGTTTACCCTGTGGTGTTTTTTTTTTTGGGGGGGGGGGGCTGGGGGGGGGGCAAAAAGGCTTGCAAGGTTT
>Ga0065711_1049358_pt1 | contig 11345 bp, 4 predicted proteins | sample Hoacrofraction12_FD_59098 | JGI IMG/M metagenome (GOLD analysis project Ga0065711, IMG submission 59098) | Hoatzin crop microbial communities from Cojedes, Venezuela - Epithelial fraction 12 v2 (version 2) | ecosystem: Host-associated > Birds > Digestive system > Esophagus > Crop | place... | reverse complement strand
AAAAAAAAAAAAAAAAAAAAAAAAAAAAAAGTCAGGGAGAGAACACATTGAAGAAATTTAAATTATCAAGATTAGAATTTCAGGATATGAACTTCTTCAGCACCAAACCATGACATTACTACCATATTTTTTTCCATCTTTACATCTTACCAGTGTGAATATACACAGTAGATAACACCAGACCCTTGAACGTAGTAAAAATGAGAAAGTACCTTTGCTGGTAATACTGAACTTCACTACCAGGGAAATTTTGTCTTGCCTTTACAAGCACCTTTAATGTTGTTCCTCTCCCCGTACTTCCACCCCAGCTCTTTATGATTTTTAATGCCTCTTCAACATATTCAAGGCAAAATTCAGTTCAGCCAGCTGCAGGCTGCTTCAAGTCATAGGAGATGACTTGAATATTATTATAATTATATATTATAATATAACTATAATAATATATTATAACTGAATACATAGTTTAGGCAATTTGCTGGATTTTAGAAGGGTACCTTAGCTTTACTGGGGTGCATTAGGCAACGTGAGACAGTCCTCTTTTCCCTACGAGTATATCACAAATGTAACCAGACATCTCCTAGGTCAATGATTCAAAGCAAACTTACACACTGTGAAAAAATCAGTATAACCAGATGAACATATACATAAACCAATATATTAAGTATACTATTCTTCAAAGACAACAAATCATGGTATTATTTTTTCTGAAGAAAACATGGGGAAAAAATTCAGTATCAGGTTTTTAAAAACAATGTAGAGTACCAGTATAACTCATTTGAGAGGTGTGAATGTATGTGACTTTGAAGCGATGATTTCCTATTAAATGCATTCTTTCAGAGCATGAGCGAGCATTTGCTCCTAATATTGCCTCCCCCTCATTTCACATCTCTCAATTAAAATAAAGTCAGAGAAAACATTTTGGTTTTTAGTTCCACATCCAAAGAGTATAGTACTCACATATCAGGCAACGCAGTGACTTCACAATAACATGTCTTTAGCCAGAACGGCAAAGGCAGGATTTACAGCACGACGGTAACCAATGTGCTACTCCTTTCCCCCTCCCTTCAGACTACAGCCATTGGGGTGCGAGTCGCTGGTATGGCAGAGCAAGTCCTACAAGAAGCCACCAGGACTATTGCTCCTGCGAACATTGCTTTGTCATCAGTGCACTGAATATGGTTATGTAAAAAATAATTTCCTCCTAAGCCAGGTAAACTCCTTCCCCATTTTGTTATTACTATACAGAAAATTTACGATGAGAGAGACCACTGTTCTCTTCTTCCTCATTCCACATTTCTGCAGTATTTTAGGATATTTCTGAGCCTTTCAAGACTCTCCCTCGACTCAAATCATAGCAATACATGCTTGTGGTACATAAATATTTGTTCATGTAAATATATTTTAATTGCAACATTTAATCTTGCCAGGTAAACATAAGAAAGATAATGCTGATGTTCTCTTCACAGCAGACTTAGCTCACGGTTTTAATTTCCTGTTTTTATTAGCTTACCTCACTTGACGAAAATATTAACACATTTTGGGAAGCACATTTTATTCTCTGGTTTCTCAAGAAAATGCTTTTTTGCTACCACCTCATTAGAGGCATTAGCTTTTAATTGGAACAAGTTTTAAATTGAAAGAAGCGATTGAAAAAACGGTGCTGATGTGCCACCACAGTACTTTAAATGCCTGCTTGCTCATATCTAAAGTTGTTTTTATGCCGAACATCAATATGCAATTAGAAGGAGACAATGTAGGCAGTGCTAGGCCTCTGCAGAGTACTGTTTCAGCATTTTTAAGCCCCTTTCTTGTTTATACTGTCATAGTCTATCAAACAATTCTCCTGTTGACACAATCAAGCAACGAAAATAAATAGCTACAAATACAGTCAAAGCAAGAGATAACAATAAGCAGAGCAACTAAGTCCTCATTTGAAGATGAAACAGCATTTTTTGAGTGAGCAGTATGTGATTAACACGCTGTATGTGGGGTCAGTATGATTTATATTCACAGCTATACAGCTAGTCTTAGCCGTGGGCCTCGCTTGATATCAAAGGCACGACCCTTCCTCAAATCAGCCCTCCCCTACGTCTAGCTAACACTTGGAGCTCGCTCTTAGGAAAATTAACTATCCTGTCCTTCATTTAAATTATCTCCACCACAGCTTAGAAATAACCGTTAGCATAACAGACAGTTTACCAAGGTGCTTTCTAGTCTCCAGTCCATCTGCCTGCTGCCTGAAATGCTCCCGCAGCCGGAAAGCAGATCTTGAAAACCACAGACGGGGGGCAGGGGGGGAAAGGAGTGCGTATTTTGTCTAAATTCTGAGTATTGCTAGAACAGTATTCTCTTGGCCCAATACCAAAGAATAAACAGCAGTAGCCCACCACACTTTAAGACAATCAAGTAGTTCAAAATAGAGCGGCAGTACTCGTTTGGCTCAAATATTTAACAGAAGCTCCACATTTCATTAAAAAAAAGCTACTTTGCTCGGAGGGAGAACCTCTTACCTTTTGTAGCTATTCGAACACACTGAGTTTTGGTTTCCTGTTGAGGAGGGAAAAGTAAAGAAAACAGTCAGATCAGGTCATTCTTTTCTTGCCTTCCCCATTCCATAAACTTGTCTTAGCTCTGCTGATCAGCTGGGGCAACCCAACAAGGTGTCTCCAGGCCCTGGGCTTAGCAGGGGAGGAGGCTAGGTGACTTCGCCTTTACAAAAGCTGGATGAATTCTAGACATTGATCTGTACTACCCAGGATAATGATGGGGAGAAATGGTGCAGCACAGCCCAGATGTAGCCAACTTGCAGATTACTCAAAACAAACGGAAATCATGCTGTAAGAATACAGAGAGAGGGTGCAGTGCAAGAAAAGGGGAGGAGTGGTGCTCCTGTTTACATCATGGCACAGAAACCCTGAGCCAGTGTCGACCTCCAACAGCGCTGTGCAGCAAAGAAGGTACATTTGCTCAGCACTGTCTCCAGACTTCCGTCTTGCTGCATCCTGACAGCCTTGAAAAGAGTGACCAACAGCACATCAGCAATGTGGTCCCTGATGCTTCCAAGCATGCAATGAGCACAGAAGAAGCCCATGTATCCCTTCACACATGACACAGTTAATCTACAACCTACATAATCTGCCCAGGAAAGACAGTGATTTGACAGTGATGTGCTTCAGAAGAAGTTGCACACACAAAGACAATTTCTATGTATTTTAATTTCCCCTCCCCTCCTCAGAAATTTGGTCAGCAATTGAAACAAACGAACAGAGAAATGACTTGGTTATGCACAGTTTGGACAACATGAACAGACGAGGGTTAGCCATAAATGGGTTTTCTGACCTTTTTGTACAATGTGCAGTCATTTTAAAAGCAAACATACTGAAATAGCATAAGGTTGCGTGAGAGGATGCAGCTGCTGTTGTATTAGATCACTCTAAACAATATTAGCATGTAATTAGAAAATATAATAATGACAGTTTCATTCTATAAAATATGCTCCCTCTAGTCCTGCACACCCCAGCACTCCATCCCCGAATACATCCCCTGGGATCTCTCTCCTCTTGAAGATCCCCAAGCAACAGCTAAAATATGTTGATGCTGTTTTGTAAACACAGCTTGCAAAGAATGAGCAAGGCTGTGAGTTGAGCCTTCCCATAAATGTTCCATATAAAGACAATTTTTCAATCTAAGTGAAACCCCCATAAAGTTTATTGATATAATCTTACTTAATTATCACTGTCCAAAGATACTGGATTTACTTGTCCACTTTTGTTCAAAATGTCTGCAAGGATCACAGAGTAACCCTCATCCCAACCCTACTGTGTATTTCAGAGCGTACTTTATTTCCTCTTGACTATTCTGGTGATCCCACTAGTTTACAGTAAAGCATCTATTTAAATATTCTGCAGCTCAGAGGTTATCTTACAACCACTCTGTCCCATCACAATGCAGTGCAATCCTTTCCAAACCTCCCCCCAAATCCCTCTAGGAACAGAAATCTGATCCAAAGTTTCAAATCATACCAAAGAAATCCATTTTAGGATTAAACTCTCTCACAAACTGAAATCAAATTAAAGTAAAAAATAATGTATTCTTCCCTGGTCTCCTACTAATCTGTCAAAAAGTAAAAGCCAAAATAAAGATCTATTTTTGTATTCAATATTTTTATTTTACTTTTCCCTCCCATTTATTTCTTGGGGAATGAAACAACTTTCCTTACAATTTAGTCTGCTGGAAGCCAACAAAAGCAAAGGGAATTATTTGTAGCAGGTGAGGGAAATACGGATGAGTGTCCAGCAGTTGCCTTTTATCTTGCTTTGTTTGCTTCACACAGGTCTGTAGATAAGAACTAAAAAGAGGGCATGGTCTCTTCCATCAGAAGAAGCATCCAGTTCTCAAGCAGCTCCAGTACAGTTTCATTAGCTCCTGCTTTGTCCCCATTCTGACTTGATACATATGCCATTTTCGTAATCATAGGAAGAAGGTGAGATTTTCTTCAAAAGGCTCTAAGGCAAGGCTGCCTGCTAGCTAGGATTTGTTTAGTCACCGCGGACACTCAGATGCAAGGAAGGGTAAACACGGCTCCTGCTCCTTTCTGATGGCTCTGGTGCGTCTCAGCGACTCAATCTAGCTGTCCTACCTAGTTCCTTTCTGACCTGCCTGAACTCTTTGTATGAAGACTCCTATGGACATATTACTACAATTTCCTTATGTTTTCTAAACTATAAATGAAAGTTTAGAATTTTTAAATATCAGAAGTGTCTGTGTCTACCATGTTTTCGTTCCTCACCTATCATTTCCCCCTCCCTCATTTTTCATTTATGAGAGGAAAAACCATTCAAGAGCAACACCACGGGGCTTGCAGAGCCACAGCTGTTCTCACCTGGAACCTCCCTCCCTGTTGCTTTTCCCCCTTCCATACGCACAGAGAGCCAGCAGCAGTAAAATGAAACACCAAGGAGGTAATGAAGGTGAGCAACAGCCATGCTCTTACTTCTGCACAGCAGTGGAGCAAGCTTGAAATACACCTTTTCCGAAAGGCTCTCGAAAACACACCGTGGGCCTAGGGTCGCTTTTGCTCAAGCAAATTTTTACTTTTTATTTGACATTCGGTGTGAGAGTCTCAACAAATTTGAAACGTTTCATTAGTCTGCAAGAGCAGCCCACATTCTGTTTATCCTGCTGTAATTTAATTTTCTGAAGTGCGCAAGCGCTGAGAATTGGGGAAAGGGCTGTGGATGTTATTTACCAAGGAGGCAGAGTCACAGCACTGAAGTTACTTTGCTCAGATGATTAATATGAGATCTATTAAACCCTTGTCTAGTAGCAGTTGCTGTGACATAAGGGTGGAGTCAAATGTGAATGGCACGCTGCCGTGCTGTCACAGCATAGAAGGGATTACGGCAGTGCCACTGCCAACACCTACTACGTCCAACTTCGACAGTCCTCATTGTCACTACGGGCACGTCTTTGACTCCTTCCAGGAGAAAGGTGTGGTCTGCACTTACCTTCTCAACGCTGCTCATGGCCTGGAAATAGATGTTGTAGCCTTTCCGAGGAGCCAATGGTGGGTTCCAGAAACCCTGGTAAGTCCTGTTGTCACCCACAGTAAAGGGGGCTGGCTCCGGCAGGTTTCCTGGGGGCAGCTCAGCAGCGAAGTAATACGGCGATCCCCCGCTAAGAGCGGACTGATAGGTGACGGGGATTTGGTAGCACTCCATGGCACCCGTTTCTCGCTTTGTTCGGTGCGGGTGCAGCTCCTCAACAACAATCTGGTAGGCACTAGTGAGGGCAGAGGAAAACCAACATAACCTTAAGGTCACCTGCTAAGGTCAAATCTCTAGTCTCATAAAAATATTAACCCAATTGCTTTGTGTAAACTCAAAAAGAAAACAAAGCAAAGAAAAAAGGAAAAGACAGTAGATGCATGGATGCAGAGAAAAAACAAAGGCTTGAAATATAGCAAAGCCATCCAATCCAGCCATTAGAATGAAGCAGCATTGATTTTTTTCAGGAAAAACAACAATACAAATCTATACACAACCTCCTAACAACGATTTATTTTCTTTTTTAGGCTTCTTCTTTCAAAGAAACACAGGAATTAATCTGACTTTAAACTACAATAGATGAAACTCTTGGCTACTCGGAAGCATCTGAAGTTAGCATTTTCCTTTGAAACAATATTAGAGAAAGCTGAGCTTCAAGGCCCAACATAATGACTGCCTCCAGGCTGTGCTTGAAGCACCAATTTGCAGTTGTCATATCATTAGAGACAGAATGTGCTGACAGGCTTCTCCACCTCTTGACCTTGCTGTGGCTTCTATCTTGGCTCAGAGCTATGTAGATCTAAAGTACAAGTGACATGCTGTAATACAAGCACAGATGGACAGAAATCTGTCCATTCCACCGAAATAGACTGCCTCATTCCTCTACAGTTGTCAATGATAAAACGTTACAAATTGCTGAAGCAGATGGCATTTGGCCTATTAAAACACCATCCCAACCTCCCAGTACCTCTCTTGAAATGGTCCATGGCTTGGCCACTTTTCAAAATCACCTGCTCAAAACAGGACAGGTAATTATAATTCTTCTTCCTCCTTTAGGGGGACTACCTAACTGCAGGATGTTACCAACTCATTATCAGCTTCCTCTGCTCTGCAGAAATACAGAACTTACATACTGAGAGCACAAGGTAATTCTTCAGTTTATAAGAAAAAAAAAATTAAAAAAGATTTTTGGGTTTTAAGAACTGTATGTACACATACACACACACATGTACACATGCACACAATGTCTCCTTTATATGCAGATACATCTGAGGACCTTATGAAAGATTAGCAAGAAAATATGCCTACGTATATAGACAAGACCTGAAAGCTATTCAATTAAACTGGCCGAATTGCCTGTCTTGGTTTTGGTTTAAAGCTTTCTAAACAGAAAAGGCAAAATTGAACAGAGTTCTCAAAGCATCGGTGCATTGCTGCAGGGATTCCGAAAGGCAAAGGCAGAGACAATCCTCCTCATTTCAGAACTTATGGGGCAGCATTAAATTATTTTGTCAATTTTCTCGGCTACCACTGCCCAGAAAACCCAATAACTGTAGTGGCAGAGATGAAGCATGATACTGGGGAATGGAAGGAAGGAAGGAAGGAGACAAGAAAAAAATAAGAAACTTAGTTTCACATCTTTCTTGAGCTGAAAGAAGAAGGTAGCATCCCCTTTTCCTAGCACCTAAAAAAATCAGGAGGAAAGCCTCTTCGTTTTCAAAGTGACCAAGAGGAATGTAAAAAGTCACCTCATTTTTAAAACTCTAGGTAAAAAGAAGAACGTAAACAAAAAATGATGAGTTAGTTCCAGGGATCTCTGTTCCTCATAAACTGTCAGTGAACTGAACTTGGTTATAAATCACGTTCTGTGATTCAAGCTATTAACTATGTCCAGTTCATGCAGCCTGCACCAAAAAATCCTTTCCACATGATCCCTGCACACCCAGAATCCTTCTTTACACTTCAAAATTAATGTAAAAGAAAAAAAAACCCTAAAAGCATCGATATTTTACAAATTTGACAGGATGTAAAATATTAAAAATAATTTTTGTCTATAATGTCTTGAGGGAAGAAATGACTACTGGCATTCATTCCCCCCCTGGCCTTGCCCTGGATCCCGGCAGGGTTAAAACCACTGCTCCCAAACCAGGCACCCAACTGACTGAAGAGTACTGGGACCACAGCACCGCGTCTCTGCTCCCTCCCTTCTCTCGTGAGCTGCCTGCGGACCGGGGCCAACACAAATCCTGCTCTCCGAAGTGCCTGCGACGCCCTGCCAATGTCGGGGGAGTGAGCCAGCAGGGAGAGCGCAAGGTTGGGATCTGCCACAGTGACCAAACTAAACTCCTTTCCCTGCCCCCCCACTCCCCCAGTTTTATAGAATAAGGGCTAAATGAGGTATCTCGGTTTTTTAAAGGCACGTGTCCTTTTTAAGGGTAAGGTCTCTTTCGAGACCAAAACCAAAAATGAAAGATGAAGGGCATGAGAGTTAAATATTAGTGAAGTCTCTTTTAATAGCATTCTTTAAAAACACGCAGCAATTTTTGCATGATATACAAGGTATGGCAAAATTCTGAAGCCCGAGATCACAATTAAATGTGAACGTTCTGACAAATTGTTAAATAAAGTAATTTACGTAAAATACGCTTCCAAAAATAATGCTTTTTGCGCCCCTACATCCAAAACACTACAAAATGTGGAAAATAAGAGATAGATATACACATTGTAGCCATCTGTACATATACAATCACTTTTAGTGATTAGTAGAATAGCAAATAACAGAAAGTCTTTAAAGTCTCCAACAGGGCTTTGTTTTTAAATCTATTTTTTCTATAATTTTCACAAAGTATTTTTTAAATAAAAGAAGTGCCCATCCTCCTTGGAAAAGGGCTCTGGCAGTATTCTGCATGCAGCATTATAGGCTAACAAGACACGGAGGAATACAGTCATTTACCTCTGGGCCCTTTGCAATACCATCTGTTTAAACCCATTTACTAAACACTATAGTGGCTCCAAAGCAGCACTGTTACTCTATGTACACATAATAGTGTGTTCAGAAAGGACACCCTGCTGTAAGATGTGAAGAAAGAAGCCAAAGTTAAATTTGCAACTTGAAAAGCGGGGTGTTCACTGGCTGCAAATGTGGTCTGATACCAGGCTATAAGTGAAAGTTTAAAGGCTGCATACTCTGCTTATCCTTGAATTTTTACATATTACTAATCCTATCTTAAATTATCTTCCATTTTCTACACATTATTTTGTGTAATGGTGGGAATTCCATTATCAAGAGAGTTTTCTTGCAACCAGAGTTGAGCGAACTCCAACAACAACAATTTTTTTCCAGTCTTCCCATACAGCAAAGGAGGAATAAAAGAGAGAAGTAAAGAGGGAGGAGTGGAAAACCTAGATGACAATACTCCTCCCTGATGACTAAAATAAAATCTGACCTATTCTGAAGAGTAATACAAACTTCAGAACGTGCTACGTAAGTTGTCGGGATCATACAGGCCAAACAGTTGTCTGAGCCAGGTAAGCAGAGAAAGTATTGAAGATCTAGCAGGTGAAGAGCTCCTCAGCTGAAATTTCGCATGAAGAAATTACTTTTCATGTCAAAAAAACTTTTTTTTTAACTTAAGAAAGCCTGCACAGTACCCCCTTGTTGACCAAGATGATTACAAACAGCCAAAGGAGACCCCTGCCAACAGATCTTACTTTTCATTCCTCCCTAAAAATTCAGGCTCCCAAAGAGCTACGGTGGTGGTGAAAACGTTCATACTTCAGCCCTATTGTGACTAGGCTTTAACACCAGCTAGAGATTTCCTTCTGCGCATCTAGCGGAGACACAGTGTCTTCTCCTTTGACAGATGTCAGAATGACTGACAGCCCAAGTTACAACCCCAGGTCTCAGAATTCTGACTGACAACTAAGTTTTAGCTGCTCCCTGCCATGGTCTACTTAATTAGTCTTGTTGCAAAATGAAAACAACATGATTTTGCATATGGAGGTATAAGAAAAACACTTTAGCAATCAACTAAAATAAATTTAATCATTAAAAAGTTGTCTATGCTGATTCTGATATATGCTCCTTGTAATCCTCATCTACAGTAGGATTCAAAAACAAAAGATGTTTTTTTTAGTTAGGAACCTTCAGAAAAACTACAGCAACAAATCACGTCTTCAGATGAATCACTGAAGCACCATTGATGCTAATGACTGGGATCTCGTCCATGAGATTGATGGTGAAACAGTACACGCTCCACAGCCAGCCTGAACCATCCAGCCCTGTCTCCCTTTGCATTTCTAGCTTGTAATTTGGTTCAAACCTTCAGAAGACAATAAAGAATGCTAGAGATTACACGATAACACTAGACAGGGAAGATATGTTAGAGTCATGTTTAAACTGTGATGACTATGGCATCTAGTGTCTTAAAGAAATGATTGACAGCTGCATATAGATTACACTTGAGCTAAGGAACATCTGTTTCCTGGGGAGCTGTGCTGATGGAGGGCTGAGGTACAACAAAATCTGAACATAGTATAAGTCTGTTCGTAAAAGCAAAAGAGCACCAGATTAAGCTTATTTTTCTTTTTTCCCCTGTAAAACACGGACCTAATTTTTAAATAAAATATTATTTTAAATAAAATGATCTTTTGACCATCTACACGTCCAGGGATTGGAGGACTGTGTGCAAACAAACCTTTCCAAAAAAACAACTGCATTCTTCCATGTCAGGCTAAAGAAAAGCATTTGAGTCCATTCCACTCAATCACATCTGCAGGCACAGTGATGCATTTTTTTCTCACCTACCTAGTAACGCTCATTATAGCAGCAAGCCAGCTTGTAGCGGAAACACAACTGCAGCATGGTTGGAGTGAAGCTTCACTAAAATGCATCATGAAATTTAGAAAAATACACTAAATTGATTCAAAAATTGAGTCTGCTACATTTATCTCCCCTGCTAAGGAGCTGCTGAAAAATACCAAACTGCAATATACATAACTTTCGGAAAGGGAATGGGACCATGTCTTTTGCATTCCCCTGGAGAATGCTCCTCATTCAAAATAAGCGATAAAACACCTGTTTTGTTTTAAAAATAAAGCCCAGCTCTCCAGTTATGGCAGAGGACTTCTTTCCTTGGCCTCCTATGTTAGAAATGTAATGTACTCTCTCAGGGTTTAGAAATTAAAGTGGAGAGTGAAGATGGGAGACACGAAAGACAGACATATGCTTTTAAGAGAACATAAACAACATTTACTAATCCTCTATCAAACTATCTATTGTTTAGTACATAGATCCTTTTTGCCACCTTCACAGTCCACAGCGACAAGCTCAGGCCATACGACTGAGGAAGCCCTAAGGAAAATTGAGAGAATAAATGTGAGGTGGTGTGCTGCAGGTTTACGCTGCAGTGAGTTACCTGCCTGCAAGTACTGTACAGAGAAACCAGAGCTCCCTGAACTTGGTACAAGAAATTCTCTAACCGCATCCCAGCACACTACAAGACTGCGAAAGAAACCCGGGATAGGAGACCAACCCCCCTCGGGGTGCGTGGTGGGACTGAAGACAGGAGCCCACCACTGCCCGCAGAGATGTGCTGCAGGCCAGTTGGCATCGGGAGGATGAGCACGACCACCAGGAGATCCCAGCGGTGCCTGGCAGGCCCCGTGCCAGCCCCCACAGGGACCAGGCACAAGACTGAAGGGATATGGATCAGATGAGAGAGAGAGAGAGAGAGAGAGAGAGAGAGAGAGAGAGAGAGAGAGAGAGAGAGAGAGAGAGAGAGAGAGAGAGAGAGAGAG
>Ga0065711_1049355_pt1 | contig 11346 bp, 6 predicted proteins | sample Hoacrofraction12_FD_59098 | JGI IMG/M metagenome (GOLD analysis project Ga0065711, IMG submission 59098) | Hoatzin crop microbial communities from Cojedes, Venezuela - Epithelial fraction 12 v2 (version 2) | ecosystem: Host-associated > Birds > Digestive system > Esophagus > Crop | place... | reverse complement strand
TGGACAAGGTCCTGTGCAGCCTACTGTAGGTGACCCTGCTTTGGCGGGGGGGTTGGACTAGATGACCCACAGAGGTCCCTTCCAACCCCTACTATTCTGTGATTCTGTGATTCTGTATTCTTTTTTCTTTTGAGCCAGATACTTCTATTCTCCCCCATAGAAACTTTCCAGCTTTACTGTCACTGGAAGGACAGAAGGTAATGCCACCAGTCTTAGTCAGACTAAGAAAGTGATCTGCTGTGGCCATACAGACTAAATCATACAGTGTACCCACTGTTTTCTCCATCACACAAGTTTGATGGGAGTATCTGTTCCTGAAAAAAAGTGAAGTCATCACAGTTTAGCTCATTGAGGACTAGCTTCCTTGTACCTTGCTAACAGTTTTAGGGAAAAAATAGGCACAGCTAGAGACTCCTACTTTGGCACTGCACAGCACAGCACCAAAAGCCTAAATTTGCATCACCACATTTATGTGAGAGGAGGGAGTGGAACTGGAGGTAGAAATTCCTCAGTATGGTCTGTGCCTTAGAGAGTGTCACATTAACACACACTGTGACAGGTCCACCCTTGGGTGACAGGACACCGGGCATGTCATCACCTTCAGTCATTTTTCATAAGTGTTACCGAATCTTCCTACTGTGATCTGTTCAGCTAAAAAAACAAACCCAAAAGCCAACAAAACAAGAAACCACTTGCTTATTATCTTCGCTTCTTTCACAGACTTTTCTACTTCTTCTGGTGCCACATGCTCTGCAATAGTACACAAAACGTTAACAAATGTCCACTGTACCAGTTTAGCTCATGTAGCACAGTTTCCTCTCCAGTGAACCTGAAGATTTTTATCTGATGCAACACAGCACCAGAAGACTACAAGAGCGAAGAAAATGCAGTATGTGGCTGTCCTGCAGGAGAAAACGCCTTTGCAGAGGCAGAACAGGTTTGCGGTCCCCAGCCCCTAACCAGCGGGACTGCCGCTCCACCTGCTGGACATCTCACCCAGGGCTGCGTGCCATTTGCAGCACTCCAGAGCGCTTGGCTGTTTTCATCTAAGCCAGACAGATTTTCAATATGATCTTTAATAAGAGAGGAAATAGGTCAATACTGAAGGCTTTTGAGCATACCACCAGTGGTAAGAATGCAGAATCTGGCAAGCAGAAGCACACGGGGTCTGCAGTTCAGTGTCGCACACCGATAGCTCTCGCTATGAAAGAGCACTCACTTGGCCAGCTTGTTCCAAATGCTCACACCCATCCCAGAGGCCTGTCAGCCACGCCATTGCACTCCTCTTCCACTGCAAACACACTGTTAAATTCTAAGCTAGTTCCCCACCCCAAAACAAATAATTTAGACTAGAGCTGTTCCATTCCCCTTGACACTTCAGGAAATTAATTGCAAATAATGCCTTTTTAGGACTGGGATAAGCACTGGCAATGCGACTGTACTGCCAAGAAGCAAAATGGCTCAAAGATAAGTCAGACATGTGGCACTGTGCATAAAGACAAACCATAAAGTTTCTCAGCCTGTTTAGGATTCTGTTGGTTATTCTAGGAAATGTTAGGAAAGCAAGTGACCTCTGCTTTTCAAAGGAACATTGTGTTCCTAAATAATAAAATGCTCGAAAACCTGCCTCCATTCCCATCTCTCGATTACTCACTTGCAAAAATACCAGAATTTTGTGTATAAATATTTAGCCTCAAGTATGCAATGTTGACCTCATTCGATCCACCTAGACTTTTCTGTTGATCTTACATTTTTGTTGCTGGTGAGGTTTTTATATCTGGTTTTAGCTTAGTTCAAGATGCCTCCTTTGGTCACATCTTCCACATCATGTGGGCTATAACAGATCATGGAACCCGGGTTTGCACAAACCCAGCTTTTTAAAAGGGTAACCTAACCTACAGTTATTAACTGCAATGCCGTAACAGAAGCATCCCAAAAAACTCCTCTTTGCTGAGCTCCAGAAACAAAACGAAAAGACAGTCTAATACTCTTCACTCATCCTAATGGCATTTCTGTTACTGAACGACAACGTATGACTGATGGTACTTTAGAAATACTCCAGTCTAGGCTGAGCTACAGGAGCCATATAGGCATGTAACAAACTGCTTCTCTTTAAGACACTTGAACAGCTTTTCCCGCAATAAAGTGTCCATATACTGAAGTAATTAATAGTTGTTTTCACACGTTTGTTGCTTTTGTAGTAGTATCACCGTATATCAACCTTTGGAATCAGAAGCAGTAGAGACAAAAGTCTGCAGGATTGAGCAGAGCAGAAGAGTATCAATCATTTCATTATTATATAACACTGTTTCCCCTGTCCCTATCAAACAGGGACGTGACAGACTTTCAAAAGAAAAGCTGCAAACCTAACTTTACCCAAGTAAAATGCCTATTATTTGTAAATTTAACATGAGGATATAATATTTAGTGCTTCCAGGAAATTGAAGGGTTTTTACATAACAACATCACTGTTTCAAATTTCTCATTTTGTATACTTCTTCCACTTTCATCGTTCATAGCAATCTCCATCTCTTTGTATTCAGCAGAATCCCCACAGACACAAGTATCAGAAAGCAGAAGGAAAAAAGAAAAAAAAAAAAGATTAACTACATTTCTTCATGAAAGGACAAAACACTTGCCTTTTAGAGAAAAAGGGTCAAAATTACAAATGCCTCAGTAAGCTTTCATGATTATTCAATCATTTTAATGTAACTTGGAAACTACTTCAAGAAGAAATCATGCAAAATGAATCGGAATTTTTTTAAAAAGCTGCAGGATGTAAAACTGATGGTATAATAGGAGATCATTATACCTTTCTCAGACAGCATTATTGGAACAGAAAATGTGTAGAGATTTAGTTAAATAAAGCAGGTGGGTGAAATTTCAGAAGCAGTTGGCTTTACTGTGAAGCAGTAATTTAGAACAATGGACTGCCTGTCAGCTCTTGTTATTCAGTGGGGTTCAGAAAGTGCCTAGTGCCACCTATTATGACAGCACTTTAGGCTGAGCTTTAACATCATATATCAAAAAAAAAAAGAAGTCAGACAGTTACATTACAGTACAATTTGTACAACCCCCTTCACTGTCACCAACATGTATGATGGCCTCAGTCACAGAAAGCCAGCGGGGCCTTTTTGCTTAGTGAGAAAAAGACAAAAATTGAGATCCTTACACCAGCACAACAACTAAGCATAATTCCTTATCTATCAATTGTGCCACAACATTAGTCTGAAACAAGCAGAGCTGCAACACAGCAGCAAGATGAATGTACTAGACTGACAGTTTAAGACAGTGGCTACTAAGTCCTTTATTGCTCAGAATCACTAATGCCCTCCAGTATTTTCCAGGAGATGTTTTCATACATATATAGCCATATAAGGGACTAGTCTTTGTCATTTTCTCCGTTTTCGAGCAGTGGAGGAAGGATGCAGCTGGAATCTCTTTACTGAGCTGATCACAATCCAGGAACAACTCTGTTGTCTACACTTCCCATTCTCACCGTGTAATGTAGCACAACAGGTATGTGAGCTTTTGTAGTGCAAGCTCTGGGAAGGTGCATCAATGCCCTTTTCTGGAGTTAGTCACTGGCAAATCCCATGCTTAAAAGTAGCCTACCAACACATCCAGCACAGGGTTTGTGGTGCCCTATGCCACTCTCTCAATTCAGACTAACTACAGAATTTGGGGGAGTGTATTCCCTGAATTTGTGGTTTTGTTCCAAGGAAGAACTTCAACGAGCCTTCAGGGAGCTGGTGATGTGCCTGTCCAGAGCAGACTGACAGAAGATATGGCTAATTTCATGGTAATTCTGAGTTAGTGAATGGGACATGTAGGTAAGAAAGCACAAACAAAAGGGCACGTGCATGTATACAAACAGAGAGGAACATTTATTTAAATTTTAAAAAGCTCTCAGCATGAAGTACACAAACATGGGACACTGACTGACTGCCTTGTCGACAGAGCTTTTTTTTTTTTTTTTTAATCTAAGAGAGTCATCGGGTCACACTGAACATCTCTACATGCTACATTAGTTTACTTAAGCACTGAGTTATACCAGTAATATACTTTGGACTAGTATTAAATATAATCCTTAAATATCAATACTTGCAGCAACTATTCACACTCGACAAATTGAAGTTAACCAGGCATATCAGCCTTGCTACTCAGAAACACAGACCTTTAATACACCTTATCAGCTTTGAAAGCACAGAAAGATGCAGATGTCTGCCACAGCAATTGTTTACTTCTCTCTTCACTAAGGTATACACGAGCAAGAAATTACACAAAAAAAACCCCAAACACCTAGAACTCCATTAACGCAAATTGCTTAAGTACTGACTTAGAAAAAACTGTGTTTTTATACATAGTTATTTTTGCCAACCTTGTTACAGTTCATGTATCTAAAAATTAATCACCAAAAGTGCAATTCTAGACAGCACAAAGGATATTGGAAAAGGTTAAAAAGAGGTTATTTCTTTTATGTACTTCCATCTCTTAAACCTAAACCCCCACAATTTATACGTGAAGTTCAAATAAATACTTCTTCACACAAATTATATCTGTGCAAGGTGAAATTAAAACTTTTAGTAGTTATATGCTCTGCTCTACATTCAGAATTTGGCAATTTAAAACACTCCTCCAGAGTCTAGTTAGTTATCTTTCTTTCCGTCTGCTTAAATTCAACTGTTGCTACTCATGAAGTATAAACACTCCAGAAAGCCCTTTTATCTTCAAAAATTATCATATCCCAAATATAAAAAAAAGTTTACATATCATTAAAGTAGGTGAAAAGAAACTGACAATTTTAACCACTCCAGTCACCATTGGCATACCGATATTTACTATGACATTGACTTACGTAGTTAGTGAATTTTATTACAAGAGACAAAGAGCGCCTTGGCAATAGCTACTTCTAAATATTAAAGAACAATTCTTACTGCCTGCTTCCCTAACATTGTAGCAAAAGACTTTTTGCAGCACAGCAGCCACCAATAATTTTCTTACCTGAAGTCCAACATTGTCTGCCTGTCCTCCTTTAACTAACTGGGAGATGAAGAGGCCACAGCTGAATTCCACTCCACCTCTCACACTTATTCCAAGTCCTTCAGGATGCAAACGATCCAATCTCACCTCTTTCAGCTTTCTGCAAAAATGAAAGATACTGGACTGTTCAGCTGTGTAACGCTTTGTGGCAATAATGCTTCATATGAAAGTTACACATTATTTCTCTTTCAACTTCAGGCATGAAAAAAACCAGGTTGACTGAAGTTTGAACGGATGTGTGTTAGCTACAGCTGTCAAGTATATTTCATAAGAAAAGACATCTGCAATCATTGAAGCTGTCTGCTTCTAGAGCGTTAGAACTATCAGAATTTTTTTGTTATTAAATGCAGGAAAAATGAGAAAAGACTGTTTCAACTAGAAAGCATTATTTTTTACCCCTCTACCCTGCTTCTACTACTTTGCAAACAATTTCAGGTAGCTCAAAACTGTACTTCCAGAAAATACAGCAACAGTAAAAAAACTATGCCCAGCTCTACACAGGTGACCAATATTTCATTTGCAATTTATCTGAAAACTCATTCAGCATTTCCTGCTTGCATTTAAGTTAGCTGCATTGTTCTGCATTCGCTTACCGTGATCTTTTGGGTGTAAGCTGATCATATTCAACCTGGTGTTTTAATGGGATAAGTGGGCGGATAGCATCAAATAGAGGCAATCTGCTTGGTTCATTAATCACGAGTTTTAGGTCCCCCACAAGCACTGGGAGATTCATAGATCTACAAAAACACAGTGAGAAAACAAGCACAGGTAATCAACACACCAACACAACGCATCATTTAATAACTTGCTGTACATGTGGCTTCAAAACTTGCATGTCCCTTCAACCTACTAAAAAAGTTGTTTATGTAAATATTGGTTTAACCAAATCAAGACAGCCTCTGAGAAAGCAAGCTTTCTCTAAGCAAAGAGGAGTAACAACCACCTACTTCAAAGTAACTGACATGTCCTATATATTGCCCTTATCTTTCAAGGTCGCTCTCATTGCTTTTGTAGATGACATCTTTAATTTCATTCTCAGAGTCCCCCAAAGATCTATGGAACTGTTTGGCAATAACTTTCCAGATAGATATACCTCCCTACTAGACTTCCGTTTCCTTACTTCTTAGCAACTCTTTCAGTGAATCTAGGCTACAAACTCCTTCCTTTCCTGAACTTAGAGGACTGACAAACTGTTTTGATCCAGGAAAAAAAATCACAACACTCAGTAGCTAAAGCAAAGGCTGGGTTTAAGTTGTTTTTGGGTTTTTTTAATCAAATCAAGATTGAAGGGCCATCAACAAATAAATAAAAATCTACAGAAGTTAAACTGCTGTGAACATCTGTTTTGAGAGAGCTATGCAAAGTAGTCTCCCTGATATTGTCAACACTGAGATAGTTACAGGTCTAGAAAACACACTTCATCACCCAGCTGCAAGAGTGGAGTAACAGGTCCCTAAGGTTCAGTGGAGCTATTCCTACACAACTTCTAGTTAAACTTTGTCTAGATTATTTGCTGTTCCCTTTCTAGTATTTTACATTCCCCAGCATACAATGTTTCTGAGGCGTATGCACTGAAAATGCACATCAGGAATACATACTACACGGGATTAGAGGTCAAATACTTTCACAAATGCTGTTCACAGCAAAGCAGACGTTAAATGTTAACTCCAACAGCAATTGCACCTATTTTTTCCCTGGAATATTTCATAATGCATTCTAAAAAAGTGATACATGATCAACATATGTTGAGAGAGATATTGGAAATTTTGCTCGTCATTGCAATTTTGGAAATTGAAGAAAAGTTACTATATGCATTGTTAATTTTGTAACTGCAAGAAGATTTTAAATAATTAAGAGCTACTGAATCAACCAGCTTTCCAAACAACAGTCTTTATGAATGGAAAAGCAATTAGACAGACCTGAGTGAAACCGAATCAGATATGCAGCTGAATACACCTATAACTATAGCTCAGTGCAAACATCAGATGGAAACATCTACATTTCACTCAGCTGAGGTGGTATTAAGATATGAATAGAAACAATGTCTATCAAAGCCACCTGTCTACGATGAGTGGAAAATACATTCTCATCTTCTCTGAAAAACAATGGATCAGACGCTGGTCATCTTTGCAATGATATAGGTCCTAAGCAACTGGTTTAAATCAGTTCAGCAAAAGGATTCGCAATAGGCCTATCATCTTACCATTTTTTCCCATTACATCGTAATAAACCAGAGTTGTTAAACATGCCAAACAGATTCCCAGATTAAATTTTTTCGGATAAAACAGTTGCAAATTTTTATCTGAATAGTTAGCAAAAATATTTGGAAAGTAAACTCAGTGAAAACCTCTGCTGCAAATAAATAAGTATTATTTGGAAATATTAGATGATCCACAGAGGTCCCTTCCAAGCCCTACCATTCTGTGATTCTTCCCATTTCCCAAGAACAGTTTTATCATCAAACTGCTTCCCCCCCAATACGAATCATTCCTTGTCTGCAGGATATACTGTAAAAGTATAAGACTTCATTAAACAGAATAATAACTATTACTTCAACTACTTTTCTAGTAGCATATAGAAAGGCCACTTAAAATCTTGAATATTCACTCTTTACATTTAAAAACATTAGCAAAAATCTACACAAACATATATAAAGCTAGATCTTACTGGTGGTACATTCGCAGCACATCATAAAGGTAATCCTTCTCCGCTTCATTGTCAATTAGTAGATTAACCTGAAAACCCAAGGACATTATTGTAAATGTCTGACTAAATAGCCACAAATATTGAACATACACGGCTTTCACAAATTCGTAAGCCATAGAGCAAAGATTTCAATAGGGAAAGACTTTCTTGTTTTTTTTAGAGAAACATTTTTGCAATAGAGTTACCTCACAATGTGAAGATTATAACAAGACTTTCTGAAATTAGTATTACAACAATTGGACAAGGTGGTAAATACAGACATATTTAGTATGCTAGACTTCCCCTCAGCAGTAATATTATAATAACATCATATTTGCCTTACCTGGTAATCACTATATTGTTGAATAAATGTTTTCAGAAACCTTTTTGGCCATTCATTCATATAGCACATGCTGCCACAGATAAAATCACCACACTGAGATGAATATAATCTATGTTCTGTCATCCAAACCACAGATTTCAGGATTTCACTTCTAACATTATGCAAACTGCTACACTTCTGTTTCTCTTCTCTCCAGCTCTTAACTGATACAACTTGCTAGTTATTCTTTCCTCCCCCACTAATAGTAGCTTTACTTAAACCAGTGTCATATTACTATGCCTGCTCTTAGAGAATTACAGTAAAATAAAGCAAAAAAAAAAACAACCACCAAGAATTCTCCTGTGAGGAGTCCAATTTACATTCAGCAACAGCAAGACCCCCACTGATCTTATTTGCAGTGAAAGGTCATATCACATTAGTTTTACAGTTGGACAAGCTTAATGTTTAGGAAAACAATTTACAACTGACCTAAAGGCTAATATTACTGTGACGTGAAGCCTGAGAACCAATTTGCATGCCTAAAGAAAGACCCTTCCTTCTAGGTTTGCAATGGTTTGCATTATATTCTAAACTAAATATATGCTTCATATTTCCTTGGTCCTTTTTGGGTCTCTAAAGCCAGCAAGACTCCACATAGAGGTGGTTTTCCATTACTTGTCTCCTCTGGAAAAAGACACTTTCAAAACACCTAAAGGCCAAGATGTTACACGCAGAACAAGATTGCTTGACAGTAATGCTAGAGAGTAAAACAATTTATTCACATTGAATTTTAAAACACAGAAAGAAAAGTCTGCCTTAAAAGCAAATAAAATCATTGCAATCAAAACTGACTGGTTCACCAGTACCGTACACAGACTCAGGGAAAGGTGATACGTGTAAACTTAAGTCCAACACCCCTTTTTCCCTTCCCCATCAGGAAAAATACAACGTATAAATCAGCTTCAGTTCTGATATAAAAAACTCAATCCCTAGTGCTAGCTAAGGTACTCTATGAGTGGTGTCTCATGAAGAATGTTAAATGTCTAAGCACATCAAGAAGCAAAATCATCATCATCTCTTCTGACTGGGAAAGCAACTAGTAACAACCTTACATTTTTCTTCTGATACGCTAGTTGATGGACATATTCCCACTCCCTCTCAGGAACTGGAGCTCCATATCTAAATTCTGCCATTTCTTCTCACACAACATTCAGTCTTCATGTTTGCTTCCTGCACTTCCCATGCTGCACCAGCAAATTCCTCATCCTTTGGCAAAAACAACCACCCAAGTGACTTCTTATATATTCAAAATGTTGCAGCTGGGTTAATCTTCCTGGGCCATTTCTCTAATTAGGTCATTCTTCTGTTGCCTTCTATTCTACCAATTATCACTTCATTGTAGTCACCTGCACCTCTTACCATTTTCCTAATTCATTACCTACTTGGGACAGAGTCTTACTGTAGACATGCACTTCACCTAGGCTCATTAACAGCTTCTGAGAGCTGACTTTAATTTCATAAATCCTGAAAGATCATGTCACTGCATGTTGAGAAAAAAAAAATCAGTGGTGACAGAGTGTAACTCAGATCAGAAAATTATTTTAGTATCTCTCTTTTTTCTTAGTAATTGTGGAGATATGGATAGATGATTTCACATCTTTTAAACCAAGAATATTGAAAAAAACATTTGGACAGAGTCCTGGGCTACCTGCTCCAGGTGGCCCTGCTTGAGCAGGGGAGTTGGAGTAGATGACCTCAGGAGGTTGCTTCCAACCTCAACTTATCTACAATTATTTACGAGTATCTTCATAGTAGTTGTGTAATATATGATCCTAGAACACAAACAAAGAGTTGCTTATGCTCTGTTTCTCACTGTGTAAATTGCACTGTTTTGCATAGAAACTAATAAGGAGTCATCACAAAAATGACACCTACATACGAAAGAAAAATAAAATCTGGCAACAAATTTATATAAGTTTATTCAGCAGAATAGAAAATGTGGGGGGAAAAAAGCACTTCTTGATGTGGAAAGAGTTCAGATTACAGTAATGCACTACAGTAGCACTAGCCCAATCCATCAGCTTTCAAAGAATAATTTCCAATGAAGCTACAGAGCCCTTGAAAAACTATTCAGGAAAATGGAAGAACTAGTCAATATATTTGCACATATTATATATTGTGCATTGCTGCTTAGCTGATAGGGAGAACTGATTAAAATTACTAAGGAAAAAAATAGTATGGAAGTGGCAAATAATTGTGGAAACTCAGATCCTATGGCTGTGCATTTTCACTATTCTGACACAGAAAAAGTATCAAAGATATTAAAATTGCCACAGAGGCTACTAGAAGCACAGTGATACAAAATAATTTAAATAAAAGACCTGTTCCAGTATTCTCTAACTCAAAGTTTTCATTCAGACATGCATCCTACTTATTTGCACCGACAAACGCTGACAATAAATCTTACATTATCAGGGTTGGGACTAGAATGATTTATGAATTATAGCAGCAATGAAAGGGAAAAGGTTTAAAGTTCAAGATGGCAACCACGCACCTAGAAACCAGAGTCTTTCTAGATACGTTGCACAATCCCCTGTGGAGTTATACAGTAACAGGCAGCAAGGCAGAAATAACCTGCCAGATGGCTACAGTCATCACTATGGAGTATCCAGGTCTGTCATGGTTTTGAACTTCAGTTTGTCATAGAGGGTTTTTTTTTTTGCAGCCCCTCTACTTCATCCTAACAACTCCATAGTGAATGGCTTTATTACCTGGCAATACTTCTATAAAACACAACGTTACACCACTTCGGAGAAATTCCATTCCCTACATGATAAAAACAAAACCAAAAAAAAAGAAACCAAACCAGCCACAACCTCCCCCACAAAACAGTACTGAAAACTTTAGTCGGAGAGAGTCCTAAATGGCTACGCAAAAACACGTCTTCAACGTCGAAAGGATTTTCCCCTCCTTTCCTCGAACAGGGCTTTCTGAACTTCCTCTGCCCATACCCTTCCGAGCTCTGCCGAGCACTCATTTCACGGGGTAAACGGCGAAACGCCGTGCCAGGCGGGGCGGGAGGCTCCCTGTGCCGAGCGCCCTTGCACACGACGGTTCCGGGCCCCGCACCCGGTCCCCGCACACGACGGCTCCGGGCCCCGCGGACGCACCGAGGAACCTTCTTCCCCACCTCGCCCTCTTTTGAAACCCTTGAAGCCTCACAGCCCCCTTCCCACTGGAGGCTGCCACCCGCTCGTCCGCGACACCGGCACGGCGGAGCCGCTCCGCTCCCCGCC
>Ga0065711_1049354_pt1 | contig 11346 bp, 7 predicted proteins | sample Hoacrofraction12_FD_59098 | JGI IMG/M metagenome (GOLD analysis project Ga0065711, IMG submission 59098) | Hoatzin crop microbial communities from Cojedes, Venezuela - Epithelial fraction 12 v2 (version 2) | ecosystem: Host-associated > Birds > Digestive system > Esophagus > Crop | place... | reverse complement strand
GGCGGCGCGGGGGCGCGCTCAGCACTGGACAGCTCCCGGCGGCGGCGCGCGCTGACGGGGCGCTCCGTTGCAGGATCCTGCTGACGGTGGTGGTGATCTTCCGGATCCTGATCGTGGCCATCGTGGGGGAGACGGTGTACGACGACGAGCAGACCATGTTCGTCTGCAACACGCTGCAGCCGGGCTGCAACCAGGCCTGCTACGACCAGGCTTTCCCCATCTCGCACATCAGGTACTGGGTCTTCCAGATCATCATGGTGTGCACACCCAGCCTCTGCTTCATAACGTACTCCGTCCACCAGTCTGCCAAGCAGAGGGAACGGAGGTACTCCACTGTCTTCCTCACCTTGGAGAGGGACCAGGACTCTATGAAGCGCGAGGACAGTAAGAAGATCAAGAACACGATTGTCAACGGGGTGCTGCAGAACACCGAGAACTCCACCAAAGAGGCGGAACCGGACTGCCTAGAAGTGAAGGAAATCCCCAACCCTGCCATCAGAACTACAAAGTCAAAGATGAGGAGGCAAGAAGGCATTTCTCGATTCTACATCATCCAAGTGGTCTTTCGAAATGCCCTAGAGATTGGATTCTTAGTGGGACAGTATTTCCTGTACGGATTCAATGTCCCTTCCATGTACGAATGTGACAGGTACCCTTGCATTAAAGAAGTAGAGTGCTATGTCTCTAGACCCACTGAGAAGACTGTGTTCTTGGTGTTCATGTTTGCTGTCAGTGGGATTTGTGTGGTGCTCAATTTGGCAGAACTGAACCACCTGGGCTGGAGAAAGATCAAAATGGCAGTGAGAGGAGTCCAGGCAAAAAGGAAATCCATATACGAAATCAGAAATAAGGACCTGCCAAGAATGAGCATGCCTAACTTTGGCAGGACTCAGTCAAGTGACTCAGCTTATGTGTGAAGCAGCGACAGAACTGAAACACTGTGCCAGGTGGAACAGACCCAGATACCGTTAGAGAAAGGGACATTGCTTAGGCAAGCATTTTATCAAACCACCAAGAAAGCCATTAAGGTATTGGATCTGCACTTACTGAACTAGCTGCAAAATGCAGTGCTACGTAAAAGACTGAAAAAACAGCTATAAAACCATGCTTGACCTAGCCTTACAGTACAGCTACTATTATTCCTACTTTTCTTTCTAATGATTGGGTGTTATCTGTCGGTGGAGCGGCTTTTCGGTCATCATTAGGATGAGTTTACAGTTTGGACTGTCTGCCTAATTGTTGTAAATGTGTAGAATGTTAATATTAAAAGTCTGCAAGGATACTCTATATGGGGTGGGATGGGGTGGGGGAAACTGTTGCCATGTGCACATGTAAGCATGTTTTAGAAGGAGGGTAATCGCACTGTAAGGAACCTGACCACAGCTCAGTCAGGATGTCTGCGTTCACCTGTCTCACAGATGTCTTCTAGTATTTTGCTTGTCTCAATCACAGAGTTTATTCCTGGTGTGTATTACTAGCTATTTTCTATCATAGTTTGTGCATCAATTAGTTACGCTGAACAATAAATGCTGAATATAATTTTGCCATTTTTTTTTTTGCCTGTCCACACACACACACACACCAGAGCCCTTAATCATCTTACATTAGTTGTGATCTGCCAGATATGTCAGTACATTTCAGTTCATTCCCTCATATGTGCATGAATAAGATGGAGTTGGTTCATGCCAGCCAAGTTACGTATTTACCTACAATTACCTATGATGATACACATACCAAAGGAACAGAGTTCATTGCTTTTAACTGTGAACATATCACCTTCTCTCTGCTCTTATTTGTATAAGAAGTGCCATACTTAAAACGTCTAACTCTGTACTTAAGTCAAAAGGTTGTCTTGGGATACCAGATGGAATAAAGTGATTTTATACTCTCCTTTGTTTATTTTATGATATTTGTTTAGTCATTGCAATGGTGTAAAAAGCAGCCAATATCTCTACTGATAAATAAAATTGCCTTTGTTTTGTAAGCCAGAGAGATTTGTTCTGTAGTATTGTATACAACTGTAGAAACATACAGGGTCAAAATAATTGACTTAGAACAATTGTTCTTCCGGGTTTAAAGTGTCTTGTTGATATTCTAAATTCTAAGTGACAAAACCTGGGAAATCAGGACTATTTTTTATGTCTGTTTTCTCCTTAAGCAAGCTTTCTCTGTCTTTAAAGCCTGATCCAAAGCCCACTGACACCAACAGCCTTCTTTCTGCTGACACTAAGGGCAGCGCAGTTGGCCGCCAAGGTCACTCTGGGAATAGCCAGAGTACATTTACCTAGAAATGAAACAATTGCAGCTTTTCAGCCGGGAATCCAAATAGTAACCTCAGCTTTTCTGCCTTACAGCTGGTTCAAGAAATACACTGTTCGTGTCCCATCAGCTTACCAGTAAGCCACTGGGGCAGCAACAAATAAATCTCTGTTAACAGTAACCATTTTAGTATAGGATATGAAGTTTTTCTTAAAGATCTTATTTAATTCCCACAGAATTCAACAGAAAATATTCCACTGGCAACAGTAAAAGTTGGATCAGGACTAAAAAAAAATACAAGTGCATTCCTGACTAAATATTATCTGCCCTTTAAAGAAAAGGGCCAAAACGGTGCTGGAAAATTTGGGAACAGTTTATAACATAAGAAGAAGGAGACAGGGGCTCAGAGTCACAAACGGCCTTTTGATTGTATTTTATTTCAAGCCTAAAAATGGATTTTATCTATTTTGGCTTGGAGATAATGCATGTAAATCATTTCTTCTTGGCTTACAGTAAATACTTTAACATTTCATTCTTGTGGTTTGCCAGCATTGTCACTTAAAAAATTGTTGATTAATTCTTAGATAGTGTATTCACCATCACTTGCATCTGCAGTCTTTTTTTCTTCCACTGTGAAATGTAAAAAGTCTTTGAGAAGTGTCTTGTTTTTAAATATTTAAAAAATGTTTTTCCTTATGTATAAAATGAACAGGTTTTCCAATTTGATTATAGAAATCTATAAAGACGGATTTTTCAGAGGATTCTTTGTGATATAAATGCACACTGATATTGCTAGTTGACTGTATGCTCACTGGAAAACTGCATGTTATTTTTAGAAGGACAACGTGGCAGCTAAAATCTCCATCTGCAATATAACAAGCTTCTGAAGATTATTATTTGACACACAAATCCAAGTCTGATTTTCATTTTGCAGAGTCCTGAGATGGTTTGCAAAATCTGCTTTTGAATAGATATTGAAGAGAAAAATGTTGCTTGACAGTCATAAGCATCGTTTTAATGTTGAAGAAATGGGAGATTGTGTGCAAAGGGCTTGATCCAGTGCCAATTAAAGTTGAAGGAAAAAACCTCATACTGAATCCACTGGGCTTTGGTTCAGGCTCAGCATAATTTCCTGCTAGGCAGACGCCCTAATGTTATAGCTGTGTGGCTGCACAGCAGTTTTAATCAAACTGTAGTGAAGGTGCATGTCTTGATAGCTGTAAGGTTTTAATACCTTAGAATTCATTAGATAAGACCAAGAAAGAATTTGCTTATAGTAGTCAATGCCAGTGACTCAGTTCATTCAATTATTTTACGCAGTTGCACATTTTGTACTCCAGTAAGTTGGAATTCCTCAGAATTTTCCTAAGAGAAATATATAAGCCAATGCAAATATTAATTTATGCAGCAGGATCAGTGACAAAGTAGGCAAAGATTCATATTCCGATGAACATAAATGCCATCCTCCATATTTACACTAAATAGAATATGGCTTTTCATTTATCGGAACAGAAATGAAGTGGTGTCAAGAGATCAATTGTTCTAGTCTTCCTTTTCAATAGTAATTTTTCATTTTTTACCAACTACTTATTTTTCATGGGCAAGAGAAACACCGCAAACACTTTTTTATCAATGTATCATGTGAGAATCATATGATTAATGCTAATGGACTGTTTGCATGAAAGCTGACTTCATTTACAGAATAAATGCTTTAAAATTGCCACAGCACTGGAAAAGCGTGGTATGTGAACAGAACTGAGTGAACACGAAGCTGAAGGGCACATTGCTGGCCACTTAGGTCTTGCTCCTGCCTTGACGAAATGAATCAGTCTTGTCATTGACATCTATGGAAGAATCAGACATTAAATATGAAAATCGAGTTCATATTTGTTTTATTCATTATATACACTGGTTTGTACAGGTGGACAATATTGTATGTCATCATACGTGCAAACATAAAAATTATGTTCACTAAGCTCTTCTGGAAAACTACAATAGAATTAAATACACTATTGGTTCTGTGGAATTTTAAAATTGATATAAAATAATGATATTTCATTTTCACATAGGCTTGATCTTGTGCTTCTTGAACCCATGTGATTTCAAAAACTATTTATGTAGGGGTGTTGAACCATTTCAGCAGGTGTGTATATAAGTTGCAATGAGATTCTATAAAAAGATTTTTAAAAAATTAGGATTTTTTTAAAATAATGAAAACTAGCTGCATTTTTACATGGGGAAACCGAATTGACTGTTCCCATAAATAGCTCAGTTTTAGAGACCACTGACCATTTAACGGCCATTTTCCATTAGGAAATATAAGGCTTTTCATCTTTTTTAAGGAAATCTGAAGAATGAAGAGGTCAACTGAGATGAATGCATCACAGAAATGATGAGATGAATTTCAGTTTGTTTTACGCTAGAGAAGTCAGAAACACTCAGAAACTCCAAATCGGGCTCAGTGCTTATCCTGCATTTTATCTAATAGGGTAGGATATGGCTGCTGCTACTTAGAACCAGCAGAAAAGCTGTACATGAAATGTTAAGGTTAAATGTGAGGAAGAAATCTGTTCATCCACATCTAAAAGAATACATTTCTTGTAGGGCAAGAGGATGCATCAGGTGGACTTTTCCCCTGCATCCTTCTGGCTTTATTTTATTTGAATATAAATTTTCTGTCTTACCCCTTCAGTGAAACAGGTTGGAGGCTTTTGTTTGGTGTACAAGTATAGAAACGGGAATAAAAAAATTCAGACATATGAGGAGAAAACAGGTATAGCTTTTCCTCCTTTACAGTCTGGTCTTGTTCTTCTTGAATTCAATGATGAGGCTTTGTTTTCTGTGGGATCAAGTCAATTCCCAGCTCGGGGAAAACTCAGTTCCATTATTTCAGGAGATTAACAGGAGAGATTACACCATTTCTTTATTACACATCCATCCATGGACACTTTTGGATACTTCTCCCAGAAATTCTATTTTATTATAAGCTTTTAGAAAATGTACTTGATTAGTATCACCTGCTAACATCAATTTCTAAACCCCACCGTCCTCTCAATGAAATTCTGACAATATCTCCATAAAGAAAAATTGCACTAGGAAGTGCTTAACATTATGTCTATTGAAATGTACTGAAGAAGTCAATCAGGAGTCAGCAGCCCATGAAATAAACAAAGATATGGAGAATTACGTAGCACCGCATTATTAATAAACAATACATATACATGTGTATATATAAAGAGCTAAATATATGCAAGACTGATAAAATAACTTTACCTAAATTACATTACTGTGTTACAGTAATTTAATTTCATAGATGGATACAGAAGAAGTCAGATATCCCAAGACAGTTAAAAACTGTGCAAGTAATGCACAGGCGCATATTCTTACAACTATGTGCAATGACCTGACGGGGTATTTAACATGTAAAAAACCCCAACAATCACCCTTTTCCTGTGAAATTCTGGGCTATGTGCTATACTAATTGCTTTAGCAAGTTTAACTGAGCAGCTGTGTGTCTAAGTTATAGCTAAAAAGAGGCTTGCCTTCATTGCAGGAAAATCTATCAGCTTTTTCCTAGTGGTGACTGAAATACAGGACGAATCAGATCTCTAGCTTGTGGAAACCCACATATACAACAACCCCCTGATGTCCCCTCGAAGTGAGAACCTCTCCTATATTCAACCAAATGTGAAAATATGGTAATTTTCTAGTAGCCTACCTCCTTTGTGGATGTGGTGTGGCTAGAAAGTACAGAAAAGGGCTACCAGTACCTGGAGAATATTTAATACATCCAAAAATGATTAATAATTTCTGGACTTGTAGTTTCTTTCACTGAAAACAACATTTGCTGCATATCATTTATCTATATATATATTTCATGGTACATAATTAAATGTAACTTTCTTTTTTGAAATATTTCATTAAGTTTCTGATGAAATCATGATCAACACTTTCATATTTTTTTCCAAACGCAGGTTGAAATATTGCTCATTAAAATTGACTCAGTCTCTGTTTTTTAAAATCTTTATTAATAGTTCATCCCATAATTTAAGTCTGTTAGCAAAATCTTTTTTGAAGAGCACTAAATTAAATAAATATTTGCACCAGTAAAGCAGCGTTGCCTCTGGAAGAGAGGATTTCCTTTTTGATGATAAGCTTTGCCAAATCTACAAGTTTTTTTTTAAAATTAATGTTGAGCAGGGATTTTATAACATATTAGAATTACAGGTTGTGAGGAGATAAGATTAAGGAAGTGTATATAACTGCAAATTTGGGAAAAATAAACAATGATGTGCATGTATTAAGGAAAAACACTGAGCTATGGACTTTTCTCTACTCATTATTTTAAGGATAAAAGCATGTTCAAAACACATTCAGAAGCAAATACACAGGATTCCTTACATTATCTCTTATGGAAGCAAAACAATTCTAGAAAATATATACACAAATATTTTTCAGCTTTTTCTTTGATGAATCTAAATAGTACATTACACTGTCTACAGCCATCATGAATACTAACATGCCTGTGAGTATCGCTAGCTTTAGTGAATCTAACAGATCTGGAGGTTTTTTGAAATGCACCACGTTCATCATTGGTCTGCAGTGAAAACAATTTTGACATCAGAAAGCAGATGGTACTTGACATGGATATATGTAGACATGGACGGAGTGATCAGACTTAAAATTTCACATTAAAGGGTGATGAACTTGTGATGAACATGTGTTATGAATGGAGGTACTGCATGGTCAGAAGAACAAATGTAAAGAGGCTTTCACGTTTGCACTGCTTGTGAGGTACTAGATGTTCAGGTGTTCTGAAGGAAGATCACTTCTGTAGGAATTTCTTTACTTTCTCCTTTAAAAAGAGAAAACAAAACCTGCTCTAGCAATGTCCTTTGAGTAAAAGTGCTTGTATTTCTGTACATGTGCAGCTTCTCAGAGGGGACACTCCACATCTGACATTGTTAAATGCCCACAAGCAAGTGTACTCAAGAAATATTTAGTTTACACATATGTAGAGATAATGATTCAACTCTTTACCACCATTTTCTCACATGCAAGTGGGAATATAATGTGTGAAGTAAGGAACTAATTTGTTGTATATGCTATATATTGGTACTAATTTCCCCAAAGTGAAACAGTTCATATTTCTACCTCATGAAACTATTCAGGTTTCTCTATTTATAAAATGGGTGGAAACTCACTTCTAAAAAAGATTTAACATTCTTACACTGATTTCACAGCTTCCTTATTTTTTTTCTGTGTGGTGCAAATTTTCTTGATGTATTCTTCAATGTAATGTTCTGGTTATTATTTGGATTGTGTCCCCAGAGATGTGTAATTTTCCTGGATTTTGTTTTTAATTATCATAATTAACTGAGATTCTGCACGTATTTTAAGTTATTGTAATTCTTAAAGAGTGTCAGCAAATAAAGTCCAGGTTTTTTGTAAAATTTGAATGAGGCAGACAATCACATATCATTGGAATTGTGGGTTTTGGTTAAAAAAACATTCAAGAAAACAGAAGGTTTTTATTTATCATTTGAATTATTTTTCCATTTTAAGAAATCATGTCTCCTGCATTTAGTCATATAATTTGTATGTAAGTAGAGGCTGAAGATTTTCTCTGCATTTAGCTATGTGGTGTGCATCTCAGATTTTGGTTTGCTTTTAGACCAGCAAGACCACAGCATATGAGCAATGAAGGGAATCACAAAGCTTAGCAGGACACATCAAAAAAAGAGGTGAATTTTAGTGATGTTGGTCTTCTAAATAACATACACTAACTGAAATCAGTCTTTATGGTTTAGTCACACATAAAAGAATAGATATCATTGTATATTGTCTGCAGTCTTACTAACAAAAAGGCAGTGTTAGTGACCACTGAGAGATTTTTGTTTTAAAATCATTAATTTTTGAATTTCTAAAATAGTTGTTTAAAAATCCCTTAACATGATGCAAAGATTGGAATGCAATTCTGAAATTGGCCCATCTTCTTGAGTTACTGAAGCACAAGTGATAAATACCTCTCTGTTGAAAAAAGACTGCTTTGCTTATATGCATGTACTCTTTAACTTTGCCTAGCTGGCAGTCAAGAGAGAAGGGGCTTTAACTTTGTAATGTTTATTAGACTGCAGTAAGCACATAGATAAAATATTTCTAGAACAATTTATGAATTTGGCAGCATGACTCTTATTAATATTAATGGGGGTAGTGCAGCCGAATCTTAGTGTATTAAGTAGAAAATATTCATCGCTGCTCTTTACTCAACAACTTGACCTTTACTGCAAATTAACACAATATTTTGAATAAAGTTTAAACTAATTAAACTTAGAGGCCCTCCTATATTCTTCCATGAAAACGCACATCAAGGAGAAGCTAGCTTGTCAGCATGAGCATATGGTTAGCTAAATTTAGCCTATTTTATTGAAAAGGTGTCAAATTCGATACATTGAAACTGTCACACCATTGGAACAGTGGCTTACACTTTGCAGTATTACAGTGTTCATACCGACACGTGCCAAAGAGCTCTGCAGCATCAGCTATTTGATTCCCCTCAGTACAGACAAGCCTATGAATTCCTTCCCCATGTTTCATGACCTTCTGCTTTGAATAAAACAGAGGAAAAGGAATCATGCCAACAGTGTGGTCAGGAGATCTGGCTGTGTTAGAGTCCCTGATCGTGCTGTCTCCTTAGCAAATGTGAGAGTTCCTAATACAAAAATATAAAAATGGTACTGTATTTAGGCTGTTGATCCTAGCCAAACAGGACTTCTGCTCAGAAACCCCTGCTACTCTGCTATAAAGACTATGAATGATACTATAGGGCTGTAACAGCTACTGGAAGGCCGCTGCACTCCTGTGTGCAGGTATTTAAATGTAATTAGCACCTGAGTGGCCACTGGTCAAATGCCTGTCTAGAAGATACTGTGTGGCTTGCATACCTGTTAAAAAGAGCTAACCCCCCAACTTTTACTGGCCGGCATCACTCTTCCTGCAGCTACCCATCACAAGGTAAAATGCGCTCATTCAAGCAACCGTGGTTCCTCAAAGTTTATCCTAGGACAGTGGATCACATTCTCACAGGAACTAAAACCACAGAACTGGCTCCAGTCTGTTCAGCAGCATAAGCAAAACCACGGGAGAGAGGGAACAGTAAGAGCTGGCTTTGCCAGTTTTCTACTGCTGAGGAGAAGCGGGGAAGGAAAGCTGTGATTACCGCTTGTCCTTGCCTTCACTCCTCTCCTCACTTCTCAGAGGCGGCTGTCACCTCACATATGCGGCTGTTCCCCGGGCCCAGAAGCTGTGGCAAGCTCTGTGGCTGTTCCTGTTGTTCTGTCCTGCCTGCTGGTGTCTTTGCAGGGACTGTAATGGGCCCAGCGACTGAAAGACCCTGGCAGTCAGTAGTTCTTGCTTGTCCAGGGGTGGCTTCATTGTCCTTCAGCAAGGCATCAAGCATTTTTCTCGTGCAAGACAGCTGCCTGCAATATCATGTCCCAGGCAACTCTTGATAATTCATGCATTCAATCCATAGCACAAAAAAGAGGGTTTAATAAACACAAGAGTTATTTTATGAAATTAAGGCTTTAATTTCTCAGTTGCTAAGAGATATATGCAACAAAATCCTTTATGTTGGATCATTCATCCAGAAATGCTGACTCATTATAGAACTAATGAACATTTCAAGTTGAATTCTACCTAAGAAAGCGTGAGGGTACTTCTGCCAATGCCAGTCAGAAATCCTTAGACTTACCTCAAAAACAACATAATACCACATGCAAATTAGAGTGAAGAGTAAAAAAAATAAGGGAAACATTTTCTAAAAAGTTCCATTTTAAAATAATAAACTACATATAAAAAAGATCTTCCTTCTTTAATTCTGATGAGTGTAATAAGCAACTGTCCCCTTGCTAATTTTTTTTTAAACACTTTTTATAACACTTGTCTGACACTGAGCATACTCAGAGCTCCAGGATAGTTCAATACTGAAGATGAACATACTTAAATACATAAATACATTCAAGTGTAAAATTATAAATTCAAAAAGTCTTCCAAAGAAGAAATACACAGCTGACTCTACTGTCTAGAAATAATTTGAACTGTTTTTCAAAATGGAATTTACCAAGAAAAATTTTAGACCAGTTCCAGAAGAGATTAACTTGAATTTTCTAAAGAATTGGGGGAGTGAGTTCATACGTTGACTAAAAACTGCTTAACGTATTGTTAGGAGAATAGCTATTTTGCTGGATCTGACAACCTTGAGAGCACCGAGGCTGCTGCAGTTCCGTGCCTCAGGTCCAAACAGAGGATATATTCCCAGCAGGCTCATGGGCACTGCGCACAAACACGTACATCCCTTACACACATGGCTGGCCCCACAGATCAGACAGACACACCAGGCACTCACAGGGACCTCATCCTGCTCTGCTCTCTGGCTGTGCAAGATGGAGGTGCATTAGTGGAAATGTGTATATACACCAGTACAGCGTGGATCCCTCCAGCTTCTGGGTTTAGCCTCTTGGTCTGCCCAGCAGCTGCCTCTGGATCCCAGTCTCCCAAGTTGCTGTCACCTGGACAGAGGAGCACCCTGAGGCTGCAGCCCCACTCCAGCTGCTGGTGCAGACCCCGCACTCCCACAGACACACATCTGAAGCTGGCCGGGACTCCCCTGGTCCCCGGCAGCCAGCTGCTGTAGTCCCATCCTTAGGGACAGGTGATACATGTGCACACTGGCAGGTCTCACCCCCAGAGACCCCCAGACCCCACAGTGTCCCCAGCAGCAGGCTGGGACTCCCTGGCCCCTGCAATAGCCATCTCCTGGCATGATCTTGGCTTTAGAGACACACACCCTTGGCTCCTCAGCCACTTCACCCACTCCCTAGCCAGTCTGGCTTGATCTTCACTTGTGCTCACACACCCATGTGTGCTCATGCGTGCTCTAATTGCTGGTGCCCAGGCTGCTGGCCCTGGCCCCAGTCCTGTGGCTCCACTAGGTTCCACTCACTTGGGTCCCTCCAGTCACCACCACCCAAGCACACACATGCCCCAGGCTGACATCAGTTGCTGGCACCCAGACCCCCCCCCCCA
>Ga0065711_1049353_pt1 | contig 11347 bp, 2 predicted proteins | sample Hoacrofraction12_FD_59098 | JGI IMG/M metagenome (GOLD analysis project Ga0065711, IMG submission 59098) | Hoatzin crop microbial communities from Cojedes, Venezuela - Epithelial fraction 12 v2 (version 2) | ecosystem: Host-associated > Birds > Digestive system > Esophagus > Crop | place... | reverse complement strand
CCAGGTCCCTCTCCGCAGAGCTGCTCTCCAGCAGGTCCACCCCAAGCCTGTACTGGTGCATGGGGTTGTTCCTCCCCAGGTGCAGGACCTTGCATTTGCCTTTATTGAACCTCATGAGGTTCCTCTCTGCCCAAATTTCCAGCCTGTCCAGGTCACGCTGAATGGGAGCACAGCCTTCTGGTGTGTCTACCACACCTCCCAGTTAAACCAAGGCATAAAATCAAATGGTCCCAGGCAGATGACAAAATTATTTTTGTTAGGGTTTTCTGCTACGGGTATTTACAAGGAGACAAAGACAGAAAAGATTTATTTCATATCCTGTAATGGTATGCAGTTCAAATGCCAGCTAAAGAAGAATGCAGTAACACTGTGCAAGTATCTGTAAAGTATAAACAGTTAAGGCTGGGAAGAAAGAAGTCAAAGGACTTGCAATTCGGACTAAAGCAGAGGAAAATATAGGCTCTGTATCAGGAGGTTTTCATGGGAAATGCTGGACTTCTAATGAGAAGATTTAATCATTGGACAGATTATGGTGTGGAAAACAGCTTTGGACCCTGGGAGACTGCTTTATAGATATATGTGTCTTAAGGGAGCTGTTTAGATTATCTGGCCTAATTTCCTGCAGTGCTTACCCAGGGCTGGTTAATGTTTAGGTAAGATGGACAGGTATAAAGACTACTTTAAAATCTTTACTCCTTTCCTAAAGCTTTTCCTTATTTACAGTAAACTTTGGTTTAGGATGGTTATTTTGTGATTGTATTTCTTTTCTCATCACCTGGTTGATGCAGAAGTTACAGTTGTTTGATAAGGGAGTGGTAGATCTGTACACCTCCAGTCTTTGAAGGCTGGAGATGTAACAGACTACACTCAAGTGGTTTCAATAGTAAGACACTGCTACTAGCCCCAGAAACATGAAGTCTCAATCAATTTTAGCATTTAAAGTGGGCCTTACAGCAGCTGTTACTGCTTGCTTTAACTCGTGCACACCCACAGACCACAAAGATTCCTACAAATAGCTTCAGCAGCCTTGAATGTCTCCTTCTGACCAACCTGCGGACTCAGATGACACGAAAGTCCCAGAGGAGAGGTACTAGGAGACACATACCCAGGCCTGACATCTTTCTACTGCTGTTGATGGGGTATGAAAAATCCTGGCAGCAGCAGAGGGCAATGAGCAGGAGTGCAGGATGTGGGGATGGCATCTAGGAACGTGAACCGAAGAAGAGTACTGAAAGAAACACTTCATTATTAACTATGCATAACTTACTAGTGGGGGAGATTATTCTTTCAAGCAGGTTTTCCTTTCTTCTTAACATACTTCTTCAGTATGTTCATTATTTGCTAAAAGGTGGAAAGATTTTCAAATCATTTGGGCTATCTGGAAGCTTCCCACAGAGATTAAACATCTCCTACATGGAGTTTTCCGTGTGCACACCATCAGAATGTCAATCTTCCTTTACCTGGAATCGTAGTGGAGTATTTTAACTGGATGTCTTTATCAGATCTCTGCTGACAGCCTGTCAAAGCATTCCTGGGGAATGACTCATTTGCAAATGTCTTTCCTACCTTTCTCTTCTTTCACTCTTTCTTTTATTCTCTTTTTTTTCTGTCTGTCTCCTTAAATTGCAAGCTATAAATAGATCTTGAAGAAGGAGAGTTTGAAAAGCAGTGCATTTCATATAAATCAAGGGTAGGATGTTGCCAGGGCTGGAATTTCCTGCAGAAAAAGGTGCATCCAAGCTGGTTTTTGCATAGTTCTGAGTATGACTGTCATAGTCCGTCAAATCAATGACCTGTCCTGACTGCTGTCATATTTGTGATGGTGACTGGTTATCTCACTGACCATTTTCACTGCCATTCTTAGGAGGAAAGTTTCTTGCCAATTCAGAGTATTTCTTGTAAAGTTATTTAAATGTTGTAGTAAGCGAAGACTGATCTTATGAATTCTTTTCATAGCGTGGGGACCAAACTGTTTATCAGTACTAGGAAAGGTGTTTGGTGCTGGCTGTTAATGATGCCTTGATATGTCTCCTGAGATCATAAAAGGCTGAAAATTAAATTCCCATGTCAAGGAGAAGTCTCCTAAACCTTCTTTGCTTTTCAATATTTCTGGCTGCAAGTTTAAGGCCTGTGAAGAATTGCTAGTTTCTGTTGAAATTTCCCCTTACTTTGCATCAGAGGTCAAGAGCAAGCAGTTTCTGCTAAATGTATTTCCATAGGATGCATATTCTGTGTCACTGGAGAAGCATTAATGCCTCCTGCGAGTGGCATCCCCCATTCCCCTCTGACTTTTTCTCTGTTCCTCTCTACCATTTTGCTTACCTCCTGCTTGGAGGTCTTACACATACGTTATTTCAAAACTAAGACAAATTATCTGCCAACACTCCACTCTCTCAGTTCTTTTCTGCTACTAAGTGGTGTAAGATTGGACTAATCTTTTCTTTCTCCTCGCACATCCACACTCTGTAAATTGAGTTCGAATGATCTGGAGGAGTGTAAATCAGTGTGGCACCACTCTCATGAATATCTAATCAGCCTAAAGGCAGTTTGAACCCAAGGCCTTTGCAGATGCAGTTACTTGCTTTCAGTGTCTCTGAATTTCTTATATTGAAGTTAATCATAAAGAACAATGCAAGGAATCAAGTAACAACTGATATCTGCTATATCCATACAGTAACAAGAAAGCTGCCAGTGATGCAACTCCTGGTGTCGTACTTTTCCCTATGCATATAGGCAGTACTGTGCTGTACTTAGAGTAATTAATTGAAGCAGCTAGAGATGAATTAAAAATATATTAGCTTATCTGTCTAGTGGCTTCCTTGCTTTATAACCAGTTTTCATTGGCAAAGGTTAACTTTAGCCCTAGAAGGTGAGTTTTCCTCTATAGCCAGAGGGGGAGGAAAGGGCAATTCAGAACAAAAGGCTGACAGAGGCACTGATAAATCAGCCTGAAACTGTTTAAAAAGAAAGAGGGGATGAAAGCTGATAAACATAGCACCAACTCATGGTTCGGTTCTGTGAGTGGCTTCCTTGTAAAAACATGCATCTAGTGAGAATTCAAGTCTTTACAGGGCAGGGGAATTTCTTTCTGTTCTGGCTCTGTGCTCAACACCTAATGCCAGGGTTACCTCAGAAAATGGTGGGGTAGCAGAGGTGACATTAAAAGGCTGCAGGACCACAGGAAGCCGTGCTCCTCGCACTGCCCAAGCATATTATGCTGAAGCCATGCCTAGTTGTGTTCTGTGATCAAATAATTAACCACAGCAAGAAGGGTGCATATGCATGTGCTAGTTAGCAAGGATAAGTTCATGTCCTTGGCTTCTGGGGTGTAATTCTGTTGCCTAAATATAGATGTCACTGCCCTTGGAGGTGCTGTGTGGTAACCCAACAGGCCTCTATCAGCTAATCCATTAAGATGCTGGTCTTCCACAGGTTCTGTGTCATATCTACCTGATCCTTATGTATTCACTGGCTACTTAAGGCTGTCTCAGACGGTACCAAGGGCCAATCTTTAGGCAAAGAGACTGTACCTCAAGCATCTACAACACTCTGGACAATGCCCATTGTCTGTCCAGACTCATTCACGGTCAGTGAAGATCTTGTCCATGCAGTCAGGGTTTACAGAATGATTCACCTGACCAAATGAAGGCAGATAATTCAGAATAAGGCAAATGGTGAGAAAACTTTACTGACTGTAAAAGGAGTCTGCAGACAGAAACTGTACACTGTAGACCTGTACATTTAGCCCTTTGAACTCATCCTCTCATGTTTGATGAGGGCATTCCTTAAAAAAAACCCCAGATAACGCTTGCTTGAAAAGGCACTTTCTGGAAACCAGCTCATCACCCAAACAGAAGCATCCACTCGTTTGTTTTATTTTTCAGCAGGGAAAGCAGGTTGAAAATAAATGTTTAATTTTAGAAATCACTGAGACCAAATCTGAATGCACAAATAGCACTAAAAACTTGGTAAGAGCTCCTCTTGAGCAATTCTAGTTACAAACAGAAGAGGTAAGCCCGTGGTGAAAGTGTTAAAAAGAGGCGTTATTCCACTATGTGCTCGTTCAGCGGCAAATCAAGTTAAATGGAAATGAGATACTGGTGATAAGATCTGTCATTGTTTTACAAGTGGTGTGAGGAAGGGATCTTTTAATCTGGATTTTTAAGTGATAACTCAAGAATGAACACTTCTGTCTGGAGAGACATGAGAATGATGTTATCTGCAGGTATTTACATTGCAGGCAGAGACTGTAAATTGTCCAATAAATGGCTTAAAGTGTTTAGGGGCACATGCTTGATTTAATAAGTAGCTAATTTTTTAGAGAATTTTGCAGGCTGGAGTGCAGCTCATTTCTTTCTGAGAAGGTCTGTGTTCTTCCTAGGATTCGTCCCAAATGACTATGCACATCATTGAAGAGCATTTCGAGTGTTTTTGACTTCATGTATCATGAACAGAGACAAGAGAGACTGGCACCTGCAGGTTGCGTGGACATCACAGACAGCAGAGGTGGCTTCCTTCAGCAGCAGTCCCCGTTTCCCTGCCAAGACTTGTCTCTGTATTTCTCTTATTCCTCCAAGGGATATAGAAGTACTAATGACATTTCCTGTAAGGAAATCCTTTTCTTCTTCCTTTTTGCCGACAACACTGGGGCAAGGCAAATTATTTGAAACTGATCATGCTTTGTAGCAGAAAAAATGAAAAAAAGGCTTTAATTAATGTTAGAAACTTCTCTTCAGATATTTCAGAGAAAAAAGATTGTGTTAGACTCTAGATGAAAAACCAGTAAGTGGGTCTGTCAGTGGTATATGCCTTTGTTTCACACTCCTCCTCTGACCTGGGATTGTGAGTTAGCAGATAATAGATTTCTCTGATGATGAGGATGATTTTGTAGTTGTCAATTTGGATCAGATCTAGGATCTACCTGGAGTACTGTTGTATCTTGAGCAGGTTTTTAAGTCCTGCCGAGCAGCCCTGCCGAGAAGGACTTGGGGGTACTGGTGGATGAAAAGCTTGACATGAGCCACCAATGTGTGCTCTCAGCCCAGAAGGCCAACCATATCCTGGACTGCATCAAGAGAAGCATGGCCAGGAGCTCAAAGGAGATGAATCTGCCCCTCTAATCCGCTCTGGTGAGACCTCATCTGGAGTCCTGCATCCACCTCTGGAGCCATCAGCACAGGAAAGACATGGAGCTGTTGGAGTGGCTCCAGAGGAGGGCTACAAAAATGATCAGAGGGCTGGAGAACCCCTCCTATGAGGAAAGGCTGAGAGAGTTGGGACTGTTCGGCCTGGAGAAGAGAAGGCTGCGGGGAGACCTGATTGCAGCCTTTTGGCACTTAAAGGGGGCATATAGGAAAGATGGGGACAAACTTTGTAGCAGGGCTTGTTGTGATAGGACAAGGGGTAATGGTTTTAAGATAAGGGCGGGTAGATTTAGACTAGATGCAAGGAAGAAATTTTTTACCATCAGGGTGTTGAAACACTGGAAGAGGTTGCCCAGAGAGGTGGTAGATGCCCCATCCCTGGAAACATTCAAGGCCAGGTTGGATGGGGCTCTGAGCAGCCTGGTCTGGCTGAAGATATCTGTGCTTACTGCAAGGGGAGTTTGAACTAGATGACCTCTAAAGGCCCCTTCCAACCCAAAGCATTCTATGGTTCTATGATTCTATGAAGTCAACCTCAGTGCAGAGGAGGTGTACAAAACTTTGTTGGAGGTTGCTGTAAGATTTCTGTGGCCAGGCACAGTTTTTTTTCTGAGTAGCTAGAGGCTAGTTTAAGACTTGAAGCCTGAATGTTTTTACTCTGGCTGAACTTCTTGTGTAGCTTTTCGCTTTAAGTCTCAAAAGTGTTGTTATTTTCCTTATCCATAAAAATTAATTTCAATGGGGGTTGCAGATAGCTAGCTCTTACTTTAGTGGTGCCTTGTGACAGTCTATTCCACTGTGGCAAATGGTTCATTGCCTGAGAGACCTTTTATTGTGTATTACTTCTTTTTTTCCCCCTTTGCTTATACTAGGTTTCCTTTTATTGTCTTAATTTTGTTATGAGCAAAGGTGAACAGGAGAGCGCCTGGTCACCTACCCATCCCATAGCTAGCAAAAGCCGATTTTTATCAGGAATACTTCTGCATTAAAATGTGGAGGAATAGACAACTCATCACCTTTGCCAAACCTGATCACTCTTTCAAGATAAATTACATCTTCTGCTCTTTAAAATAGTCTTGCTGTCTGCTAATCATGTCTGGTTCCCTCCATCTGGGATGTAAGTTCAATAATTTTGTTTTCTACAGAGTTACCCCACTGTCTGGTGTATTTGTACCATGAATTTGGTGGCTTGGTGGGAGGAACTTTGGGAAACTTGTTCTGCATTGCACCTTTCCTGTTTTGAATAAGCTACTTTTATGCCAGGTGTTATTACGCTTACAAGTACCTGCAGTTTCCCCTCCTTGTCAGCCTGAATGCTCTGCAAATCAAAGCAAAGAGCTGTGTTGTTTTACACTGTTAGTAGATCCCCATATGGGATATATATTGTAAAAATTATATAGCTATACAGTGAATATAGCTACTGAATTATATAGCTATACACTGAATATATAGCTGCTTCGGAAGTTCCCAGAGCTGCACTTCCACATTTTAACCCCAGGGGTGCATGAAGACTGTGGAATCAAACCTAGCAATGAAACTTGAAGTCACTTCATCCAAAACTCCCCGAATCAGTAAGTGCTGGAGTTGTGAGAGATGTCCAAACCCAGAAATAAAAGATTTTCTGATGATGTTTCCTCTGTGTGGTTGTGTAGCTGTCTGTTTGACTAGGTAACTTCTGTGTCTGTTAGATAGGTTCACCAGAATTGACAGAATGACAGAGGGCTCAAAGATGTTAATCTCCTGTAAGTTTTATTAAAGCTGGTGAAAGAATAGAGAGGTTATTCAGCTTTTAGAGTGAGAAGAGAGATTCAGTGACTGCCTCTCTTAAAGTAAGGAGAGTCCAGCCATCACAGCACATAACAGGATATTCATATACGATGCTTTGCTGGTTCCTCTCCTCACACAGCACACTGTGAAACTTCTGTTTTAGAGAATTGGTCCCAAGCAGCCTAATCCCTAAAAATGTAAAAATTTCAGACGTAAGATGGTGAACAAGAAGAACCACTCCCCACCCCAATATGTTTACAGTTCATTTTCAGTCTTAAGATATTTAGCCAAGCTTGTGATGCTGTGGGGAAAAGGTGAAAAACTGATGACTGGATGTTGAATTCTGAGAGTCTGTGACACTGAATCTCTCTAATTTGACATGGAAACACAACACTGCATTACTGCAGTTGATGGCTAAGGCAACCTACAAATAAGATGTGTAGAGAAAAGGGAATATGGCAAATATGGAAGCTGTCTCCCATGTAAGGTCACATCATGTGATCTCTGAAAGCAGAAAAAAATAATATAGTACTCCTAGAGCTACCCAGGGAGTCTTCAAATTCAGCTGAAAAATAATCCTACACAAGGACAAGATGTTATTGCCGTACTGTGAAATACAAAGTCTCTTGCTAGATGTACATTGTTGAGTTGTCTTGCCTTTCTTTTGATTGTGGGAAGGCAAATACGGTTGTTTTCTGCCATACAACAGCTGTTGCAGTAACCACATCATGGATCAGACAGGGAGCATATGCACAAGATGTTTCCCCCGGGGCGTTTTCTTAGGAAGAAGAAGGGAGGATGAACACAACCCACTGATCTGGGGAAAGCACAGGAGAAAGAATGTAATGTTAATGAGTGATGAGAGGAAGTGGGAACGTGGATAACTACACATGGGTATATGTTGAAATGGTAATTGTCATGGCTACCCCACCCTTGGTCATGGGGTGAATGGAGTAATGAACACACTGCTTTTATTTCAGGTGTATCCAGTTCACTCTATTCACTGCCTGGTCCTAGCAAAAGGCTCTCCTACATGCCAGGAAATCAACATATATTCAGCAGTGACTAACATAACAGTGTTTTCTTTGGATTTTTAATGTATTTTTTCTTCCCCCAGCAGCACAATTGGAGATTCATTACATTCTTTTCACTCCTCTAATGAAGCAACCAAACAGTTTGATCTTGTTAGAAAAGGGCAGTCACATAAGTAACTAAGTTAGGGAAGTCCAAATCAGACTAACTTTCTACTTCATTTACTTGACTTCAGAGCTCCCCCATGAGACATTTCCATGCCAAGAGTTCATCTCTTGCTATGACAGATGCTAGTCCATGCTGTTTTTTATATCCCTAGGATTTTGGTCTGTAAACATGAGTTTTCAGTGGAAGTAAAACATTTGGAGTGAATGCTACAGGGATTAGGTTTTGGTTGTGCTTCCACATCTACCCTATGGATCTAGGGAAATATTTCTGAGAATAACTTCAGTGAAGACTGGGAAGCATTCAGATGGTGCTGGGATGGGAAATACATGAATAAATTGTATTGAGAGATGCACAAATTGCATTTAACAGCTGAGCCAATGAATCACCATTCTTAGAATACATTTGATTTTCTGTGTGCACAGCAATTAAAGGAAATAGCTTGCAGGTGAATATAGAGGGGATAGATTCAGGTCTCTGCACAACAATGATGGCTGATATAATGAAGATCTAATGAGAACAAAATTGAGATTCAGAGTTACAGATGGCATTCCTTTCCATCACTATCTAGGATATTATTTTCTTCAAGGATCTGTATTATAGTTTTTTCTGTGGTGCTTTAGAACAAAACCAGCTGTCAGTAGGACTAGATAGATAAAATGGCTGGGGAGTGTGTTAGGGGATTACGCCATCTTATTTTAGCTGCCTAAAAGCTAAGAGCCTTGTCTAAGTCAGCTGTCTTGTATCCCTGTAGATTTGATGGAAGTAAAGATCTCTCAGGAAGACAATTAATTTCGTCTACTCTTAGCACCCAACTCAAAGTATAAGGTCCTGAAAACCCTACAGAATTTCTACTTAACTTTGGGGACTTTAAATTATCAAGCTATCCCAGACTTTGCCAATAGTGTGTCCCATCTGTCTTATTTCTGCCAGTGATCGTATGGTCAACTTCTACTGCACAGTTAATCGAGTTCATTAGGATTAAGAAGCTCGGGATTCTTCTAGCTATCCTGTCTGCGATCAATTATTTCAGAACATACCTAAGTAAGACTCAGATGACCACACAGTTTTAACAATTCTTTTCTGACTTAGGGAAATGGTCAGAGTAGTTGCATGAGATGTTGGAGACAGGCTCAAACCCTTTTCTACTGTCTTTAAAACCATGCCTCCTACCTTCCGTGACAGGTTAGGACTTCATAAGTGAGACAAAGATTTGCAGTGCCTCAGAGGTGTTTTCATGGTATTACATTTGAGGTGAAAAAGGATTGACCTGGCATAACCCACCTTGCATCACAAGGCAAATGAATGCAAGCTACAAAACCTGTCTGAGGGGAACCAAATATCAGATTTGTTGTAATGGCTTGTTCCTGAAGCTACGCTGAGGTGCACAACTCATCCTGTGTACTGCAGAGGAGGTCTGCTGACCTGAACTTGAAAGGGCCCCATGGAGTGAAGACATTGCAGTACTGAATTTATCTCCTCTCCATATTCAAAATCCAGGGGTCCTTGAGGTCTATAAGAACTTCACATACATGGATGAATCGAAAATGCTCAGACTAATAGGGATATATTATTATGCTGTTATGATTTCCAGAGGTCAAATACCTTGTACCACTCTGATCAGTAACAGACTAAGAAAAATATAAACTTTCCATGGCTACTTGTGTGTTTGCTCCAAAGCTAACTTCTTCCCTGACCAAACACCTCTTCTTCACTCTTTCTCTGCGGGGAATGTCTCCTGTGGCCTGATGTTGAGAAAGAACCAGCTTTCACATTTATGAGCAGCTGCTGCTGTCTAAAAAGCTGTGGAGACACTGAACTCAACAGCTGTTTTGTGGTAACTGTCTTTACCTTCTTGTGGCTGCTGCTCTCTCTGCGTTTCTTTGGGTCTGTTGGGCTCTGACAGGCTGCTCAAGGGCTCAGAGGCAAGCTGTGGAGAGCAGGTTTTTGAGCCTCCTTGTCTATCTCAATTAGTGGTTGGAGCTTCATTTTGTTTCCTTCTGCCCAATGGGAGGCTGTGGATTTCAACCATGTGCCATGCAGTAACAACCATCATCAGAATGGTGTTTGTCTCTCTTCTGGCTCTTGTTGGCCTAGCTGATGGGGAGACCACCTGTTGGATCAGGCTGATAAGCTGCTGTTGTTTCCTTTCTGTGATAGTAGGCATCAGCTTCAGAGGTTTTTTAATTCCTCGTAGTGATGCCTGCAGTGATGCCAAATGAAACATTGCCATATCTGCAGCCTTTTCTGCCTCTCTCCTCATCTGTTTACATTCTCAGTGTGGAGTTTTTGGTTCCTACCAGGGCTCTGACTCCCCCTCTATTTCTTAAAAGCTTGTAGCTCAAGCCACAGCAGCAGATGGTTCTTTACTTTCACTGTCATTGTTGCAGTGTGATCCCTTTCACAAATTCTGAAACAGCCAATTCTGGCATCTTGTCCTCGATGTTTGTTAGTATGCAAAACCAGCAGCAGGCCTGAAAACTCGTTATATCCTACTCAATGCAAACCCTGGTTGAGGACTTATGCTGGATTTTCATCTGTACGCCAGTAATAACCCCAGAGCATGTGAGGTCCAACCTTTCAATCATCGCTGTTTGGGAAACTAATGTATAATCCTATTGTATTTTCTTCTTCTCATCATCATCCTGTAACACAGGGATGCCAATACCTATTTCTTCCTAGCTGTCTTTGCTTTCTACCCTGTCTGTTCAGGCTGTGACCTTCTCAAGGTGGGACCGTCCTTCCTGAGGAACTAGCCATTGGGCAGAAATGAGGCAATATCTCAACTGCTCTTTACTTAATGTAGGATGATTAATGGCCTGTGAACATGGACAAGAGAAAGATTTAACAACCTGTTAATAGCTGTGTAGCTCAAGGGAACAAACTCAAGGGTCTCAACTTGAATGGCAGAACTCAGAGGTTTGTCATCAGCGGCACTGAGTCTAGTTGGAGGCCTGTAACTAGTGGTGTCCCCCAGGGGTCAGTACTTGGCCCAGTTTTGTTCCGCTTATTCATCTATGACTTGGATGAAGAGTTAGAGCGTACCCTTAGCAAGTTTGCTAATGACAAAAAACTGGGAGGAGTGCTGGATACACCGGAAGACTATGCTGCCGTTCAGCAAGACCTGGACAGGCTGGAGAGCTGGGCGTAGAGGAACCTGATGAAGTTCAACAAGGGCAAGTGCAGGGTCCTGCACCTGGGGAGGAACAACCCCATGCATCAGTACAGGCTTGGGGCGG
>Ga0065711_1013061_pt1 | contig 11347 bp, 3 predicted proteins | sample Hoacrofraction12_FD_59098 | JGI IMG/M metagenome (GOLD analysis project Ga0065711, IMG submission 59098) | Hoatzin crop microbial communities from Cojedes, Venezuela - Epithelial fraction 12 v2 (version 2) | ecosystem: Host-associated > Birds > Digestive system > Esophagus > Crop | place... | reverse complement strand
TTTTTTTTTAATTTTATGTATTCAATCCTTTATTCCTTTTAGGTTTTTTTTCTAGATTACCTTCTTCAAAACATCTCTTGTTTCACACCATCTTCGGCTACTAACAACATAAATCAAAGCATAATACTAACAGTTATACTAATTGGCCACAAATGCGCTATTTAGGACCTCGTTTCTAAATGAATGTATTTTCCTTTGTCGATTGTGCCAATTCATAGTTCAAGGCAAATGGTTCTGTTACTAAATCTTTTTCTCCTGGGATCTGTCCATGGGTATCTGATTAAATTGAGCTCTACTACTTGCTCTTTTTTAATTATTAAATTATATTTGAATGAATTACTTTAGATAAAAAAAAGAGGAATAAATAGAGCTGCCTCTCATTTGATCTGGACAAAAAGAAATTCTGTATTTTTGAATGAAATGAAAGCTACAAATTTTGATTGCCTGGGGTAACAATCTTTAATTCATAAGAAGAATACAAGTATTTATTTTTCAGCTCTATCTCCACATATTCTGTGACTGTAGTCAGATTGAGCTTTCTTTTAATTTAATTTTTTATTTAAGAATCTTTAAGGGTCAAAGCAGAGGTCAGAAATTGTTATACTCTACAACATTATTTCAAAGAGTAATACCTGGTCAGATATGCCTTATTTCAGTCAGGTGGTCATCATTTCTTAAGATCAAACAATAATTGTTTCATATATTGTTGACATCAGTCCGGCTGATATACTATTGATGAGTAAAGAAAAATCTTTTTCTTACAATTCACGTATAATTGTGGTTACTGTTAAAATACATTAACCAGGATATATGCCTTTTGTCTCTTCTGTAGGAACAGCATTTTTTTCATAATTTCACATTCCTCTCTAAAATATAGACCCATGCAGAAGAATGTTATTTCTGGTAAAGGATGTAATCTTAAAATTCGTGGCAGTCAATGTGACAAGTCATATTTTAAACTTCTCAGAATAAGTACATTTCTACATTAAAAAATTGATTCTCTATTTCCTTTTGTTTAATATAGGAATATGCACTAATATGCTTTCACTTTAATAAGCAAGTCATGAAGTCCTTACTGTAGTTATAAAAATGGTTCTTCTATGAAATCAGTTATCAAAAGTTATATAAAATGGAAATCACAATAAGGTATGTTTTTGTTATCAGTCCAGCAATTAGTTTTCCTGCTGTGCCAAATTCTAAATATGATATCGGTGATGAACCTGATTAAAACACTGAATTGATAATAAAAAGACAAATTCATTATAAGCTAATAATCTAACATCAAATATTAAATTTCATTATAATACTGATCAGAACATCCTTTATGTTATTTAAAGAAGTCTGCTTTCCCTCAGAATAAAAAGTTACAAAAGATAACACAGCTGGATGTTCTCTTGCAGTGATAGCTCTTCTTTTGAGTTAGGAACATATTAAAGTTTCTGAGTTATAATTGCAAGTTTTCCATAAATAGTAGCTTTCTGAATGCCTTCCATATTTTCACTGAAAATATACTGTATGATAAGTGCAGATCACATTGTCAGAAAATTACTTGCAGAGACATTGGTGACATTCTGAATTATAGATTTATATGGATAAAAAACATCCTGGGTAAATAGAAAATTAGAAGATCATATGGCAGGACTAACATGGTGAATTATAATTTCACCTTTTGAGCTGTAGAAATAGAATGAGAAGATCTTTATTTGGTTTTAATCCCAGTTTTTACATTAAATAAGCCTTAAAATCTTTAAAAATTTTAGGATTTTGTGTCTATCTAAAAGGTCAGATGAAATAAAAAATGCATGTGCTTCAGTATCCTCTTTCTGTCAGTGGCTGATATTTAGAAAAAGAGTAAATTAAATTGGACTTCTTTAAAGGGAGCTGACTTCATTAATATGCACTGGTTTTATGCTATTACTGACGCAAGGACTTCCAAACCCCGAGTTACATCCAAACTACTGCACTTGCTATTCATCGTCCCCCAGACATTTGAAATCTATTTACATTTTTGCCTTCTTTATCTGTCCTTCAAAAATATTTTCTGTTTCTAAATTGCCTGAAAAAGCTTTCCTTTTTTTACTCTTAAAATTGTCTTTTAATAATTTCTCTGTGTTGCCCTCACAATATTTAAGATGTGGGCTTATGGTGATTTTTGGCAGCGCTGTCTCATTTGTTTTTTTGCAAAATCTTTCCTCAGAGTAACAAACATCATCTTTTTGACTGCACCTGAATGAAAAGACAATGATCTTTAAAAAAAAAAAAATCTGTGTAGAATTCTTCCAGAAAAAAAAATCATAGATATTTAAACTTCGATATTTTGTATTTTGTGCACCATTTACATTTGTATAGAAGTTTGCATTAAACAGTATAATTTTATGTCATTTTATAATCTGATTGCTAAATAGCATGAAACCCTGAAGTTTTTCAGTCATTTTATAGTACTAGTGTTTTTCACTCCACTTTGAAAAATTCTGTACAGTCAGAAAGCATAGTCACCTCACTATTTTAATCCATTGCTAGAACACTTATGACTGTACTGTGCTGGTGTCATACATTTGGGATACTTATTGATAGCCTAGATTTACTGTGAAAACTGACCTTTCTTTACCATCTCTTCTTTGCTATCTTACACCAGTTAGTAACCCAAGGAAAGATTTTCTCATATCCAGTTACAGCTTAGTTCCCCACAAGGCCTTTTATACAGCTTTTCCAAATCCAATGCGCTATATCTGCATGTATAGCTTTTTCAAAGAAAGCTGGAAAATTTGCAAGGTACAATTTATTTCGAGAAAGCCATGCTGCCTCTGCCCTGTGCAGTGTACCTATATGTCTGCTGATTGCCGTATTTACGATCAGTTCTGTCAATTGCTTAGAGTACAGCCCATTAAATACGATTTTTGCCTTTAGTAATAAAGGGTGAAAAGCTCTGCACTGACCAAATAGAAAAGGTCATTGGCTGGAGCTGGGCTGAGCTGATTTTGGTGCCTGACTCATGGTAGGCAGTAAATTCCTAGCTCCATATGTATGGTGAGTTTCTTTTTGCTCATAACAAGATTTTGAACGTAGCAAGTACAGAGATCAGAGCTGTGACTGTTTTAAAAACTGACATTGCACATCAAGCATGCAATTTCTCTGATACCTAACCTGTTTAATCAAATAGCCCTGCTTCACAGTAAGCAGCTAAGCAATTTCATATTTGAGTTTGCCTGAAATTAGATAAATGATACAGTGTTGGAACAGATCTTGATCCTTCAGATACTTTTCTTCTAGGCTAAAAAATTGAAAATAATTTGTGGAGTCAGTGTTCAGATGACCATAACCTTTCACAATAGTCCTGTAGGAAGTGGTAGGTTTTCAAATCTACATATAAAGATGCAGCATAGGTCAGAAAATGAAAAAAAGAATTCTGCAGAGACTTAAAAGTTGCCATTACACCACGGTCAGATTTATTCTACACCTCAGGGTCTTCCATTGCTCTTCTGAAGCATGCGTTTTTGAACACATTTCATTTAAGCTTTCTTTTAGAATGAAGGAATCTTAGATGGGAAAAACAAAAGGAAAAATACAGATAGATGATAAGGAGAGGTGATACGGTGGTAGAGATTAATTAGTATGATCTGTTCATAGCATAGTACTTTAGGAACAGCATATATGGACAGTTCCAGTGGAAGCCATAGAAAGTCATGAGGTAGGGAGATGGACAGAGGGATGAAGGCAAACTGATTGTCTAGAGACAGTACATATAGCACTCCTATTGGGTATTTATTGTCTTGCAAACTTGATGAAGAAAAAGGTAAAATACGTTTAACTTTAAGGAGATGAGTAGTCCCACTGAAATCAATAGAATCAATCACTTCTGAAGTTCAGTGAGCGTTTCCTTCATAGTACAGGGATTAAAAGATTAATTCATAATCTCATTTTTGTTGTTCTTTTTAAGGAAATACTTCTTTTACTATATTATTTATCTATTTATTTATTTATTTATTTATTGAAACTTGGTTAATTATGCTGGAACTTGAGTGTTACACTTGTTGATGAATACAACAAGTTTTTTTTTCTCTTTAAAAAATCACATTTGGTAGTTGAAGGCTTAAATGCATAGTAATAGCCATAACACTGATCAGATGCAAACAAAGAGCGTTTGACAAGCCGCTACATCACTATCAGAGCTCAGCATGTTATTAAACAGAGATGTAAGGCTGACGTCCAGAGACCTTTAAAAGTCAAAACAAATAATGCAAAGACCTATTATCAGATTATGATTATCTATTTTCATTCACAGACTTCTGTGCATTTGGTTGGAGTTTTTTTTTGGTTTGATTTTCTTGTTATGATTTTAATATTTTTTAAAAATATAACAAATAGAAACATTTCTGCATGATCTTTGTTTCCCAAGATCACATTGATAAACTGTTTCTAAAGAAGAGACAAGCATCTATAAATTGAAAGAGGTGAAAACTCTGAAACTGCTCTGAAACTTTTCGCCTCAGCTTTCTGTGATTCTTTCATCCATTGCCCTCCGTTATCCCCATTACTGTGATTGTTGCACTCAAGCTGCAGCTCTGAGGACAGACACATTGCCATATCCTACTGATACAAAAGGTAACATCCCTATAGCCGTTCACAACAGAACAACAGAGCAAATTGCTAGATAGAAGGGCAAACTGTAATTTTATGTGTCTCTTTTATATAGTGCATAGTTGTAAGTTGAAAGAAATTTTGACCAGCACTTCAATCTATTGAGCAAATTTTTTTTAAAGACAAATACAACTCACAACACTAGAGTTACCATAAATGTTGCCATATGTTCTTTTATGTTTGTCTGCCTATCAAGAACGCACAAGCATCACGTTTATTAATTAGAGCTGTATATGCACAAGATTGCTATTTCACTCATAGAGAAGAAAATAAAGTTTAAATTAGTGGAGTGTATCAGTCAGGCGCTGTTATCACTATGTCAGGATTTTGCTAATGTTTATGACATATTTCTATGTATTCACTACTACTTTAGTAAGTAATACAGAGACTAAAAGGCAGCTGAGTGGTCTGTTGAGAACAATTAACTCAAAACAGATGGCACTACAAATACAACTCTTAAAGGCTCTTTTCTTGTTTGGGATTTTTGCCTTCCTTGTTGATTTTGCCCCCTGGGTAAATTAAGGTCTTTATTGATAGATTTAAGATCTCCCTAACATTTGATTAAGCAAACTTCACACAGAGCTTGTATTAAAACTTAAAATCTGCCAGAACTGAACTGCAGTTTTTATCAGATATTTTCTCATCATGTTTAGTGTTTAGTATCATATAAAGTGACTGATAGCTCAGCAACTACAAATCTGGAGAAAGCAGTGCAAGCACAAAGACTTGAACTAATAACAACTTTGAAACATCAGCCCTAAGGACCAACAGTGTCATCTCCAAACAGGATGGTTAATTTTCAAAGACATAAAGAAATATAGGAAGTAATTTCACTGAGCTGTATATAGAATATATTAATATATTTTTTTAAGTACTTGAAACATCCAAGTGCTGATCCTTTAAGCAGCATCATTCATTAAAGGAGGCTGATGCACTTCACTGAGGTACTGCATATGTGTGAGCATCTCGCCATCAAGATTTCAAAGCAAAACTGAAGTCTTGTGTGTGTAAATACAGCAGTGAAGCATCTCTCAAATTGTAACTGAGACTGAAGAGACAAATCAGTGTCAAAGATGTGTATATCAGGTAAGTTCTACACTAAAGAGAACACAGTTACCCCCAGGCTATTTGCAGTTTTAATCATAGAATCATAGAACAACAGAAAAGGTTGGGTTGGAAGGGACATTTACAGGTCATCCAGTCCAACCACCCTGCAATGAGCAGGGACATCTTCAACTAGATCAGGTTGCTCAGAGCCCCATCAACCTGACCTTTAATATTTCCAGGGACAGGGTATCTACCACCTCTCTGTACAACCTATTCCAGTGTTTCACCACCCTCATGCTAAAAAGTTCTTCCTTATCTAGTCTAAAGCTACACTCTTTTAATTTAAAACCATTGCCGCTTGTCCTATTACAACAGGCCCTGCTAAAATGTCTGTCCTAATCTTTCTTTTAAGCCTTCTTAAGTACTGAAAGGCTACAATAAGGTCTTCCTGAAGCCTTCTCTTCTCCAAGCTGAATAACCCCAACTCTCTCAACCTTTCCTCACAGGACAGGTGTTGCATCCCTGTGATCATTTTTATGGCCCTCCTCTGGACCCGCTCCAACAGCTGCATGTCTTTCTTGTGCTGGGGGCTCCAGAGCTGAATGCAGTACTCCAGGTGAGGCCTCACCAGAGCAGAGTAGAGGGGCAGAATCACCTCTCTCGGCCTGCTGGCCACGCTTCTCTTGATGCAGCCCAGGACACGGTTGGCCCTCTGGGCTGCCAGCGCACATTGCCGGCTCCTGTGAAGCTTTTCATCCACCAGTACCCCCAAGTCCTTCTCGGTAGGGCTGCTCTCAATCCATTCATGCCCCAGCCTGTATTGATACTGGGGGTTGTCCCAACCCAGATGCAGGACCTTGACCTTAGCCTTGTTGGACTTCTTCAGGTTCAGTTCAGCCATCCATTTCAGTGCTACATTAAGCCATGATTTTTGCTGCTCCTTTACATAGTACTTAAAGCAGATTTCATTAGAGGTATACAAATGGAAGTATCCATATGCATGCAGAGTATTTTGGAGGTGCAGAATGGTTGACAGGAAGATTTGCAAAGTTATTAAGTGCAGTGCTAGGATGGAAAATCTAATATTTTTTTTTCCCTTTTTCTTTTGTAAGCAATAAATACTCCTGCTTTATAATGCATATTTTTTCTAAATAAAAAGAAATTTGTAACTATACAGGAGTCTGCTTTTATAGAATCTTGAAATACAGTTTATTGTATTAACATTTTGCAAAAAGAATAAAAAACAGAAGCAAGCTGCTGACACTGCTCTGAAAAAACAGCAAATAGAAGACAATGCTGTATCAAAATTCAGTAACTGAAACAACTTTAGTGTTGCTTCTTCGAAAGAGTTGTTTGGTGTTTGGGTTTTTTTGTGATCATTTCACTGCAGTTTTCTGTGCCCTTCAGAACCTTTCAGGTTTTTGCAGCTGCTCCTTTTGGGTTGGCATCAGCCATATTGATCATCACCTAATCTTAATTGAACCTGTTTTGATGCAGTTGCACACACTTCACTAGTAAACTTCTGATAAATACTGGTTTGAATATTTTACATGGTATGTTGTCAAATTTTTAACCAAATGTGTTGGCATATATAAGTGCAAAAAATTTAAGGAGTTACCTCTTTTTTAAGGTTAACATCAGCTATTATAAAAATATAAATATGTTTATTTAAAGGTATAGAGTATTTTCAGATGAAAGTCAGGAAATGCAAATAATAAATAAATAAAATAATCTTCTGAGCCATATATATATGCTATAGCTATGCTGCCCTAAATCCTTAATAGCTGTGTTATTCTCCAGAAGGCATATCTGTCTCAACCTTAGCACTACTTTGCCATGTATATTTTGACTCTGTTGCAGAAAATAATAGGCTATCATGCCTCAATGACAGTAGTTTCCTTTGACATTTTTTAGCCTTGTAATCCACATTATCAACAAAATCTATGGTATAGATTTCATTTTTGGGTTTGTTGCCTAAGCTATAACAACTCTGTAAATGTAATAATACAAATTTGAAAATATATGAACTAAGCAAAAGACAGAATTATATGCAGACCAGGGGAAATAGGGGTAGATCAAACTAACTTTAGATTCTGCATTTGTTATTTTCTCACTGCTTCAAATATAAAGAAAAAAGCTTAATTTGTTAATTTTGACCCCCTTTAATTTAAAAAATGTGTTTATGGTGTTGTCTCTTCATAGGATAGACTCACTACAGAATTGTTTACACAAATCTTACACTTAGATTTTGTTCATGTACAGGGGCAGAAGAACATTCTTTTTTAAAAAAGGAATAGGTGAACAAGACTTTAATTCTGCAAATTTTGATGAATCTTGGATAAAATGTGACACTTTCTCCCATATCCTTCCACTGGGCTTCACCATGCTTATGTTAAATGTATGGACATGAATCAGCATTTGGGTATTTGGGAGCAGAAAGATCTTTAGAGATAAAACAGTAAAATAAAATCCTCCAGCTATTGCTTACTTTTAAAGCAGAAGGCAGAGTCATTGTCAATCGTCATAGTCATTATCAGTCTTCAAGCTGCCATAGAAAAAACATTTCCTTCTCATTTGCTTTGACTCAGTGGTTATTCCAAACACCAAGGCCAAATTTGGGGTACAAAATTTGCTGGATTTATTGTTTCACATCACCTGTGACTTCAGTATTTTTGAATGTTGTGTGTGAAACTTGGAAATCTTAATTTGTTCATATGAAGATATAGATTGATTGAAAGATGACAAAACTCTTTGAGATATTGTAGAAATAGCAATAATTATCATACAAATATGACAAAGATTTTATTTTGTTTCAAAAATCCTCCAGTAGGTATGGGTAGGTTTAGGTAAATCCTCCAGTAGGTTTAGGTAATACCTAAACCACAGTGCCTGGTGCCAGGTGATCCAGCGCTCTGTAAGGCCCATGTCTTCTTCATCTTCTGAAGTAAGTTGATCAGCTGTATTTTTATCTTCAATATTTGAAGCAGTTTCCAGTTAAAGTATGACTTGTTTTGCTCAGTAAGGTTTATCCATACCCACCATGACAAGAAAGTATGATCTGCCAGATTATTTAGAAAGGATTAATTCAGAAGCTGTTTGAAAAATAGAATTCCCAGGTCAAAAATAGGAATGGAAAAATGGAAATGGTCATTTACACTCCTCAAGATAGTATTTTTTCTCTACAATGTGCTTTTCTAGTGATTTCTGTTTCCTAATAGGTAACTTTACACAGTCTAATAGTTAATACAACATATTACAGGAATTTGGGGCTCTTCCACCACCTCCAAGGTTCAATATGTTTCTGTCTGTTTTGTTTGTGTCTACTGTATTCAGTGGTGCCCCCTGGACTATGTTAAATAACAAGTGGTCATTAGTTGAAGAGTCCATTAAGGCATACCAACAGGATAATAAAGTTACGAGATGAGCAAATATTAACACATTAGAAAAGATAAGTTTTATTACACTGAAATCATCTATTTTAAAAGCTATTCTTTTTTTACCCTTTGGCTATTTAAAGTCTAATTCTGATCTACAGTGAACAATGGTATTATATTTTGATGGTTGGTTGCTTTCCAGAAAAAGTACTTATTATCACCAAATAGACTAATTTTGTTATTCTTAGAGAAAATACTGTTTATTTCTAAAAGGTTGTGATGATTTCTAAACATCTATGGTGAAAAATGACAATTGCTTGCATAGGTCTTGTGGAGATAGGTAGCCATATGCATGCCAATAAACTTTTATAGATCTTTTAAAATGAATATTTATAAAGGTCTTCAGAAAGGCATTAGAAACTAGCTGTAAAGAAGAATGGGTCACTTTTCTATCAGGGTTTTAAGGCTTTAAAGTTAATTGTTATTGATAAAGCACATAAAAAAAATTAAACTCATTTTGTTATCAGTGAAAACATAAACTAAGCAGAAAACTTTATTAGTATTTACTTAGTCCAAAATTCTCACTCAATTATATGTATGTAAACCAGACTTTTAAATAAACATATGCATATTGTATCATAATTTACATAGAACAGAGGAGTAATGTGGCTTTACAAAACATCTGGAGGCAAGATGTCTTTGTGTGTAGTACAACCACCTGAGCTCTGGTCTGCTATCTGACCTTGGATAGTAGCTTCCTATCTCTAGGAGTCTCTTTTTGTATCCTCCCTTTGATGATTCTGTCTAAACTATAAAATCTGCTGTAAACACTATCTCTGACATAACAGTTCAGCCTCTGCATTTGGGTCCTGTTGAAAACAAAAGCATCTTCTATTACATTCAATGAAGAGTGCAACCCTTGGCAGAAGGAATTGGGTGTGCATGTCTACCAGATCAGTCTAGTGATCCTAGAAGGTGACAGGTCTAAAAAAGAGTAGCAGGTTACAGTACTTAACCACATAAACATAGTTGTCACTGCAAAGCCATAGCTGAGAATGATAAGAAGCATTCTTTGGCTATACAAATACAGTGGGAATAGCAAACAGGGATAAAGCATATAGCTTACAGCTATTTCTTAAGAGAAGAAACAGGTCAGATGTTTTTTTACTTCTTTTTAACACTTCAATTTTACATATATTTGTTCTAACTGAATAGGACAAAAAGCATTATTTTAAATGATTAAGGTAATAAAGCCTTTATAATTTCACCACTGTTCTTGAATTTTCCTTACTAGGACAGCAGGTGGGATATCAATCATACTATCACTATATCTAAAGAAAAGATCCAAATTTATTTCTTCAAGGCAGACATAGTGTATCCAAATTTATATAAACATCAAATAATGTAATGACATTGCAAAAATGTATCTGATCATACAATAATCCCAGATGAAGCTATTTTTCATCCCTGAAGATTTTTCAAACACATCTATGAAGACTGTTTTGGTATTTACATTTTTGGTGAGGTTTTGTATGTATACATGTTTCCATATGTATATGTAGTGTATGTATTTTTTATTAAATCCATATATTTTACTAATTTAATACATGTATTATAATTCTTATATTTATGATTTAAGTAAATGTTAATATTTTGTCAAAATTTATTTAAAATCCATATATTTTTCTAAATACAAATAGAAATCTAAACCCACACAAAAATGTCAAATAATTCACACCAGATTTTCACCAGTCTTCAACTTCAGCACATTTTTCAATGTGCTCATTTCCTTTAATGCTCTAGTTGTTGTTTAAAAAACAATGATCATTGATTCATTTATGTTTGAAGAAGCTATTCCCTCAGCTTTCAAGATTCTGAAGAGCTTATGTTGCAGTTCATCTCTGGATGTATTAAAGTACATTGTCAACAAAACAGAACTTTTGTTATTTGCTCAAAATGCACTTTGGCAGTTACAGAATCACAGAATCACAGAATAGTAGGGGTTGGAAGGGACCACTGTGGGTCTTCTAGTCCAACCCTCCTGCTGAAGCAGGGTCACCTACAGCAGGCTGCACAGGACCTTGTCCAGGCGGGTCTTGAATATCTCCAGAGAAGGAGACTCCGCAACCTCCGCGGGCAGCCTGTTCCAGTGCTCCGACAACCTCAGAGGGAAGAAGTTCTTCCTCATGTTCAGACGGAACTTCCTGTGCTTCAGTTTGTGCCCATTGCCCCTTGTCCTGTCACTGGGCACCACTGAAAAGAGCTTGGCCCCATCCTCCTGACACCCA